>JAEHJW020003636.1_pt1 | contig 34418 bp, 42 predicted proteins | sample 9271431 | NCBI WGS metagenome assembly JAEHJW02 | reverse complement strand
ATTCGGCCAGGTGGTCAAGGCCACTTTCAGGGGCGCAATGATCAGCATCGGGTAGATGGGCTCGACCACCGCTAAGTCCTCCATAGCGGTTAGCGTGGATACCGTTTTTCCCGCCCCCATGAAGGCCCAAAGCGCGCAGCGGGGATGTTTCCATATATGCTCCATCATCAACGATTGATAGGGGCGGGGAGTAAAGACCTTAGCCATGAATCCACCTCATCTTTTGTACGCAACACGACCACGGCTACCCCGCATCTTTTTCGTTGGGCATGGTCTATCTTTTGTGCTTCTCTTAGTGGCCCCTTCGGGGCTTTAGTCTCAACCAGAAACATACGCCCGTCGAGCGTAATCAAACGGTCGGGTACTCCGGCGTTACCAGGGGAGATATGCTTTTCACATAACCCCCCAGCACGCTTTACTTCGCGCCGCAAGTATTGCTCGACGTGTTCCTCACGCATCGTGAATCCTCGCGTACAACAGGGGAAATTGGATTCCGTTACATACACTGAAATGTCCTTGCCGGTGCCTTATTATGTAGTCTCCCTCCCTTGCAACGAGAGGGGAACCTTCCCCTATCAAGGGGACGACCATGCCATGTTCTGCTACAGAACGCTCGTAATGAAACCAATTCCCGAAATGTACTTTTTGTCGCCTGTCAGATGTGACACTCCTACCCCACACCCACTCATAAGCCTCTCTAACACTTGACGGAATCTGCAATTGCAGAGCTAGAACGGTTTCGCCGTCCTCCTTCTGGTAGCTAGCTATCATGCTATTCTCCCGACGATTTCATAAGCCTATCCAGCTTGGCCTTGATCTTGTCCTGCATCGCCTTGTTAAGGGCTTGTTCGATAGCTTGGCTATTTGCGAGCTTGGCGACGATCAGTTCATCAATCGCTGGATTCCAGAGAGCTTTCAATCTTTCTTTTATGTTGCGCTCAATTTCCCATGAACCACTAAATGCCGTCGCTATAGCAGTCACGCGATCATTAATAATTTTATTGACCCCGGCTTGGCTTAGGTCAACATCAATCTCAATCTTCATAGTTCGTTACTCATTTCCTTGTGGAAAGCGTCTGTATATTCATTTGCATGCTTCATACAGAAAGACGTATCAATGTCCTCATATTCTTGCCATCTCATAGCGTCCGTAATCACGGCAATATACATTTCCCATCTGCGCTGTTCCCAATCAATAGAAGGGAGGCCAGTGATAGGGGACTGTGAGCAAGATGCCTGTGGAAGAATGAATCCGTCATGGCTTCTTTGGGCTGGTGTACGCGCAAAATCAGGTAGTGGAGGAATTTCCTGCTCTGACCTGACGTCGAGCATGAATAGGTCATCCTCAGTAACAAACAACCAACAAAGCTCCCCTCCATCAGAAATCAATACCGTATGGTCGCCGACCACGTCTATCTTTTCGCTAACTTCCAGCGCTCTATATAGATCGTCGTAGAAACGAACAACCGCCGGAACTCCCCTTTTATAGGCTTCTGCGTCAAACGGCTTTAACTTGCTTTTATCAATCATGATGCTTCCCCCTTCGCGCTTATTCCAAAATTCGATAGCTTCTTGTCGGGTTGATCCCTTTGGGCCTTCCGCTCCACAGTTGATGCAGAATACGCACAAATCACGCGGATGGTATTGATGAATCGTTTGGCATCGCGATTTTTGGCAAAATGGACACGGCTTAAACTCACTTTTGTCAATCATGATTCTCCCCCTTCCTTCATTGTTCTGGTTTTCGGGCAATGGGCTTCTATCAGTTTTACAACCAGCTCAGGTGTATCAAAGTCATGCATCTGAATCTCGCATATCTCATGAAGCACTGATTTTTCTATCTGCTTGATCTGCGCCATTTGTTCTCTCAGCAGATCTTGCCTACGCTTTGCTTCTTTCAGCACGAACTCAATCAGGTCGCTGGCCAAGACTGCCGCCTCGACCATCGTTAATTGAATCGCCCCGATTCCAACGTCATCAATATATTTTGATGTAACCTGCAAACACATTCCGTTATCATTACCTCCCCAATAGGACACTAGAGAATGGCGCTTTAGTTTTGTTTCAATTTCAATACTCATGATCTTCCCCTTCATCAAGGTCGTCCATTTCCTTTTTATCGCACTGTTCGCACAGATAGACTGTCCACGCCCTGCCTTCCGCCGACCAGTGAACAGCATCCACCTTTTCCGTTGAACCGCAATACTCGCATGTTTGTTTGGCTGTCATGGCGCAATCTCCTGCGCGTGGTAAACGGATTGATAAATGTCGTATTCAAGTTCTGTTTGGAGTAGCCAGGTAATGTCTTGACCGCCCTGATACAGCCCGACAATGCCAAATCCCTCAGATTCGGACAGTTCAAGAACCGCCTTTAGCCTCTGGCCCGCAAACGTAATGTAGATGGATTCCATATTATTACCCCTTTTTGTATCGCTTCATGATTTCACCCGCTGTCATTAGCGGCAACCCTTCGCGCCACCCTCCTGAATCTCTGAGGATGGCGTCCATCTCGGATAACCTATCCGATGATTCTTCTGCAAGCACTTCATCGTGGATGTGGGCCACTGTAGAAAATCCGGCCTCCTCCAGACGCACTAAACTCTCAAATAAAATGTCAGCCGCTACCGCTTGAGTAGCGTTTTCGGTCAGCTTGCCTCCATGCGTATACACCCAATCCCAACGCTTCTTATAGGGGCATATCCCCTTAAACCTTAGCGACCCCTCCCACTCTTCCATGTATGGGTAGACCAAATATCGTCCGCTGGGCAACCGTACCCGTAGCCACACGCCGTCCTTGCGGACAGCGAGCTTAAATACCCTGAATGTCTTACCAGGGCTTTCCAAAGCACTACGCACCGCCTCCCCTAGCCGCCGCCACAGGGCCACGGTATTCGGTCGGCTTTTACGCCATGTCATCTTCAACGCTTCACAGGTCTTGTACGCCAAAGGGCTTAACCCGACGGGAGGCAAGCCTTTTTTGAGTGCCCACTGATAAAACCCTTCGACTTCTTCCTTGATCGCATCGGATAGTTGCGGCCAGGTGATAGTGGACATAGCTTCCACGTCGATGTGGTACACCGCCGCAAAGTTAAGGAACGAGGATGCACCCCCTTGATACCCAAAGCTCAACGAGATCGCTTTGCCCACTTGTCGCTGATCTTTAGTCACTTTGTGGACGGGCATAGAAAAGCAGGTAGCATATTCCAGCTTGTACATGTCCACACCTACGCCCATATCAAAGGCGCTGAACGCATCTAACACCCATTGTTCCTCACACAACCAGGCCAGTACACGGCCCTCAATGTTACTCCAGTCACTGACTACTAACATTTTACCGTCAGAGGCGGCTATCGTAGGTCGAATCATCCGACTGGCTGTGTCCATCACGTCCGGTAGCGTATCCAGAAGGTCTAAATCCGCGAGCACTAGTGTATTCTCCACGTCTGCAATGTCGGCAAAACCCTCCCGTGGGAAGTTATGGGGCTGAACAATACGTCCGGCTGCGCGTCCTGTACGCAAGGCACCACGAAACTGAAACACCCCTCTTACGCGGCCCTCGGTCGCGCCCTGAATGATGCGCTTGTACTTGGCCACCGGCGCCCGACTAGACATAAGGCGCAACCGTAGCAATTCTTTAACCGCTTCCGGCAGACTTTCATCTTCTAGTCGCCGTTCTAAGGTCGCGGCCTTCATGTCAGGGAGCATCACGCCATGTTCGGCCAGGAGGTAAGTCAATGTTTTGTCCGCTTGCTGGGTGGTGGTGACTGCCCCTCCGGTAATCCTTGCCGCGTCCTTGTTCATGGCCACTTTCGCACGTTCACACGCGCCCCTGACCTTCTCTGCAAAGGCCACGTCTACAGGCATACCCCTCATATTGATGTGGTAGTCCACTTCCCATTGCCTGTGACCGGACCCCGTATAGTCGTAGTTCCATCGGGGCATAGCTTTGTGGATCGCTCGCATAGCGATAATATCCTGCTTTGCGTAGGCCACGAAAAGCGCCCATTTTGCAGGGTCATCAACACTCCGTAGGCGGGATCCGTCCTTCTGCAAACAGCAAAACCGTCTAATCAGCGCCTTTCCTTCTTTATCCTTGAGGGACCCGCCTTCTAGGCGTAGGATTTCCCCTAGCTCCCCCAACGCACCTGGCAGACCACATGAATACGCTTGGATGCGGGTGTCATAGCAGCGCCGAGGGTCTAGGGAGATACCACGATAGTGAAGGAACGGCATATCGAACATGCCCCCGTTATGCCACACCATCATGCTATCTCCGTAGACGATCTTCCGTAAGTCATCTGGCATAGGCTCCCCTTGGGTGACGTCCCAACACTGAACCGGCCCCTCCTCAATAGCGTATGTCCAGATCAGAATCTCCGCCCCTTCTACCGCTGCATAGGCATGGGTGCCTACCGTGATAGGGAGAGGAGAGTAGGTTTCCAGATCGTGATAGCTGATCATAAGGTGTCCTTGCGCCCCTTTTGGGGGCGCATCCTATTATTGTAATGGTCGTATGCGGAAAGGCGGATCTATGGTGTTCGCTAGTTGGAAAATTCGACCTTCAAAAGCGCTTAGAACCTTCTTTATCTGGTCTAGCCGCTGTCTTAGCTCCGCGATTTCCTTCTCCTGCTCCTTTTCGTAGTCGCGCAGATGCAGCCAGAGCACTACGTTCAGGACGAGGCTAAGGATCACTAACACGGGGGTCATATAAAGTCCTCCGCATCAGCCCCTTCTGCGGGCTCAAAGTCGCTAACCTCGACTTTGGGCGCTCCCCCAGCGAAAGCGTCCCCATCGCGCATAAACTGGACCGCGAGGAAATCACAGTTGACTTGGAACGCCCCTGCATACTCATGTGCCCAGGGACGGACAATTGCCGTGACGTAACAGCCACCATAGATGATGGCTTCCGCCTGCCCGACTTCCAGCACGTCATTAGGATTGCGATTGACCACTTTAGGTCGCTTTGGCATTTTGGGCGGTGTTTCCTTGCTGGTACTGACGCGTAAAAACCACCAGCCCTCCATGTCATCCTCACCCTTCCGCAAGCAAACCTTGTTGTTGCTTTTTGCATTTTTAAGGTTCGCCGTGGCTTTCGCCCCCCATTTTTCTTTAACCTCTTCCGCAATGGCGGCCTCAATCGCTTTATGCGCGGGACTTCCGTCCTCCATCCAGAGCGTAGCGGAATAGGCGAACCGCTTATTATCGCGGTAGTCTCTCGGGTGATCTAAGACGGGGTATTGAATGCGTACATTGACCAGCTTTACCTTTTCCATTTTTAATCCTCTTTTTCAAACATTTCATTGAGTGTTTTGCCGGCCTTTGCTCCCTTGCTTTTTGGAAGCACACATAACTTAGCCGCTGATCTTTCCACCAGCGCCTCAAACTTTCCCCAAGTCTCCGGCGAATCCTTGAGAACTTTTTGAACCTTAGCAGGGGACATGAGCACACGCTCATAGACCTGATCTTGCAGTACTCTTGTCTTTTTCCTTAGCTTTTCCACCTCCTCCTCACTGGCCCATTTTCGGTTTCCCTCGCGCCCATATCCCAGCATGTAGCTAGGGAATTCATCTCCCGCTTCCAGTCGCCGGTAGACCTCGGCCTGAACCGCTTTAATCCACACTTCCACCAGCGGAATAGTCTGCATCATGACATCCAGCTTTTGGATGCCATCCGGTACCGATGCCGTGGTTTCCCTCACCAAAGCGGCTAGCTCGGGACAGGTCGCGGCCGCTTTGCAGTAACGACAAGCGTTAAGCTCCGGTGTGGCCACCAAGCTATCCGCATGAGTGAGTATGCGCTTACCCTTCGCCAGTATCTCCGCCTTGACGTCGTGGACTTCCGCGACGGTGTAAACCGCAATGCTTCCCGCTTCGCCCTGACTGATGCGTAGCTCCACGATCTCGACCATGCCTAGGGGGTCGTACGCATCCAACGCGGCGGCTGCATAAATCATGAGCTGGCTGTTATCGGATGCGTCTACCCTGACGTGCCCAGTCTTCAGATCTTCTACTACCAGCGTATTGCCTTTTACGTACACAAGATCAGGGGTACCCTGTGCATCCGGTTCTCCCGTTACATCCTCAATCAGCAAGGGCTTTTCTATGTGTACTTCATCCGCAAGTGCCAGGGTTGCTTTTAGTGCTTCGCTATGCTCCGCTATTTCAGGCCATAGCGAGGCTGTATCGTAACCGTCCACCATGTCGGGTAGCGATTCCCCTTTCAGGAAGTGAGCGCGCAGCGTATGCAAGGCCGTACCGCGTTTAGCGGCCTCCCCTGCATTATCGGGGAAGGGTTCTTCGCGCCAAGGACTGACTTCACATGTCAGCCAGCGCGAGGAACCCGAACCGGATAAAAATGCGTGTTCCCTCCGTTTAGTCATAGCGCCTCCGCTACCGCCTTGATCACAGCGTAAAAGGCTTCTTGCTGGGCGGGGTCCGTTAAATCCGTGGCACGCTCTACGCCAAACTCGTGAAGAACCTCCTTGATCGCAGATGTACGCCCTGCTGCTGTTATCGGTCGGCATATGTCGCGGATCCGATCGAGGAAGGGTCTATCATCTGCTGGCGCTCCTACTTCTGGCGCTGCTACTTCTGGCGCTGCTACTTCTGGCGCTGCTGCTGCTGCTGCTGCTGGCGCTGCTGCTGCTGGCGCTGCTGCTGGCGCTGCTGCTGGCGCTGCTGACATTGTGCGCGTTAGTGCTTCGGTCAATGCCCCGATAGCGTCCGTTAAATCTGCAATTTGCTGTTCAAGACTCATTCTTTTTCCCCTCTTCTACTCGTTGAATGGATACTGCTACCGCCTTGACACTCATAATCTTGAGCTTGTCCAGGACTTGTTGCCACGCATGGAGGCCATCTACGGCCTCCAGTGTGTATTGTTGACGCACGTCATTTTCAAAGGTAACCCCTACGTCAAATTCGCTCATATCCGCATCCCCATCGCCAGCCCTAAACGGTCCCCACTCTTCATGACGAAGGTGTCATTTTCGTCCTGTACCAATTCCACGTCCCCCTCCGGCATCGTAGCTAGCGCATCCATAAGATATAGGTAGTTGATTCCGACCGTCGGCGCTCTGTATATCAGGGTATGACACGGCAAGGATAAACTGTCTGTTACCAAGCCTTCCTTTCCTATCATGACGGGTAGACCGCCCTTCGTGACCTTTGCTAGGGCTTTCCATGCCCCCAGCGCCTTACGTGTCTTTGAAGTAATTGTTGCCGTGGCCACGGGGGGCGCTGTTTTAAGTACCTTTCGATACTCAGGATACGTACCGTTAACGGCCAGTACATGCGCGGTTATATCGTCCGTAGTTAGCAACATCCCTGTTTTTGTGACACGGGCCATCATCGGGCCTGACAGCGCTTTTAGCGCTGCTTTAAGCCCCGATGATGCTACTATCATTTTCACGTCACCCGTAAAAGCCTTATCCTCTTTATACAGCCGGTGATCGTCCCGGGACACAATAGTACCGTTATCAAGATAGACGCTGTTAAGACAGAATCGGACGTCGGTAACGCCAGCATGTGTGAGCGCGCGGCGTAAGGCGCTTGAAAAGTCGGAGGTTATCTCTAACTCGCCTACTACCTCGTAGCTGGGCAGCTCCCAAACTTCGCTACGATCGACTGGCAGGCCGTTAACGGTAGGGTCTGCCATGCTACCACCTAACGCCACGTCCGCATCCCCTAGGGCGGTTAGTGTGGCCACAAGGGAGGTTTTGATATATCCCCTGCCTTCCTTTGTGAGGGGGTCAGGCAGTCTCCCCACCAGGGAGTAATCTTTCCCCTGAACGATCATTTTATCTTGAGCTATCGTGACGCTGGGGCCCGTTATGGTTTTTAGCATACCTAATACCGCTTTGGCTTTCATATTAGTTCCTTCATAGGTTGTTAATGTGCGCGCAGATAGAGCGCGATGGCCATAGCTAAAAGGGCCAAAATGACGCGTACTAAAGGGAATCGGTATACCTCCCCTTTCCACGGTACCAAGGCCAGGTGTTGAGGCTGGTGACGGTAAAAAGCTACTTGAACTTCGGCTCCCGTATCCCGTTCTGTAATGACCATGGCCTTCTCCTTAAAAGCCCTCTGTTTTAAGAGGGCAATGGTATAACCCTCAATCTTCTACGCGCCGCCAGCCTTCGGGCGTGTACTCGCGTTGTCGCCTTATCTCGTAGATACCAGGGCTGATTATGATGCTTTCATGTGTGTCGAAAGATCGCAGATGACGCAGGATAGTTTCCGTTGCGTCACACGATTCGACCACACGCAGGTAGCTAATCATCGGGTCGCCATTGCTGTACAACGCGACGTTGGGCGTAGCGTCGAGGACGTGATTGTGTCCGGTTTCAGAGTGAGCAACGACATACACTCCATCCTGAGCATCGCACAGCGTCGCACCCTCGGGCATAGTCTCGATTCGACGCAGCAGTAGGTCACCTTGAGCAGCCTGATCAATAAAAGTTTTCATGTTCTTACCTCCGGTTTGTATTCACAAGTGGATATGCCATACGTCCAGCCATTCGCTTCTAACGCCGTTTTCATGTCACGAGGCACCGGCAGCACAAAGGTACGGCCAGTACCACAACGCACACGCAAGAACCTCTCTTTTCCAGAACCAGGGATTTCAGCCTCTAGCAACTCGCCGATTTCGGGATCATCGGCATCGATAACCCTGGCATTTAATGTGGCTAGAACTTTTGACCATCCAAGAATCTCACAGGCACAGCGGCGTTGCTCGATGTTTTCCCAGGTCAACGCCAATTCTGGTGTCAATGATGATTTATCGGTCAGCCATGCATCAGGAATTCTAACGCCATGCCAGCAGGAGAAGCCCCATCCATCACGGTATTCGATAGCGTGACCAGTCTCAGAATGTAACCTGCCTTCGTCATCACGGTGAATAAACGCAGGGCGATCGGATGAAACAAAGACGTCTGAATGCCACCATGTCCACCCAGCTTCCGTGAGCCGTTCTGCAATTGCAAACTTTTCGAGAATCGGGTCATGCCAGTCGCACGCATCGCGGAAAAAAGATACGTAGGAGCAGAACTCCGCCCAGTAGAGGCTAGAACCCCCGTAATTATGGAAACCCTCCTTAACCGTGGCCTTGACCTGATCCCGGACCTGATCCCGGACCTGATCCCGGACCTGACCCCGGACCTGATCCCAGACATGCCCCCAGACATGCTCCCGGACCTGATCCCCGACCTGAGCCCAGACCTGATCCCAGACCTGAGATCCGACCTGATCCCGGACCTGATCCCCGACCTGATCCCCGACCTGATCCCGGACCTGAACCCAGACCTGATCCCGGACCTGAACCCAGACCTGATCTCCGACCTGCTCCCTGACCTGATCCCCGACATGATATCTGACCTGATCCCAGACATGATCCCCGACCTGATCCCAGACATGATCCCCGACCTGAGCCACGACCTGATCGCAGAGCTGACCCCCGATCTTATCCCCCGATGCACACTTAAGCGCAAGCCATGCGGCAGCCCCTGCCACACTCGCGGCATACGGGCTAGACACGCGCAGAAGGACAAGTGGCCGGTTGGCGCCGATCAAGTCATACGCGGCCATTGCCGCCGCTTCGATCTTCTCGAAGTCAACTGGATCCGTTGACAATCCTTTAGCCACCCACTTATCCCGCCATGCCGGCATCATGGCCTTTTGCTGCGTCGTCAAGGTTTCAATTTTCATTTTGTTTCCCTTAGCACAAAAACAGCGCGATGGTGAAGATGAAAAACATGGCCAGTCCGAACAACGCGGCCAGAATGATTGTGACACTCTCTGAGTTTGAGTACATCATTTTTTATCCTTGTGCCAGCACCAGCAATTTTTCACGGTCTGCATAGACCACCCGAGTATCCTGCTCTACCGAGTCTACCGTTGCCCTATCGTCTAAATACGCGGCTATAAAAGCCTTGTAGCTCATAATGCAAAATTCGCAGCATAAGGCGATTACATCCAGCGTTATCTCTGTGTCCCTAGTTTCCTCAAGCCCAGTTAAGTAAGTCCATAACATTTCTAAGCCATCCTGGCCCCTCCAGTCGTTATACCTCCCCGCCGACCTGAAAGCGGCTACAAACCCGTCAAAGCTCACTTGTGTTTTCATTTCGCGTCCCTTGTATTTGATTACAGTACTCTTCCATCGCATCCTCCCCGATCTCCTCCACCGCTGCACACCATGCGGCCATGCGTGAATGCATGTCTGGTACGCCAGCCTTTTTCCAGTACTCTTCTTGTTCTTGAGCTATGCGCTCAAAGGTCTTTACGATGACTTCCATTTTCCCTCTCCTAGAATTACCGCTAGCCACACGCGGCTAGCGTAATCTTGACATCCAGTGGCCACGATGGCCAGGTCATACGCCCTATCAGCTTTCGCTTGCCTGCTCATTTCCTTTCTCCGATTAAAATTCATATTTGCGTTGATCTCGACGCATGGCGTTGTACTCGCACCTGATAACATCGATTAGCGTTTCACGCGATGCGGTCAGGGGGCTACCGCTGACCCCCAGGCGAGCACAGACCTGCTTGTACTGGCCATCGCGCCACTCCATGACATACCGGCTGCCTGTAGGAATCATAAACTCCCGCGTAACGCGCTGACGGTCGTATCCGCCGAATGTAAATTCATCGTACGCTAGCCGGACTACATTTCCTTCTTGCCTACAGTGTGCGCTCATGATGATCTCCTTGATTTATTATACATGCAGTATATCACATCATCCGGCAAGAAGTGTAAAGTTATGTATACTTTTGTATAGTAGAAGTAATCGGATGACGCTAGCGTTTTTAGGGTTTTGAGTGTGACTTTTGAGTGTGAATTTTGAGTGTTTCAAAACCTTCAAACTTAGCCCGTATACTCTCGTATACATTTGTAAACTCGCGCGGGGTGATATCTAAAGATATCACACCCCGAGCGCTAGAGTCGCAACATCAGACATAATAAAACCTTTACAAATTGGCCCATCTTGACAAGCAATCGTACGTTTTTTGTACTGCGTTTCAGATAGTTTCTTTTAGCGCTGTATAGTTCAAGATCTTCAAAATATACGAAAACCTTTACAAATTCAAGTTTACTATAGTTTCGTATACCGAAAAAACAGCGATTTTGTAAAAGTTATCTTTACAAAATGCTTGCAGATTATACTTTTGTGTACTGTGCTCGCAGGCGTGCAAACAGATTGCGGCAATCCGTTTGCAAGTTACTTATGTCAAGTCATGTCAAGTCATGTCAAGTCATGTCAAGTCATGTCGAGTCCTGCTGGGTGATGAGCTGCCCGTGCGCATGCCTCCCCTGAAGGGGGCTTCTCTTTTGCCCGAAGGGGGGTGGGAGGGAAAAGTGCAGAGTGCCGCGCTACGCGCGACCACCTCAACCGAAAATTTCTGGCCTAAAATTCAACGTGTATACTTTTGTATAGTTACATGCCGCACGGTTACATGCTATCCTTCCTGTAGGGAGTGATCGAGCCACACACCCCTTGCCAAGAGAAGTCCTGTTCCTGTATCTTGGTGGCCATATGAGCTACCTAAGATAACCGTTATGAGCCGCCCGAATGAGCTTGACGAGTTACAACAAGATGACCCTGAATTAGATGCCTTAATTGGCATACCCTCCCTCGCGGTGCTAACCGCTGAGGATTTTATCGGCCAAGAATCCCCCGTGGCCCCTCTCCCCGTTCCTTCTGCGTTCCCCTGGACGCGCCAGTTTATTGCTGACGTGGCCACTCATGCCTCAGATTTGCCCAACGTGTTGAAGCGTCATCGGATGCCGATGGGCGTGTATTTGAGCTTTAAGGATAACCCTGCGTACTTGGCGGAGTTGAAGGGGGCTAGGGAAAGTATTTTGGGGGAGGGGGTGACGTTTAAGCAGAAGGCTATGATGCTGGCGGATAAGCATTTGGCGACGGTAGATGATATGGTGGCCGATGGGGAAGTTCCGGCGAAAGAAAGGGTGAGCCTGATTCAGAGTTTGGCGAAGTGGGCAGGGCATGAGCCTAAGACTGGAGGGATGCCCGAAGGAAATAGTTTTAGTGTGATTATCAATATGGAAGGGAACCAGACGAAGGTGAGCCTGGATGAGTAAGGTGGTGGTGTATACGCCGAGTAAGACGGTCAAGGCGTTTATGCAGGATGAGAGCTTTATCAGGATTATTTTGGGGCCGTTTGGGAGTGGTAAGTCCGTGGGCTGCTTGATGGACTTGTGGAAGGCAGCGCAGGAGCAGGAGGCGGATTCGGAGGGGCTGCGGAAAACAAGATGGGTGATTGTCAGGACGACGAACCGGAAGTTGCTGGATACGACGTTTAAGACGTTTAGGGAGTGGTTTCCTATTGGTGTGGCCGGAGAGTGGCGGGTGACGGGTAAGGAGTTTACGACGCGGTATAAGATGGAAGATGGTACGACGGTGGTCAGTGAGTTCTGGTTCAGGCCGCTGGAAGATGATAAAGATGTGGATAATCTGGCGTCACTGGAAGTGACGGGGGCGTATTTCAATGAGTTGAAGGAAATCCCCAAAGAGATATTTGATACGATGAAGGGGAGAGTGGGGCGGTATCCGCCGAGCAACACCTGCACCCGACCGATGATCATAGCGGACTCTAACCCGCCAGTGGCCAGTGAGGAAGATTGGCTGTACAAGATGCTGGAAGTGGATAAGCCAGAAGATGTGGCGTTGTTCAGGCAACCGTCAGGGTTGAGTGCGGAGGCGGAGAATCTGGATAATTTGCCAGGGGGCAGGAAGTATTATGAACGGATGTGCGTGGGAGCGTCCGAGGATTTTATAAGGGTGAATGTTCATGGGGAGTACGGTCAGTTACGCGGGGGCCAGACGATCTTTGGCCATTGCTTTAACGAGCGGATCCATGTGGGCAAGGTGGCGTATGACCCCGATCTGACGCTGGTATTGGCGTTTGACTTTGGCCTGACGCCTGCTTGTGTGTTTATGCAGGTGAGTGAGGAAGGGCAGATAAGGGTGTTGGGAGAAGTGATCAGCGCGGATAGTGGGTTGCAAAGGCTGTTGGTGGATGTGATCGAGCCCCTACTGGTCAATAAGTACGAAGGGGCGACGGTCATAGCGACGGGAGACCCAGCAGGCACTCATCGGAGTGATGCGGACGAGACCACATGCTATGACGTGCTTTCAAGAGCAGGGATTCGGGCGGAGCCTTGTCATACCAATGCGCCTGTGGCTCGTATAGGGGCGGTGGAGAACGCGCTGAGTACCTTGGTAAGGGGTGAGGCGGCGCTATTGATAGATTGGCGTTGTACGGCGATTGTGAAGGCGTTTTCGTTTGGGTATGTGTATAAGGAAGCGGTGAACGCGAAGGGAATGGTGCTGAATGTGCCTTTGAAGAATGAGCATAGTCATGTGATGGATGCGTTGCAATATGGCGTGTTATACAAGGGGCGGTTCAATGTGTTAGCGTATGACGATGATGAGGATGACGATATTGCCATTCCCGTTCCGACGGGTATAGGGGGTTACTGATGGACATGGACAAGATTCTACTGGCCGATAATGTCGCGGAAATGCTTTCGGATGAATGGTTGCGGGAGATCGGGCAGGATGCGGTGGCAGGGTATCGGGATGACGTGTCCAGTCGTGCGGAGTGGGAGCAGAACAACGCCGATGTGCTGCGAATGGCTATGCAGGTGGTCCAGCAAAAGACCTTTCCTTGGCAGGGTTCGGCGTGTGTGGAGTTTCCGTTAATGGCTTTGGCGTGTGTCAATTTCCAAAGTCGGGCCGTGGCGGAAGCGGTGCCTGGTGGTGCCGTGGCCATGTGTAAGGGAGGGATGCCGCTAAGTCATATTGAACAGCAGGTTAGCCAGAACGTGCAACAGCAGATGCAACAGCAGATGCAGCAAGCGCCGTTACCGGATGACCCCGCCCATGCCCAGCAGATGCAGCAACAGATGCAGCAACAGATGCAGCAACAGATTAAACAGCAGGTGTCCCAAGCGGTGATCGCGCAGTACCGGATGTTGGAGAAGCTAGGCGAGCAGCTTACTTTCCAGATGCAGGAGTTGGATGACTTCGAGGAAAAGACAGATTTACTTATGGCGATTCTGCCCCTGGCCGGATGCGTTATTAAGAAAACGTTTTGGGATGCGGCGGAGAAGCGCAACCGTTCGGAGGTGGTGCTGCCTAATAATTTTATTGTCAACTATTGGGCGACCGGAGATATTGATAATCTTCAACGGGTGAGTCAGTGGTTTACCTTGGCACAGCATGAGCTCGATGCCCGTATCCGTGAGGGGCAGTATTTAGACGGGGCTTACGAAGCAGGGTATACGCCGGATGTGACGGAAAATGTTAAGGATGAACGTCAGGGCTTGACCCAAGGTCGCAGGGACCATGCCGATATCGAAATGCTGGAACAGCATACTTGGCTGGATCTGGACGAGGACGGGTACGCGGAACCCTATGTGGTGACGGTGGATGTTCGTACACAAACCGTCCGGCGTATTGTTAAACGGTTTTATGAGGACGGTGTGCAGCGGCGGGGCAATCTGATAACCCGCATCATACCACAGTCCTATTTCACTAAATATACGTTCATGCAAAGTCCTGATGGGGGCTGGTATGGACAAGGGTTTGGTTCGTTACTGAAAGCAATTAACGCTACCGTAAGTGGCGCAATTAACCGCTTGCTGGATGCGGGCACCCTTGCGGTAACGGCGGGCGGGTTCCTTTCCAAAGAGATCAGGATTAAGGGCGGCGAGTATGCGTTCCGGCCAAATGAGTGGAAGCGGGCGGAGTGCTCTGCCGAAGTGTTGAAGGCGGGGATTGTGCCTCTGCCTGTGCGCGGGCCAGACGCGGTGTTGATGCAGCTTATTGAGTACCTGGTGGGGTACAGTGAGCGTGTGGTGGGGGCGACTGATCTGATGACAGGGCTAACCCCTGGCCAGAATACGCCCGCGGAGACAAGCCGTAACACGTTGGAGCAAGGACTTAAAGTCTATTCGGGGATTATGCGGCGGGTGTATCGGGCCATGCAGCGGGAGTTTCGTCTGTGGTATGGGCTTAATCAACGGCACTATGAAGGTTCGCCGTGGGACGAGTTACCCGCGAATGTTTATAAGATGGTTCCGGCGACGATGGTGTTTCCCGCTATGAACCCTAATGTCATGAGTGACAGTGCGCGATTGACACAGCAACAAGCCTTGATGCAAGCGGCTATGGCCGTACCGCCAGGTATGTATAACCTGTATGAAGTGCAGCGGCGGTACTTGAAAGCGTTGCGGGTGCCTGACATTGATCTGGTGCTACCTGACCCTAACGGCCCCCTCGGACTGCCCCCGCAAGCGCCTATGCCCATGCAAGTGGTGCAGGCGAAGGGCCAGCTTGAGATTCAACGGGAGCAGATTAAGGCGCAGGCGAAGATGGGGGTTGAGAAAGAAAAACTGCAACTGGAAGTGGCCAAACTGATGCAGCAGGCCGAGGAAGTGAAAGCCAAGGTGATGCTGATGGAAGCGCAAGCCGCCAACCAGAAGGCGCAGGCAGGCGCTGAACCTGTATTGACTGCCGTTCATGCCGCCAATACGGAGCTTGAGTATATGAAGGCCCACCATAAGGGGCTTTTGGAGTCGGTGAAGGTGTTACAAAGTCTAGTATCAGGAGATCATAATGAACGAGGAAATATGGCACCAATGGACGCAGCTACCGGAAACGAAGCTGCTCAAGGCGGTACTGCAAGCGAAGCAGGAGGCGGTGTTGGCGGAGGCAACGAGCCTATGGCTGCGCCCCAGTGAGGACGTGGCTAAACTGATGGTGGCCTATCGTACCTTGGTGGAAGTGACCGAACTCTTTGACTTTAACGTCATCGAGGGGGAGCAACCATGAATACGTCAGGCATTAAGATTAAGGGCGTGCGTGTGCTGGTGCGTCCGTTTGATGTGAAGGGAACCTTTGGGGATTTGATACAGATGCCCGATGACATGAAGGCCCGCGAGGAACTTGCAGCGACCGAGGGTATCTTGGTGGACGTGGGTCAATGTGCGTGGCAGGAAGAGATTGCCGCAGGGCGCGGGCCGGATGCAGAGGTTGGAGATCATGTGATCTTTGCCCGCTACGCTGGCCAGACCAGAGAAGGCAAAGACGGGAACAAATATCGCATCATCAACGACGAAGATATTATAGCCGTGATGGAGAAAACAGCATGAGTATTGAAAACAAAGAAGTGGAAGCCCTTGACGTGCATGTTGGGGCACCAAGCGAAAACAATGTGGAGGCTAAGGCGCGGGACTTAGGCTGGAAGCCACAGGAAGAATTTAAGGGGCCACCGGAGAAGTGGCGAAGTGCGGAAGATTTTATGCACCGTGCCGATACCGCCGCCCCGTTGCTTAAAGGCCGCGTTGACCGTTTAGAACGGCAACTGGCCAGTCAGCAGCAGTTTCACGAACAGCAAATGGCCATGCAGAAGGCGGTTTATGAATCGCAAATGCAGGAGCTTAAAGGGCGTCGTCGGGAGGCTATCGAACTCGGAGATGTAGAGACTACGGAAGCCCTAGATTCCCGTATTGATGACATACGGGACAAAATGCGCGAGGTTCCCGAACCCGTCAAGCAGCCGCAAATATCTCCTGAACTCCAAGCCTTTGCTGATCGGCATAGTCACTGGCTGGATAAAGACGCGGAGATAACCGCCGATGCGGTGGCCATTGGCACCAGCTTACGGCAGCGCCAACAGTCAGAAGGGTGGACGGAGAAAGAGTTTATTGTTCATCTGGAACGTCGGCTGCGGGATTTACATGGTGATCGCCTTGAACCTAAGCGCGACCGTAGCGCCGTAGAAGGCGGCACTCGTGGAGCCCCCAGGGGCGTTAAAGCCCCCGAGGGTACTGTGATGACCAACAAGGGGCCTAAGTCTTACCGTGATCTGCCACCGGAAGCTAAAGAAGCCTGTGAGGACATGATCGGGACTAAGATGTTCAAGGGGATGACCCCCGAACAAGCCCGTACTTTTTACGTCAAAAACTACATATGGTGAGTATGATGGATGAGCTAAACGAAGTCTTAGGTACCGAATCCGCCGCCCCGCGCAAGCGTGTTTCCCGCAGTCTTGAACGAGCAGAAGGGCGTAACGAAAAGAAGAGCCTCCGCACCCCCTTGGGTGTCGCACGTCAGAAATTGAGCTACCGTTTTCGTGACCCTGCTATGGCCACCAAGTTTTATCTATACAACGCGTTAGAGGAAAATGTTGACACTTATCTGGATAATGGGTATGAGTATGTTACGAAAGATGAAGTAATTCTGCCTCCAGGCGCGCATATCGAAGGCAAAGACCTTGGTTCTCGCTTACGGCAAAAGGTAGGGCGTAATGATGATGGTTCGCCTCTGTATGGTTACTTGCTCAAGCTCCCGATGGAGTTACGCAAGGAAGATGAGGCAGCTATGGATAAACACAACAAGGAAGTGTACGGACGCCAAGTGTCGGCGGCGGTCAAGGTTGGCCCCACAGGCTTTGTCGATTCTCGAACGCGGATAGGCTAGAGGTGATGTATGGCTAATGTAAACACGGCTTTCGGGTTGCAGCCCGTTCAGCACTTAAACGGTTCCCCTTGGAACGGTGCCTGCGGCACCTATTATGTCCCGAGTACGGACACCAATCAGTACAATAAGGGCGACCCGGTATACTCCATTGCCGCGGATGATGGTAACGGTATTCCTGTTGTGTCCAAGGTAGCTATACCAGGGAGCGCCTTCTTAGGGGCTTTCATGGGTATTGCGCCAGTGACACAAGGCAGTGCAGCCCCTAACTTGGACATGGTGGGGATTCCTGCCGCCAAGACCCGAGGCTACTATGTGCTTATCAGTGATGCGGCGGATACCGTGTATGAAGTGCAAAACGGTTCAGGTACAACCTTGACAGCTTCTTACATTGGCTACAACATCAACTTGAAGATCAACGCGGCACCCACGCAGGTTAATGCGCTTTCGAGCGTAACGATTGATGAAACCACCGTGGCGACCACAGCAACCCTTAATTGCCGTTTGCTGCGACTTTCCCCTCGTATGCGACAGGGCGTAAACAACACCTATGGCGCTTATGCTATGTGGCAGGTTTACATCAACAACCACGAACGCGCCGCTGGCGTGACTGGCATCTGATAGGAGATCGCTATTATGGCAGGTGGAATGAACGCAACGGGCAACAACCCCGCACTCCTATACCCTGGTATAAAAGCCCTTTACGGCGTTTATGACATGGATTGGGAAAACCAGTACGATGCGCTGTACGATAAGGTAACCTCGGACAAGCAGTACGAAACCTATGTGCAGATGACAGGGTTCCCCTTGGCGCAGCCCAAGACGGAAACCGGAACCTTTACCTATGTGTCCAACACACAGGGCTACACCTACCGCCTGACGAACATAGGCATAGGCTTAGGTTTCTTCGTGTCCCACGAGGAGTTGACGGACAACCTCTACAAGGACAAAGCTACTGACCGTGTGGCCATGCTTAACCGCAGCATGAAAATGTATAAGGAGTTCAGTGCAGTTTCCTTGTACAACAATGCTGCCAGTTCCAGCATAACCTATACAGATGGGGTATCGTTGCTGAACTCGGCGCATCCTACCGTGTCAGGGTTGCAGTCTAACCAACTGGCCGTAGCGAGCGACTTGTCCGAAGCGGCTATTGAGGACGCTATCATCCAGTTAGCGGGTACCGTCGATGATATCGGTTTGCCTTTCCACTTGAAGGGGGAAAGCCTGATTATCCCTCGTCAACGGATGTTCGACGCGGAACGTATCTTAAAGAGTACGAACCGCCAGGGTACGGCGAATAACGATATCAACGCAGGACTGGCCATGAAGATTCTCCCCAAGGGAATTATCATGAATCCCTATCTGACGAACGCAGGTGCATGGTTTATCCGCACCAACGTACCGGAAGGTAAAGGGCTTGTACTCCAAACCCGCGAAGAGATCAGCCTTGATATTGCTAATGATATCGACACGAAAGGCGTCAAGCACACCGCCTATGAGCGTTATGTCTTTGGGTGTGTGGACTGGCGCGCAGTTATCGGCAGCGTAGGCCCATAAGCGTTAAAGTAACTCTGTACAGCGCGGCCTGAAAAGGGTCGCGCCTTTTAATAGAAAGGCGTTGTAGGAGAACGACATGCCGCGATATAACACCCCCTCCCGCTTTCAGTCGGGAATCAATGCGTATGACCCCCGAGACCTACTGGCCGATTCGGTCAGTGTGTCGATGCCTACCGCTTACACTTACCGCTTCCGTGGTAACGGTGCGGAGGCCCCAAGTTTTGTTAATACGATCGCCACGACGGGCACCGCCGTTATGGGCAATGCCGTGTTGGGCGGCGGCTGGTTGTTGACTACAGCGGCCACACTGAGCGATACGGTTCAGTCCCAACTGGCGGGTGCGGCCTTCCAGTTTGTGCCAGGCTTCCCCTGCTGGTATCAGGCGCGGGTAGAAGTCGATGATATCTCACTGGCCGAGTTTGTTCACGGCGTTCAGGAGACTAACACCAGTGCATTAGCTGCAACGGACGGTATTTGGTTTCATAAGGCTTCCGGTGGTACGACCGTTGACCTAGTGACGGCTATCGGCGGGGTTCTGACGACCCATTCGGCAGTCATCGACTTAGGAACGCTGTTTGCTGGCGGTACTTACACCGCTAACCTGACCGGCGGCGCAGTCACCAGCATCACGGTGAACCAGCAGCCTACCGGCATTTATGCAGGTATGTCGGCCCTTGTCACCTTGACGGGGGGCGCAGGTTCAGGGGCCACGGCGATTGCCTATGTTGGCAATGGCAACACCCTGACCTTCCAAGTTTTAGCCGGAGGTTCTGGCTACACAAGTTCGCCCGCCGTAGCACTCATTCCCCAGGTGCCGATGGGCTTCTTTTATGACGGGAACGCTACCTTGTATTACGGCTTCGGCGGTCGTAAGTGGGGCAGCGTAGCTTCCCCCGCCCTTACGCCTTCCTTGCTCTCTCCCGTTGTGGAGTTGAAAGCAAGTACGGCGGCAGCGCGGGTACTCAACTATGCTGATCTGGTTGCCGGTGGCCGCTTGCCGTACTAAGGAGATCGCTATGTATGTAGCAGGCTATTCATACGGGCGCAGCGGTGAGGTATTAGCTCAACGCTCGTTTGGTGATAAGGAATCAGCTAAGGCGTGGCTTGTAGAGGTCATTCAGGCGGAGGTTGCGGTGGAGAAGCAGAAGGGTATCAACACCTTTCAAGCGTTCTCCCTCGCAGCGTTTAGCTCACTGGAAGCCCCCTTTGTGTATACTGGCCCTAACTTCCACGTCTATTATGTGACTGAGGCAGCGTATGGCTAATTCCGTATCTACTCAAATACTGATTGATGGACCTAAGAACTTCGTCATGAAAGTGACGGGGTACTTAGACACCTCGAACCTTACGCAAGCGGTTCTCGTTGACCCTAGTACCCTGAACTATCCCCCTGGGCGACTGAGCCTTGAGGAGATTGTCTTTGCGGTGCAGGATGGGCTTGAAGTAAACCTGCTATGGGATGCTACCGTACCCGTACAACTGGAAACCCTGATAGGTCGCGGAAAGAAGGATAAGATGTACCGCTACGCGGGCGTCTGGAACAATGCGGGTGCAGGGGTAACAGGAAAGATTCTCTACAGCACCCTAGGGTGGACGACAGGGAATATCCTATCGTTTGACTTCACCATGACGTGCGTTAAGCGACAAACTCAGTACTAAGGTGACGTATGACCGCCAACGGAGTAAGGCTAGGAGATTACTACGCCTACTGTGACGTGTGCGGTCGGCGCTTCTTTGCGTCGCGCCTAGTATTGCGGTGGGACGGGCTGCGGGTATGCCGGAAGGATTGGGAAGCGCGGCCCGCACAAGAGTTCGTTAAAGGTATCCCTGACCCTGTACCGCCCCCTTGGGTACGCCCTGAACCTGCAACGGTCTATGAGCTATACTGTACCGCAGCGGGTAGTTCCGCAATGGCGGGGGAAGCGGTAAGCGGTTGTATGCGCCCAGGGCAGTATATGTATTTTCCCGCGGCCCCCTATTGTACCCTTCAAGGGTCAAGTGCGATGGTTGGCATTGGCGTTGTGGGGTGTATAGTAGTAGGTGAACCCTTAGCGAGGTAGTCATGACAACCACCTATTCGTATACAGCCAGTCAAGCGATTACGGCAGCGTTCCGCAAGATGAAGATATACGACCCCTACACGTCGTCGCCTAGCACACAAGATCTTGCTAATGGCATGGAAGCCCTTAACTTGCTGATTAAGGCATGGAGTATCGACCTCAAGATATACCTAGTGACGCAAGCCGCCCCCATCCCCCTGACGCAAGGCGTGGCCACCTATACACTTGGCCCATCCGGTACGCCTGTCATGGATAAGCCCTTAGCCGTTGTACAGGCCCATCGCCACCAGAACGATAGCGGCATTGACGTACCGCTAACGCCTTTGTCGCGGCAAGAGTACGATTTCCTAGGGCTGAAAACTTTACAGAACTCTCCTACACAGTTCTATTTTCAGGAAGGGGTGACCAATAGCACGATCACGGTATACCCGACGCCTGACAGTTATACAGCCACGAACGCTACCCTGGCCCTTTGGGTACAAACTGCGGTGCCTGATCTTATCCTGCAAACGGACGTCCCCTACTTTCCAAGTGAATGGTATCAGGCGCTTGTCTGGAATCTGGCAATGATGCTGGTCACGGAGTATGACGTACCCCCTACAATCATGCAGACCATCGTTGCTTTCGCCAGGGAGATGTATTCCAAACTGGAGGATTGGGCCGCGAATGAGCAGGTAGGAACCTACTTTACTATAGATCGTCGGGGTTCCCGATGAGCGTTTTACGAGTACCCTTGGCGCAGCCGCTTAAAACCACGGATGGTATTTTTGATAGCTTCGGGGTTCCGGTTCGAGGAACCGCCGCCCTTAATGGGGTAATCGACCGTAACCCTAATTTTGTATCTCAAGAGAAGGTGCAGATACGAAAGCGTAAACCTTTACATGCAACTACCATGACATATGTTGTGTTAGGAAGTACACCCCCCTACAGCAATATGTACGTCGATACACGTTTTGAGGCTGCGGTAGGCGCCTATTACACATGCTTTACAGATGCGGCAGGGGGACTGTATTTAGAGGTCATTAACGGCGCGGGCATCGGGCCTGCCTATCCTGTACCAGGCTTGATTGCTTCCGGCTATTCAGGCAGTACCTTTTGCGTTTCCCAGGAGGTATCGGGAATCCAGACTAACGTCTACGTCTACGCGGCGAATTCTAACGGTTTTGATGTGTACACGGTTCACATTATCAACGGCGTCGTTACCGTGTTGCCGAAGGTATCCATGGTCACCGACACCGTATCCTCGTTCACATGGTTTGATAACTATGTCTTTGTAGGCACGACGACAGGCAAACTCTATAATACGGACTATCAGGACTACGGACTGGCATCTACGGCTGACTTCCTGCTTAACATGCAGATTATCCCCGACGTAACAGGGATTACCGCTATGGCTAATAACGGTAATTATCTGCTCGTAGCCTCACTCAATTCGGTTTTCGTCTATCAAGATACAGGGAATCCAACGGGCTCGGTGGTAACGCTTTACAAGGAGGCTACCTTACCGTATGGGGCAACCTCGCTCACCCGAAGTCCCTATGGGGTCGTCTTTGGCGCGGCGCATCCGTCCCCCTCGGGAATCTACATGGTGCCGTTTAATGGCGTTCAGGCGCAAAAGATCAGTGATGAATCCATTGATCTCCTCAACGTAGCCAACAGCACCTTTGTTTTTGTCGTGCAGTACGGAAGGCCGTTTGTTTTTGTCTTGCCCTATGTAGCTTCTGCCACGTCCTACTACGCCTTTTATGCTTACGATGTAGTGGAAGGCGTATGGCAACCGTACTCGATAGCCATGTCACTACCGGCTAGCTTCTATTGGGGCGCGGCTAATGTGTTTTACCCCGCATCAGGTGCGGTGGCTTCCTATGTGTATCCGGCGATCTTAACCGTTACCAGTCAGGCGTTGTCGTTGTCAGATACAATTTACAACTCTGAATCTGCCGTATGGACGGATTCTATCGGGGGCGTCGCTACGGACTATCCCCTTATTGTTCAGACCTACGATTCGGATAACGACAATCGACAGTACAAATTCTATGGCTCTGCCCTCGTTGCAGGCCAGCAAGCGTCGGCATCGGCCCCCGTTACGGTGCAGTATTCCGATGATGGGGGCCAAACCCTGTCCAGCAGCCTGCGCATGGTGGATATGAGTTTACGCAAGCCTGTTACCTATCAGCTAGGGCGCAGTCTCGGGCGTATCTGGCGACTAACCTATAATGGTAATCTGGACATGCGACTTACGGCCTTGGAGTTCACCCTAACATGACCATTACGCCCCCCTCACTAGGTACAGACATTCAAAGCCCTTTATGGCGGCAAGCTATCCTTGCCTTGTTCAGCAGCTCGGTTAAAGGAAAGTCAATCTCCCCTTCGGTGGTCACGGTTGGAGCGTCGCCCTTCGTCTACGTGAATACGCAGTCCTATAGCGTTGACGTGGTGTTAAGTGGGGGCGTCATAGGAGCATTGTCGTTTAAGCGGTATATTAACCATGCGGCAGGGGGTGCCGTGACAATCCCAAACGCGACGAGTATGATAGGGCTTAGTCCGGGAGATGCGCTTACGGTAACGTATTCGTCTACGCCTACCTTTACGGTGATTCCGAGGTAAGCCATGAGTGGATTGTTGAGTTTTGCCCAAGGGGGCGCTAGCCAAAGCATAACGAATGCCGAGAACGCGTTAAATCCGCTGGGTACCGCAACGCAGCAGATGTATGGCGGGGCTATTGGCTCCCTCATGTCGTCCCCGACAGGGTATCAGAATACCGCATTAGCGGGGGCTCAAGGAGCATTTGCTAACCAGACTCTGCAAGCAGGGGGTGTAAGCCCTTCATTAACGGCGCTCATGAAGCCGTATGAAAACATGATGCAGGGGCAATCCTTCAGCACCTACTTGGGCAACCTGGCCGACCTATCCGGCGCTACCAGCGCAGGCCAGCAAGCTACCGCCATGCAGCAGATGACCCAAGCTAACCAACAGGCCAGCATTATGGGGGGCATGGGTACGGCGTTAGGTAGTCTAGCCTCGCGCTACAACCCTTCAACAAGTACTCTATCCCCCTCAGAAGCAACGAACACCCTTGCTATGGGTGGTTATACCCCCGCAGGATGGAACAGTGTGCAGCCTGCTTTGTCCGTAGCGACGCCTGATGCTGCCTATATGAACTACTTGCAGGGGCTAGGACAATGAGCTTCTGGACGAGTGTTAGAAACACGGTTGAGAACGCTAACCCTGTGACCGTTGCGGCGTCAGTGCTGGCGGGGGGCAACCCGTTAAAGAACATAACCCACAACTCCCTCGCCACGAACATCAACGATGCGGCCTATGGGAAGCCTCCCTCGTCCTCCTCGGTAGACCCCTTCGGGGCTTATCGGGGCAACTACATCAATATGCTTAACGGCCTCATGGGGGTTTCCTATGGGCCCAATGGTCAAGTGCAGAACTCAAGTGCGGGGGGTGCCGCTCTTACGTCACTTCCTGGCCAGCAGAAGAACATCCAGATGACCGCCGAGGGGATTAACCGCGCCGAGAACGCCCACGGCTTTGGTGGTTCCGGTAACGCCGCCTATGCCTTAGCGGGAGCAGGCAATACACTGGGTACGCAAGCCTACAGTTCGCAATACGGGCTATTATCCGCTTTGTCCGGCGCACAGGCGTATAACCCTACGGCGATTGCTTCTTTGCAAGGGCAACAAGCGGCCTTAAATCAGAGTACACTAGGCGGCATAGGTTCACTCGCGGGGTTAGGTATCGGGGCTGCAATAGGAGGCCCAGCAGGTGCTGCGGCGGGGGCTTCGGCGGGTGGCGCGATAGGGCAAATAGCCTAAGAGGATAGGTATGGATAACTTCTTTAGTGGTTTGGCAAGAGGGCTTGAAAGCGGCCAGCAACTTGCGCAACGAAAAGAAGCGTTGAGTCTTGAACAACGCCGCCTGTCCGACGCGGAACAGACACAGGCCATTGAACGGCAGAGCGCAGTATTCCGGTTGCAGACGCAGCAGACGCAACAGGCCAACCAGCAAAAGTTCTTCTCGGCGCTTCCTGACGTGCGTAATCTTTTACAAGGCGGCCACTACAACCAAGCCATTCAAGCGCTTTCGGCCATTCCCTCCCCCGATGCACAGAACTTAGCCCAAGGTATCCAGCAGCAGCGTATTGATTTTCGCGCCTCAACTGCCCTTGCGCGGTTGGTCAGCGGCAGCAAACCTACGCCCGAACTTACGGACGCCTTAGCTCAGTCCCCTAAAGCTGTTGATGAATATACCAAGTGGCTAGCAGCCACACGGCGGATGGAACATCAGGACGAAGTGTTGAAGTTTACTAACCAGTTTCGGGGGGCCAAGCTAGCGATTGATGAAGCGAGATTGGGGGAACAAAAACAGCGGGATGCGGCTATGGAGGCGAAAGGTGGAAAAGGGGCGGCTAACGCCGATACGATACCTGCTACCCTTAGTGCCCAAGCCGCGAGTGTAGGTAACAGCGTGGCCACTGCCATACTCCCCAACGGTAAAACCGTCGTGGATGAATTAGGCAAAGGGACGATTAAGTCCTTTTCGGCGGGGCTTGCCGCCGATTACCGCCAACAGGCGTTAGCCAAAGCGAAGCAGCTTGCTGATACTCACGGCATACCTCTCAAGGAAGCCCTTACCTCGGTACTAAGCGACCCATCGTTCAGCGATTCCGTGACGCAACACTTTCTGAAAACCCACGTCAAGCTGAAAAAGCATTGGCTAGGAAGCAGTGCGGAAATCGTATCGCCTTCCGAGGCTCCCGCTGCGCCAAGTGGAGCACCCCGCGCTTCATCCCAGGCTAAGGGCATGTCAGCAGCGCAGATAGATGCGCTCACAAAGGCGCTGCAATAATGGGGGGCTGGACGGATTACCGCACCGCACACGGCTTTGATAAGTTATCCCCCGACGGTAAGTTTCAGCTAGCCTCGCAATACTTTGCACAGACGGTAGCCCCTCTTATGGTTGAGGGAGGGGCAACGCAAGATCAGATGAATACCGTCCATCGTGCGTTTATCAGCAAGTATGCTACCGAGATGGCCACGCAGCCGCGAGCGCCTACTACCGAAATGGAGGTATCAGGCGTTCAGCAATCGCTACACCATGCGATACATCACCCTATTGAAACCGTCAGTCATGGCATGTTGGGTTCGATTGTCGGCGCGATACCTGATGTGCTCTCACACCCGATAGAATCGGCTAAGAGGCTGCAAGTATCCCTTGGCGGGGCAGATGTAGCAGGCAACGTAAAACATCTAGCCCAAGAAGCCCACGATCAGCCGTTAGGCGTAACAGCCGCTAAAGTAGGCGGCGCACTGGCCAAGGGCATTATGCAAGACCCTGAAATCTTAGGGTTAGGGGCGCTTGGTGCAGCCTTTGAAGCCCCGTTAGCTGGACTGGCCGCAGAAGCTGGAACCGCAGGGGCGTTAAGTGCGGGTTCGCAAGCTGCCCAAACAGGCCACATATCTGCCGCGCAGACAGCTTTTGATACGGTCACGACCGTTGGCGCACTTCGCACCGCTAAGGTGTTGCATGGGGCGGTCAAAGGTAAAGCCCCCGCGCCTGACGCCCAGCCCGAAGCCGCTACAGGGGCGAAGGCAGAAGCGCCACCCCCTCCCGAAGAAGGGCCAGCGTTCCATAGCCACGCGGAGGATGAATACTTTTACCAGTCGCAGAAGGCTAAGGACTACGCTGCACAAGCCAAGGAAGCGCGTACGCCGCCCCCTGGCGTCGATAAACGGGCATGGGCCGCACAACAAGCCCCTGTCCTCGATGAGCTAAAGGCTAAACATGCGGACGCCATGGCCAGGGCTACCGCCGCCCATGCCCAGCTCAACATCCCTAAAGAACTGCCGGATGAGGCGTATGTGCAAGCTGCACAGTACGCAGCCACTAACCCTACAGCACGAGAAGAAGTACGCCATATTATCGGGGAAGATCCCCTCAACACGCCATCTGAGATTGCTACCGCCGCACAGAAGTTAAAGGCTTGGCACGCGGAACAAGTCGATGCATTCCACTCGCGCCACGCTGCGCGACGGGACTATCTGGCCAGTGATACGGATAAGAGCGAGTGGTTGCATATGAAGCGGCAAGCAACGGCTGCGGCACCCTCCAAAGCCCCGCCTACCGAAACGCCGCCTCCTTCGGCGGGGGCCTTGCAAGCACCCCCGACCGCGGCGCTACCATCTACCGCAGCCCCTCGGCCAGACTTTTACGCAGGCCACAAAGGGGATGTATCGGTTAGCCCCTACGAGGCCCACCGCGCCCCTAACTTGCGCGACGAGAAGCAAGCCAAAGGAACCCCCCGCACCCAAGCACCGCGGCCTTCAAGTTTGCAGCAGACCGCTAAAGCAAGGGCGCTATCGCAGAACTTGCATGACCTGCACGACCAACGCGCCACGTTAAACGATCAGCTACGGGAACTCATGGCACATCGCAGCGCCGCGGCTACAGCCAAGGAACGCGCCCGTACTCCCGAAAGCAAAGCTCGACATACTCAAGCCGTGGCCACGATAGATGCTAAGGCGGCACCTATCAAAGAGGCGTTACGCCACGTACAAGCGGGCATTACCCGCGACCGTAGCGCCTATGAAGCCGCCCGTGGTACGCCGTGGAATCGCCAGTCAGGGGCCATAACGCCTCATCAGGCCGCTGTCCTTGTTACCTTAGTCGCAGGTGCGGGGATGGTAGGGTACGCCCTTAACCATCCCGATGATGACATGGGGACGATCTTAGCCATCGGTGCGGGCATAGCGTTATCTTCCCTTGAACTTGCGAGAGGAAACAGTATTCTGCGCCGAACCGCCGCCACCGTTGCCCACGCCTTCGACAGGGGCCACAGTGATGCAGCCCACGGCGACGCCCCTGAAAAAGCCTTCCGTAAAGCGGCTAACCCCTACCGTAAGACCGTAGCCTATGCGTCGGCGGTTGCGGGGATAGGCTACCTAGCAGGATGGGGCGACCCAGGGGATAATGAATCCCGCTACACACGGAATCAGGACATAGCGTTGATGGTGGGGGCCGCTGCCGCCCTTGTCGCTGCCGGACACCAGTATCTCCATGCTTCGGGCATGTTAGAAGCCCCTGCACTGGCCGACCATCCGGATGTGACAGAAGCCATATATCAGCATCAGGGGACGATAGGGGCTATCAACCAGGCGGCTAAACACGTCGCGGATGCGGTACGCAAAGTAGCTACTCCCGAGGCTATCACCCACGGAGATCTTCTGTTTGCGTTAGAATCCCCTAAAGAATTTGCGGCCCTCTCGCCTAATAATCAGGCGGCGGCAACCATGCTCAAAACGATGTATGAATCCTTGGGTAAACGGGCCGTAGGTGCGGGGGCGTTAAAGGGGCTGCTAGAGAACTACGCTCCCCACATCTTCGATCTGAGCGACCACGATACCGCGCAAGCGCTGGACTTCCTAAAGAGCGTTAATTACTACGGCAAAAGTGGGCGCTTACAGGAACGTAAAATCAAAATGACGCTGCGGGAATTAGTCTCTAAACCTGTCACCATCGGAGGCAAAGAGATTAACCTTAAGGTTAAGTCCCTCGATGCGGTGCGCGTCGCCAATAGCTATGCCGTGGCCATAGGGAAGGAAATAGCCGACCATGAAATGACCCGACAACTAATTCACCAAAAAGTGTTTCGGGTTAAGCCGGAAAAAGATGTTTTCGGAAGCTATGTGGATTTAGAAGGCGCTCCTTCCCTGACACAGGTAACCCGCGAGGGTAAGACTTTACGGTATGCGGTACCGCAGGAAATTGCGGTGGAGATGAAAACCTTATTAACCCGTAGCTCGCCTACCGGCTTAGTGCGGTCGTTGGGGGCATTGAGCAGCTTTGCCAAGAGCCTTGATATGGTCGGTAGCCTTATGCACGCTACGACCTTAGGGATGCTGTCCTTTGTCTCCCAAGCTAACAAGAACGCACTTGCAGACGTGGCCACGTTCGCTAAGGGTAACGCCCATCCCTTAGCTATTCAGTGGGCGCATGATGGGCTTACGCTGGCTACAGGGGACTTAAAGGAGGGCTTAGTTCCCCAAGGCATAGATAAGTACAAGGAGGGTATTACCCGTCGCGCCGCCGCCTTTGGCAAGCTCCCTGAAAAGTCAATTCGGGGATTAGCGGCTGCAATGGGAGCACCTGAGCATCTAACGTTTGAAATACTACTCCCCGCCTTGAAGATTAATGCGGCTGAAAATTATGTCAGTCGTGCGGTTCACGCGTTGGGGCGTGATGCTACGCCCGAAGAACTAACGCAGCTTCGACGGGATGCAGCGAAAGCCACCAACACGCTTTTCGGTGGTACGAACTGGGCGCTGGAAATGGCCAATGCAAGAACGCGATTCTCGCGCAATGCGTTTGCGTTTCTTGCTTCCTCTCGCGGTGCGGCGATAGCTCGTATCTTTGAGTTCGCCCCCGACTGGTTGTACTCATCCCTAGCACTTCCGGCTACGGCGTTGGGGGTAAGGGGCGCGTCAGCGTTTGGGCGGCGTGCGGCCATAGGCTATACGGTCAAGAGTATCGTGGGGGCTTCTGCCCTCGCTTACGCTACCGCGCAGGCCACCGGAGGCACCTGGTCGCCTGATGACCCTTTCGCTATCCACTACTCTGATGGGAGGGTAGTCTCGATAGCCAAGCACATAGGCGAAGCCTTGCACCTGGCTAAAAACCCTGTCCAGTTTGCAGTCAGTAAAGCGGGGCCCGCCCCTAGAGCTTTTGTATCCATGAATGAAGCAACGTTTGGAAAAGGGGAGCCTTTAGACAGAGCCGTTAAAGCCTTGGGCCAGATCATGCCCTCACCTATTGCACTCCATGCGTTCCCTGATGACCCTGATGCTGACTTAGATCGTTTCCTTGGCTTTATAGGATTCCCCGTAAGGAAAGAACAACCATGAAGATACTGCTTATTGACGCTCACACGGCGCTACTTACGGACTTTGCGGTGCGGTGTGTGGCTGCGGGACATGAAGTCCGGTGGTTCATTCGCAAGAATCCGTTTACCCGCGAAGTGTCCCAAGTAGGCCGAGGCTTAGTGCCAAGGATTGCAGAGTACGAAAGCAGCATGAAGTGGGCGGATATGATCGTGCAGGGGGATAGTGCGATCTTCACCCGTCAACTGGATGTATACCGCAAGCAAGGCTACCCCATTTTCGGGCCGACGTCGCGTACCGCCGAGTGGGAAATGGACCGAGAAAAAGGGCAGCAAGTTTTTGAAGGGGCGGGAATCGCCCCTATCCCTTCGGTGACGTTTAATGATTACGATTCGGCCATTGCCTATGTCAAAAAACACATGAAGCGTTTTGTAAGCAAGCCTTCGGGGGATGCAGATAAGTCGCTTTCCTACTGTTCCAAGTCCCCTAAAGACATGGTGTATATGCTGGAACGATGGAAGAAGCTAGGGACGCTTAAAGACCCTTTCATCCTGCAAGAGTTCATACCGGGTATTGAAATGGCGGTAGGGGGATGGTTCGGGGGCGGTAAGTTCAATCCCTCGGTCTGCGAAAATTGGGAGTTCAAAAAGCTGATGCCTGGGGACAAAGGCCCCGCTTGCTACGACAGCGAAACCGAAGTGCTTACGGTAGGGGGCTGGAAACCGTGGCCGCAGGTGACGATGCAAGATCAACTGGCCACCCTTGTTAATGGCGCGCTTGAATTTGAGTACCCCACGAAGGTCGTTCACGCAGAGGTGGAAGGCGAGCTCATAGGGTGGAAAGGTAAGGGCGTCGATATTCTCGTTACCCCTGGCCACTCTATGTATGTGCAAGACAGCAAAGGGCGTAAGCCTTTCTTCTTTGAGCCCGCAGAAGTTACCGCGACGAAAAAGCGTAAGCTCCTACGTGCGTTCGGGGACTGGAAGGGTACGGATACAAAGGAGCAGCTACCCCGCTTTGTGACGTGCAGTACCGCAGCCTTTGCCCGCTTATTAGGCTTCTACATGGCTGACGGAAGCTGCCATAGCAGCGGGCGTTCGTTGGTGTTTGGGAACTGTCCCGAACATAAACGGGCGAAGGTTAAGGATTTTGCCCTCGCAGCGGGGTTCACGGCTAAGGTCTACGGTAACGACGTATACGTCAATAGCGTGGATATGTGCCGGTATGTGCGGCAGTTCGGGAAAGCCCTTGATAAGTTTGTTCCCGCCTTTGTAAAAGAAGGCACACGGTCGATCATAGCAGCGTTCTTGGAAGGCTATTTAACGGGGGACGGTAGCCTAAATGGGGTCAGCGTGGCCTGCACAACAGTCTCCAAACGGCTAGCTGGGGATTTGCAGGAGCTTTTTATTAAGTTCGGTACTCCCGCCAATATAAACAGCCGCGACAGATCAGATGAAGGGCATTCCATTAACGGTGCCTGGTGCCAGTCAAGTAACCTGATCTACGACATATCCGTGGCGCATGAAAAGAAGAGGTTTAACCTAACGCCATCGATGGTGTACACGCAGCCCTATAAAGGCACCGTCCATTGTGCCACCGTATCTACCCACATTCTGTTAGTGCGCCGCAATGGGAAAGCCTGCTGGCTTGGGAATACGGGGGAGATGGGCACCGTCGTCAAGTACACGGATTCATCCCTCCTGGCCGATGAAGTGCTGTTCCCTTTAACCCCTTACCTGGCCTACGAGAATTATGTAGGTTATGTGGATGTTAATTGTATTATTGATGCACAGGGTACGCCCCATCCCTTAGAGTTTACTATGCGGTTCGGCTACCCTATCAGTGACATTCAGCGAAGGCTGCACAAGAACGCTGACCCTGCACAATGGATGTTCGATCTAATGGAAGGTAAGCACACGCTAAAGACTTCTGATCAGGTGGCCACTGGCGTAGTCGTGGCTATTCCAGATTTCCCCTATTCCCATTTAACCCGAAAAGAAGTTAGCAACATTCCGATTTACGGCATCACGGAAAAGAACCAAGATAGCGTACACTTAGGTTCAGTGATGAAGGGTACCTATCCTGATGAACGCAACGGTAAGATCGTTACGTCAACAGGCATAGTCACGGCGGGGGATTATGTGCTAGTGTGTTCAGGAACAGGGGATACCGTTAAGGCATCGGCAGAACGCGCCTATAAGACGGTCAAGGAAATCGAAATACCCAATAGTCCCTTCTGCCGTGATGACATAGGCGAGAGGCTGGAAAAGCAGTTACCAGAGCTACATAAAATGGGTTACGCGACGGGGATAGACTATGAATAGCATCTTGCTAGGAGTATGGGCGGTTCTGCAACTTCTTGACGTGGCCACTACCTATATCGGATTAGCGTCAGGTAAAGCGGTCGAAGTGAACCCTGTCATGAAGCTCTTGATGAAGCGTTTAGGGGTTGGGGGCGCCCTAGCAGTAAAGGCGATTATCGTCATCGGTGCGGGTGCCTTCCTTTATGCGTACCCCGCAATCCTTGCGGGTGTTGACGTTCTCTACCTGGGCATCGTAGTCAACAACCTATATACCCTACACAAAGCAGGTGAGCTATGAGTGATACGGTATTTTCCGACTATGGAACGGTCATTAACGCGGCGTGGGCCAATGACGTTAACGCTACCACATATTACGGAATCCAACGGCTAACCTTGGCGGGGTCGCCCAGTGCGTACACCGCCGATATGGTGGCTGTCCCCGCGTCGGCCACGGCGAACTCCCTTTTTGTGGTACTCCCAACGATCTCCTGCGGTGCCTCCCCTACCTTGACGATTCTTAACGGGCCTTCGGGGTGGAATACGCCACTGCCTTTATATTTTGACGGGGTTCCGGTGGGGGCGGGTGGGATAAGTGCAGGGCTCTCGTACTTCTTTCAGTATAATAATACTTTCTCCCGTTGGGATGTGTACTCACTGTCAAACGCTTTCCTAGACCCGACTACCTCAGAAGGGGACATGATCTACCGGACGGGGGGACGTCCTGCTCGTTTAGGGATAGGGGCAAACGGAAACCTGCTAACCGTCGTCAACGGAGAACCTACTTGGGCTCCCCTCATTAACATCCTGACGGCTTCCGCTACCTATACCGTGGCCTCGTCAGGTGGAAACTTCACCACGATGAACGCGGCGATTGCCTTTTTCTCTACTTGCGTGGCCGAATCAGGCGTTGAAATATCGCTCATCGAAACGCGGACGGCGATCACTGAGCAGTATATCATTCAAGGGCTAAATGCCCCTTGGTTGACTATTTACAGTCAACCTAACTATGCAGGTAATGCGCATCCAGTAGTTATGACATTACCCGCTTCACCTTTCTTTACTACTACGATGGCCTATAGCAATGGAGTGGTTGGTTATATCAACGGCGGTGGAAATCAACGCGCAGCCGCTATTAACATTATAGACTCAGTTGTCAATTTAGGCGGTTGGATTCAGAACCCTGGTGTGGTGGATCCGGGTGGCTGGACAGGGGAAGGTTGCTTGACTTGTATTATTCAACGTTCTAGAGTGAACATGAATACTGTAGTTTTAGACTCCACCGGAAATGATACGGGCATTGAATACTTGTCCATAGGGGAAGGTTCAGAAGTTAGCGCGTATAACTTCCAAGCAGGAACCTATACTATTGGTATGAACACTGACGGAGTTCGAGTTGTTCAATCAACATTCCAAAATACAGGCAATACTACTATATATAACGGTATTGGAACATGGCTAGGGGGTAAATTTCGCGCTGTTACTTTAACACAGACACTTTACGGAACTAACGACAACGACAATGGCGGGTCTACTGTAGTCTATCAAGAATCAGCTAGACACCGCAACTCAATTGAAATTACCCAGAACTACTATCTAACTGAAAATTGGGCTAATGTTGGGGCATTTCAGTTATCCTGCACAGATTTGTATATCTATAATCTCCAAATAACTGGACTAGCTAATGGTCAAGGGGTGTTCGATTTAATTGACAGCACCCTAATTATTGAAGGTATTATAGGCATCCCTACTAACTCTACGCTCTTTATTTTAGATAACTCAGCTGTATACGACCTATCGCAATATCCTGCTACCGGTTCGGCATCCCCGCCCGCTGGTGCTACTTATTGCAGTATGATTAACGGGTCAGTCATCAATTGTGCTTCTAATGTTAATACTTTAGCAAATTGGCCCCATATTGGTGTAGTTCCAAATGCTCCTTCTTATAACGGCGTATTGTGGAATAGTAGTTACAATAACCAATTGCTTAATTATCAAATGGGGGATTCTACATTAACGGGTAACGTTACAATTACTGAAGCATTAGATGTATATTATCCTTCTACAATACAAGGGTTGACTGTCAATCCGTTGGCTTTACCAACAAATACAGGTTCTGTTT
>JAEHJW020004559.1_pt1 | contig 34419 bp, 39 predicted proteins | sample 9271431 | NCBI WGS metagenome assembly JAEHJW02 | reverse complement strand
TTCTTGGAGGCCATCCAGGGCGCGTGGCTGACCGAGATCCCGGACATGGTCGGATTCGGTCGGCGGGAGCACACGCAGATCATCGCCGCCATTACCACCCGCGCGGACCCGTACCGCGCAGCTTACGCTCGCGTGGCCGAAGACCATCCGAGGACGACGATCTTTGCAGCCACCAGCGAGACCGACTCCTACCTCGACGATGACCGCGGTAAGCGCCGCTACTGGCCGCTGCGGTGCACCGAGATCCATCTCGACGTGCTGCGGGCCAGTCGAGATCAGCTCTTTGCCGAGGCTACGGCGCAGTTTAAGGCCGGCTCGACGTGGCACGAGGTACCGGCGGAAGAGGCAGAACAGGAGCAGCTGGCGCGCAGGATTGGGGATCCGTGGGAAGAGGCAATTTCGCATTATGTTAAAGGTCGCATGGACGTGACTATCGCCCAGGTTGTCACGGAGGGCCTTGCGATCGAATACTCCAGACAAGACCGAGCGGCCCAGATGCGAGCGGCTAAGGTCCTGAAAACGCTAGGATTTGAGTGCAAGGTTGTGTGGGAAAATGGGCGGTCGATCCGGCGGTATCTCCGCGCCTCGTGACTTACGACATTACGTCCATTTCGACTTTCGACGTGTTCCCCTAGAGTTTCTCCCACGCGTGCACACTCCCCCCACTACCACCTCCCCTCTCCTACGTATACGGGTGTATATGTTGTAAGGTTGTAATAGATGTAAGAGAGGTTGTGAATCAAGGGCTTGGGCATTACGACCGAGTTAGGGTATTACGACGAAAGGTCGCAAGGAGATTTTGGCTGTTGCAGCGTGTAAAAATCGGGCCACCGCTGGAGCGCGGCGTCTCTGCAGCCCGCGCTTCAGTTTGTCTCAACCTTTTGGAGCCCCCATGCGCCCCTCCAAGCTGACCGCGGCCGACCGCATCGCCATCGAGGACTGGCCCGCCGCCATCACAATTTCTCAAATTGCCGACAATGCGTCACAAGAATTTGCGAATTGGCTTCAGGATCGCCGCAATTCAAGGCAAGTTCCACACCGGATGGAAGCCGTTGGCTACGTCCCCGTCAGAAATACTGGCCAATCCGATGGGCGATGGAAAGTGGCGAAAAAGAACGTCGTGATCTACGCCCGCAAGCAACTTCAGCTCTGCGATCGCATCGCAGCTGCGTCAAAAATTTCGACAGTCGGGCGGTCCTAAATCTGACTCCGGGCGCACTTTGGTCCAAAGGTCCGTGGAGTCCGTGATTTTCCATCCCCACCATAAAAGCCCAAAATCGACGATATTTTACATAATTCATGGATGGCGAAGCCCGTAGGCGCGCGCGCGAGGAAAAATGCTGAGGATAGAGAATCACGGACTTCGCGGACTCTCGGACCGGGCGCATGCTTGACCGTGACCATTAGCCTGATTTCGTCTCCCTCTGCCCACGGCACCCCTTCGGCCGCATCATCGAGCGCGCATGTATCCCCGCCCCTCGATCCAATCTCCGCTCCTGCGCGATCCTGCGCAGCCTCAGCCCCATCCCCGCTTGCTATCCGTGACTCAATTCGGCTACGCTCCCCTCCATGCGACGCACCATCACCATCGAACGCACGTCCAAGTCCATCAAGGCATGGATTCTCATCGCCGAACTCGGCATGCTGTGGGCGGCCATCGCTTTCGTGGCCGATCTACTACACAACGACCCCAAAGGCGCGGCTCACTGGTTCGTCGGTGGATTGGGGTTCCTCGCGCTGCGCTGGATCGTCGGCATCGCACGCTGGTGGGAGAATGGGTGAATCTCGAGGCCGTGGCCGTCCCAGTACGTATTCCGAGGAAATGGCGAATACGATTTGCGAGCGTCTTGCGGACGGCGAATCACTTCTGGCGATTCTCGAAAACGGCGATGGCATGCCGGCTTACCGCACCGTCATGCAGTGGCTGGAAGCGCACGAAGATTTCGCGCAGAACTACGCGCGTAGTCGTGCCGTTCATGCTGATCGAGAGTTTGAACGAATTCAGCAAATTGCGGACGATGGGAGCAACGACTGGATCGAATCAAACGACCCAAATAATCCAGGCTATCGGCTGAACGGCGAGAACATCGCGCGCAGCAGACTTCGGGTCGATACGCTGAAATGGCGCTTGGGCAGGATGGCACCGAAAAAGTATGGAGATCGGACTGCTGTTGAAATGACCGGAGCCGATGGCGGACCGATCGTAACGAGAGACGAAACGCAGGGACTCGGAGCCGTCAAGGCCGCGCTGGTGGCGATGATACAGCGCGGCACACCAAAGTCGGTTTCTGGCTCCGATGACGAAGAATCCTCCGCGTGACGCAAACATTTTCCAATGCAGTACGTCCATAAGGAAAATTTCAAACGTCTATTTGGCGAACGCGCTCTGCGCGCGGCGTATGTTTTAAATCAGATTTGTTTTGAAATAGACGAACATTCGAAAGGCGCATTATCAAAATTCGTCTCTCGGTCCGACGGCTTGCCACACCGAGAATTTCTCGTATCGCCGTCACTTCACATGTTGATAGATTTGAGATCGACTTCTCCTCGCTCTCAGATCAAGTTAGCACGAGATATAGATCCATCTCGCCCAGAAAAGTCCTCTATATGGGTCACGATTTTCCTGTCGCACACCGAGTATTTGGGGTGCAACCTTGAGTCTGTCCTAAATGGACGACCATCGGATGCTGGAAAATGCAGCGTCTATCAGCACTGTGTTTTGATGCGCGATGATAATGGTCAATTACCGAACAATCGCGGAGCCGATGGATCTGGGTCATACGTCGGAATGACACGACGCTGCTGGCAGGACAGATGGAATGAGCATCAGCGCAGTGCGCGCCAAGGATCTCCATATCTTTTTCATGATGCGCTTAGATCTTTTTGGAAGCGCGGCGGAATAGTCAAACACATTGTGGTTGGGTCGGGACTTACTTTTGACGAAGCCATGAAGCTTGAGGAAGAGACGGTTGCTGATTGTTCTTTGCGTCCGCAGGGATTCAATATGATTCCTGGCGGCTTCGCTGGATTAAAATATCTTGCGGAACACGGCATTCGCGTTAGCGAAAAAAATATAGAAAGCCGTGATAGTGCAATAGGACGATATCTTCAAGACAATCCTGCTATTGCAAAGTTGTGGCTCGATCCTGAGTACGCTCAAAAGTGCATTTGCGGTTGGGGCAATAGACTCACGGTCGCGCAGGTTAGGGCGGCGCGAGCAGCGCTTAAGGCCGGCTCCAGCATTCCGTCTGTTGCGGAATTGGTAGCGGCGCGAAATATTGCGCAAATTTCTCGCCTTGCGTCCTCCAAGACATATCGACGTATCTTGCAGTGACCTCCCTTGAATGGCTCGCCAGAAATTAACGCTTGCACCGCCAGCCTTCGACTATTTTCTCGGTCCCGAGCGCTACAAGGTCGCGTATGGCGGTCGCGGATCGGGCAAAAGCTGGTCCGTCGCACGAATTCTGGTGAGTTTGGCTGCAGTTGGTCCTCTTCGCGTTCTGTGCGCGCGAGAATATCAGTCGAGCATCAGCGATTCGGTGCATCGGCTATTGGCAGACCAGATTGTTTCGCTTGGCCTAGAATCCGAGTTCAATGTCATGCAGCATGAGATTGAATCGCGCTGCGGGTCATTATTCATATTTCGTGGACTGCATCTGAATCCTCGAGGTGTGAAGTCTCTCGAGGGAGTTGATGTCTGCTGGGTTGAAGAAGCGGATACATTCACGGATGAAAGCTGGGAAAATCTGATTCCCACCATCCGCAAGCCCGGTTCGCAAATCTGGGTGACGTTCAATCCCAGGCGCGAGAATGATCCGACCTACAAACGGTTTGTGAAATCTCCGCCTCCGGACGCCGCAGTCCGAGAGCTGACGTGGCGAGACAATCCGTATTTTCCAGCCGAACTAGAGCAGGAACGCGATTACTTGGCGCGCGTCGATCCAGAGGCGTACGCGCACATTTGGGAGGGGAAGTGTCAGGTTCACGGCGAACGACAGATTTTCTTTGGCAAATGGCACGTCGAATCATTTGAAACAAATCCGGTTCTCTCGGGAGAAGACAAGTGGCATGGTCCGTATTACGGAGCGGACTGGGGATTTGCCCAAGACCCCACGACACTCATCAAGTGCTGGGTGCACAAAAAGTGTTTGTACATCGAGGCTGAGGCATACGCCATCGGATGTGATATCGACAAGACGCCAGCGCTCTTCGACAAAGTCGATGAATCTGACCGCCACACAATCCGTGCGGACAACGCGCGACCAGAAACAATCGAGTACGTTAAGAAAAACGGTTACCCCCGAATCATGCCGTGCGAGAAATGGAAAGGCAGCGTAGAGGACGGCATTGCGCATTTGCGCAGCTATGAACGAATCGTCATTGCTCCAAATTGTCGCCATACTATTGAGGAAATGCGCCTCTATTCCTATAAAGTTGACAGACTGTCTGGTAATGTGCTGCCCGATGTCGAGGACAAGCACAATCATTGCATTGACGCCATTCGGTACGCGCTGGAACCCATGATTAAACGGCGTGGCGCCTTCAAGATCAGCGACTCCGTGTTCGATGAGTTTGATCCGAGAACGAGGGTGTTCTGATGCCACTCAAGCCTGGTTATTCTCAGAAAACGATCTCTCGAAACATTCGTGAGATGCGCGCCGCTGGTCATCCTGAAAAGCAGTCTGTCGCAGCGGCGATGCGTGAAGCGCGCACCAGTAAGCAAAATCACGATGCCCTGAACAAAGCCATCGCCGCCGGCGAGCGCGAGATGGAAGGCCAGAAGCAGGCCAAAGCGCTGCTCGAAGGCAAGTACGTGCCGGGACGGGATAGGGCGAAGGTGCGAAGGTGAGTTCGGATAAGCTGTTCCAGGATAACGAGTCCGTATTTCCAGGATTCGTGCGCGCCGGTGAGGTTGCGCTATCCAGCGGTGGCCTGACAAAACGCGAGATGTTTGCTGCGATGGCCATGCAGGGATTGTGTGCTGGCGTTGAATATGGGCGAGTGATTGACGAAGACGCTATAGCTTCTGATGCAGTCGCTTGTGCAGACGCATTGCTTGCAAAACTCACAGAACCTAAACAGCCAGAACCGCCATTTCTTGACCCGCAAGGCAACTAACATGCGCTCCCGCGACTCCCTCTTCTCCAATCCTCAGCTTCCGCAAACCCGCGCGTCTCGTCTGGCACGTCAGGTCAACGGCGTCATCGCCGCCAAGAAATCGTCGCCGCGGCGCACTCAGCCGATCGGCATCGAAGCGCGCGATATCGGGCGCGGCGCCGTTCTCATCACCAAGCCGCGCGCAAAGTGAGCCATCATGGCGACGAAACGCAAGCCGGGTCGCCCCAAGGGATCGAAGAATCGCAAGCGACCGGCCACGAAGCCGCGCGAACCGCGGACGCCACCGAGCGCCCGCAAGCTATCCCGATCCGCTACATCGTCCACGCCATCATCGCGCGCGCGCAGTCCGAGCAGCATTACCAAGCGCTCTACGCGAAAGCGCGCCAGGAAGCCGCAGACGCCGCTCGAGGTGGCGCAGACTAAGCAGCTCAAAATCGCTGAATGGCTCGCAGGCGCATCCGCTGCGCCAGATGCGTATGCGCAGTACGCCAAGCCGCTCGCGCTGCCGACGCTGCCAAACGGCAAGCGACCGGGCAGCGGCATGGCGATGGATGACATGGGCCCCGGGGCTGGCGGTAGCCCCGCATTCCCGTATCAGGGCTATTTCGGGCTGAATTCGTTCAGCATCTACTTCCCCGGCTACCCGTACCTGGCGATGCTGGCGCAGCGGACGGAGTACATTCAGCCCGTCATGACACATGCCAAGGACATGACGCGCGAATGGATCGAGTTCACCGCAAAGGGCAAGACCGACAAAGCGAAGAAAATCACTGAGATTCAAGAGCGGTTTGAGGAACTGAACATCCAGGAGCTGTTCCGCAAAGCGATGATGCACGACGGGTTCTATGGCGGTGGGCACATTTACATCGACCTGAAGGGGCATGATGACGCGCGGCTGCCGATCCTGCTGGATTCGCGCTCGATCAAGAAAAACTCGCTACGCGGATTCCGCAATATCGAGCCGATGTGGGTCACGCCGGTGATGTGGAATTCATCGCAAGTCGAGCTGCCGAGCTTCTACGTCCCGGAGACGTGGTGGGCGCTCGAAACCGAGATGCACAAGACTCGACTGCTGCAGGTCGTATCGCGCGAAGTGCCGGACATTCTGAAGCCAGCATACAACTTCCTAGGACTGTCGCTCTCGCAGATCATTCAGCCGTATGTGGACCGCTGGTTGAAGACCGTCGAGGGTGTCAACCGCATGATCAACAATTACTCGCTGATCGTGCTGAAAACGAACATGAGCGCAGTTCTCCAGGACGGTGACAACGGCGCCGACCTGCTGAAGCGGCTCAAGATGGCGCGCATGCATGGCGATAACACGGGCGCGTTTGCCGTTGATATGGCCACGGAGGACATCCAGAACGTGCAGGTCAGTCTGAGCGAACTCGCCGCGCTGCAGCAGCAGGCGCTCGAGCACATGGCCTATCCGACGCACGAGCCGCTGGTAGTGCTGACGGGCGTTACGCCGTCGGGGCTGAATGCGAGCAGCGACGGCGAGATCGAGGTATATCACGACTGGAACCGGTCCGAGCAGAACGCCGTGATCCGGTCGAAGCTGAAGCACGTTCTGGATGTCGTGCAGCTCGATATGTACGGCAAGATCGACCCGGACATCAGCTTCAAGTTCAAGCCGATCAAGCAGATTACCGGCGAAGTATTGGCGAATATCAAGAGCAAGGAAGCGGAACAGGACGTGGCCTATATCGACGCTGGCGTCGTGACACCGGAAGAAGTGCGCGAGAAAGTCGCGCGCGACGAGGACAGCGGCTTCGTGAACTTGGACGTGGAGCGCGCGCCGCCGGAGCTCGAAGAGAAGCGCGAGCAGATCGAGAGCGGGCAGGCGGGCAAGGGCGGATTGATCGGCGGCAAAGAAGCGGGGTTGTTCGTCAAGGAAGCGGCATAGACCGTGACCCCCGTCTCTCAAACCCGCTTCGAGAAAAACGGCCAGAACGGCAATTGCATGCAGGCTGCCGCCGCGTCGATGTTGGATTTGCCGCTCGATGCGGTGCCGAACTTCATCGAGCACGATGACCCGAATCGTGACATGGATGCGTTTTTCGAGTCACGCGGATATCGCATCGTCGAGCGCCCGAAGAATACCGCGCTGCGCGGATACTATTTCGTGACGGGCACCTCGACGCAGGGTCACCCGCACATCGTGATCTATCGCAACGGACGCCTGGCGCATGACCCGAATCCGCACGGCAACGGGCTGGTGAGCGTCAAAAAAATCCTCGAAGTCGTGCCGCTGCCGCAAGCGATTGACGAGCACGACGATATCCCCATCGGGCCGAACGACATCGTGCTGCGACCGGTGCATGCATCTGCCGGCATCGAGGCGTGGTATCGCCGCAAGCTCGAAGACCTGGTGCACGAGATGGCGCGCTCCATGCTCCTGCACATGCGTGCGGCGTGGCGCGAGGCAGACCCCGATATCGGCTTCGGTGCCGACGAAGCGCCAACTGAGACACTGCGCAAGGCGCTCGCGAAGTGGGGAGAGCGCGCGATCAAGAAATTCGAGGACGCTGCCGATGACATCGCGCGGATGTTCGCTGGCAAGACGATGCGTGACTTCGACGCGCGATTCCGCCGCATCTTGCGCGATGCCGGCATCACCGTGAAGTTTGCGCCGACCGAGGCGATGACGGAGGCATATCGCGCGACGATTGCGCAGCAGGTCGGGCTGATCCGCTCGATCCCGCAGAAGTTTTTGACCGATGTGCAGAGTTCGGTATGGGCCAGCGTCATGAAGGGCTCGGACATGGCGGGGCTGGAGCGCGAGATCAAAAAAAACTATGGCGTGACGTGGCGCAGAGCGGGGTTGATTGCGCGCGATCAGACACACAAAGCGCGCGCGATGTTTGAAGAAGCGCGCCGCGCGGAAGTTGGAATCACCGAGGCGGAATGGGTGCACACCGGAGCCGGCCGAGAGCCGCGCCCCGAGCACGTGAAGTGGGGGCGACAACGGAAGCGCTACAGGATCAAGGAGGGCATGTGGAGTTCCGTCGATCAGGAGCGGGTATGGCCTGGGACTGCAATAAACTGTCGCTGCGTCAGCCGTTCGGTATTCCCCGGCATAGGCAGAATAGATGAGTGAATCATTCATGACCGGGCCGATTCTCGTGCGGCTGCTCTGTGCGTGCTGCGGGCTTGAGACTCTGCACCGCGGGAACGTCTGCATTCAGTGCGGCACGATCATCGTATTTCCGTCAGAGCAGCGGAAAATCAAAATCTCGAAGAAGGCGCGACGGTTGATCATGCTCATGGATGAAAAGCACACCCGCAAGCGCGTGAAGAAAGCGCACAAGCCAGTAACGGCGTAGCGAGTCGGGCAAGGTCGGGCTAGGCTTGGCGGGGCTGGGCAGGTGCGGCAAGGCGCGGCGGGGCTGGGCATGGCGGGGCTTGGCAGGCAACATTGTTAGGTTACTCTCCGGCACGCGCGTAGATTTGCGTGCGTGTCTGGGAGTTTGAACTTCGAGGAGATTTATTCGATATCAAACCAGCGTCAACTTTCGCGTAATGTGAGGTGACGTTTGGAAAGTGAACAGGAGTGCGCACCGTGTCTACGCTATACGCAATTTTTATCTGCAATGCGCTCGCCAGAAGCTGCCGCTCGGCCGGCGATAATCAGGTTTACGCTACACCGCGACAATGCATCGTTTGGATGCTCATGGAATACGACTTGGGGCAAGGAGGTCAAACCGCATGCCACTTCAACCTGAACGGGAAGACTTGTGAGCGCGACGTGCTTGCCGTAGTGCGCTCTCCTCGATTCAGAGGCGGCAAGCTTTATGTTTCGAAAAATATCTGGTACGAGTGTGCCGGGCATCAGACTTGGCAGCCCGTGCAATAACCGTTCTGTTGAGCGATCCGCGCTCAACCGTCCGCCCCTAGCCTCCCGCTAGCATGGGCTGAATCGGGCCATTCCGGCCCCGATTTGCATTTTAAATATCCGGTCCTTGTAATGGGCTGCAAGGTGAAATCTTGCAGTCCGTCCAATCAATCTCAATCGCAGCCGTCCAGCGCGTACGCCATGGACAAGTCGCTGCGCTCTGTGGACGCGGACGGGCACATGCGCGTCGAGATGTCGCGCATCTCCAAGGCCAATGTCTGCCCGTATCGCGGGTCGGAAATCCCGAAGTCCGAAGAACTCGGGCTCGATCCGCACAAGACCTATCGGCTGTACCGGCACCCGGACGAGCTGGCCAAGGCGGCCGGCACGTTCGACGGCAAGCCACTGCTGATCAAGCACGTGCCGGTCACTGCCGAACTGCCGCAGCAAAATTTGTGGGTCGGGACACTTGGCGCCTGCACGTTCGAGGCGCCCTATCTTGTTACCCGACCGTTGACCGTCATCAGCGCCGAAGCACAGGCGCTGATCGAGGCCGAGGAGCAGCGCGAGCTGTCTGCCGGCTATCGCTATCGCGCAGACATGACGCCCGGAACGACGCCCGAGGGGGAGCCGTATGACGGCGTCATGCGTGACATCCAAGGCAATCACACCGCCATCGTCCGCGAAGGCCGAGCCGGCGCGGACGTACACGTCGCTGACGAATTTCCATCGGAGCTACGCTCAATGAAGCATCGAACCCAGATCGCCCGGTTGCAGAAAGCCATCCCGGCGCTCGCCAACCTGTCCACCGCAGACCTGATGGCACTCGACGCTGAGCTCGGGGAGACGCCGGCCAAGACCGCCGTTTCGCTCAGCGAAGACGAGAAGAAGGCCGCTTGCGACGCTGCGCTCGACGCGAAGCGTATGGCGCACGGCGAGGATGCGGAGCTGACCGACGAGGAGCGCGAAGAGGCGATCCGCAAGGCCGCTGACAAGAAGGCCAAGAAGGCCGCGAAGGACAAGAAAGCCGCCGATGCTCTGAAGGGCCATCGGCCGGCGAATGACGCGAAGTCCGATGCCGAGCGGCGCGAGGAAGAGGAGGAATCCGACGAGCAGGAGGCCGCTGCCGACGCCGCCGAGGAGGAGGAAGACGAGCGGGAGGCTGCCGAAGATGCCGAAGAGGATGGCGACGAGGCCCGCGATCGCCGCAAGGCGCGCGACGAGCGCCGCCGCGCACGCGACCGCAGGGCCGGCGCCCGCGATGCTCGCAAGGCTGCGCGCGACTCGAAGGCCGCGCATGACGCTGAAATCGACCATCGGAAAGACTTCAACTCCAATCGTCAGGGTGGCGCGAACAAGAGCGGGAAGGACGCCCGGCCGCGCGCGCATGACTCCATGACGATGGATCAGGTGAATGCGGTGGTGCAGAAGGCCGTGAGCCGTGCTCAGGCCGCGACCGCCGCACAGGTCCGTGAGGAAGTCACCGCCAAGCAGCGCGCACTGGCGATCGCATGCGATGAGGTCACGCCGCTCGTCGGCAAGGTCCAGATCCATGCGTTCGACAGCGCTGGTGAGGTTTACGCCTTCGCGGCCGAGAAGATCGGCATCGAAGACTACGAAGACCTCGGCGAATCGGCACTGCGCGTGCTCATCAAGAACGAGCTGCGCCACCGCGGGCAGCCCGCGAAGAAATCGACGAAGCATGCGCTGGACAGCAAGTCCGGCGGCTTCGATGCCGACGCGCTGTTTCAGCGCGTGAACTGAACCAAGGCCCGAGCGCGATTAACGAGACGAGGATTCAAACATGCCTGGTGCAAATGCCGGCTTTCAGACTTTCATGAACCGAGAACTCCCGCCGGGAGTTCCGGGCGACTGGGCCGGCGCGAACATTCGCGCGACGGTGCTGGTCGGCCCGTGGTCGCTGGTCGCGCCGCCGTCCGGCACGACCGTGGGCGCGATGGGCTGGGCGAATCCCGCGACTGGGATTTGCTCGAGTTACTTCCAGCCGGACTCGTTTCCGGGCTTCATCAAGCGCGACCTGCAGGCGCAGATCTACCAGTTCCTCGGCATCGCGACGCAGCAGATCGCGCCGGGGTACATGGTTGCCGCGCACGCGCAGGGTGACTTCTGGGCGTTGTTCCAGGGCGGCGCCTCGGTCGGCAATTCGGTCTATGCGAATCCGACCACGGGGGCACTGATCGCTGGGGCCTCTGGTGGTGCGGTGACGGCGACTGGAGCTGCAGGAACCGTTTCTGGCGGTGTGCTCACGCTCACGACCGCGCCGACCTCCGGCACGTTTGCCGTCGGCCAGATCATCTCCATGACCGGTCTCCCGGCGGGCACGTATGCCACTGCGGTGACCGGCAGCGCGATTGGCGACACCATCACGCTGGCGAACCTCGACAACGCTGTGATTCCGAACATCGGCACGGCCACGTCGTTCACCGGCTACGGCCAGCAGGCCGTTCCGTGGCTCGCGATGCAGGCGGTTCCGGCTGCGGCATCGGTCACTGCGACCCTCGCGGCCAGCGCTGGGCTTGGGCCGTTCGGCGTGCTCACTGTTTCGGCGGTTTCGTCTGGCACGCTGGCGCCGGGCCAGTGGATTCAGAGTTCGGGCACTGTTTCGGTCCCGCTGACCGCGAATATCCAGATCATGGAGCAGCTCTCCGGAACGACCGGAGGCACCGGCACGTATCTGGTGTCCAACACCATCGTGGTCGGCACCGGGCAGACCTTCACTTCCTACCAGGGCCAGATGGCCAAAATCTCGAGCTGGGCTTCGCTCGGCTAATGACGGAGTAATCAGATGCGTCGCAATTTCGACCGCAATAAGTTTCGCACTGAACTGCACGCCGCCATTCGCGCCGGGCATGCTGAGCGAGTCCTCGCGGACCTCGAGCAGCGCGAGGTGTATCGGCATGCGGCGGGGTATGCCTCGCAGCGCTTGCTGCCGGAGAGCATGGCGCTCGATGAGCTGGCGTTCGACGCGCCAGCCTCGGCGTCTCCGGCCGGCATTCCGCCGCAGTCGCCGCTCGTCACGTCCGTCAACGCGGGCGTGCCGCTGATCTTCACGACTTGGGTCGATCCGAAAACGATCGAAATCCTCGTCGCGCCGATGATGGCGGCGGTTATCGCCGGTGAGTCGCAGAAGGGCTCCTGGGCCGACGATATCGCGATGTTCAAGGTGGCGGAAGCAACGGGCGAAACGTCGAGCTACGACGATTACAGCCGCTCGGGTGCGACCAGCGTCAACTACAACTTCCCGCAGCGCCAGAACTATCTGTTCCAGGCATTCCTGCAGTACGGTGACCGCGAAATGGCGCGCGCCGGACAGGCGAAGCTGGACATCGCTGGCGACAAGCAGTCCGCCAACGCGCTCGCGCTGATGAAGGCCATGAACTACATGTACTTCTTCGGCGTCGGATCGCTGGCGAATTACGGGTTGCTGAACGACCCCAACCTCTCACCCCCGATCGCGCCGGCCTATTCCTGGCTGACGAACGGCTCGGCAACCGCGCTCACGATCTACCAGGACGTGGTGCGAATGATCACGCTGCTCGTCGCGCAGACCGAAGGCGCGGTGACGATCAAGACGCCGATGACGCTGGCGATGTCGCCGGAAAACGGTGTCGCGCTGACCACGGTCACGAACTACAACACCAATTCGGTGCTGGCGCTGCTGCAGCAGAACTACCCGAATCTGCGGCTCGAAACCGCTCCGGAATACCGCACTGCGGCGGGGCAGCTCGTGCAGCTCTTTGCCGACGAAGTGGACGGCCAGGAGACGGTGGAGTGCGCATTCAGCGTGAAGCTGATGGCGCATCGCGTGATTCAGGATGTCAGCAGCCTGATGCAGAAGCGGACCAGTGGCGGCTACGGCGCCATTTACAAGGCGCCGCTGTTCGTCGCGCAGATGCTGGGCTGAGACCGCACGCAGAAGCACATCGGAGATATCACAGGAGCACGCAACGTCGCCACGCCTCGTAGCCTGATACAAAGCGATGGCGGAGCGAAACGAACGTGAGCTTTTCTCAATACGACATTGCCACGGGCGCCAATACGTGGTTCGACTATCCGGAGTGCATCGGCTTCAGCCGGCAGCCGTTTATGTCGATCACGGTCGGTCCGTGGCAATGCGTTGCCGGTCCGAACGGCTGCGCGGTCGGGTGTTTTGGCTGGGTGAATCCCGATATCGGGCAGGTTTCAAACGTGCAGTCCGAGGGCGCGCTGCTGGTGTTCGTTCTGCCGCACGCAAATCCCTACAATCTCTGGGAGCGTGTGTATTTTCAGCTTCCGCAGCAGATGCTTCCGACGGGGTATCAGCCGCCATTGCAGCCGCCGCCGCCGAATTCTCCGCCGGCGCCCATGTTCGCTCAGGAAATCGTGCGTCCCGGCGTGCGCGTCTGCGCGGCGATTGCCGGCACGTTCTCGCCGAAGTTCCCGGCGGGCGGAACGGTCGGCACGCAGGTCTTTGCCGATCCCGCTACGGGGCTGCCGTATGCGGGGAATATCACTGGCTCGCTCGTTCCGACGCGATACACGCTGATGCAGAGCGGGGGGCCGAATCGGCGCATCCGTATGACGGCGTTTGTCACTCCATTCATCCAACAAGCGGCATAGCCGCGAAGGCAATTCGATATGGCGAACGAACAGAATTCCGCTTCTCGCAATTCCGCGAATGATCAGGCTGCGCGCTCCAGCGATACCATCATCGTCGGATGCAAGCTGCCGCACGGCTACATCATGGAGATGATTCCGAAGCCGAACGAGAATTTTCAGGCGCCGCCGGCTGGCGAGCGCATCCGCCTGAATGGCGCGAACAGCGTGCCGAGCGATAGCCCGATTCACGTCAATCCGCGCATCCTCGGCTACGGGCGCACGACGGTTTCCCGACACTTCTGGGAGTCGTGGCTTGCGATGACGAAGGAGCGCAATGGCGGCCGGGACATCGAAGTCGTGGCCAAGGGGTTTATCTTCGCCGAGCCGAAGGAAGCCGACTTCCGCGCTCATGCGCGCGACGGGCTGCCGGAAGCCACCGGACTCGAAGGTCTGAACCCGATCGCCAAGAACGAGCCGCGGCTCAAGACGCTTGCCAAGAACGGCCATCCCGAAACCATGATCGAGGGTGACGCCGAGCACCTGAAGCGCCTCCAGAATTCGCTGGATCGCGTCGCGTAGAGTCGCATGGCCGTCACTCCAGGCATCGTTCAGTTCAGCCCTGCGGCGTTTCTCGCGGCGTTCCCGCGCTTTGCGACGCCGCCGCCGGGCTTTACTCAGTCGGCCTGGAGTTCGCCGCTCCTGGCGCCACCGGTGCAGAGTGCGCCGGTGGTGTCTACGGCGGCCGGTACGCGGCCTGCCGGGACTTGGTATTACGTGGTGACCGCTACGGGCGGCCTCGGCGAAACCACGCCGAGCAATGAGCAGTCCGCAACGCTTGCTGCGCCGGGCGAGATCACGGTGAACTTCTCGCTGCCGGTAGGCAACACGGGCGGGAAGATCTATCTCGGCGCCGGCTCTGGAACGGAGAGCGCGTATTTCACCGTTGCGGCGAATGCGACTTCGTTCACGGATACGGGCGCCAGCGGGACGGCCGGAATCCCTCCCGACATCAATACGACGGCGGGCATTCTCGCGCAGAATTTTCAGCTCGCCACGTTGCAGCTCAATAATTCGATTGCGTCCATCGTGCAAGATGCGCCGACGCGGGCGTATCTGCTGAATCTGCTGGTTGCGCACATCACGCAACTGACGTACGGGATCGACGGGCAGGCGCCGACCGGGATTGTCGGGCGGATATCGAGCGCGACACAGGGCTCGGTGAGCGTACAGACTCAGTTCAAGACGCAGAGCGAAGCCGCGGCGTACTACGTTCAAACGCAGTGGGGCGCTACGTACTGGCAGAGCACCGCGATCTACCGCACCGCGCGCTATGTCGTGCCGCGCGTGTATGAAACCGCGTCATGGGGAGCGTGGCCGGAATGAGCGCGGTACACATGACATTCAAGGGTGGCGATGCCATCAAGGAAAAGCTGATGAAGATGGCGCACGGCCTTGATAGCGCCAAGCAGGTTCGCGTCGGCTTTCTCGAATCCGCGACGTATGCCAGCGCGCCGTATACCGAGCAGATTGCCAATGCCGCGAAACGCTCGCGCAAGGAAGGGCGCATCTGGACGTCGCTGCTTGAATCGTGGGCGAAGTGGGGCGAGGCGAATTCGCGCACACTGCATATCGCGCAGGTCGCATTCTGGCTTGAATTCGGCACGTCGAAAATGAAGGCGCGACCATTCTTTCGTAACATGATCCGCAGCAAGTCGCCGCGATGGGGATATTGGCTCGGCAGATTCCTGAGGCAAACCGATTACGATGCGCAAAAGGCGCTTGTACTGCTCGGCATTCTGGTGCAGGAGCAGCTACACGATTCCATCCTCGCATGGCCAGCCGACAACAAGCCGCTGACGATATTCATCAAGCGGGCGAGTAAGGCGCTGGTGAACTTCACAACCATGCTTCGGCATGTCGATTTTCAGGTTTTGGATTGAGGTAGCGCAATGTCGAAATTCAGCAAAATGGTCGAAAATCTGCAAGAACGCGAAGGCTATTCCAAGGAAGTCGCGACCAAGACAGCCGCGAAAATCGGGCGCGAAAAGTGCGGCGCGAAGGGTATGGCCGAGAAGGCTGCTGAGGCGCGCACTGGTCGAGACGCGATCCCCGTTGAGCACACTGCTCCGCGACCGGAGCCGACGAACTGGCAGCGGTTCGGCCCGGCGATGGATAGCGTGATGAAACGGCAGGCCCGTGGCGAATACGTATCTGGACGCGACATGGCGGCTGCGCGGGACGGAATGCGAAAGAAGTGATTATCCGACCCGCAACCTGGTGGATCGCCTGCTACAAATCGGCCATCGCGGCCGAGATGTGGGAGTGGGCGGACTGGCTCGCAGCGCATCCGAGTCTGGAGATCATGCCGGCATGAGCCTGAACCTGCATTGCGCCGTACGTCAGGTGATTCCGGCGATCAACTCGGATATCACCGGCTACTGGTATCAGTCCAAGGGCTCGGTACAGAGCAGCACCGGACGCCAGCAGCCGACTTATAACCTGCCGATAACGGTTCAGTGTCAGGTGCAGCCGCCCTCTGGGCGCGACCTGAAATTTGTCGATTACCTGCAACTCCAGGGCGTGATTCGCACGGTGTGGATGTTCTCGGATCCGCAGTCCATCGTGCGCGTGAACCAGACCGGCAACGACCTGCTCATGTTCCCGCAGTGGACCGGCGCGCCGAACGACGTATGGATGATTGCGACGATGGACGAATCCTGGGCAGTCGTGAACAACGGCTGGAGCAAGGTATACGCCGTGCTGCAGACCGACCGCGCGTATTCGGTCACCGACAGCAACGGGCTGCTCGTCCTCGACAGTGACGGCATCATCGTGAGGCAGTCGTGAGGCGTCGAGAGAAATCATGAGCCTCGCCATTTCAGTCACGCAGGACGACGTGTATACCGCGATGGAAACGTTCCTGTCCGGCGTACTGCCGACAGAAGTTCCCGTTATTCGCGGTCTGCCGAATCGTGCCGCCATGCCGCAGCCGGTGCCGGGCTTCGTCATGATGCAGACGTTGACTCAGAACCGTCTCAACATGCCGGTGCATTCCTGGGACTACGGCGCGAGCTCGCCGCCGTCAACGCTCGATATCGAGCAGGGCATCGAGCTGCCGATGCAGATCGACTGCTACGGGCCGACATCCGGCGACTGGGCGGCGACGATTTCAACGGCCATCGAAGATCAATTCGGATTCGATGCCATCGGTCCGAATGTCGAGCCGCTGTACTGCAATCAGGCGCGCATGATGCCGCTGACCGATGAAGAACTCCAGTACGAAGAGCGCTGGTCGCTCGACTTGCATTTACAGATCAACCCGATTGTCACGATAACGCAGCAGTTCGCAGATCAGCTTGATTTGAGCGTCATTAACGTGACCGAAAAATATCCTACGTAGGAGCACAGCGTGAGCGCAGTCATTCCCGCAATCCCGGCCTCCAAGTTCGTCAGCTCGCTGCCATCGGTGCTCACTGCGGCCGGCTCTCCGGCGTCGCTGAACTCGGTGTGGCTTGACACGAATACATCCATCCCGATCGGTTCGCTGGTGTCATTCGGAAACCAGGCTGCCGTTGCGGCGTACTTCGGCGCGAGCAGCACTGAGGCGTCCCTGGCGACGATCTATTTCAACGGCTTCACTGGCGCGACTCAAGTGCCGTCCGCGCTGTACTTTTTCCAGTACAACACGACCGCCGTATCCGGCTACATGCGCAGCGGCTCATTGGCCGCGATGACGCTGACGCAGCTTCAGGCGCTGTCCGGCGCCATCACGGTCAGCATTGACGGAACGAGTCATACTTCGGCGAGCATCAATCTGTCGGCAGCGACCTCGTTCACGGACGCCGCTTCGCTGATTCAGACGGGTCTCCAGAGCGGCGTGCCGACGACGACTGCCACGGTGACCTGGGATGCTCAGCTTTCGGAGTTCGTCATTACTAGCTCGACCACGGGCGCAACGAGTTCGGTGGGGTACGGTACGGACACATCGCTGTCGCCGAGCCTGAAGCTCACGCAGACGACTGGCGCGGTGCTCTCGCCGGGGGCCGCGGCCAATACGCCGAGCGGCGCCATGGACGAAATCGTCGGGCTTAGCCAGAACTGGGGCAGCTTCACGACGGTGCAGGACCCCGATAGCGGCGCTGCTGGTGGCCCGCAGAAGCTGCTGTTCTCGGCCTGGGTGAGCGGGCAGAACGGGGCCTATGCATACGTGCCCTGGGATACGGATATTGGCCCCACGGAGGCAATCGACGGGACTTGCTTTGCGGCGCTTGCCGCGGCGGCGGATTACACCGGCGTCATTCCGGTGTGGGGCGTCGATGCCACCAAGGCGGCGTTCATCACGGGCGCGATTGCATCGATAAATTTCACTGCGACGAATGGCCGCGTGGACTTTGCGTATCTCGGCCAGAGCGGTCTCACGCCGGATGTTACGGACATCACGACGTACGACAATCTCGTCGCGAACAACTACAACTGCTACTGCGCAGTAGCGACGCGAACGGAGTACTTCCAGTTTCTGCAGCCCGGCTCGATGATCGGCGCGTGGAAGTGGATCGATCCTTATGTCGATCAAATCTACTTCAATTCGGAATTCCAGCTCGACCTGCTGACGCTGCGCACGACGATCAAGTTCATCCCGTATACGCCTTACGGATACAACCTGATCCGACAGGCGATGGGGCAGACGATCACTGACATGGGAAATTTTGGCGCATGGGTTTCCGGCGTTACATTGTCGGGTAGCCAGATTGCCGCTGTGAACGCTCAGGCAGGCATTAATATTTCGACTACTCTGCAGAATCAGGGTTGGTACCTGCTCATCAGCGACCCTGGCGCGACGGCTCGGGCGTCCCGACTGTCGCCGAATATCTCGTTCTATTACACGGACGGCGGAAACGTGAATACCATCGTCGTCAATTCGGTCGATCTGGCATAACCGGCGAATCTTCGGAGTAACTAACAAATGAGTCTGACAGTCGCCAATAGTGCGTTCACGCTGACCGCAACGTCCGTCGGCGGAGTGCCAATTTTCCCGGTTCCGGTGCCGATCGAAGGCTATTCGGCGGATGAGGCTTTCGATACGACTGAAGTCAAGCCCAACGAGATCCTGATGGGCATTGACGGCGTACTCTCCGGTGGGTACGTAGCCTACCCGACGCCGCTCATGTTCACGCTGCAAGCGGATTCGCCGTCGATCCTCGTCATGGATACCGCCATCGAGGCGATGGATGGCATATTTGAGACGATCATTTTCGGCGCGTCCATCGCAGTGCCCGGCATCAATAAGCTGTACACGTTCATCAAGGGATTCATGACATCCGGTAAGAAAACGCCGGGCGGCAAGAAGCTGTTGCAGCCCCAGAAGTACGAAATTACATTTCAGAAATGTATCAGCTCGGTGATTCCGTAATGGCGCGGCTGAAAGAAAACTTCGTCGTCACGGATGACAATCGCGACAAGGGGAAAACGTTCATCCTCACCGAAATGCCCGGTGAACAGGGGGAGCTATGGGCTATCCAAGCCGCGTATCTGATCGAACAGGCCGGCATGGATGTGAAGCCCGAGGAGCGCGAGGGAATGGCTGGGCTTGCGTCGCTGGAACGCCGTCATGGCCACTCCATCGGATTCCTGCGCGCTATTCAAGACCCGTCGCTCGAGGCGATGTGGCAGTATGTGCAGTACGAGCCAGCGCCGAATCTGCCGCCGCAGCCGCTCATCAAAGGCGAAGCGTGCCAGATCGAGGAAATTTCGACTCGGCTGCAGATCCGCATGGCATTCATGAGGATGCACCTCGGTTTTTTTTCTCGCGGAAAAGCCCCGACATCGGCGAAGTAGCCGACACGCCAGGGCTTAGACTCGCGTCGTACCTCAACGTACCGCGCGCAGTCGGAACCGTTATTTCGGCTGGCCGAGCAACTTTGCACGAGCTTCAGACCGTATACAGCACGCGCGATCTGTACAATCTGCTTGAGATTGTGCTGGTAGACTTCTACAACAAGAGTCAAATCGAAAAGCACAAGAACGAGGCGCGCGGTGTCTGAAATCGACAGTCTGACAGTCGGTATTGGCCTGAACTCCGAGGAGTTCCAGGCTGGTATTGACCGCATCATGCAGGGCATTGAGGGTCTGCGCACTGAGACCACGGAAGCCGCCGAAGGCATGGGCGCGAGTTTCGCTACGATGGGCGAAAGCATCGCCGGACTCGCGCTGAAATTCGGCGGCTTATTTTTGGCAATCCGAGGGATTTCGGATGTAGTCGGATATTTTAAAGACTTGTCGAGCGAGCTCGCCAATCTAGGGTTCGCTGGCGAATATCTCGGCCAGTCATCGGTGCAGCTCTCGCGGTGGGGCGAAGTCGCGCGATTGGCGGGCGGCCACGCGCAGGACGCCGTTGCCGCGGTACAGGGCTTGCAGCAGTCGATTTTCGGCCTCGAATATCAGGGGCAGATGTCGCAGAACCTGCTGATGCTGAACCGACTGCGCGTGGCGTATCTGGACCAGGAAGGCCACATGCTGCCGATTGAGACTATCGCCATGAATGCGGCGCGGGCGCTTCAGGAGCAATTGCCGGGCAAAGCGAATGAAGCGATGCGCGTGCAATGGGCCGCGCAGATTTTCGGCCCCGGCGGCATTGCGAATGCGGTAGGCGGCGGCGTGGAAGCGTTGCGGAAGTTCTACGGCGAATCGTCGAAGGATCAGAAATCGATTACGCAACGCATGATCGATTCGCAAATGCACTTGCAGCAGAGCATTACGAGTTTGTCCTATGACGTGCGCGCGAAGGCTGCTGTCGCACTTGACAAGCTAACTCCGACGATCATGGATTTGATTAAAGTCATACGGACGGACTTGGTTCCGGTGATAGATGAAGTCATCACGGATTTGCTTGATTTCCTGCACCCAGGGAAAGCGCTCATGAATTTGTTTACCAGTAAATCGCAAGGCCCGATTGACTGGTGGTCTCCAATGTCTGTTTTCGAGCACTTTGGCGCTTGGCTCGGGCGCATGGGTGCGGATGTCCACGAGGCTTGGGCAAGTCAAATGAAAAGCGGTCGAGAGTCCATTTTGTCTTCTATTACGATTCCAGGACAAGTGGCCGCTCGATTGCCTAAGATGACATCAATTGAAATGCAGGCACTTAAATTGCTGCACTTGGAGGCCGGCGGAGATGCGGGCGATCCCAATTGGTCAAAAGCAGTCACGATTTATAATGAAATGACTCCACAACAGGCATCGTATTTCGTCGGGGCAGCTCTCTCTACTGGCAATCTTCCGCAGGCACAGAAAAGCGCAGCTATCGTTACCGGCCATGCGATTCCGACTCCACACGCTGGGCGCCCGTTCGCTCCCGCATCTCGCGCGTCGGGCGCGTCTGCTGGCTCACACGTTACAATTCACACGCTGAACGTCACCGCGCCGAACGCCAGAGACGCCAACGGACTCATGAAAACCTCGCGCGCCGCATGGGAATCGGCCGCAAACCGCGCAATGGAACGTAAGTTGCTCGCCGCTCAGGCCGATCCGGGTATGCAATGAGCGTCCTGTTTCCAGACGTTCCGCAGCTTCCTGGTGTCCCGCAGCTCGCGCGGCTAGCCGGCGTCAGTCCGGCGGCTGTTATTTCCATTGGCGGAGCGGTACTCGGCTCCCTATTCGGAAATACGCTCACGTCAGCGCAGAGCGGATGGGGAATCTACGACAGCAATAACAATCTAGTCGTCGTGGCAGACTCTATCCTTGAATTTGAACACCATCCGCACTGGCGAATCTCTGATTTCCCGGTGCAGGGAAGCGGAAGCGTTCCGACTTCGTTTGCGAGCTACAACAAAGTCAAACTTCCGTACGAGGCGCGCGTTCGTTTGTGCAAAGCCGGAACGCTCGCTGATCGGCAATTGCTTCTCAGCGCACTCGACAATGCTGCGAACAATACCGCGCTGTACAGCATTGTGACGCCGGAACGCACATACAAGAACGCCGATATCCAGTCCTACGACTTGGTTCGCTCGACGGATGGGGACCGCGCGCCGGATGCGTACTTTCTGACGCAAGTGGACATCAATTTTATCGAGGTCATCAGCGTACAGGCGCAGTATTCCAACACCGCATTACAGAATGCGCAAAATCCTTCAGCGCAGCCTCAAAACGCGCTAGGTACCGTTCAGCTTCAGCCGATTTCGGGACCATCGGCCAATCTCGTTACGAACGCGACGCTATCCAATGCGTTCGGGGCATTCTGATGCAGATCGTTCCGCTCAGCCCTGATCCGTCGCAGCTCATATCGGTGGTGCTCTCGGGGCAGTCCGCGAGCATTTCCATTTATCAGCTCGGCTTTCCGCCGAACGCGGATCTCTACATGGACTTGGTGAGCAACGGGACGGCCATCGTAAACACGCGCAAGTGCCGGTCCTATGGCGGCTCTGCGACGGAAGCAGCGCCGTTCTTGCTACTCAGTGGGCAGTATTGGGGATTCCAGGGCGATTTCCTGTTCATCGACACCGAAGGAGACGAAGATCCGCAGTATGTTGGCCTCGGAACACGATGGCAGCTTGTTTATTACACTGCGGCGGACGTGGCGGCGATATCATGACCGCGAACAGCTACGGCGTGAAATATCTGCGCACGACGTTGATCCTGCCGACTTCCAATTTTCCGGGCACGTCCAGCAATACGTTGACTCTTGTTGGCTACCGCGCATCGGCAACTATCACGGGAGCTGCGACGTGGCCAAATAATCTCGATCTCATCATTTACGGCATGCGACAACAGGACATGAACGCGCTCACGGTGGTGTGGAGTTCAGCGACGCCGACAGCCATGAATGCGCGCGCCTTCGTGCAGCTCGAGGCGAGCCCGGACGCTAAGACATGGACGCAGGTATTTGACGGCACGTTCATCGAGGCGCAGCCGGATTACCAGAATATTCCTGATGTTGGCTTGCGTATTCAGGCGTACACGGGATTCGGATCACAGATTCAGTCAGTGGCGCCGACATCGTACACGGGCGCAACTTCCGTGGTGCAGATTGCGACGTACCTGGCCGGTCAAATGGGATTCGCGCTCGAGAACAACGGCGTGACCGGAAATCTGGCGAATCCGTATTTCCCTGGCACGTACATGGATCAGTTCCGGCAGCTCTGTACCCATGCGGGCATAGACTTCTACTTCGACGGTAACGCGACGCTCGCAATCTGCCCGAAAAATCAGCCGCGGCTGAATAAACCAAAGCCGATTTTTTCGCCCGATACCGGACTCATCGGCTTCCCGACGATTCAGCGCTACGGCATTCATGTGGATGTGCTGTTTACGCCAGCATTGACGCTGGGCGGGGAGCTTCAGATTCAGGGAAGCCAAGTGCCGAGCGCGAACGGGACATGGCTACCGTATCGCGCCACGCACCGATTAGAGAGTCTGCAGCCCGGCGGGGAATGGCTCAGTAGCCTCGACTGCACACTGCCGAGCGCAGTGACGAGTCCGCTATGAGCGGCGATCTGGCTTATCCGCTGCAGCAGCCGTCCGACGGGACCACGGACTACCGCACGCTGACGTTTTTCTGGAACGCCATGATGTCCCGTGTGCGCACAGCGCATCCCGTCAAGGTCGTGGCCGTCCACGGCGGTGGAGTCGGGCCGATCGGCACCGTGGACGTTCAGCCGCAGGTGAATCAGGTCAACGGTATCGGCCAGGGCACGCCGCATGGCATTGTCTACGGGCGCCCGTACCTGCGATGGCAGGGCGGAACGTCGGCGTTCATCCTTGACCCTGATCCAAACGATATCGGTCTCCTAGTCTGCTGCGACCGGGATATCTCGGTGGTCATCAAGACACTCGCTCAGGCGCTGCCAGGCTCGCTCAGGCGGTTTAATTTCGCGGACGGCGTGTACGTATCGGCCTGCGCATCGGAGACCACTCCGACCGATTACGTGTGGATCAAGCCCAAGGGAGCCGGCATCGAAATCGTCACGCAAGGAACCGTCACCGAGCAGGCCAATCAGGTGAACATTACGGCCGCGTGGAACGCCAATGGTGCGACCGTGGATACGTCGGGGAACTTCGCCGCGCCGACCGTGAAGCCTGCGAACGGGGCTTCCGGGACATTCCAGGGCAACGGCGGCTCCCCGACGGTCACCGTCACGGACGGCATCATTACGAGCATTGTCTAAGCGGGACCTATACTTAAGCCATGAGCGCCGGACCCACCTTAGCGACACTTTTGCTCGATCAGGGCAGCTGGGACTTATGCCTCGATGCGGCCGGCAATTTCGCCGTCGCCAAGCCGCCTTATGCAACCGCACAGGACGTTTCCAGCGCGATTCGGACGTTCCTTGGCGAATGCTGGTACAACTCAAGTCTAGGCGTGCAGTACCAGAACATCCTCGGCAAGAATCCGCCGCTGTCGTTTTTGCGCTCACAGATGGAAGACGCCGCGCTATCCGTTCCAGGCGTGACGGCTGCACTGTGCACCATTCAGACCGTGAGCGCCCGATCAGTCACGGGGCAAGTTCAATTCACGACCGTTGACGGCACGACTCAAACCATTGCGATAGGCTGATGAGCACCAACGTACCGCAAATCCAGTTCCTGCCGACCGGTCTGTCTGTACCGACGGAAGCCGCCGTGCTTGCCGGCGTGCAGGCCGATATCAATGCGGCCTACGGCGTGACGTTGAACTTCGCCGACAACACCCCGCAGGGGCAGCTCGCCACGTCGATGGCGGCGGCGATCTCGGCGGCATACGCGACGTTTGCGCAAATCGTCAATGGCGAAAATCCTGATCTCGCCACGGGATTCATGCAGGACGGCGTAGGTCGAATTTATTTCCTGAATCGCAAGCCGGGCGTCTCTACCGCGGTGCAATGCACCTGCGTCGGCGCCGTCGGGACCGTGATTCCGACCGGCGCGCAGGCGCAGGATACCTCCGGCAATCTGTACCAGTGCACGCAGGGCGGCACAATCGGCTCATCGGGAAATATCAGTCTCACGTTCGCCAATGTCGTGATCGGCGCTATCGCATGCCCGGACAATACGCTGACTGCGATTTATCAGGCTGTTCCGGGCTGGGAGTCGATTACGAATCCCGCTCCGGGCGTCGTGGGAGCAGCCATCGAGACGCCGACCGCATTCGAGTTCAGGCGCCGAAATTCCGTCGCGGGAAATGCACAAGGGTTTCTCGCTGCCGTGTACGGCGCGGTATTCAGCGTGCCGAATGTCATCGACGTATTTTGCTACGAGAACGATACCGGATCGGCCGCGACGTACGGATCTACGAATTACTCGCTGGCGGCGAACTCGATCTACGTCGGCGTGATCGGCGGCGATCCAGTAGCCATCGCGCAGGCCATTTACACCAAGAAATCCCCTGGCTGCAATTACAACGGCAACACAACTGAGACGGTGACGGACACGTCTGGAAATTACCAGACGCCTCCGACGTATTCCATAACGTTCAATAACAACAGCCAGAATCCCGCGAATGTGTATTTTTCGGTGCTGCTGCCTAATCTGGCTACGTTGCCATCGAATATCACGACTCTCGTACAGAACGCCATCGTGAATCAGTTCACTGGCGCGCAGGGCTCGCCACGAGCGCGCATCGCCAGCACGATCGCGGCATCGGACTACACGGCGTCCGTGCAGCAGTGCGCGGGTTCATCGACGTTCGTGCAGGTGCTCTCCATTGCCATTGGTACCGCGTTCTCCGGACAGGGCACGCTAGTCAACGGGTCTACGACGCTCACCATTACGACTGCGACAAGCGGCCTGCTGACGTTCGGAACGCAGGTTACTGGCACTGGCATCCCTGCCGCGACGTATATCGTGCAGCAGCTTTCGGGCACTACGGGCGGCATCGGCACATACCAGATGAGTGCCGCAGCCACATCGACCGAAAGCACGCCCGAGACGATTACGGGCACTCCGGGACAATCGGCAACGTTTGGCATCGACCAGGCCCCGACGACGGCTACAGGTAATATAACGGTTACGCTCCAATGAGCATTGTCACCGTACCAAATATCGTGGGGCTTTCGCTGACCGATGCGCAGACTGCGCTTACTGCGGTCGGCCTAACATTGGGCACCGAAACGCCAGCGCTGAATCCAAACGTTGCGGTCGGCGACGTCGCATTCCAGTTTCCAACAGCTTATGCCGTAGTCAATTCCAGTACGATCATTCAGAGTCAGGTTTACGACAGCAACGGCAATCCGGTGTTCGACAGCTATGGCGATCCCGTATATACCGAGGCCGCCGTCCCGACAGCGGTAGATATCGGTGTGTCGGCGATTGCCGTGACGCCGAATCTCGATCTTACTGACATCAGCCAGTATGCGCAGAGTCCGGTACTGATGCAGATGATTGCCGATTTCTCGCAGTGGTTCGATCAGAGCGCGAATTGGAACAACTTCTATCAGTATGTATGGAACATCGATACCGCGCAGGGATTTGGGCTGGACTTTTGGGGCAAAGTACTTGGCGTGACGCGCTATCTGCTGCTGCCGGTCACGGCTGAATTCCTGGGGTTGACCGGATCTGACGGAACGGCCAGCGGATATGCGTTTGGTGTCGGCGTGTTTTTTGATGGTGCAACGGACACACAGACGTATGCGTTGCCAGACCCGGATTATAGAACGCTGTTGTATGCCAAGGCGTTTGCGAATATTTGCCGGTCATGTATCCCAGTGCTCAATCAGTTGCTGATGACGTTGTTTGTCGGATATGGAGATGCGTACGTCGAGGACGATGGAAATATGGCTATGAAGTTTTATCTAGGTTGGGCGCCTACCGCAGTTCAGTTGGCGATCATCGAGCAATCCGGCGTGATTCCTCATCCGACCGGCGTTGCGGTCTCGGTCTCTCATTTGTGAAGGTGACTTAAATGCCCGGCGTTGCATCCCCTCCGGTAATTCTCGAAGGCTTCGGTTTCGGAGCCGGCGCAAGCTACATCACGACTCCGATTCCGTTTGCGTCGCAACAGCCGAACCCGCGCGCGTCCTATACGGATGGATTTCCGCCGCAGACAGTGGGGGCCACGGCTACAGATCCGCCTGATGTCCGAGACTTCAACGGCATCCTGTACGCCGCGACGCAGAATATTGCGGCATTGCTTGCGGGCCAATACCACGAATTCGACAGCGCCATTTCGGCGCAGAATACAGGATATGCGCTCGGCGCTATCGTTCCCGCTGCGGACAACTCTGGGTTCTGGGTCAATTTGACGAGCGGTAACACGAATAACCCTGACACGTCTGTGGCCGGATCGGGATGGGTGCCTCTCGCGCAATACGGGCTCGTTTCCATTACTGGCCTGACGAATGCGAATGTCACGTTGACGGCTCCGCAGGCCGGCAAGGAAATGATTATTCTCTCCGGTACACTGACCGGAAACGTCCAGATCATTTTTCCGGCATGGACCGAGCGGTGGCTGATTGCGAATAACACAACGGGCGCATTTACCGTAACCTGCAAAACGTCAGCCGGTAGCGGCGTTGTCATGCCGCAGGGCGTGACGACGATGATTTATGGTGATGGAACAAACATTGATTTGGTCGGCAGCTCCCTCTCGGCAAATACGGGAGCCGTAGCCAATACTCTCGCAGAACGCGACGCGAATGCGTATCTCTGGGCGGCGGCATTCAAAGTCAGTTGCGACCGCTGGCTGAAAAAGCGACTGCGGCGGATTCGTGGTGCGCTGGACAAGTTGGATTTGATTACCGGCTATACGTTCCAATGGCGCAGGGGGGGCGCCCCGGGGGCCGCAGTCATGGCACAGGACTTTGCCAAGGTGTGCCCGGAGGGCGTCAGCACGGCCAGAGATGGGACACTCGCGCTTGATCCGATGGCCGTCATTGCATATCTCACCGAAGCGCTGAAAGACGAACGCGACGCGCGCCGGGCGCTGGAAAAGCGGGTCTTGAAACTGGAGCGGCGTTAATGGCTTCAGGATTCGTCATCGCCAGCGGCGCGGATCTCGATATGGTATTCGCGCCGCAGCATTCCGGGTGGCCGCAGGCATCGGCGACGGAATTTTTCGATGGCTCGGGAAATGACCTGAATTTGAGGTATGCGCCGCTATCCACGGGCGGAATCGCGTCGGCCAATACAGAATTTGTCCTAAGCAGCGGAGCCGATCTCATTACGGTCTTCGCCGCCTACGGATCGACGAACGTGCAGATTCTGACGCAGCCGAGCAACGTGTCCGGCTCGGCAGATGTCGGAGTCTCAGGAACTGTCACTAGCAATTCCACGACTTGCGCCGGAACCAAGGGCGGCGGCGTATATACATACACATGGCATATCGCCAATGGCTCCGGGTTCACGTTCACCGCCGGGAATTCCGCCACTACGGCAGTCACCGGCACCGTCTCTGCCAACAGCACCATGACGGGCTCGATCTATTGCACGATTTCGGACGGCGTTAGCTCAGTCAATACGAATGCGGTATCCATTAGCCTGACGAATACCTACACGCTAGTATCCGTGGGTACGCAGCCGAGCAACGTGTCCGGATCGAGCGCGGCAGGCGATCCGTCTGGTACTGTCACGAGCAGCTCGACGAGCTGCGCCGGGGCAGGCGGATATGGCTCATATACCTATACGTGGCATACTTCCGGATGCACGGCGAACAGCCCGAACAGTGCGAGCACAGATTTCTATGCCACGGTGAACGCTGCCAGTACCGATAACGCATCAGCTTACTGCACGATCTCGGACGGCGCGAGTTCGATCAACACGAACACGATTGCCGTGGCGCTGACTAACACGACGCCGGCAGCGGTAATGGGCCAGATAGTTGCGGGCACCGTCACTAATTCGACTGGAATATTCACAGGATTTGACGACTCACCGAATGGCTACGGCATCGGGAGCTGGTCGGTAACGTCCGGCACAATTCCGAACGGAGGCAGCATTCAGACGCTTTATGACGCGCTGATTGGATCGAAGGCACCGTATACGGCAGGGGTAGTTCTTAGTATCACAGATCTATCTGCCGATCCTGGGCAGGACTGGTTTACAACAGTGGTTTCGAACGGTGTTTCCCTCAGCGCGTCGGCCGCCACATATAGTTATTCAAGTGGTGTCGCAACATGGAACTGGTCCAGCACTTCGTTCGGCTTCTCGTCTGGAACTACGTATCCCGTCCAGTTAAATCTCTAGATATCGCACCGCAAACGACGAAACATCGGGAGAACAAGAAGTGCCGAGCGAAATCGAATGGGCGGAGGAGCGTGGTGAGCAGCGCGCACGCATCAAGACGCTGAGCGAGGAAGTGCGGATCTTGCGCGAGGAGATGACCGCGATGCCGCCGATGCGGCACTGATCGCGGCTGGGATCAAGCGCCCAAAGTCGCTAAATCAATAACCGGTCTATATACTGCCAGAGTGTCCATAGGTAAGGCCGTCATGAAACGATTCCTAGCCAGTATTGTGCTGCTGTCCCTCATTCTTCCGAGCGCATGGCCACGCAGTGCAATTGCGGGGAACGGCGAGGTCGGCAGCTATCCGAATGCCACCAGCCCGCTGAATGGAACCGAGCGCATTCTCGCGGATCAGAGCTCAAGCGGTTATCCCTGCACGAGCTGTACGGTAAATATCACGCCGTTGCAGCTTTCGAATTTCACTGCCGCGCAGGCGGCCAGCTTCGGACTGCTGTTCAACAATGCCGGCGCAATTGGCGGTCTCGCGCCGACTGCCACCGGGCAGTACTGCCTTGATTGGGCGTCGCTGACCGCTGATCCGACGCTGGTGACTTGTTCGACCGCGGCCACCGCCTTCAGCGCCATCACCGCCGGCACCAATACCGCCGCTCTCGTGATGGGCACTGGCGGCTCGCTGACCGCATCGGGGGGGACGATCGACGCGACCTCCGTGGGCGGCTACACGCTGCCCTGCACGGTTCCGACGCTGGTGAGCGGTGATTATCTCACGAACAACGGCACGACGTGCAGTTGGGCGGCTGTAAGCGGCGGCAGTTTCACCGTCGATACCGCCCCCTCGGGCATCTCGGTCACGCCACCTTGCACCTATAACATGGTGAAAGTGACGGCCACCGACTATCAGATCGCCGCCCCCGTCCAGAGCGCGCCGACGACTTCCAGTACTGGCGGCTCACTGACCGGGAATGTCTACTACTATGTCGTCACCGCAACGACCGCAGCCGGCCAGACTACCGCCAGCACGCAGCAGAGCATTGCGAGCGCGACTGACTCGCCGCCAACTAATGGAGCATTGACGCAGACTGCTGGTGGCACGTTAGCAGCCACCACGTACTATGTGCGATCTACCTGGGTCACAGCGAGCGGTGAAACCACTGGAGCTACTGAAACCAGTCTTGCCGTTTCTGCCAACAATGTGCTTAATGTAGCGGCTCCGGCAAGTCCACCTGCTAACGCGACAGGTTGGAATGTCTATGTTTCTACCAGCACTGGCATAGAAACGAAGCAGAACGCATCGCCGATTGCGACCACAACAGCTTGGGTTGAACCGACTACAGGACTCATTGCTGGAACTGCACTACCTGGCTCGAATACGGCATGGATTACCAGCACGAACGAGAACGTCGTCAACTGGACGGCGGTGACGGGCGCTACTGGATACGTAGTCTACCGCAGCACGACGAGCGGCAATTTCACGAACGCTACGTCGTACACGGTCTCGGGCGGCACGACGGTGACCTTCACGGATACTGGAGCGACCGGAACGACCGCGACGCCGCCGACCGCGAATACCAGCGGACAGTTCACGATCAATGCGCCGAGCACATGCACGCCGACCGACGGGCAGAAGCTGGAACTCAAGATCATCAGTCCTTCTGGCGGCATCGTGACGTACGCATTCAACTCCGCGTACCTCGCGTCGGGCTCCCTCGCGCTGCCGACGACATCGTATGCGGCAGGGAAGGAGGACTACTTCCAGACTCAGTACGACGCAGACAAGTCGGACTGGGTGGTGCTCAGCTACAACCAGGGATTCTGAGCGATGGGCACCGCAACGATAGTGGTACCGCGAACATACCGCGCGTACAAATGGTCCACGGGGCAAGTAAGGTCATTCGCGCAGCCACCGGGGTTATGGCTTGACACGGGCCATTTCCTGCCGCCGCTGGCCCCGATGCGCCAAGTCTTTCCGCGTCCTGATGCAGAGGTTAGTTCCTATGCTCACCATAAGTGGGCATATTTCGATTCCGCGAGCGGCACTGGCATTCAATACCGCAAGCGCATCACGCCGACTTTCGGTAGTCCGCCATACAATTTCGTATTGGTGGATGGACCGTCCGGAATGGAGGTACAGGTTGCCTCATGGGATACAGACTGGTTAAGCGGCGACATGGCAGCGTCTACTGGCTATGCGCTACTTACATGGACGCCAACATCTGCGGTCAGCGGTCAGCGTGTCTGGGTGCGCGCGTATGATCAAAATGGAGAGTGGATCGACTTCATTTGGACTGTCAGTACGTCCTCTGGTACATCTCAGTTTATCTTTGTTGATAATGTAAACGGTTCTGACTCTAACACCGGAACGCTGGCATCCCCGTATAAAACGCTTGCTGGAGCATACGGAACTTCCGGATCTACCACGAATAATGCTGGGGCGATTTGCTATTTGCGCGGGTCCGCTACTCAGTATGAAATGCCGAATTTTGGGTCATCGTATTTTACGATAGACCCAACCCTCAAACCTTCGGCGCTTCTCGGATATCCCGGAGAGTCAGTCACGCTCGACGCAAGTAGCGCGTTGATCGATTTGGTTGGTGCGGATATGGCCGTTCAGGATATCAGCTGCGACAATTATAATGATACGATCGCAAACTATCGGTTGATCTCAGTTTCCGCAGAGCGCTGGTATGTAGATAGCGTACTTTGGAATAATGCAGGCTATGGGTCGTCGGGAACTTCCGTAGCGTCGATGGTTATGTCCGGCGATACCAGCGGCGCAAATATTCAATATGGGGCCATGTGCGGATGCACTGAACTCAATAGACGAAGCGGAAACCCCGGGAACAACGATGCGGGTTGTGCGCTGTATTCTTATACCGATGTTGCCGTGTGGCTCAATAGGGCTTATGCCCCGGGGAGCGCAGTCGATAACGTATGGTATTTAAAGAGCAATATATCCTACGGCTTCATGTGGGGGAATTACGCAAACATCAATGCTATTTACGGCTTTGGAATAGGACAAGCGCCCCCCGAGCCGCCCGGCATTTGCGGTCCAAATGACTTTTTATTCAACATTGGAATTGGGGTTGGGCAGATTAATTTTCCGAATACTGGAAACTCCTCGTACCAGTTTGGGGCAAGCAGGCTTGGACGAAATAGTGTATTCGGTATTCCGGTATGCAATCAGTCTAGCGGCCCCGGAACCTTCCGGATTGATTCAAACGCCCTCCAGACTCCTAGTAGCCTTCCAACCGGCAGTGCCATTACTACAGACGGGAAAAATGTTGTGGCGGCTAGTGGGGTTTTGAATTTTGACGGCAGCCTGAATACGACGAACTATCCGAACGATCTAGGCACAGTTGGAGCGCAGATTAAATGAGCGGTCCTTCACATATTGGCGGTACGAATGCGTTTGCCTATTCTGTTGCTTATACTCCATCAGGAGTTGGTTCTGCTCTCATTATTACGGTTATAGGCTACAATGCGAATTCGGTGACTTCTGTCTCTGATAGTCAGAGACAAACTGTCGAAACAGATTTTGCCTTCACGGAAATTTCATCATCCAGCCTTTTATATCTGGGAGTCTATCGTATTCAGGGAGTTCTCCCTGGATCGCATACAATCTCGATAAATACGCCTGGAGGATGGAATAATCCAGCCATCTTTGTTGACGAAGTATCCGACATTGTCGGAGTAGATGCGGGGGCGGGTACATTAACGGGTGGAATCGGCGATTCTGCAAGTGCCCTAACGGAAAGTGTGACACCGACTGCTGCAAATGACTATTTGCATGCGATATTCACCTCAAAAGTATCGAGTGTTACCTATAGCGCGTACACAAACAGTTTTACGCAAGCGCAAAGCGCAGACACCGACCCTCCCTCGACCGCTACGGCTTACCTCGTTCCATCCGCTTCCGGTACGCCAGTAGATGCCGGCGCGACGCTTTCCGCGTCTAACTATTGGGCGGCCCTTCTCATACCTTATCTGTACGGCGTCGTTCCCAGCGTTACCAGCGTAAACGGCGGAGCGCCCATTGCGGAAGGCGCAACAGCAATTCCATTTACCGGAGGGAATTTCGAGAGTGGAATGACGGCCTCCATCGTCCAGGGTGCGAACACGGTTGCGCAGTCGAATGTCGTTTACACGGACGCGACCGATGGCACGTTCGATCTTGTGATGGAGCCGATGAGCGGCCCGCAATTGGCCGCGACAGACTCGGTTTATTCAGCAGGGTTTGAAGTCACGGCCGGCGGAAATACGAGCGTGTCATTTCCCGTACAGCTCACTCCACCAACGGGCGTTCTATTCAAAACACTTCTTTCGGTGATCCCGACTGCGCCGATGCGATTTGAGACGCTCCCTGATCTCGCGATTAACGATCAAGTATGGGCGGCGGGAAATTCAACCGGAACGGCGGGGGCGCCCCCAGGGCTCGTGCTAAATTCGGACGGCAGCTTTGAATTCGCGCCAGGATATACCCCGCAGGACTTCTGGGTGCGGGTATACATTGCGGCGGACAGCGCCTATACGCCGTGGGCCAAGATCACTGTGACGGGGATGCAGCCGGGAGGGTTCTGGTAATATGCCTCCGCTGTCACGCCATTTTCGCTTCTCCCTCCCGCGCGGGGACTGAGCGTATGAGCCTTTCCAGCGCGTTTCGGACCCGTCAACTTGACTCTGAAGCTATCGGAGGGGCTGAAGTGCCGCGCGAAATGAACAAATATGGCAACGTACTGACGGGCAAGCTACCGTGGTGGATGAGCATCATCGTAGTGATCGGGCTGGGTGAGATCGCATGGTTCGCGCAAACCGTGATTTACGGCACGAAGCAAAGTGCGGTGACGACCACGGAAATTCACCAGCTGCAATCCGGCCAAGCCGCGCTCACCGCCAGCCTGACGACGCTCGATTCGGACGTGCAGACGCTCAATGTCAATGTCGCGGTGCTGACGCAGCAGATCAAAGACGACCGAGGGCGCAGAAATGGCCAGTGAGCAGGGCCCAGATACCGTTGCATCTGGATCTCCGGACGCGATGCATGCACGAGCGGAAGGCAGCGCGGATCGACACAGCGCGCCATGTACGATAACGAGCTAGACAAAGCCGTTGCGAATTACCAGCGGTTGGCCGAAGATCCAAACTATGCGGCGATGCCGTGCAGCGGACTGTAACCATGACCATCGGAATGCAGCGCAATAACCCGTGGGATCTCCTGCCGGAGCACGTACCATGGTTCGGTCTTGCGGCCGCACAGCCCGATCAGGGGCCGCTTGAATTCGTGAACCTCGTAGACGGCATCCGCGCCGGCATCCTTGTGTGCTACACCTACCAGCGGCGCGCGTGGAATGAACCTGAAGTGTTCATCCCGCGATTCGCCCCTGCCAGCGCCGGCAATCCGGTGGCGGCATATATCGCGAATGTGTGCGCTTGGACGGGATTCCAGCGCTATCAGGATTTGGACTTCCACGATCCCGACACGCTGACGCGATGGGCGCGCGCAATCTGGCGCCAGGAACAGGGCGACGCGGCTTTAGTGATTACCGACGCCGATATACTTGCTGCAAAGGCGCTTGCTGATGCAGAATGGGAGCATGGCTCTGTTGAAAAACGAGTGGGCTATGCGGTGACGTAGGGGTTGATGCGGGAGAAGTCGAGTTTGCCGGCGATCATGAAGATGACCGTGCGGATAGTGCGGAAGCGGCCGTACCCGCGGGCCTTG
>JAEHJW020006254.1_pt1 | contig 34423 bp, 51 predicted proteins | sample 9271431 | NCBI WGS metagenome assembly JAEHJW02 | reverse complement strand
GCCGATCCCCTTGTGCGACACTTGCCCGATGGCGCCGTCCGGCCTTTCCATCCGATCCATGTCCCAAGCACCCGCACCCAGCGCAGCCCCGATCGCCCAGCACACGCCGATGATGCAGCAGTACCTGTACGGATTGGGCAAATAGCGTTGATTTTGCTCGGCTTTCTACGCTCCCTGTCTAACTCCGAATCGCATCTCACGCACTCGCGCAGCCCGCGAAAACGCTAGCTCGCGCTCTGCGTCTTAGACAGCTTGGAGAGCCCGCAGCGCGTCCAGCGTGGCCGCCTCAAGCAAGCTGCCGAAGCGCTCCCAGGAATCGCCGCGGCGCACGCGGATCTCCCCCGTGCGCAGGATCTGGTAGCCGCCCGGGCCGAAGGCTTGCCGCAGGATGCGGCGCACGGGCAGCCAGGCGCTCACTGGCTCAGCGCACGCACCTGGTCGTCGTCGCCCATGACGATCGCCAGGTCCGCCACCAGCGCGCGGATGACCTGCGCCGGCGTGCCAGCCACCGGCAGCAGCGTGGGCTTCGGCGGCAGCTTCGTGGCCGGGCACGGCACCTGCACGGGCACCGGCACGTCGACCTTCTGCACAACCACGCGCGGGGGCTGCGCGGCACAGCCGGCCAGGAACAGCGACAGCAGCAGAGCGCGCTTCATTTCCATCCCCCGATGAGGCCCTGCGCCTGCCCCGCTGCCCATGCCGCAGCGCTGGCGCACTGCTGCGGCACAGGCGCGGCCTCGATGCGCTCGATGCGCGTGCGGTAGACCACCCGGACCCGGGCGGCGCTGACGGCGCGCTGTGCGGCCTGCGCCTTGGCCGCCGCTACGTTGGCCTGTCCCTGCGCCAGGATCCGCTCCACGGCGCTGTTCTGGGCCTGGATGCCCGTGCGCAGCTGGGCGATGGATTGCTCGGCGCTCCCGAGCTGCTGCTCGAGCTGCGCAACGTGCGCCTGCGCGACGCGCACCTCGTGGTGCTCCCACCAGCCGAAGGCCGCGGCGCCGGCCAGCGGGATGACCCACCAGAACTTGCGCAGCAGCGTGAACAAGATGGCCATGTCAGTTCCCCTTGCGCAGTCCGAACCAGCCGCCGACGCCGGCGGTGAGCGCCCCAGCGCCCACGCCGAATTGCTGCATGTCGAAGGCATGGCGCAGCACGATCACGTTCCAGCCAGCCAGGCCGATGAAGGCGAGCACCAGCAACATGGCCGACACGCGCGCCTCGTCGGGAAGGCCCGCCGGATCGGCGAGCAGTTTCGAGAGCCATGCGAGCATGGCGCGACCCTCAGAAGAGGCCCTTGAACCACTCCCAGGCCCGGGCGGCGCCGTCCTCCGGGAGTGCGGCCAGCTCGGCAGGCAGCGTGCCCACCTTCGCCTCCATGGTCACCGCGCGCGCTTCCAGCGCCTTGGCCTTCTGCTCGGCGTCGGCCAGGACGCGGTCGCGCTCGGCGCGGATGTTGGCGATCTCGGTCTTGATCAGTTCGTTGAGCTGCACGATGTGCTCCAGTTGACTGCGGGAAATGCGGGGCATCAGGACGCCACCGCCAGGTTGTTGTTCGCGACGCGGTTGGACCAGCCGCGCCCGTAGGTGGGCCAAAGCTGCACGAGGGAGGTGTAGTAGTGCTGGTGGTAGGCCGAGAAGCGCAGGCACACCAGCAGGGGGTCGAGCGCCTTCACCGCGGCGATCGTCACCGGGCCGATATCGCCGTCCTGCGCAACGCCGGCCGCGCGCTGCAGCCATTGCGCCGGCTGCCCGCCGTTGTAGGCCGCATCCAGCACCAGGAAGCCCACGCGGCCGTCGAACTGGTCGCACTGGTAGGGGTCCCAGTACTCGGCCTTGGCGATGGCCTTGGCGGTTGCCAGCGGCAGGTCCTGCATGGGGCCGCTGTAGCCGTGCGCACGCGCGACGCGCTCGGTGACTCCCCACATCGTGGGACCACCGTCGTCGACGACGTAGCCGCCCTCGTCGCCCATGAGCAGTTGGAAAGCCTTGTCGAAGTCCATCACCCCTCCACCTTGGTTTCCACGCGCGTGAGGCGCGTGTCGAGCCCGTTGATGCGCGTGTGCAACTCGCCCGAGACCTTGTTGAGTCGGTCGACCATCAGATCGAGGCGCACGATGATCCGTGTTCCGATCCACCCGAGCATGGCCACCAGAATGGCCACGAGCAGCCCGATGAGCGCGCTACCGGCGCTCATGATTTGCATGTCGGTCACGGCTATCCTTTCAAGAGGGCGAGCGCGGCCTCGGCGCGCTGGATGTCCGCTGCGATCGCTTGCTCGCAGTGGTTGCGGTTGAACATCAGCAGGTCGATGGCCCGCGCTGGCCAGGTCGCACCGCGGCGCGCGGCGAGCCCCGCCCGACTGCTGATCGTCACGCCGATGGGCGCGTTCCAGAACAGGTCCTGGCAGAACATGTCGAAGGCGACCGCGAAGCTGTGCAGCAGCGTGCCGCCCTTGGCGATGGCGCCCAGAACCAGCAGTGCGAGGAGGACGAGGAGGGTCGTGTCCATGGCATCAGGCCCAGACGATGGCTTGCACAGCCGCCACGGTCGTCGCCGCCTGCACTTGTGCGACGAGCCCGGCGAGCTTCGCGCTCAGCGCCTCGCGCGCCGCAACGCCATCGGCGAGTACCTGCTGGATCTGGACGGCGGTGTGCGGCCGCAGCGCCCACGCACCGGAGCTGTCGGCGCACCAGAAGTTGCAGGTCCAGGTCGACGGCAAGCCGGGGGACTGGCTGGCCGTGGCGGCGCCGATCAGATTGCTCTGGTCGAGTGGTTGGCTCGGGTACGTGTGGGCCGAGCCGAGGGCCGAGCTGGCGAAGCCGGCCACGATCTGCGCGCCGCACGCGGCAGAGAGGGCCGCGGTCTGCGCAGCCTGGGACTGGACCACGGTCTGCGCCGTCGGGGCGTTGCCGGCCCCCAGCCACGCCTGGTAGGCCTGCCAGTCGGCGTTGCCCGGGTCGTTCGGGATGATCGCGCCATCGCCACGCAGGACGCTGGTGCTGTTCGGCAGAAGGGTGTAGGTCATCGCTCAGAGCTCCGAACTGGCCGTCAGGTGCAGCTTCGCCACATCCCCCTGTGCCACCGTCGCCGCGTTCAGGTAGGGGCTCACCGAGGCGCTGGACTGGGAGGCCGCAAGCACCGGCTGCGAGTTCGCGGCGTTCTGCATCCAGGCACTCCCTGTCGCTCCCGTGTGCGGGTTGTAGAGGTTGATCGTGGGGTTGGTCCGCATCCCCACTGGAAAGCTCACATTCCAGGCGTAATAGGCGCTACTCGTGAAGGCGACGGGGCACCAGATCGACAAGGCTGTCGAATCTTGGGAGGCGGTCCCGGGCGCGGTTCCGTACTGGTAGCTGGAGTAGAAATACCGCTGGCAAAGGCTGAGCTCCAGCGCCAGCGGGCGCCGCTCGAACGGTGTTGCGGTTGAGCCGGCTTCGAGCTGGACCCCCGTCAACTGGAAGGTGGCGCCGTTGACGAGACCGACCTGCTGGACGCCCGCCGACCAGGTGTAATTCCCAGCCTGCCAGGCGTCCAGCGTCGCCGTTTCCGAAGTGGCGGCGTCGCCCAGATCCCATGTGAGAAGGCCCCACCCGCGGTAGTCGGCGTACCACGTCCCAGCGGTATCCCCGGGGATGGTGATCGTCACCTTGGTCCAGGTGTTCGCGGTGGGGAGACTGTAGGTGGTGACGTAGCTACGGTTCGCGCTGGCGTTGCCCACCGCGAACGGGAACGTACCGGCCAGGGACGACTTCGCCCAGAAGGAGATCGTGACGTCCTGGGCGCCCGCGGCCCCAAAGCCCAGGTCCCCCATGTCGGCGCCCTCGGGGCAGTAGACCAAGGCCGTGTACTGGCCCGTCGTAAACCCCGCGGATGGCGCCGTCACCGTCGCGAGCAGGCTATTCGTGAAGCCGGCCGGCGCGTCAGATGCCTGATCGACGGTAAAGCCCACCCCGGAGTTGATCGAAAACCGCCAGCGGTCCAGCGTGTACACCGGATCGGCGTTGACGCCGGTGAAGGAGGTGCCGCGCTGCGCCACACGCATGTCGCCGTTGATGACACGGTTGCGCAGCGCGAAGGGCGTCCCCCCAGGAGCCGCCGTCGCGTCAATCGGCAGCGAGCCATCAGTCAGCTGCTGTGCTTGCGGGGCCTGCGACGTGCCAGGGGCCGCTGGTCCCACGGCCATCGCTACGTCGGAGGATCCGGCATAGACGAGGCCGACCACCTCGTCCCAGATCGTGTTGCCCAGCGCGTCCGTGACGACCTGACGGTAAAACGTCCCATCCGCCCCCCAGATCGTCGCCTCACCGTTGGCGTCCAGCACCACCGGGTTTGCGTTGAGCACCGTCAGGCCCGAGTCCTGCCAGGTGTTCGTCGGCGTCAGCGTCCCCGGCAGGTAAAACGCCACGGAGCCGCCGGCCAGGGGGTTGCCGTTGCCGTCTATGAACTGCTGCTTGCCGTTGGCGAGCTGTTGTGACATGCTGGCGCTCCTGAAAAGCAAAAAGCCGCCCGAGGGCGGCCGCAAAGGGGTCGAAATGGATCAGAAGGTTCGCAATCCCGATCCGGCGTGGCCGGACGTGCTCGCGGTGCTGGTCTTCGGGGCGATCATCCTGGGGGGCGACGGCATGTCGAGCTGGACGCTCGGGCACTTCTTCGAGGCGAGCTGGTGGCCGGCGCTGCGCATCGTGCTGTGGGTGTGGGTGCCCTTGCGCGCGATCGACCTGCTGCGCGGCGGCCCATCCAGGCGCTGGGCCATGCGCATCGCGTACCGAAACATGAAGCGAGCCATCAGCGCCCGAGCAAGAAGTTCTTGACGACGCTGGGGCGCTTTTTGAAGGCGCCGTCGAACTCGTCGGGGTTCTGGGTGAACAGCAGGCGGGACTGAGCCGCCAGTTGGCGCTCGCTGGGCTGCGTGAGGAAGTTGCGCAACTCGGCGCTGGCCTGCGCCGCATTCGCGGCCGCGGCACCCGGGTTGCCGGTCACGACGTGTTTGGCCGCGCCCAGCAGCGGCCCGTAGATGTTGCCCTGGTCGACCTGGCCAGCCAGCCGGCGTGAGCTCACCGAGTTCTTGAGCACCTCGTTGCGCGTGGCGGCGTACTGTTCCTCGGCCTGCATCTGACGCTCGAACTGCTGGAAGGCGTCCGGATTGTCGAAGGCCGCGGCGAGCTTGTCGCGGATGAGCTTGTTGCCGAAGATTTTCCGAGTGACATCGGCGCCGTCCTGTGCGGCATTGATCTTGTCCTGCAGCGCGCGCGTGACGCCTGAGAGGAAGAACTGGCGGTCGCTGGGCGAAAGGCGCCCCACGTTCGCCGCCGTCACCTCCGCGTCGTTGGACAGCGCACGACGCCCCATGTTCAGAGCGTCCAAGGACGACGAAGGGCCAGCCCACGCAGCGCGCGCCGCGGCATAGTCAGGGTTGGTTTGGTCGAGGTAGTCGACGAACGAATTACGCACATCGTTGAGGGCTCGGCCACGCTGGTCCAGCACGAGGCGCCCGGTCGTGGGGTCGCGGTACCCTTCGAGCAGATCATCCAGGCCGCGCTTTGCGGCATCGGCTGCGCGCATCGAGACCATCGGCGCTTTGCCGGGGACGGTCATCACGGATAGCGGGTTGCCTTGAGCGTCGACAAGAGCCGATGGCACTTGGGTCGCTGGGGCCGAACTCAGGGAAGCGTACTCGCCAGGGTTGAACGGCTCGCCCTTGGCAAGAGACTCGAGACGTGCAATTTCCTGGCCGCGCCCAAGTCCCGCCTGAAACACCGGATCGTTCAGGAACTGCTGCAAGCGAGCATCAGGCTGAATCTCGCCGGCCAGGGCCTTCTCGTAGAGGGGCCGAGCAGCAGCGGACCGCGCCGCCATCAGATCGGCCGCTTCGCCGTGGACGCCACCGGTGCCACCCGTCGCGGCCTTCACCGCGTCGTTGATGCGCGTGGGTGCCGTGTCCATGCGCTGCGCGAACACCTGGTTGGCGAGCTTCTGGCCCTCACCGGGGGTGTTGGCCGCGACCTCGGCCAGGTTGCGCACGTTGCCACCTGCCTTCGCACCCACCAGTGCGGACGCCGCGTCCACCGGCGTCGCGTCGGGTCCGAGCTCGCGCATCTTGGCCACTACCTGCTCGGGCGTGATGCCGTCGGCGGTCATCGCCTGCACGAGCTTGTTGGCCGCCGCGCGCGAGGTCCACTCCGGGCTGAGATCCGTCAGGACGTTCCCGACAGCGCGCACGACGGGCGATGCCACGACCCCCACGGCCTTCCCAGCCACGCCAGCCGCCGGGCCCGCTGCGGCGCCCCACTCCGCGCCGGCGATCGGGTTGCCGCCGGTCAGTGCATTGAAACCGGCGCCAGCACCGGCGCCGCGCACGGCCAGAGATGCCCCTTTGGCCAGCACCTTGGGCAGCCCGCGCGCGGATGCGCCGGCGCTCCCGTCCACCAGGTGCGAGACGCCCGTGAGGGCATTCCCGACAAGGTTGTCGCCCGCGGCCGCGCCGGCGGCCTCCAAGCCACCCCCGACGAGCTTCCCCGCTGCCCCGAGAGGGAGCGCGGTCGCGCCGATCTGCCCGGCCAGGTCGCCGGCAGTCGTCCAGCCGGGATGCTCTGCGGCGTAGGGCGCGTCCTGCTGCTCCAGGTTGGCCATGCCGCGGTCGGCATCGCCCACCAGCCAGTTGCCGGCGCTCTGCACGGGGGCGGCGCCGAGCTTGTTGCCCACCCACTGCGCGCCCTCCCCGAGCAGCTTTTGCCCGGTCAGAACGGTGTCGCCGAAGCCTTTGCCGGCAGCCGCGCCGAGAGACGCCAGCACCCCGGGCTTTTTTGGCGCCGGGGCGCTCATGGCTTGAGTCCACGCAGCATCGTCAGGGATGCCTTGAGGGGCCGAAGGAGCACTTCCCGTCGTCGGCGCATCGGTGGCAGTGGGCGCAGATGCCCCCATGGCTGCGGCCCATTGAGCATCGCTCGGAACGGTCTGGCTCATGATCTTGTCCGCGTAGGCTTGCGTCTTCGGGCCCCAGTTCTTGCGGTCGGTGCCCCCGTGGTACATCCGCAGCGCGTCCGCCCAGTTGCCCGTAGCCGCGTGATCCTGTGCGTCCAGGCGCGCCGCAGCATCGATGCTCTGTGTGGGGTCGTAGGGATCCGTCACGCCGAGCGCCTTGGCCGTCGTCGGCATCAGCTGCCCGAGGCCCTGGGCGCCCGCGGGCGACACCGCCAGCGGATTGCCGCTGCTCTCGGCCTGGATCTGCGCAGTCAGCAGGTTCAGCGGGACGCCATACTTGACGGCCGCTGCCTGCAACTGCGCGGCGTAGGAGGTGCTCATTGGCTATTGAAGGGGTCGGGACGCACAAAGCCGGCCTGAGCTGCGTCGCGATACTCCGCCTTGAAGGCCTTTTGTTCACGGGCGGACATGGAGTGCCAATATTCCTGCTGAAAAGCCCGCGGCAGATAGGGGAATTGGAAGACCGCCGCGTTCGGGAAGCGCCCCTGCCACTCCAGGTTGAACTGCGAGCTCGACGCCGGGTTGGCCGTGACGCCGGCGGCCTGCGCTGCCTTGGCGCGCGCGTACTGGTAGTCCAGGACGCCCTCGATCTGCCCGACCGCTACGGCGCCGGCGGTCCCTGTCATGTGCGTGCCCGGCGTCTGCGCCGACAGCGCGGCCATCTTGCCGTCGGTGGGGACACCCAAGCCATCGGCCACGCGCGACACGACGACCTGCGCCTGCCCCTTCTGCAGCAGGTCGAACGCCGTCGCCTGATTCATGCCCGGGATTCCGATCTCGCCGAGCGTTGCGCCCACATTGCGGAACAGATCGGACAGTGGCCCCCCGTTGGCGTTCGGCAGTTCGACACGAATGCCTTGCAGCGCGGCCCGCGTCTGCGCCAGGTTGGTGGAGTCCGCGACCACGCTGGCCGCCTGATTACCCTGAGCGGTCCCCGCCACCTGGTTGGCGGCTTGCTGTTGCGTGGAGGGGCCGGTGGCCACGATCTTAGGCGCGGCGCCCCCGTTGGCCGCGGCATCGAACTGCCCCAGGGTCGTCACCTGGCCCGCGCCGCTCGGGGTGGGCAGCGTGACTGGCTGCGCGGCCTGTGCCGGGGTCATGCCCATCGCGACCACGCTACCCGGAATGACCTGGCCGAATCCGGGGGCCAAGGGGTTGCCTTGGCGCGCGAAGCTGTAGGTGCCGTTGTTATCCATCACAAGATGCCGCGACAGGGCCTGAAGGCCCCCCTGCGCGGCCGCGAAGTGGGACTTCACCCACTGCGCGAGCTGGGGACCGTTTTCCGGCAGTCCCGTCAAGACGCTCGCCGCCTCTTGGGGTGTGAACACCCCGTCCTTCACGCCTTCCACCAGGGTGCTGCGCACGTCTTGCTGCGTGGGACCCCCGGGCTGGAGCAGCAAAGAGCCAGCGGCGTTGCCGATCCACTTCATGCGCTTGACGGCGTTGTCGATGCTGATGCCGCTGTTCTTCAGTTGCGCCTGCACGTTCTGCAGCCCCTGCTGGCTCAGGCCAGGGGCTGCCAGTGCGGCAGCCGGATCGGCCGCCAGACGCCGATTCAAGGTCGCCGCATCCAGCTGGCCGTTCGGGCCGATGGACTCCTGGTAATCATGCGCGCCGGCCACCTTGGCCTGGAACCCGGTCAGCTGGTTGGCCAGGTTCTGGTTCTGCAGCTGCTGACCCCGCAGCGCCAGCGCCCCTCCGGCCATCCCGAGAAGGTTCGGAGCGGGCGCGACGCGCACCTGCTCGGGCGCGTCCATGTTGGGCAGCGTGAGGGAGTTCGCCATGATCTGTCCTTAGTGAGGCAGGATCGCCCAGTTCGCGCCCGCAAGGGGGTTGTTTCCATACATCGACGTGGCGCCGACCGAACCCAGGGTGTTGTAGGAGGGGTTTGTCATCCCCGTGAGCATGTTGTACTGGCCGAAGAGCTGCCCGGCGTTGGAAATCGAGGACCCCAGCGCGTTGGCCGCGCCGATCTGGCCCGCGGCCGACGCTGCCGCTCCCGCCATCCCGAGCTGCGCGCCTTGGCCGGCCGCCCCCGTCAGAGCGTTCGCCCCCGCAGTCGTGAGGTTGGCGATGTTCTGCGACTGCGTGGTGGCCGCCCCCGCGCCCAAGCTGGCGCCGCTCAGCGCGTTGTTCCAGAAGTTCTGGTAGTTCGACGCCGCCAGGCCGTTGGCGTAGTTCGCTGCCCCCTTCATCGCCGCGCCACTGGAGCCCAAGCCCCGCGCCGCGAAGCCGTTTTGCGTGGATTCGAGCCCCTGCTGCAGCTGGAATTGATACCCCGGCATGCTCTGCAGGGCCTGCAGCATCTGGCCGCTGTTGGCGCCCGTCAGCAGGTTGTTCAGCGTGCCAGTGGCCGTGTTCCCGAGGTCGACGTAGGGCTGCAGGGGGGCGTTGGCCTTCCCGATCGCGCCCAGGTCGAGTTGACTTGCCTGCTGGCCCGTCGCGAGGACGTTGTTCTCGTTCTGGGTCGCGGCGTTCGCCTCGGTGCTCGCGGCGCTCTGTGCGCCTTGGGACTGGATCATGCCTCCGGCGATGGCGCCGACGGCCGCGATGCCTGCGCTGATTCCCATCGTCAGTTCTCCAGCAGTTTCGAGTAGATGCGCTCGATGGGGGCGTACCCCATGCGCTCGAGCACGCGCCCCCAATCCGTGTGCAGCTTCACGCTCTGCACCACGCGCTGGACCCCCCGGCGCCGCAATTCGGCTTCGGCGCAGCGCATGAGGCGGATGCCGGCCATCCCGAGGCGGTGCTCGGGCGCCAGGTACACCACATCCGAAAGCGCCGTGAGGCTCCTGCGATAGTGCAGGTGCGGTGAGACGAGAAAGAGGTGGTACCCCACCATCTCACGCTGCGCGCGGGCTGTCGCCAACACGATCGCGCCGGCGCTGTCGAGCAGCGCGTAGCGCTCCCAGTCGGGGTCCAATGCGATCGCGCCCTTGTTGAGCGCGATTTCCTCCCAATGCCGCACGCAAAGGCGCGCGAGCTCAGGCTGCGCCGCGCCAAACGGTTCGATCGCGTAGGTCAGTTCGGTAGCCATGTGAAGCTCGGGGAGCTTGAAAACGCCACCGCCCGGGTGCGGCCAGGAGCCGCGACGTTGGACGGGTAGATCATCGCGGGATCCACGTCACCGTCGGCGCGCTGCTGTAGGTGATCTTCACGGCGTCGCCGTTGTCCAGCGGCACCAAGGGCGTGGCTGCCGGCAGGTTGATGGTCTGGGTGCCGCGGGTCAAGCTGATGGCCGTCACGGTGCCCCCATCGACCACGAGGTGCCCCACGGCCACGGCGGCGTAGGTGTACGGCGACGCGCCAAGCGTGAGTGCGACGAAGGGGGCGCCCGTTCCCTGCTGGATCTGCTGCAGGGCATACGTCTGGGCGTTGGTCTGCGCCGCGGAGGCCTGCGCGTCCGCGTAATTCTCCGCGTAGGTCTCGGCTTGCGACAGGACAGTGGCGTCCAGATTCTGAACCTGAGACAGCGGGGGCGCATCGGCCTGCGCGGCGGCCGGGGCCACCTGGAACGTCTGCCCCGGATCGCCATTGACGGAAGCAAAGGAGCCGTTCGATCCCGGCGCCCCTCCAGTGCGCGTCCACAGGGCCTGAAGCAGTCGCAGCCAGGGCAATGTGATCGCGCCCCCTGCGCCCACGATGGGCACACCCGGCGCCGGCATTCCTTGCTGGACGCTCATGATGCTGCGGGCCTCACGTCGATGAAAGCGCCATTCAACGCGGTCATCACCGGCGCCGACCAAGCCACTTCGAACACGCGGTCGCGCGCCATGCCCAGGCGCTGCCACTGCAGCATGGTCTGGGTCTGCCCGACCTGGCCGAGCGACTGCGCAATCGGGGTGCCGTAGCTCACGCCGCGGTCATCCGACCAGCGCAGCTCAACCTGCGGCAGCTCGCTGGGGTCAGTCGTCGCGCCGCACTGCATATCCGCCACGAACTGGCGGTACATGATCCGCTTGAGCTCGTTGACAACGTGGGGAAAGCTGCGGATTCGCCGGATCGCCGCGCCGTTGTCGGTGTAGTTGTTGATGTCGTAGACGTACAGATTGCCGTTCTGCCAGTCGCCGACCACGAACTCGCCATAGGCCGCCGTGCCGCACGCGGGGCGCGCGCGGTGCTCCAGACCGTTGGAGTCCAGCCACGCGCGTTCGTGCCACATGTTCGTGGCCACGTCGTAGGCCCAGGTCTTGTCGGCGGTCGGGAAGTTCAGAACGTAGAACATGTGCCCTTCGATCTGGTGCACGAACCCCACCGCGTCGTCGACGCGCGAGTAGCTTTGCATCTCGTGCTCGATCGCGTGCGTGCTCACGCGCACTGCGGCGTAGTTCGCACCCTTGAAAACGATGCACTGGCCCTGCGGGTCCTGCGCCAGCCAGAAGACGTTGACATCTTGCGTGGCCACGCTCGCGGGAGCCACGCATCCGTGCTGCACGAAAGCGCCCTCCATGATCTGGAAGGGAAAGTCCGCGGCGCCGGAGTCGAACCAGACTTCGGTGGTCTTTTCGCCCAGCAACCAGATCTGGCGCTGTACTACCGCGAGCGCCGCCAGGTTGTCGGCGTAGCCGGTCTTGTTGGCGATGTACAGGGGGTCGAAGGTCGTGCTGTTGGACAGGCTCGTGTAAAAGCTCTGGGTGGCGGCCTTGTTGAACACGAAGAAGGTGTCGAGGTACTCGACGAAGTCAGCTCCGACAAAGCTGCCGGTGCTGTCCACCAGCTGCGCGAAGGCGTTCGTCGCCAGGTCGACGGTCCATCCCTGCGTTGATCCGTCGACCAGCACCAGCGTCGTGCGGTTGTCGGCCATCGACACGGGGCCGCTTAAGGTGCCGATCGTGCCCAGCTTGGTCAGCGCCCAGGTCGCGCTGATGGCGTAGACGCTGGAGCCGCACACGCCGTAGAGGGTGCCGTTGTTCGCCTGATACAGGCCGCGCCACCCGGCGTCCGCAGCCGTGGCCTTCAGGGTGAGGCCCGGCGTCGGATAGTGCGTCAGGATGGTCGGCGCGCCGGCGAGCTGCGGCAGCATCATGAAGCTCTCGCGCTGGTTGATCTGCGGATACAGATTCACGCAGCGCTGGGCGCTCGCGATGACGCTGCGCGCCTGGTACGCGCCGGACAGCAGGGGCAGTTGCATCAGACCCCCTGGTCGCTGATCGGGTTGTAGAAGCCCGGCGCCAGCGGCAGCGTCCCGGGCATCGTCAGGCGCGGAACCTGCGCGTTGCTGTTGCGCAGCGTGCTCAGCGAGGACTCCGCCAGTGCGATCAGCTGCGGGTCCGGGGGCAGCTGGTAGGCCGTGCGCAGGCGCAGCCCCAGGTTGTAGAGCAGGGGCTCCTGGTACTGCGGCGGCAGGTTGATGGTCTGCGTGAGGCCACTGAAGGCGCTGATCGGCGTCTTGGTGAGCAGGTGCAGCTCGTAGAGGCCAGCCTGCGGGATGGGCCAGAACTTCACATTGGCCAAGGGGTACGCGCCGTCGAAGAACACGTACTGCGGCCAGGTGGAGAGGCTCTTGAGCCGGATGCGCGCGTAGTCCTCGTACGCGTTGATCAGCTGGAGCGGGAAGTCCGCCTGCTGCTCGGGCGCGGTCGCGTTCAGCAGCCGGAAATAGCCGCCCTCCAGGTGATCGGTTGGCGCGGCGTTGAAATTGCCGCCAGTGCCGTAGGTGTAGGTCTCGGCGCCCGTCGAGGCGAGCGGCAGGTCTTGCAGTGCGTAGACCAGCCAGCGCTTGACAGCCCACTGCCCGAGCATGGCGTTGAACAGCGTGAGCGAGTCGTTGACGTCCTCGGGGGACGCGCTCTGCCCGACGCCGAGCACGCCGGCCTGCTTGAGGGCCAGCTTGATGAGGTCGAGGACGGTCACCGAGCGTCTCCCACGATGTACTGCGGCATGTCATCGATCCAGACATCGATCTGCAGCCCATTGCGCGCGCACCAGAACAGCTTGGCCTCGCGGCCGGTGTAGTGCACGGGGCAGCCAATCTCGGCGACTTCCTCGGGATGGCGCATGGTCACGCACACCACCTCCACGCCGTGCTGCTTGACGGAAGCGATGAACGCGTCCCACAGCGCCGGCGCCCGGGTGTAGGTGCCGTCGTAGTCCAGAGCGATCCTCATACGAGGTCCGCAGCGTCAGGTTGCGCGGCCCGGCGCGCGCGGCGCGGACGCGCCGGTTGCGCAGGGGCCTCGACCGGCTGTTCGGCGCCCCGAAGCAGGGCGCCCTCCTCGTCCTCGCAGGACACGACGACCTCGCGGCCGTCGGGAAGGCGCACCCACTTCGGGTACTCCACGAACCGGTATGGGACGTGGTAGACGCGCATCAGACGATGTCCGGCACCAGGCACGCCCACTCGTTGCGCACCCACAGGTACCCGTACAGGACGTCCAGACGGGTGTAGGTCTGGTCGGTCTGCGGGTCGTAGGCCGTGATCATCCGCAGGCTCACGCCGTCGAACGTCGCGCGCGCCGACTCCACCACGCCCTTGTCCGGCATCCACAGGTCGGCCATCACCAGGGTGACGGCCTCCGGGCGCAGTACCAGGTTGCGGCGGTAATTGGCGCCGAAGGCCGCGGTCAGCAGCGTGATCGCAGCCGCGTTCGCCGGCGAGTTGTCCACGGTCTGATACTGCACCGCGGCTCCGGCGTTGCTCGGGGTGATCGCCGGGTAGATGCTCACCGCCGTCGGGGTGTTGGCCGCCAGGTTGACGGTCGAGGTCACCACGAACTGGGCCAGGGAGGCTCCCGCCTGCTTGGTGATGCGGTTGACCTGGTGCACGCCGGCGATGGTGATGATGTCGCCCGCGTTCAGGGTGCCCGCGCCGGTGGCCTCCAGGGTCAGCGAGTTGCCGGTCTGGCTGGCGCCCGATACCGTCAGGCCCGTGGCGGTGCCCGCGGTCGCGGTTTCCACCGTCTGGTCCTGCATCCACTCGGCGATGCCCAGCGCGGGGCCCGCCATCTCGCCGGAGTCGAACTGCCGGGAGATGCGGCCGGTCGGGTTGAACAGGCCCGACAGGCTCTTGACCACGCGCGCGTTGGTGCGCGGCGACAGGATCGCCTTGCGGTCGCCCGTGGGCGCCGACATGTCGGTCAGCAGCGCGCCAGCGTCCAGGAAGTCGCCTTCCGTGGGGGTCGTGGTGTTGGAGGTCATCATCGAGGGCATCGCCCCCGACATGACGTCGGCCGCCACCGCACCGGCCAGCGTGTTGACCATCGGTGCCAGGATGCGCTTGCTGTAGTCCTGCAACGACAGCGTGCGGTCCACCGAGGAGAACGGCACGTCGACGCCCTTCTGGGTGCCCATCACGAGCGTGGTCGAGCGTTCGTTCACGGTGTTGAGGTTCAGCGTCGGGCCCGTGCGCGCCACGAAGTCGTTGGGCAGCCGGATGCGCAGCTGCTCGCCGATCTTCGCGCCGGAGTTCTGGTACTCCTTGTCGTACTGGCGGTCGATGCTGTTCAGGAAGGCATTGCTGTTCTTCCAGAGTCGGAGGGCTTCGCGGGTGATCCCGCCCAGCGTCAGAAGTGAGTTGCTCATTTTTCGGTCTCGCAAATGAAAGAGCCGCCCGAAGGCGGCTCAGATCAGGGAGACGGCGTGCGTCAGCGCGAGTCGAGTTGCGCCTGGCGGCGCCGCATCCACTCGTCGATCGGCAAGTCGTCGGTGAGGTCCGAAGACGGCGTGGAACTGCGCCCCACCGGCGTGATCGGCGCCGAAGCCTTGGATGCGGGCTTGGGCTTTCCGACCTGCGCCGACAGGCGCGCGAGTTCCATCGCCATCTTCACGGGCGGCAGGCGCAGCACATGCGCGGCCTCGTCCGGATTGCTCCCCAGGTGGAAATAGACGTCGGCGGCATTGGGCAGAGAGGTGACCGCTTCGATGAAGTCGGGCTTCTGCGACAAGTCCGTGACCTGCTGCAGGGTGCGAACGGCGGTGACGAACTGCTCCCCGTGGGTGGCCACGCCAGCCTCGTAGGTGCGGTTCGCCGCCTCGTCCAGGGCCCTGCGCTGGGCAATTTCCTCGGCGAGCCTGTACGGATCCGGCTGCGCTTGCGGCTGCGGCTGCTGCGCGCTGGGCTGCTGTTGCGCGGGGTCGCGCGGCTGCAGCATGGCGCGCAGAGCATCACGCTCGCGCTCGGCTTCCCGTCGGGCCGCGGTGACTTCGTCGATGCGCCGCTCGAACCAGGGAACGCGTTTCGCGGGGGGCTCGCTCGGCTGCCCCCCGTTCTGCGGTTCCTGGCCGCTCGGCTGTTGCTGGCCGTTCGGGTCTTGCTGCCCTCCCTGTGCAGCGGGGTCATTCGCGGGAGCAGATGCGCCTTTCTGGACTTCGGGATCGTCCGCGGCCGGCGTGGCCTGGGTCACTTCTTCGGTCATGCTGGGGTTCTCACTGGAGTTGCCCGGGCTGCGCCCCCGGTGGCGTGCTGGGCGCCGCGATCGGCTGCGCAGGCGCGGCCGGAACCGCCTCCTGCAGAGCTGGTTGCGACGCCTGGAGAACTGGAACGAGGTGCGTGGCCAAGGCCTCGCGCACGAGCTGCTGCACAAGCGGCATGAGCGTGACGGGGTCGACCTTGGCCAGGGCCCCCATGCGATCGGTCTCGGCGCGGTAGGCGTCGATGTCCTTCTGCTGCTCGGTCGCGGTGTGCTTGAGGCGCTGCTGCGCCAGGTCGTGCAGCGCGGAGGCGAGCTGGGCCTGCGTGGCCTGCACCTGCTGCTGCAGCTGCTGCACCGCCGGATCGAGCGTCGGTGGCTTGAGGCGTTCGGCCAGCTCCTCGGCCATCGGGAAGTCGGCCGCGCGCATGACGAGGTCTCCGGCCTTGGCCATGAGCTCGGGCGACGCACCCGCCAACTGGATCAGCGCGTTGAAGGCCTCCTGGCGACGCGTGGCGAACGCCGGGCCCACACCGGACTGCACCTCGTAGCGCCCCACGCGCGGGTTGAGCACGCGCAGCACGGCTTCGCCGCGGCGCTGCTCCTGCGCAGCGACCTGCTGGCTCGGGTCGATCGCCACGCTGGTCTTGTCGCCGTTCTCCTGCAGGATCTGGATCACGCGCTGCGTGTCGTAGACGTGCGGAATCAGGTCGATCAGGATGCGCCCGGTGTAGCGCACCGCGCTGGCGTAGTGGTCGATGAAGTGGTAGGTGGCGTTGTCGCCCTGGCGCTGGCGCTCCTGGATCGCGATGCCGGTGCGCTCGTTGGACTGTTCGCCCATCTGGGCCTGGTACTGGCCCGAGACCATCTGCATTTCCTGCGCGGCAGCTTGCATACCGGCCAGGAAGGCCGGCGCCACGCCAGGCGGCTCGGGGCGCTGCGGCGGGGGCAGCGGCGTGCCGTCCTCGCGGTGCGACTTATAGGGCAGGTACGCGTGGTTGACCTGGTTGGCCGTGCGCCAGTACTGCTCGACGCCCTCGGTGGCCTCGAGAGGCAGCGTCCATGGCACCTTCGTCTGCAGCGCGCCGTACTCGACGGCGGCCGACGCGTTGTAGTTGTACATGCGCTGCGGGTCCTTCAGCGCACGCACATGGCCGCGGCGGTCGAGCTTGCCGTCGATGACGGTCTCCTCCCCCACCACACGCACGATCGGGATGTAGCGGCCCGGCCAGTCCCGCTCCTCGGCCACTTCCTCGCCGATGATCAGGAACCACTCGATGGCCTGCGTCAGGATCGGGCGCTTTTGCACCGACTCGTCCGCATCCAGCGCCGCGGCCAGCTCGGGGCCGAGCTTGGAGCGCGTGACGGTGCCCGACTCCGTGGCGTAGAGCATGTCGCGCTTTTCGACGCGCCGGAAGTACTCGCAGATCCGGATGTGGTCCGTCGGGATGCTGTCATCGCGGCCGGTGTCCAAGGCGGATGCGGGTGCCCGGTCCTTCCACTTCGGGTAACGCTTGAAGAACTGCTTCTCGGGCACGTCCTCGTAGACGAACCCCCAGTTGGCGTCCGACCCGTCGAGCTCGTTGATGTCCGGGTCCAGGACCACCATGCCGGGGTCCTTGATGCGCCGGATGTAGATCTCCTGGTCGAAGCTGCGGTCGTCGATGTAGTCGGTCAGCACGCGCCAGTAGCCGATGCCGGTCTTCACCTGGAAGTCGACGGCGGTGATGTAGACGTCCTGGGCCTGGCTCTGGTACTCGATGTGGCGCACCAGGTCCTGCATGCACTGCGCGGATTCGTAGGTGGCTTGGTCGCCGACGGGGTCAATGCGGATTTCGACCTGGTTCTGGCGCGCGTCGTTGACGATCTGCAGGCAGTGCTGCGCCGTCTTGTTGATGGTGAGAGTCGGCTTGCGGTCGAGCTCGCGATTGCGCAGCAGATGCGCGGGCCACTGGTAGCCGTTGGCCGAGTCGCCGTTGACGAACTTGTAGTCCTCGCGCGCATTCGCACGCGCCGCGCTTTCCCAGTCCAGGGCCGCCTTCAGGCGGTCCCTGGCTTCGCGGATGATGTCTTCCTTGCGTGCGGTCATGCGTCAGGCCCAGGGCGCGAAGACGAACAGCAGGAACACGAAGCCGAGCGCGGCCGCCGGCGCGGTGACGACCGTGCCGTAGATCCAGATCAGGTCCATGGGGTCAGCCCATCCAGGACAGGGCGCCAGGCGGCACGATCGGCCGCTCCACGGGCGGAATGGCGGCCGGTGCGGCCTTGGTGGCGCGCCTGGCGCCCTCGTTGGCGTAGCGCAGCGCGTCGATGACGTGGTTGTGCTTGTCCTCGAGCACGGGGAGCACCTTGCCCGTGAGGGGATCGGTCTTGTAGCTGTACAGAGTCAGCTCATCGATGGTGTGCTGGCAACGCGGGTGCACCACGATGTCGAAGGACTTGAGCCACTCGACGCCCTCCTCCACCGACTTGGCGCCCTTCACGGCCGCGCCGATGCGCGGAAAGCCGTGTTTCTTCATGTAGCTGATGGTCTCGGGGCGCGCGGAGTCGGCGGTGATGAACCACTTCTCGGCGCCGGGAACCTGCATGAACAACTCGGGCAGGTTGTTGATCTCGCACCCGACCATGTAGGCCTCGTAGGGCACGTACATCGTGCGGCCGATGATGTAGGACTGCACCAGCACGCTCGGGTCGCTCGCGAAGCCCCAGTCCGCGCCCTGGCGGATGACGGCCTCGGGGTGCACATCGAACTCCTCGATGCGCCAGTTGCGGAACACGCGCGCTTCGGAGTTGCGCACGTACTCGCCGAGCCAGACGTGGGCGTACTTGTCCGGGTCGCGCGCGCGGTCGTACTCCATCTCTTGGCGCATCACCTCCGGCAGCCAGGGGTTGTCCGTGTAGTTGGCACGCACCACGATCGAACCGGGGAACGGCTCCTCGGCACGCAGGAACGCATCGACCGGATCGGTCGGATTGCGCGGGTTCCAGCTGAACCAGATCTCGGAGTCGTCCTTGCGAATGGTCGGCCGCAGAAGGTCAAGGCTCTTTTGGCTCAGGCCCTGGCCCTCCTCCACCCACGCGCGATCGAAGCCTTCCAGGGACTTGATCGACTCCGAGGTGTGGTTCTGCATCCCCTCGAAGATGGTCACGCCGCCATGGCGCGAGAGGATGCGGCGGTCTTGGACGTCGAAGTAGGCGCCGGCGTTGTGCTGCACGATCTTCGACTCCAGCAGCTTCTTGACGCTGAATTCGAGCGATTTCAGGGTCTCGCGCAGCGTCACGTAGTCGAGCCGGCGCTGCACGTTCTCCTCGAGCCAGAGGCCCGCGAAGAAGTGCGACTTCGCAGACGCCCGGCCGCCGTACGCGCCCTTGTAGCGCGCAGGCTGCAGGAGAGGCGCGAAGACCTCAGGCGTCGGGAGCTGCAGCGCGCACGATGACACGCTCGATCCTCCCGAAAACCGCCCCGCCGTCCGGCGTGTTGTCCATTCCGTAGGCCTCGCGCTCCAGGCCGATCAGGATGCGCAAGGTGTCGGCCAGTTCCTTGGTGCCCTTGATGCGCGCCGGCAGGTCCAGCAGGTCAGCCGCCAGGCGCTTGGCCTCCTCGGCGTCGCCGGCCTTGACGGCCGCGCGAAACGCCTCATGCACGGCGGGCTGCTCCTCCAGCTCGGACAGCAGCTTCAGCGCCAGCGCGCGCCCGCGCGTGATGTCGGCCCGGTGCTCGCCGCGCACCTGGGCGATGCGCTCGGCGTTGGCCTCGATGATCTCGCGCTCGCTGGCCGCATTGGCCGTGGCCATGGCGTGCGCGACTGCGCTGCGCGCCAGCTTGGCGTCTGCGCGCGTGCGGATCTTGCTGCCAAGGTCGCGCTCCCACCCGTCGCGCTTGGCGCGCTTGCGGATGGCGCCCTCGGTGATGGTGTGGGCGCTGGCGATCTCGCGCAGGCTCATGAGCCCAGCGCGGTAGTCGCCCTCGATGCGCTCCCAGTCGGGAGCCGTGCGCTGCTCGGTCATTTGCGCCCGTGCATCTCGCGCAGATGGCTCGTGGCCTTCCCGAGCACGCTGTCGGCGCGGCGGTCGATGTGCCGCTCCTCGGCCTTGGAGATGTCGCCGACGTGCTCGGCGCGGCTGGCGCCGCTCAGCGCATCGCGCGCATGGGCCTTGTTCTCGACCGGGAAGGTGCGTCCCGGTCCGGCGAAGTCGCGCGCCGGGAGATCCTTGCGCGCTGTGGTGCTGAGCTTGCCCATGTGCGTTCCTCGGTTCGGCGGCCGAGGACGCAAAAAAACCCGCTCGGGGCGGGTTCGATTTGCTTCAGGGCGTGGAAGGGGCTGCCTAAGCTCGGCCAGTCGTCGCTACGCCCTGTGCGTAGGTGCGCCGGATTGTGCGCGTTGCGCGCGCGATCCGCAAGCCCCCTCAGTGCCAGACGACGGGATGGTGCACCTGCGCGCTACGGAGGGCGTCCGCTGCGGCGTCGAGCAGCTGCTGCGCCTGCGTGGTGCTCGCGGGCTCCGCTCCCGGGATCGGCGTAACGGCAATCTCGCCCGTGGCCAGGTTGACGATGACCACGACACCCACGAGCAGGGGCGCCGTCACCGCGGGCGCCCGCGCGCAATGAGCTCGCGCAACGCGTCTCGCTGCATCCTGCGCACACCGTCCTCGATGCGCCGCTTCGCGAAACGGTCGGCCATCTTGGCTGCCAAGCGCGGGCTGCGGCGCAGGGCGCGACGCATGCGCAGCTGCAGCAGCCGCACGCGCGCTGCGTTGTGCCCCTTCACGAGACCGGCTCCGGTGGCACGAGCCACGCCGCGTCCCTGCGTAGCGCTTCGCCCAGCGCCTGCAGGGCGTTGTTGCGCTCACGCACCCAGCTGGCCGGCGCGATGCGCATGAGGCGGCACGCCACGTCTGGGCGCGGGTAGCCCGGAAGGTACGCGCAGCGCAGGATCTGTCCCCACGGCCACGGCGTGCGCGGGAGCGCCCCCCAGGCGCGGCTGACGGCCAGCAGGTCGCCGTCCGGCATGCGCACGAGGCGAGGCTGCCGCGCTTCGTCGCCACGCTGGCGAAGCCGGTAGAAGCGGCCGAGCCCGGACGCGTCCACCTCGGCCGAAACGCCCCCGCGGTGCGCGAGCACGAATCGCTCGATGAGGTCGACCACCCACGCCAGGTGCGCCGGCTCGCGCTCGTTGAGGTCGACCTGGTACGCAATGCGTACTTGCCTGCGTACTGCGGAGTGCGTACCGGCACTCACGGCAGCCTGCGTCCCACCCGCTGACGAGTGCGCCGTTCGAACCACGCTTTCACCTCGTCCTCGAAGAACCCCAGGCGCGAGCGCGACGCGACCCCCAGTCGAAATGGCTTCGGAAATTCTGGGTCGAAATAGCGCGATGCGGGCATGTACCGGCGCCGCACCCCCTCTCGCGAAAGCCCAAGCAGCCGGCACACCTCGGGGAAATCCAGCACGCGGCGGCCTGGGATCGTCGGCGCTGCGCTCTCCTCCGTGGCCCCTTCAGGGACGCCACGAAACGCGAAGTCGGCGTGCGGGGCGTGGAGCCGCAGCCATGCGTTCAAGTCGGACCAGGTGACCTCGTCTCCCGATGTCGCACCCAAAGGCCCCTCGGGCTTGCGCGGGAGCGTCACGCCGGCTTGATAGACGGTCAGCTCGCCCGTGTCCGCGGCGCCCACCAGCTGGTCGAGGACGCGCTCGAATGCTTCTCCCGTGGCGCTCCCGATCGCCTTTGCTGCATCCCACAGGGTGTATCGACCGGCTGCTTGGCGCGCCTGCTGCTGAGCCGCCGAGCGATCAGCTTCTTCCTGGCGGCGTCCTTCGAATTTCTCGATGACCTCCCGCGGCGGCGTGGCAAAGATCTGGCGCAGGTCGAGCTGACTGACCCATGCATCCTGCGGGTCGTCCGTCGGCTGGAACGTCTCGACACCATCGTCCAGGCGCCGCGCCAGGAGTGCCAGCTTTCGCTGGCGTAACAGGTAGTCCAGCACAGCCTGCCACTTCATCGCGAGCGCCCAGATGAACGTGGGGTCCCCGGCGTGTTCACCGGCCTCCTGCTCGGCGAGCAAGCGGGCGCACCTCGAAAATGACACGAATCGACCCGAATTGCTCATTCCGAAAAGTCCTCCACGCACACCCACACCCCGGGGATCTCCCCGAAGGTCTTGGTGGCAATCAGCGCGGCCACCTGGCAGTCGTCGCGCCAGAGCACGCCGTTGCTGCCGTCCTTGATCGCCTTGACCACGTTGTCGAGGTCCGGGCGCTTGATCACCGGCGCGCGGACGGCCTCGGCCTGGCGCTTCTTGCTCCAGCTGGCCGGGATGGTGAAGACCGCGAACACGGTCAGACGCACGGCGCCCTCGCGCGGCGGCTTTCCCGCCATGGCCTGCTGAGCGGCCAGTCGCACCAGGTTCTCGTAGCGCGCGGTGCGCTCTGGCGTGAAGTGGGCGACATGGCCGTTGCGCACGAAGCTGCGAGGCCTGCCCTTGGCGATGGGCTCACCGGGGATGGTGAAGCGCGTAGGCAGCGGGCCGCGCGCCGGGAACTGCAGGGGCAGCGAGGACATGCTCAAGCCCTCCCCGCGAGGTCGCGCAACTGCTCGACCTTGGCGCCGGCGCGCGCCAGCAGGTCGCCGAAGCGCCGCTCGTGCTGGTCGACTGCGCTGTCGGGATCGCGCTGGGGCTTTTCGCCGGCCTTGCGCTTGGCGCCCACGAGCGCGAGCTCGACGATGGCGCGCTCCACGGCCAGCGCCACGATGCGCGAGCGCACCCCGGCATGGCGCGCGTGGTCGCGAATGCCGGGTGCAATGAAGTCGGCCAGCCCGGTGGGCATCGCCAGCGCCGTGTCGAGCAGCTGTCGCGCCGCGTCCGTGTCGGCCTGGCGGTAGCCCATCGGCTGCGCCACAGCGGCGCGACAGGCGGCGAGCAGTTCGCGGTGGTGCAGCAGAACGTCGGTCACGCGCTGCCACTGCCGCGGCTCGGCCATGGCGTGGGCGCAGCACAGCAGCTGCGAGTGCCCGGGCATGCGGATGGAGCCGACGTGCGGGCAGGCGTTGGCCGAGCACTCCCACGTGCGCGGCTTGGCGGCCTCTGCCGGCGCTTCTTGCGCCTGGTCGTCGAATTCCTGGCGTTGTGCGCGCTTCATGCTGCCTCCTGGTGGTACTTGCCCTCGATGACCTTGGCCCAGTTGCTCGGCAGCAACAGCCACTCGAGCTCGCAGACGAACGGCGGCTGCCCGGCGCGCGAGGGTGGCGCGTTGCCGGTGAGAAATCGGGATTTGCCGACGTAGGCGAACAGCCGGCGGAAGTAGTCGAGCCCCTGCTGCTGCTCGGTCCAGCCCTTGTCGGAGGCGGTTTCGCGCCAGCGGGCCTGCAGGTGCTTGGCCCGGGTGGCGTTCCAGATCCGGTGCTGGGGAAGCTGCGGGAGCACTTCGGCCCACAGCTGGCGAATCGCCTGATGCGGGCATGGCGGCACGCCGGGAGGCATGGGCTCCTGGGGTTCGCCTTCGGCGGGAGGTTCCTGCGGGGGCTCAGATCCGGCCTCGCCGGTCTGAGCACCGACTACCTGGAGCGAAGCGGAAGGTAGTCCATCTTTTCTCTCCTGTTCCTGCTTCTGTTCCTGTTCCTGGTTTCGAAAGGGTTGGCGAACGGTTTCGCAACGGTTCAGCTCCGCAGCGACGTCGATTTCGAGGAGATCGCCGCAAGTGCGCAGAAAATCAGGCTTCCACTCGCACTCGTCGGGCACGGAGAGCGCGATTTTGCGAGCGGCCTTGCGCTGATTCGGGTTCTCGGGGGAGTTGAACTCGAAGTGCTTGCGAATCCACACCCATTGGGTGGTTCCGCAACGGTTTGCGAAACCGTTTCGGAACAGTTCGGCGAACCCTTCCGCAACCCTTTCCGAAGGCCAGCGCAAGTCCTCGCACACGTAGCCGTCCGGGAGTCGAAAGACGCCCGCCGACGTCGAGTGGTTGCAGGTCAGCAGGTAGAGCGCGAGCACACGGCCCGTGTCCGACAGCCTGCCGGTGGTCTTGCTGGTCCAGAAGGTCGAGTAGACCTTGCCGTAGTCGCGCATCGCCTGCTACCTCCGGCCTCGGCGCGCGCTGGCGTCGGCGGTGGCGCCGGCCAGCTGCACCAGCTCGGCGATGTGCGGCATCAACTCGGCCAGCTGGTCGATGGCCAGCGCGCGCTTGATCTCCGGCGACTGCAGGAATCGCTCGACGAGCCAGTAGATCGGGCGGTGGTCGCCGGTGTGCTCGATGATGGCCACCAGGTCGTCCACGCGCAGAGGCCGGTTGTCGGCAGCGCCAGCGTCGAGCCGACGCGAGAGCTCCGAGTGGCCCATGTCGAGCTTGGCCGCCACCCCGGTGACCCCGAGCTTGGAGGCGAGCACCGCGGACTGGACGACCTCGTGCAGGGTCCGAAAGCGCGTCGTGAGGCCGCCCTCGAAATTCAGCGAGAGCTGCTGCATGTGAACCTCCGTGCACGAGCTGGGCAACGTGCGTTCACGTGGCGGGGCAAAAAAATGGCCGCCATGGACCAGCTCGAAAGGAAAAGGCCCCAGCGCGGCGCGCCAGGGCGAAGGCTCGCGAGACGCGAGCCAGGAGACATCGGTGCGGCGCGCATGGCGGGCTCAGGCTGCGGCCTGTCCGGAAGGTTCCGCGGTCGCCTGCTGGGCGAGCTCGGGATGGTCGCGCCGGTACAGTGCGGCCTGCACCCGATCCGAAAGCCGAGGGGGAAGCTCGTCAGGCCACTGCTGTACGGCCTGCAGGGAAACCCCCACGGCGCGCGCCAGCGCAGACGGCGTTCCACCGAGCAGTTCGATTGCGGTTTGCTTCAGCATGCGTGAAGTAAAGCATTCTTCAGACGAATGCGCAAGCCCCCTTCAGGGCGCCTTCCACACAATGGAGCGCATGAGCGAATCTGCTGACCATGAGCCAAGCTTCGACACCTACGGCCAGCGCCTACGCTGGGCGATGCATGTGCGAGACGTCCGGCGAAATGCGGACCTCGCTGAGGCCATTGGACGCAGTGAGGCGCGCGTGGGGCAGGTCCTTCGCGCGGGGTCCTTCGACGCGGAGGGGCACGTGCTTGCCGCGCGCTGGCTTCGGGTTTCCTCGGAGTGGCTGGCGCTCGGGGAGGGGGAGCCGCCGCGGCGCGGAGAGGCCCCCGCCGGAGGCGTGGTGTCGTTTCTTCCCTCAGACCCCGTTCTCAAGCGCGCCGTTCAACTCCTACGCGAGGCCGACCCGGAAACACGCGTGAAGTGCCTCGAAGCGATTGCGCGAGTCGTCGAGCGTGCGGGAGCAGCGTCTGCACGACAAAAAACGTCGGGGGAGTGATCGATCTTGGACACGCCCGCAGGCGCCGCGGCCCACAGGCCGGACAGGCGCAGCTTCAGTTTCAAGATGTAGAGGGAGGCCAGTCATGAGGCGGTGGGCTAGTGCTCTTGCGTTCTTCTTGTGGGTGGCGGCTGCCCACGCTGACTGCGTGACGGGAGCGAAAATGGCCACAGGCTACCGCCTCGCTGGCCCTAACACGATCCTTCTCTTTGGGAGCGGCCAGGTCATCGTGATCCATACCTTTCAGTTCATGTACAGCCCCGGCCAGGTCGTTGTGCTGAAGGATTCCTTCTGCAGCTTCTCGGACGCAGTGCTGCTGGTGGGGGACCAGGTCATCAACGCCCAGGAGGTCGACGTATCGCAGTAAGCGCGCTGCGCGACTAGAGCCGCCTTCGGGCGGTTTTTTTGCGCCTATGCATAGGGGGTTTCCCTTACGAGCTAAAGAACGCTTGCGCTTCGTTCTGAAGCGTGCTTTACTTCTCTCCACGCCCACCCCGGGCGATGGAGAGCGAGATGGCACGAGTCGAGATCAAGAGCATCGCGGGCGCGGTGCTCTACGCCGCCGAGGTCGAGGACAGCATCCCGAGCGGCTTGCAGTTGCAAGCGGCCTTGGAAAAGGCCACGAGCGTCCGCGCGAACCTGTCCGGCGCGAACCTGCGCGACGCGTACCTGCGCGGCGCGGACCTGCGCGACGCGGACCTGCGCGGCGCGGACCTGCGCGGCGCGGACCTGCGCGGCGCGAACCTGTCCGGCGCGGACCTGTCCGGCGCGGACCTGCGCGGCGCGGACCTGCGCGACGCGGACCTGCGCGGCGCGTACCTGCGCGGCGCGGACCTGCGCGACGCGTACCTGCGCGGCGCGTACCTGCCCGGCGCGCACCTGCGCGGCGTGGACCTGCGCGGCGCGAACCTGTCCGGCGCGGACCTGCGCGGCGCGGACCTGGGCGGCGCGAAATTGACCGACGAGCTGACGCTCGTCGGCGAACGTCCGGTCATCAGCATCGGCCCCGTCGGCTCGCGCAGCGACACGCTGTTCGGGTTCGTCACAAACCAGGGCCTGCGCGTGCGCACGGGCTGCTTCTTCGGGGCGCCGGAGGAATTCGCCACCGCCGTCCAGGCCGAGCATGGAACCACCGCCTTCGGGCGCGAGTACCTGCGCGCGCTCGAACTGCTGGAGCTGCACACCGAGCTGTACCCGGCTCCGGTCGAGTCCGAAGCCCAGCCCGCGTGAGGCGCGCCATGCTCGACCGCAACATCGGCAACACCGCGATCGCGCTGGCTGACGCGCAGCGCCAGGCCCGCGAGGACGCCCTCGACGAGCGCGACGCGCAGCTGCTGGCCGAGGGCCGCGAGCTGCTTGCGGCCTTCCCGCGCGTGGCCACTCCCGCCATGCTCAAGCGCCTGCTGGACCTCGGCGACGTGCCGGACCCCAGCACCGAGGACCTGCTGCAGTTCCTGCTGGACGAGTTCCGCGGCGGAAGCATCCGCGCGCAGCGCCTCATGGGGCGCTTCTGGCGCGCCGCGGCGGACTGGCCCGAGATGCTGCCCGAGTCCCCGATCAAGCTGCCGGCGGAGCGCCTGCGCGTGCCCGGCGCCGCGCTGGATCTAGTCGTGGAGCAGGCGCGATGAACTGCACCCAAGGATGCCTCGCGCAGATCGTGCGCGCGCCGCGGCCGAGTTTGGCTGTGTACCTCGGGTCGATCGTGCGCTGCGAGCGCTTCATCGGCCCTATGGATGGCCTCGACGAGTTCACGCGCCAGCCGACCACCACCAAGGCGGCGTGGGAATGCACGGCGCTGTCCCCGCGCCTCGCCGCCTCCGTTGCCAAGACGCAGCGCAAGCGGCTGCTGGTGGCTGACGCGATCCTGCGCCCGCTGCCCGGCGATCTGACCCCCGAAACCATCGACCGGGAGGTGCCATGCCCGATCTGACCAATCCCGAGCCGCGCGCGCCGCGCCTCGACGACTTCGGCATCTGGCGCGCGCTGTGGCTGTGCATCGCCTTCGACGCGCTGCTGGCGCTGCTGATCTGGGGAGTCTGGGCATGCGCGCACTGACTCTGCTGCTGCGCGACCGCGATCTGTTCGAGCGGCGCGTGCTGATGCCCCTGTGCATCGTCGGCGCCATCGCTGTGCCGCTGCTGATCTACCTGAGAGTGCTGTGATGACCCACCCCACCGGCTCGACCCTGCTGCAAGGCAGGCCCTACCGCAACTCGGCGTCCACCGACGTGCGCGAGACCTGGAAGCGCTTTGGCTGGCAGCCGCGGCCACGCTTCGCCTGCGTCACCTGCTCGCAGTGCGGCTGGGCCTTCGGGCCCGGCGACAGCGGCTTTTCCAGTTGCCGCGAGCACGCTGGCCTGCGCCCCGTGGAGGACTGAGCCATGAGCAAGCCCCGCGGCAAGCGCGCAGCGCGCGCCAACCATCCCCGCAACGCACCGCAGCGCGAGAGTTTCCAGCGTGTGCGCGAGCGCGAGCTCGACCTGGGCAACTGGACGCTGCCCGGCGACTTTTCCCCGCTGCGCGAGCAGCCCACCCCCCCCTCGGAGATCGTCATGAATCTGCCCGGAGAAAACACCATCACCTTGTCCCACACGGCCCTGGCCGCGCTGGTCGAGGGCGCTCTCAACGTCGGCCAACCGCTGTCCGTGCGCGTGCGCGTCACCGGGGTGAATCGCCCCAGCAGCTTCAAGGACGAGATCGAGTTCCAGATCACCACCGACGCGCCGGGACCCGAGCCCTCCTCGGTCTTCGTGCGCCCGGCCGTGCCGCTGCCGGCCCCCGAGACCGACGACATCCCGCTGTAACCGCCCCACCACCCCGGAGATTCCCACCGTGAACGACCGCACCACCAACCCCTTCGCGCTCGCGGAGCACCACCAGGCAAGCCCCGGCGGCGCGCTGGCGCAATCCGTGCAGAGCCGCGAAGTCGCCGAAACGCAGGCGCTGTACCTCATGGCCGCCATGAACCCGCGCGATCCGGTCAAGGCCATGGACCGCATCCTCAATGCCTGCACGCGCCCGACGTTGGCCGAGAAGTCCACCTACGAGTACAGCCGCGGCGGCAGCGATGTCACCGGCCCCAGCATCCGCCTGGCCGAGACGATCTCGCAGGAGTGGGGCAACTTCGAGAGCGGCTTTCGCGAGGTGGGCCGCGGCGTCGAGCCGGACGGCGTGGGCTACAGCGACGTGCTGGCGTATGCGATCGACCTGCAGACGCGCGCCACGAAGCGCATCAGCTTTCGCGTGCGGCACTGGCGCGACACCAAGAAGGGCGGCTACGCCCTGCGCGACGAACGCGACATCTACGAACTGGTGGCCAACCTGGCCAGCCGGCGCGTGCGCAACTGCATCCTTTCGATCATCCCGGGCGACGTGGTGGAAGCGGCGCTGTCGCAGTGCGGCCTGACGCTGCGCACGAAGGTCGATACGAGCGCGGAGGCCATCGCGCGGATGGTCGACGCGTTCGCGCAGCTGGGGGTAAGCAAAGCGCAGATCGAGAAGCGCATCCAGCGCCGCCTGGACAGCATCCAGCCGGGCCAGATCGTGCAACTGCGCCGGATCTACACCAGCCTGCAGGACGACATGAGCCGCCCCGAGGACTGGTTCGAGCCGATCGAGACGGCCGGCGCTCCGCAGCCGAAGCAGCCCGAGGGCAAGCCTGCGCCGAGGGCGGCCGCGCAGCACCAGCAGCAGGAGCGCGCGCCGGAGCAGCGTGTCGCACCCAAGGACCTGCCGGATGCTGGCGCGCCCGAGCCGGAGGAGCAGCGGCCCGCGGCCAAGCAGTCGGGCCCGGCGACCGTCAGCGGCATCTCCGAGACGCAGGAGCGGCTGCTGGCCCAGCGCGCCAAGGACGCCGGTTACGACACCGCGGCGCTGCTGGCCAAGTTCGGCAGCATCGACCTGAGCAACCTCAGCTCGGTGATGCGCGCCCTCAAGGCCGAACTGGACGCGCAAGCCAATGCCTGAGCTGCGCTTCGACGAGGCCGAGCACGCCTACTACCTGGGCGGGCAGCGCCTGCCCAGCGTCACCCAGGTGCTCGCGCAGCTGGAGGACTGGAGCAAGGTCGACCCGGTGGCGCTGGAGCTGGCCCGCGTGCGCGGCCAGCACATCCACCGCATGGTCGAGCTCGACGTGCACGGCAACCTCGACGAGGAGAGCCTTGCGCCCGAGTACCACGGCTACCTGCGGCAGTGGCGCAAGTTCCTGGCGGAAACGCGCTTCAAGCCGCTGCTGGCCGAGTGCCAGGTGTTCGACGAGCGCTACGGCTACGCCGGCACCTTCGACCTGGCCGGCACGCTGGGCCCGCGCTTCGTGCTCGTTGACGTCAAGTCGGGCCTGGTGCCGCGCACCGTGCCGCTTCAGACGGCGGCCTACCTGGGCGCTGCCGTGCAGCGCGGCAAGTTCCCCGCCAGCGCCGAGCGCGCGGCACTGCGGCTGCACGAGGACCACTACCGCTTTTTCCCGATCGAGACGCCCTACCTGGTCGATCTGGCCGATTTCGTCGCGGCGCTGCGGCTGCATGCCTGGCGCGAGAGAAACCTCACCACTGGAGAACGCAATGCCTGAAACCCTCGACATCCCCGCCGAGCTGCGCGAGCACGCCCAGGCCCAAGCCGCGCCCGAGCAGGCCCAGCACTGGCTGCAGGTGGCGCAGTCCTACCAGATCGACGACGACGACATGTACGCCGCCGCCGGCGACGAGCTGCGCAACATCGTGACCATGGCGCGCGAGATCGAGGCGCAGCGCAAGGCGATCACCGCCCCGATGGACGAGGCCAAGCGCCGCGTGATGGACTTCTTCCGCGTGCCGCTGGACCGCCTGGGCCAAGCCGAGAGCACGCTCAAGGCGTCCATGGCCGGCTACCAGCGCCTGCAGCTGCAGCGCGCGGCCGCCGAGCAGCGGCGCGCGCAGGAAGCCGCCGCCGAGCAGCGGCGCGCGCAGGAAGCCGCCGCCGCCGAGCAGCGCGCCGCCGAAGCCGCCGCGCAGGCCGAGCGCGACCGCCTGCAGGCCGAGGCCGAGGCGCAGATGCAGCGCGCGATCGACACCGGAGATGCGCAGGCCATGGCCCAGGCCGAGCAGACGATGGCCGCCGCCGCCGCGGTGCAGGCCGCGCCCGTCGAGCCGCCGCCGGAGGTGCAGGCGCCTGTGGCCGCGCCCGTGGTGCCGCTGGCGCCGCGCGCCGCCGGCGTGTCGGTGCGCACGGTCTGGAAGGCCCGCGTGGTCGACAAGTCGGCCTTCATCCGCGCCGCGGCGGGGCGCCCGGAGATCGAGGCCATCCTCGACATCGACGAGGGCCGGCTCAACCAGTTCGCGAAGGCCACCGCCGGGAAGGCCAACCTGGCCGGCGTCACGTTCTACGAGGAGCCGGTCGTCAGCGCGCGCCGGCGCACCGGCAGCTGAGAGTTTCGGGGCGGCCACCGGGAAACGTCCAAGCACCTGCGGCTGCCGTGCGCGAGCACGGAGCAGGTATAGGCAGAAAGCGGTCCAGACAGCAGCCACGAGGACCGCCCCGGCGCCGTGAAGCCGGGTTCGCCGCCCCACCCCATCACCCACCACCAGGAGCCCACCCCATGTTCAGCCTGCAGCGCACCACCGCCAAGCTCACCTCGGTCAATCCCCGTGCCGAGATCCACGGCGAGGACCGCGTGCCGGCGGCCGACCTCAAGTTCGAGATCACCGCCGGCAACGACGTCCTTTCGGAGTTCCATCCGTCGCTCAAGGGGATGCTCTACGAGCGCCCGGCCCAGCCGGATCTCGCCGACGACGGCACGAGCCTCACGCAGCTGCGCTTCAAGCTGCTCGGCCCCTTGAAGTGGGCCGCGGAGCTGGCCGGCTACACGCTGCGCGTGCACTGGGGCGCTTCGGGCCACGACGACATCGTGCTGTCCGACACCGAGGTGGATACGTTCAGGTTCGACTGCCAGGACGGCGGCAGCGTGACCGTGGGCTACCGCGTCATCGCGCACCCGAGCGAGCGCGACATGGGCCGGCTGTGCGGCCTGATCCAGCGCGAGATCGAGATCAGCCTGCTGCCGCCCGACGGCGCGCCGCTGTTCGAGGACACGAAGGCGCCGGCTGCTGGCTTCGACCGGGAGGCTGCCGCGGCGTGGCCGTTCCCGTCGAAGGGCGAGCAGTCGCCGGCGTCGCAGGCGCTGGCCAACGAGGCGCGGCAAGCCGCCGAGCGGCGCGAGCACGGCGCGCCCGTCAAGTACCGCAACCCCGAGACCGGCGAGACCTGGACCGGGCGCGGCAAGCGCCCGAAGTGGATCGAAAACAAGATGGTCGAGGGCTCGAACCTCGAGGAGTTCCTTGCCGAGAACCAAGGCGACGCCGCGCGGGCGCCGGCTGCAGCATGAACGCCCCCGAGCGCCTGCACGTCTACGCGCCGAAGCCGGGCTCCCTGGCTCGGCGCGTGCTGACCTGGTTCATGGAGAACCCCGACGAGGAGCTGACGGCCAAGGACGTGGCGACGAAGTTCGGCCTGGTCAATGTGACGTCGATCTGCCAGCAGCTGCAGCCGCTCGTGGCCTCCGGCGCGCTCCTGCGCAGTGCCGGGCGCCCCACGCTGTACCGGCTGCCGCTCTTCATGGGCAGCAGTCGCAAGCGGCTGTATCTGTCAGGCCCGATGACAGGCGTGCGTCACCTGAATTTTCCGGCCTTCCACGCCGAGGCGGCGCGTCTGCGCGCGCTCGGTTACGTCGTCGTCAACCCCGCCGAGCTCAACCCCGACCCGAAGGTGGGGTGGCACGCCTGCATGCGGGCCGACCTCAAGGCCTTGCTGGACTGCGACGCCATCGTGCTGCTGGACGGCTGGCAGGCGTCGCAGGGTGCGCACCTTGAGCTGCACGTCGCGCACCGGGTCGGGTTGGAGGTGCTGCAGGCGCGGGAGGTCACGGCATGACGATCAGCCGCCCCGCGCTGCGCTACCACGGCGGCAAGTTCCGCCTCGCGCCGTGGATCATCAGCTTCTTCCCCTCGCACCGCACGTATTGCGAGCCGTTCGGAGGTGCTGGATCGGTACTGCTCCAGAAGCCGCGCGCGCACTGCGAGGTCTACAACGACATCGCCGACGACGTGGGCAACGTGTTCCGCGTGCTGCGTGACCCAGCGCAGGCGAGCCGCCTGGCGCGCCTGGTTGAGCTCACGCCTTTCGCGCGCGTAGAGTTCGACGCCAGCTACGAGCCTGCCGAGGATCCGGTGGAGCGAGCGCGCCGGACCATCGCCAGGTCCTTCATGGGGTTCGGGAGCGCCGCGGTCAATCCGTGGCACGTCACCGGATTCCGCACAGGCGCGCGCGGGGATCGAACCAAAAGCGCGGCTCACGACCTGCTCAGCTGGCCAGCCGAGGTTCCGGCGTTCGTCGAGCGATTGCGCGGCGTAACGATCGAGTCGCGGGACGCGCTCTACCTGATGGCCCGCACAGACGGGCCCGGCACGCTGTTCTATGTGGATCCGCCTTATCCCCACGCGACGCGCGGCAATGCGCGCGGCGTGCGCCGGAAATACGCCCAAGAGCTGTCCGACGACGACCACCGGCGCCTCGCCGGCGTGCTGCAGGACCTGCAGGGCATGGTGGTGCTGAGCGGCTATCCCTGCGACCTGTACGACCACGAGCTTTTCGCCGGCTGGGAGCGCCACGAGCGCACCGCGCTGGCCGACGGAGCCCGCGAGCGAACGGAGGTCGTCTGGCTCAACCCCGCGTGCAGCGCCGCGCTGGCGCGACGCACCGCGCAACAGGAGCTGATCGCATGATCGACCAGCAGCTGATCCTCGACGTGCACGACGAGCTCGTGATCGACAACTTCGCCGGCGGCGGCGGCGCCAGCACCGGCATTGAGCTGGCGCTGGGGCGCCACGTCGACGTCGCCATCAACCACGACCCGCAGGCCGTGGCCATGCACCGCGCCAACCACCCGCAGACGGAGCACCACTGCGAGAGCGTGTGGGACGTGGACCCGCGCGCCGTGCACCCGGGCCGGCCCATCGGGCTGCTGTGGCTGTCGCCGGACTGCAAGCACTTCTCCAAAGCCAAGGGCGGCAAGCCGGTCGAGAAGCGCATCCGGGCGTTGGCCTGGGTGGCGCTGCGCTGGGTGGCGATCCGCCGGCCGCGCGTGCTGATGCTCGAAAACGTGGAGGAATTCACCACATGGGGCCCGGTGGTCTGCGGCGAGGATGGAACCTGCCGGCCATGCCCGAAGCGGAAGGGCCGGGAGTTCCGGGCCTTCGTCAACGCGCTGCGCCGTCACGGCTACGCGGTCGAGTGGCGCGAGCTGCGGGCCTGCGACTACGGCGCGCCGACGATCCGCAAGCGACTGTTTCTGGTCGCGCGCTGCGACGGCCAGCCGATCCGCTGGCCCGAGCCGACGCACGGCGATCCGGCGTCCGACGCGGTGAAGCGCCGCCAGCTCAAGCCCTGGCGCACCGCCGCGGAGTGCATCGACTGGTCGCTCCCGTGCCCGAGCATCTTCGAGCGCGCCAGGCCGCTGGCCGACGCGACGCTGCGGCGCGTGGCCAAGGGGATCATGCGGTACGTGGTCAACGCCGCCGAGCCGTTCATCGTGAACACCCGCAATGGCGAGCGCGCCGCCCAGCAGCCGCGCACCCGCGGCGTGCACGAGCCGCTGTGGACCGTCACCGCGCAGGGCTCGCAGGGCGCGCTGGTTTCGGCCTTCCTGGCGAAGCACTACGGAGGCGTCGTCGGCTCCGACCTGCGCGCGCCGGCGCCGACGGTCACCAGCGTCGACCACAACAGCTTAGTCACTGCGCAACTGGAAAAAGTCTATGCAAGCGATCGAAGTGGCCAAACGGCTCATAAGCGACAAAGTGATCGAGGTCAGGAGCGACGGCACGATCTGGAAACTCAGAAACCTGAACAGGATGCCGCTTGCAGGCCCGAGACGCCTGGAGACCAGGATCAAGAGCGGTTACCTGGCAGTTCGAATCAATCACCGCGGGAGCGCCTATTTGCTACTTGCTCATCGACTGGTGTGGGAGGCTTTGCGCGGCCCTATACCGGCCGGCATGACGGTCAACCATCTGGATGGATGCAAGACGAACAACCACCCCGAGAACCTGGAGGTTGTGACGCAGAGCGACAACAACAAGCATGCCTACCGCATGCTGGGGCGCACCGCACCGCCTCAGATTCCGTGCCCCGTTTTGGACTTGGTCCGGGATCAAGCCATAGCGTTACGCCGCCAGGGCCTTCCGTACGCCGAGATCGCGGCGAGGTTGGGGATTTCGCAGACGACGGCGTTTCGAGCCGCGCGCGCGAAGTGATGGCTTTCCTTCATGCTTACTACGGCACCGACCAGGACCCTGGTCTGCTGGACCCCATGCACACGGTCACCACCCGCGACCGCTACGCCCTGGTGACCGTCGCCGGCCAGCAGTACGCCATCGCGGACATCGGGCTGCGCATGCTGGCGCCGCGTGAGCTATTCGCGGCCCAGGGCTTCCCGGCCAGCTACATCATCGAGCACGGCATCGACGAGCGCGGCCAGCGCCTCGAGCTGACCAAGACCGCCCAGGTGCGCATGTGCGGAAACAGCGTCTGTCCGCCGCTGGCGGCCGCGCTGGTGCGCGTGAACCTGGGCGAGCTGGCAATCAGGAGGGCAGCATGACCCACCCCGAATATCCCAGAGAGCGGACATCGCAACAGGTTTTGAAGGCAGAGGGCCGCGGCCCCGGCGCTACCGACCGCGACTGTTCCGCCAACGCCAGCCCGGTCGGCGGACCTATGGGCGCAGAGCAACCCGCCGCCGCGGG
>JAEHJW020002703.1_pt1 | contig 34433 bp, 44 predicted proteins | sample 9271431 | NCBI WGS metagenome assembly JAEHJW02 | reverse complement strand
ATGCGGCGCGCAGCGCAAGACACCCGCACCCGCGACCTGTTCGAGGTGCCCGAGCCGGCACCCGAGCTGCCGGGAACGCACGACTTCCGCACCCAGGTGGCGCATCTGGTGAGCGAAGTCATGCGCCGGGCCGAGAGCGACCGCTGGGGCATTGCCGCGGCGATGACCCGTCTCACCGGCAAGGACGTGAGCAAGCACATGCTCGACGCCTACGCCTCGGAGCTGCGCGAAGACCACAACCTGCCGCTTTACCTCGTGCCTGCGCTGGAAGTGGCCTGCGGCTCGCACCTGATTTCGCGCTGGCTGGCCGAAGTGCGCGGCGCGCAGCTGCTGATCGGCCGCGAAGCGTTGATGGCCGAGCTGGGCCGCCTGGAACGGGCGCGCGACGAGGCGACCAAGAACATCAAGCGCCTGAAGGCGCAACTGCAACTGGGGGAATCCGATGCGTGAATGGTTCAGTTCCACGCAACTTGCTGGATTGCCAGGGCTTCCAAGTACCGCCTACGGCGTGAGAAAGGCTGCGGAGCGCTCTCGCTGGCAGTCTCGCCAGCGAGAGGGAAAGGGCGGCGGCCTCGAATATCACATCTCCAGCCTCCCCGACCTCACCCAGGCGCATCTGGCGCGCGAACATGCCCGCGCGGAGCTGGCGGCGGCGCGGCAGGCGGCGCAAACCAGCCTGCGGCGGGCGATGGTCGACGCGGCGCAGGACATTGCCATCGAGGGCCTGAAAAAAGCCGCCGGTCTCAGCGGAAAACCGGCTGCGCGCATGCAGGCGCGCATGGCCTGCGTGCTGGCCGCGCGGCAGTGGCTGCAACAGCACGGCATTGCCGACCGCGACGGGGCGCCGGGGCGTAAAAAGGGCTTGATGCTGTTCGTCGCCGCCTGGAACACCGGGGCCGTGACGGGCGTGGAAGCCGAGCGGGCGCTGCTGGGCGAGATCGACCTGTCCACGCTGTACCGCTTCATGGCCGCGCACCGCCGACGCGGGCTGGCCGCGCTGGCCGGCAGCTACGGCCACCGGCGCGGGCGCGGGCAGATCGACGCCAACCCACAACTGCGCGAACTGGCCGAGTGGTTTTGCTTCGAGTACCCGCATGCCGGGCCGCTGCGGCTGGTGGAAATCGCCCGGCAGCGACTGGGTGTGACGCTGGCTGAAAGCACCGCGCGGCGCTGGCTGCAGATCTACCGCCGCGAAAACGAGGCGCGCATCCTGGCCGTCACCAATCCGGACGCCTGGAAAGACAAGTTCCTGCCGGCTTTCGGCGATGCCAGCGCCGAGGCCGAGCATCTGAACGCCATCTGGGAGCTCGACGGCACACCGGCTGACGTCATGCTGCTCGACCCCGACACCGGCGAGCTGCGGCGCAGCACCGTCATCGGCTGCATCGACGTCTACAGCCGCCGCTTGCGCTTTCTGGTCGCGCGCACGGGCACGGCGGCGGGCATTGCCAGCCTGTTGCGCCGCTGCATCCTCGACTGGGGCGTGCCCGACACCGTGCACACCGACAACGGACAGGACTACGTGGCCGTGCATCTGCAGACCTTCCTGTCGAGCCTGCACATCCGGCAGCGGTTGTGCGCCCCGTTTTCGCCCTGGGAAAAGCCGCACATCGAGCGCGCCATGCGCAGCATGAGCCACGACCTGGTCGAGCTTTTGCCCGGATTCATCGGTCACAACGTCGCACAGCGCGCGCAGATCGAAGACCGCAAAGCCTTTGCCGAGCGGCTGTTCCGCAAGGGCCAGACCGTCGAGCTGCACCTGTCGCCCGCGCAACTGCAGGATTTTCTCGACCGCTGGTGCGCCGCCTATGAACAGCGCCCGCATGACGGTTTGAACGGGCTTTCACCGGCCGTTCAAGCCGCGCAGAGCGCCGGCGCCGTCAAGCGCGTGGCCGACACGCGCGCCCTCGACCTGCTGCTGTTCCCCATCGAAAAGCGCCGCGTGGTCGGCAAAAAAGGCATCCGGCACGACAACTGCCTTTACACCGCCCCCGAGCTGGGCGCGCACATCGGCGCCGAAGTGCTGCTGCGGCTCGACCCGGAAGATCAGGGCCGCGTGGTCGTGTTCCTTGCCAGCAGCGGGCAGTTTTTGTGCGAAGCCTTCGACGCCGAGGCCACCGGCGTGTCCCGCCGCGATGTCGCCATTGCGGGGCGCCGTGTGGGCAAAGAGGCCGCCGCCGCCGGGCGGGCGCTGGCGCGCGAACTGCGCGGCCAGCACAACAGCAAGACCCTGGCGCAAGAGCTGCTGGCCGCGCGCCTGGCCGATGCGCCCAACGTCGCGCCGCTGCCGCGCCCGGCCGTGCCGCACCACACCGAGGCGCTGGCGCAGGCCCGCGCCGCGCTGGACGGCCCGGCCCGCCCGCGCAGCACCGTCGATGACAACGTGGTCGCGCTGCGCCAGCAGCAGGCGCTGCAGGCGGGCGATTTCGACCGCGTGGCCGAACTCACCGACCCGAGAAAGGTGCACGCCCGCTGGAAGCGCCTGGAAGCGCGCGTGCTCGCCGGCGAATACGTGCCCGACGCCGAGCGCGTCGCCCTGGCGCAATACCTGCGCAGCCCCGAGTGCAAATCCATTACCGAAACCCTGGAGGCGTTCGACCTCGACTGGCGGCAGTTCGCCACCGACTGAACCGTCGCAAAAACCGCAAGGAGAAACCGTGAAAACCAAGATCGTCCCGATCAAAAACATCTTCCGCATGAAAGAAGCGGCCGATGCGCTGCTGTCGCGCTCGGCCGGCATGCCCGGCATGGGGCTGGTGTACGGCGACACCGGCTACGGCAAAACCACCGGCTGCACCTGGCTGGTCAACCAGGTGCGCGGGGTTTATGTGCGCGCCATGTCGCTGTGGTCGCCCAAATCCATGCTCGAGGCCATCGCCCGCGAGCTCGACATCGACGTGCGCAAAATGACTCTGGCGGCGATGGTCGAAACCATCGTGCTGCGCCTGGGCGAAACCGGCCGGCCGCTGTTCATCGACGAGTGCGACTACCTGGTCGACTCCAAGCGCCTGGTCGACACCCTGCGCGACGTTCACGACATGTCGGCCAGCCCGGTCATCCTGATCGGCATGACCGGCATCGACCGCAAGCTGCGCGGACATCCACAGCTCACCGGCCGCATGGCCCAGTGGGTCGAATTCACCGGGCTGGACGGCGACGATGTGCGGCTGCTGGCCGACGGCCTGTGCGAGATTCGCGTCGGCGACGCCCTGCTGGCCGACCTCACCCGCCGCGCCAGCCCGCCCGGCGGCGGCGCCGAAATCCGCCGCGTCGTCGTCGGCCTGGGCAACGTCGAGCAGCACGCCCGCCGCCGCGGCCTGACCGCCTGCGACGCCGCCGACCTGCCCAAAGGCTTCGACTTCTTCCTCGGCAGCCCCGGCCACGCCCCCGCCAGCACCGCCGCGGTGCGCAAACTCGGAGCCGCAGCATGAGCGGCACGGTCGGCATGCACAACACCGGCGCCCGCCAGCCCACGGCGCGCGACCGCGTCTGGCAATCCATGCGCATCCTGCGCCGCTTCACCGCCGCCGAGCTGGCCGCCACCGCCGACACCGGCGCCGACAACTGCGCCAAATACTGCCGCGGCCTGCTCGCCGCGGGCATCCTGCGCATCGCCCAGCCCAAGCAAGACGGGCGCAAAGGCGGCCACACCGTCTACGCCCTGCAGCGCGACCTCGGCCCCCACGCCCCACGGCTGCGCATCGACGGCAGCACCTACGACCCCAACGCCCACCGCGTGCTGCCCGGCGGCATAAAACAACTTCGCGGAGGCCGCGCATGACCGCCCGCGCCCCCCAGACCCAGCAAGGCGACTGGCTGCAAGCCCTGCGCGACGCCTGCGCCGGCATGAGCCAGCGCGAAGTCGGCGAACTCATCGGCTACTCCGAAAGCGTCGTCAGCCAGGTGCTATCGGGCAAATACCGCGGCGACATCAAGCGCGTTCGCGCCGCCGTCGAAGGCGGGTTGATGGGCGCCACCGTCGACTGCCCCGTGCTCGGCGTCATCCCCCGCCAGCGCTGCATCGAGCACCAGCGCCGCCCCTTTGCCGCCACCAACCCCACCCGCGTGCAGCTCTGGCGCGCCTGCCGCACCTGCCCCAACCGCACCACCGAGGACAAAGACACATGAAGCCCACCTACATCCCCGAGCAAGGCTCGCTGCCCCACCGCGTGCTCACCTGGTTCGCCCTCAACCCCGAGGAAGAACTCACCTTTGCCGACATCGCCCGCAAGTTCGACGTCGCCGTGGTCTCCAACGTGCGGCCGTCCCTGCAACTGGCCATCAACGCCGGGCTGCTCATCCTGTTCAAAGATGAAAAAGGGCAATCCACTCTGCGCCTGGGCCCCGCCTTCGACGCTTGGAAAGCCACCGCCGGCCCCAAGGCCGTCGTCCCCGTGCGCGCGCACGGCGGCGCGCAGCGCAAAGCGCCGCCTCCGCTGCTCGACCTCGACGCCGTCGAAGTGAAAAAAGGCCTGATCGGCCCACGCAATGGCGACAACGCCATCACCCTGCGCAAGCAAATGCTCGCGCTGTTCGCCCGTCTGCAGCCAGACACCCGCATCGAGCTTCCACTGGCCTATCAGTACTCGATCAAAAGCGCCCTGACGGCCTACAACAGGGCCAATCCGCAAAAAAAGCTCGGCATCACCGTCGATCGCAAAGCCGGGCAAGTCATCGTCAACCGCTTTGTCTGAAAGGAGACACCATGCCTGACACTGCCACATACACCGACGTGGCCCTCATCCCCGGCGAAACCGCCGAGCAGCGCGCCCGGCGCATCGCCGCCCGCCAAGCCGTGCGCCAGCGCATGGCCCGCGTGCAGCTCGCCATGCTGCGGCTGCAGGCGTTGGGCCTGTCGGTCAAAGGCATCGACGCCAGCAGCGACCGCCCCATCCTCACCATCGCCCCCTCCTGGCGCTGTGGCGCCCTGGGCGCGGCCTGGACGGTCCAGACCACCGCCACCCACGCCACCCGCCAGGCCGACGTGCACGGCTGCCGCGTGCGCTGGGAAGAAACACACACCGCGCCCGGTCTGCGCGCCATCTAACCCGAGAAAGACATCATGACCGTGCTCAAAACCCCCGTTCCCCGCCTCATTTCCGCTGACGGCGCCGAAGCCCTGCTGCCGCGCGACATTCAGAATCGCGTCGAGCGCGCCTGGGCCGTGCAGGCCCAGATCGAAGTGCTCAAAGCCGAGCTCGACACCCACAAAGCCCTGCTCGAAAAGCTCCTGCCCGCCGGTGGCCGCGCCGAAATCCCCGGCCTGTGCAGCGCCACCCTGTCGCTGGCCACCACCACCCGCATCGCCGATGCCGAACGGCTGCGCGGCGTGCTCGGGCCGCTGTGGGCCGAGTGCGTCATCGAGGAAGTCGCCTACAAGCCCACCGCCGCGCTGCAGCAGCTCGCCAGCGACGGCGACAGCCCCATCGCCACCCCCATCCGCGACTGCCTCACCGTCAGCGTCACCCCGCGCCTGACCCTGCGCGCCCTGCGCCCAGAAGGCGACGGCAAAAAGGCCAAAAAGGCCAAGTAACCCGCCCGCAAAACCCCTTTTCAACCCCTTGGAGAACCCGAACATGGACACCAAAACCCAAGTCGTTTCCGCCCTGGCCCGCCGCACCGGGCTGACCGCCCAGCAAGCCGCCGCCTTCGTCGACGCGCTGGGCGACATTGCCCGCGAAGAACTCGCCGCCGGCCGCGAAATGCGCCTGCACGACATCGGCACCCTGCGCGTGCGCACCCTGCCCGCACGGCAGACACGGCACCCGCGCACCGGCGCCGTGCTGTCCGTCGGTGCCACCCACAGCGTCGCCTTCAAGCCGACCCTCGGGCTGCGCCACACCCTCAACCCCAAAACATCCTGACGCGACCGCCGGACGCGCGCCCAGCAGGGGGTGGCGCCGCCGGTGGGGGAGGACGGCTCCACCTCCCAACAGGTAACCCCCTGCAGCCGCGGCCGGGCGCCTCCTTCGCCCGGTGACGCGGCCGGCGCGACGCCCCGACACCTCCCGTCGCGCCGTCACCACCCAGCGCTTGGACACCGCCGCCCGAGCCCTGCGTCGTGACCCGAACCCCGGAGACCGCCATGCACTACGCCCGCATCGAAGCCAGCCCGCGCCTGCAGCGCGTTGCCGCCGTGCTGGCTGACGGCCGCGCCCACAGCACCCTGGACATCGTCCAAGGCGCCCAAGTCTGCGCCGTCAACTCCATCATCGCCGAGCTGCGCGCCAACGGCTGGGCCATCGCCTGCACCCGCCGCGGCGACGTCTGGTGGTACCAGGCCACCCACATCCCCGCGCCCGTCGCGCCGGAGGCCGCCGCATGAGCGCCGACCGCCGCAAAACCCTCATCGCCAAAGCGCACATCGCCCGCGCCCAGCTCGGCATGGACGAGGCCACCTACCGCGCCGTGCTCCAGCGCGTCACCGGCAAAACCAGCGCCGGCGACTGCACCGTGCCCGAACTCGCCGCCCTGATGAACGAATTCCTGCGCCTGGGCTTCTCCCCCGCGCACCGCCCCCAGCGCGGCAAGCGCCCCGGCGGCTCGGCCCATCCCGAAAAAATCTCCGACGCGCAACTCGCCAAAATCGAAGCCCTGCTCGCCGAAAAAGGCCACCGCCAAGGCGGCGCCGTGCACTGGGCCTATGCCGACGCCCTGGCCCTGCGCCTGTGCGGCGTCACCAAAGTGCAATGGCTGCGCGCTGACCAGGCCGGCAAAGTCATCGCCGCCCTCGAATACGACCGCCGCCGCCACGCCACCCCGCCCATCGATGTGGAGAAGGTCAGACAAAGCCTCTACCCCATGGGGATGCAGCGCCGCCAGACCATCGACCGGCTGTGTGATGCCATCGCGGCGAAAAAAGGCCTACCCCCAGGTGCCATCACCGCCGCCACGGCGGCATGGGAAACCTGCCAGGAAGAAAGCGACCGCTGGCTCACCCCGGAAGAGGCCGACCGCGTCATCGCCTGGCTGCAACGCTACCTCAAAGGACTCTCGGCATGAACCTCGGCCGCTGCCCCGTGTGCCACGCCCATCTGGATCTCGAAGCCATCGTGCAAGACGACGCCGGGCGCGAGCTGCTCGCCCTGCTGGCTGCGATCGATGCCGAAACCGCGCGCCCGCTGGTCGGCTACATCGGCCTGTTCCGCCCCGAAAAGCAAGACCTGCGCAACGCCCGCGCCCTGCAGCTCGCCCGCGACGTGCTCGCCCTGGCCGCTCCCGGCCCCCGCCTGGCCGCCGCGCTGATCGAAACCGTCGAGGCCATCCGCGCCAAAGGCCCCGGCGCCCCGCTCAAAAACCACAACTACCTGCGGCGCGTGCTCGACAACACCCCAGACGCCCCGGCCGCATCGCAGCCCGCCGCGCCCCGCCGCGGCGCGGGCAGCAAAACCGCCGCCGCCTTTGCCGCGCTGGAAAACCTCAAATGAACGCCGCCATGCTCAAGCCCGCGCCCATCCCCCCGCAATGGCTGCTGGCCGAAGTCGCCGGCGGCCTGCAGCGCCTGGTCGCCCTGTCCCTGCCGGGCCAGCCTCCGGCGGAGACCATCGCCCTCACCGCCGCCGCCTGGGCCGAAGCCCTCATGGAACTCAACATCGCCTGGGACGCCGCTGCCGACGCCCCGCGGCTGCAAGCCGCCTTCCGGCAACTCGCCGTGCAGATCGAGCGCTGGCCCGCCCCTGCGCAGCTCATCCGCGCCCTGCCATCGCGCCCCGCGCCGCCTGCGCTGGCCTGGCCCAAAGCACCGCCCGAGCGCGTGGCCGCCGCGCTGCGCGAGTTGAAACGACTTTTCGATTCAGGCGCGCCCCCCGGCCCCCGCCGCCCCGGCGCCAAGCGCTGACACAAGCGCCGCCGACCGCAAGGAGAACCCCGATGACCGAAGACACCCCGCTGCGCGAGCCCCCCGAAATGCTCGCCGCCCTGCGCGACCTCGTTGCCGACACCCTGCGCCGCACCGTCGGCCTGGAGCCCGAGATCGCCGCCCACGTCGGGCACGAAGTCATGTACGCCTTCGCCCAGCACTGGGGCGGCGACGCCGTCTACATCCCCAAGGCCGACACCCTGCAGCGCTACGAGCGCGACCTGCGCATCTGGGCCGACTTCAACGGCCACAACCACGCCGAGCTGGCCCGCAAATACCGCATCTCCAAGGTGTGGGTCTACGCCATCGTCAAGCGCATGCGCGCCGCCGACGCCGAGCGCCGCCAGTGCCGGCTGTTCCTGCCTGAGCCCACCCCCCAGCCCGCCGAACAAACCTGAGGACGCCCGCCCATGCTCACCCTTGCCGCCAAACTCTTGCTGCTCGCCGCGCTGCTCACCTATGCCGGCGCGAGTGAATTCGTTGCCGAGCGACCCATCGTCTGGCTGCGCAACCTCGCGTTGCTCGGGGCCGTGTTCAGCTTCGAAGCCGCGCTGGCCGCGCTGCTGGCCGCCGTCGCGCTGTAGCGCCCGCGCAAAAACCGCTTGACGCCGCCGCCAGAAAACGGGACACTTCCCCCGCTGCCGCAAACAACGGCAGCCGGGATTGGAACCCCGAAGTGGAGCGGCGAGAGCCGCGCAGACGTTTGCACGCGGCTTTTTTGTCGCCTGAATGCCCAGTTACGGGCGGCCGGGCGGGAGGAGCCGCAAGGCTCGCCGGTGCTCCACCGGTAGTTCCAACTCCCGTTTCGGTCGCCCACCCCATTGGAACGGGGCGGGCGGTTCAAAACCGTCACTGGAGCATGTCATGAACCACCTCGTCTTCTCCCGGCCCAGCCAGAACCCGCTCGTTCTGGTCGAAAACGGCCACGTCACCACCACCAGCCTGATCGTCGCCGAAGCCTTCGGCAAGCAGCACCGCAACGTCCTGCAGTCCATTCGCAACCTCGAATGCAGCGACGACTTTCGACGGCTCAATTTTCAGCAGTCGTCCTACGTCAATGAGCAGGGCAAGCCGCAGCCCTTGGTGCACATGACCCGTGACGGCGCGATGATGCTCATCATGGGCTTCACCGGGGCCAAGGCCGCGGCGATGCGCGAAGCCTTCATCGCCGAATTCAGCCGCATGGAAGCCGAGCTCAAGCAGCGCACCGACCGCCGCGCCGAAAAAGCCGAGCGCGAAGCCCTGCGCCTGCTGCGCGAGCTGCGGCTGCGCGACCGCCAGGTCATCGCCTACGCCCGGCGCGAAGCCCGCGCCCTGCAGCAGCGCGCGCAGGCCGCCGCCGCCGCGCCGCGCCCGGCCAGCGACCCGCGCCAGCAGCCGCTCGACCTCGACCTCAGCGACATCCCGCCGCTGGCCGGCGCCCCCTTCGCGCAGGAGGGCTGAGCCATGATCGCCGCCCAACGCCCCGCGGCGGCGGTGCCCACCGCCGCCGAAGTCGCCGAACTGTGGGAAGCCAAGCGCGACGCCCAATACCGCCTGGAACTGGCCGATCTGCACGTGCGCGAGGCGCAGCAAGCCCTGCTGGCCGCCCGCCGGCGCCGCGCCGACGCCAACCGCGTATTCGAGGCCGTGCGCCAGCGCTACCTCGAAGCCAGCGAAGCCCGCGACGCGGCGCAGGCCGCGCGCTGAAAGGAGGCCGGCCATGCACCTCAACGCCGCAGCCTCCGCCGCGCTGGACGCGATGGACGAAATCGCCGCCTGCTGGCGCGCCCTGTCCGCGCTCACCGCCCCGGACGACCGCGTCTGGGACGCGCAGATGCGCGCGGATTTGTCGATTCTGACAGATAAACTCACGCGGGATTACGACGCAGCCCGCGAACAGTTCACCGCCGCCACGCGTCGGGCGGCCTGAGGGGAGGAAAAATGGACATCGGCGTTTTTTTGCTCGTCACCTTCATCTTGGCGGTCGGTGTCGTGCTCTACAAAGGCATGCAACCCCGGCAGCCGAAGGTGAAAAAGGTTTGCGCGGACTGCGGAACCGTGGGGTATGCCACCACGCACACCAAAGGCTCCTTCGGCGTGGAGCTGCTGCTGTGGCTGTTTTTCCTCATACCGGGAATGATTTACTCGGTCTGGCGGCTGACCTCCCGGCATGACGTGTGCCCGGCCTGCGGCTCAGCCAATCTCGTCCCGCTCGATACCCCGCGCGGGGCGCGTCTGGCGGCAGAGTTCGGCCACGTGCCAGACGCCCAGAGCGCCGAACCCACCACCGAGGAGGTCTCCCGCCTGTCGCCAGTCACCAGCGCAGAGCACGCCCCTTCGGCAGCGGCGTCCGTTCGCTCTATGAACACCGCTGCAGCCCGCACGAACCTCAAAACCGAACCGTCCAATAGCCGGTCGCTGAAAATCCTCATCGGCGTTCTGGTACTGGCGGCCATCGTCTACGCCGGCTATTACGGCAAGTCGATACTCTCCGCGCAGCAACTCCCCCAGGACTGGAAGGAGCACGGCAGCATGGCGCTGGCCGCGGTGAAGGTCTGGCGCGGTAGCCTCAAAGACCCCGACAGCGCAAAAGTGCGCAGCGCCCTGTTGATGCCGTCCGGTGCCTGGTGCATCGACCTGGCCGCAAAAAACGGCTTCGGCGCGTATGTGCGCAACTACATGGTCATCAGCCCCAATGGCGCACCGCTGATTGCTGATTCGCTGGATCATTCGCCGGAGTTCATGACCTCATGGTCTGCGTATTGCCATGGTGACGGCAAGGATTACACACAAATGGTCCAAGTGAAGAGCTGAGCGCCTCGATGCGTAAAACCGGTGCGTGATACGCAGATGCGCGCGGATTTGTCGATTCTGACAGATAAACTCACGCGGGATTACGACGCAGCCCGCGAACAGTTCACCGCCGCCACGCGTCGGGCGGCTTAAGGGGAGGATCAACATGCACCGCCAGATCGTCGCCGCCGTCCTGGCGGCGTTTTTCGTCGCCGCGCCGGCATGGGCGCTGAACAAGTGCACGGATGCGACCGGGAGAATCTCTTATCAAGCAGAACCCTGTCCGCCGTCTCACAAATCTGCCGATGTGAAAATCTGGGGCGAAGGCAAGCCTTACGCTCAGCCCGCGCCGCCAAAAAAGCCCGTCGAGCATATCGAGCCCGATCGCAACCTTCAGGGGCCGCCGCAGGCCAGCAAACTGATTGCGCTTTATGGTCGTTGGATCGACGTGGATACCCTGGCGCGATCGACCGCACGCATTGCGCTGGCCGGCCCGGTTGGCAAAATGCAAGACCTCACCCGCGAAGTGCAGGAAACCAAAGTGGCCCCCTGCGCCGAAGATGCAAAAAAAGCCTTGCTCGCGCTGGTCAGCAGCAGCACGGAGGCAATGATCGCGTTCATGCGCAAAGAAGAACTCAAAACCGCCGTGTATGACGTGGCCGACCGCGACGACCAGATCGCCGCATTCGAGCGCGCCGTGCGCATGATGTGGTGCACCAAATAATCAGGGCTTAAACCCGTTTTCTGGCCGCCTTGCGCGGCCATTTTTACGCTCGGCGGCATCGGGTCTTGCCTGCTGCCGCCATGAGTTTGTCCCCCCAAAACCGCGGGCGCGTGCTTGCCGCCGCGCTCACCCTGTCCGGTCTCGGGCTGGTGGGCATCGCGCTGGACGAAGACTACCGCGACGCCGCCTACAAGCCCACTCCGGCCGATGTGCACACCATCGGCTTCGGGCATACCGCCGGGGTCAAGCCCGGCGACAAAACCACCCCGCCGCGCGCCTTGCAGGCGCTGCACGGCGACGTGTCGGCCACCGAAGCCGCCCTGAAAAAGTGCCTGGGCGACATTCCGATGTACCAGGGCGAGTGGGACGCCTTCGTCTCCCTGGCCTTCAACGTCGGGCCGGGCGCCGTGTGCGCCAGCACCATCCCGGCCAAGCTGCGCGCGGGCAACTACACCGCTGCGTGCGAAACCATCCGCAGCTTCAACAAGCAGTGCGTGCAGCGCGAGGCCGGGCGCTGCGTGAAATACGTCGAGCTGCCCGGCCTGACCAAGCGGCGCAACCGCGAGGCCGCGCAGTGCCTGGCCGCCGGGGCCGCGGCTGCCGCGCAGGCGGCTTCCGCGCCCAAAAACCCGCCGACGGAGACGAAGAAATGACCGACTTTTCCCGCGCCGCGTTCAACTTCCGCGCCGCCGTCACGGTGCTGCTGGGCGCGGCCTACGTGGGCAGCCTCATCTGGGCGCTGCTGCACGACCGGCTGGACGTGCAGAGTTTCATCGCCGGCATCGGCCCGAGTTTCGGCCTGGCGATGGGCGCATGGTTCGGCACCAGCCGCCCCGGAGACCGCGATGCGCCTGCTGCCTGACCGCTCGACCCATCCCCGCCGCTACGCCGTCGCCGTCACCGCGCTGGTGCTGCTGGCCGCGCCGCTGGCGCTGGCCGTGTTCGCGCTGGGCGGCCTGGTCGCCGGCGGCGCCGGGCTGGTGCATCTGCTGCTGGCCGTGTGGGAGCGCTGCGAATGATCCCGCTGCCGCTGCCCACGCTGCGCATCGCCGCGGCCGTCGCGCTGCTGGCCGGCGCGTTTGCCGCCGGCTGGTGGGTGGCGCACCAGCGCGCCAGCGCCACCCTGGCCCGCGTGGAGGCCGCTGCCGCGGCGCGCGACCGCCAGGCCGCCGAGGCCCTGGCCGCTGCCGAGCGGGCCAACACCGCGCGCTTGCAGGCCGCGCTGGCCGCTGCCGATGCCGCCGTTTCCACCGCGCAATCGCGCGAAGCCGCCGCCCGCGCCACTCTGGAGAAAACCCGCCATGACCTTGCCGCCGTCACCTCTGCTTCTCGCCAGTGCCTGTCTGCTGGCGCTGTGCGGGTGCTCAACGCCAGCGCCGCGCCCGGTGGTGCCGGCCTGCGTCTGCCCCAAGCCGCCGGCAGCGCTGCTCGCGCCCCTGCCGAGCCTGCCGCCGATCCCGGCGGACTTGCCGGCGCCAGCGAGCAGGCCGTAGCGGGGTGGATCGCCGCCGCGCAGCAGATGTACGAGACGTGCCGCGCCCGCGTCGACGCGCTGCGCGATTGGGCGCAGCGCGCGCACGAGGCGCAGCCATGATGCGCCGCCTGCGGGCCGCCATCCGCGCCGCGCTCTGTAAATGCGTTTTCTGTGCGCCGCAGCCACCCGCCCGTAACCTGCCGCGCATGCCAGACCTCGCCGATCAAGCCGACACCCAGAACGAAAAGCTGCTGGAGCAGTACCGCGCCCGGCGCGCGCCCACCGGGCCGGAGCCCGACGGCCAGTGCCACTACTGCCGCCAGCCCGTGGGGCCGGATCAGCGCTGGTGCGACCGCGAGTGCTTTCTGGCCTATGAGGACGAACAAGACCTGCTGCGCCGCACCGGGCGGCGCCACCCCGGACGCTGAGAAACGCCCATGGATTTGCGCTCCCTGCTCACCCTGATTCCGCCGATCGACCTGCTGCAGACCGTGTTCATCGGCGTGCTGGCGATCTACAGCTACAGCATCCGTCACTCGCTCGATGCGCTGAAAAAGATCACCGAGGTCAACGAGGATGTCGAGCGCCTGGAAAGCCGGCTGGACAAGATCGAGAGCGCCGTGCTGCACGCGCCCACGCACAACGACCTGGCCAAGCTGTATGAGCGCCTCAACAGCGTCAGCGAAAACCTGCACCGCGTCGCCGGCACGCTCGACGCGCAGGTGCAGACCATCCACCGCATCGAAAGCCACCTGCTGAACCAAAAATGAGCTACGCCCAGCACCTTCTGGCCGACCAGCGCCTGCTGCTGCTCAAGGCGCTGGAGCAAGCCGCCGGCTACACCCTGCCCGAGCGGCTGCTCGGGGCCTTTTTGCAGAGCATGGCCGCGCCGCTGGCCGCCGATGCGCTGCGCGTGCAGCTGGCCTGGCTGGAAGAGGCCGGGCTGGTGAGCGTGAGCCAGATCGGCGATGGCGCATCGGCGCAATGGACGGCTGCGCTCACCCCGCGCGGCATGGACGCCGCCCGCGGCATTGCGCGGGTGCCGGGCGTGGCCCGGCCACTGCCGTAAGGGGCGCCCCGATGCCGCGGCGCGACAAAATCTCCACCCTGCCGCCCGAAGTGCGGCAGGCCATCGACAAGTTGCTCATCGCGCGGGGGTTCTCGGGCTACGAGCAGCTCGAAGCGCTGGTGCTGCGCGAGCACGGGGTGGAGGTGTCCAAGAGCAGCCTGCACCGCTATGGCTCGGCGCTGCAGCGCAAGCTCGACGCCATCCGCGCCAGCACCGAGGCGGCGAGGCTGATCGCCCAGGCCGCCCCCGACGCCGCCGACGAGCGCAGCGCCGCGGTGATTTCGCTGGTGCAGTCGGCCATGTTCGACGCCCTGCTCAACCTGCAAGAGGCCGAAGACCAGGCCGACCCGGCCGAGCGCGTCAAGCTGCTGGGCGCAGCCGCCCGCGCGATGGCCGAGGCCAGCCGCGCCAGCATCGGGCAGAAGAAGTGGGCCGACGAAGTGCGCGCCCGCCTGGACGCGCTGGAAGCCGCGCAGGGCAAAGGCCAGCGCCGCCTGGACGCCGACACCCTCAAAGCCGTGCGCGAGGCGCTGTATGGCTGAACCGGCAGCCGGCGCCGCGCCGGTGCTCTACCCCTATCAGCGTCGGTATCTGGCCGACGCTTCGCGCTTCAAGGCGGGGATGTGGAGCCGGCAGACGGGCAAGACCTTCACCACCACCCTGGAAGCCGTGCTCGACGTGCTGCAGGCCGAGGCCGAGGGGCGGGTGGCGCGCTGGACGATTCTGTCGGTCAGCCAGGCACGCGCCATCGACGCGATGGAGGCCGGCGTCAAGCTGCATCTGCGCGCCTTCAAAGCCGCATTCCAGGCGCTGGAAATGCCCATGGAGGCCGACGAACTGGCGCAGGCCGTGCGGCTGCCCGGCGGCTCCTACATCCGCGCCATTGCCAGCAAGCCCAGCACGGCGCGCGGCATGAGCGACAACCTGATCCTCGACGAATTCGCCCACCACCAGGACAACCGCGCGGTGTGGACGGCGCTGCTGCCGGTGGTGAGCAAGCCCGGGCTGAAGCTGCGGGTGATTTCCACGCCCAACGGCGTGGGCGACAAGTTTCACGACATCATGACCGCGCCCGACGGGGTGTTTTCGCGGCACGTGGTGACCATTCACGACGCCGTGGCCGACGGCCTGCCGCGCGACGTGGAGCAGCTCAGGCGCGCCATGGGCGACCCCGAGGCCTGGGCGCAGGAATTCGAGTGCCAGTTCGTCGATGCCGCCGCCGCCTGGCTGCCGTATGAGCTGATCGGCGCTTGCGAAAGCGCCGAGGCCGGCGACCCGCAGGGCTATGGCGGCGGGCCGTGCTTCGTGGGCATGGACTTTGCCGCCCGCGGCGACCTCACGGTGATCGCCGTGCTCGAAGAGGTGGGCGACGTGCTGTGGTGCCGCGAGTTGATCGAGCTGCGCCGGGTGAGCTTTGCCGAGCAGCTGGCCGCGTTCGACCAGGTCATGCGCCGCTACCGCGTGGTGCGCGCCGCGCTCGACCAGACGGGCCTGGGCGAAATGCCCGTCGAAGAGGCCAAGCGCCGCCACGGCATGCTGCGGGTGGAAGGGGTGCTGTTTTCGCCGGCGCGCAAGCTCGACCTGGCCACCGCGCTCAAGCAGCGCATGGAAGACCGCGCGCTGCGCATTCCGCCGCGCCCGGAGCTGCGCGCCGACCTGCACAGCGTCAAGCGCGAGGCCGGGGCCACCGGCGCGCCGCGGCTGGTGGCCGAGCGCAGCGAGGCCGGCCACGCCGACCGCTTCTGGGCGCTGGCGCTGGCCGCCGCCGCCGGGCAGGGGCAGCGGCTGGTGATCGCCCCGTTCGAAGCCGCGCCGCGGCATCCCGCCTGGGACGATGACGATTTCACCCGGAGGGCCGGAGCATGGTCACGCTACTAGACGCCGACGGCAACCCCTTGCCGCCATCCACCCGCCCGCAGACGGGCGACCCGCAGACCGCCCGCGTCGGCCTGGTGCCGCGCCCGCTGGGCAACCATCCGGCCAACCACCTCACCCCGGCGCGGCTGGCCGGGCTTTTGCTCGACGCCGACGGCGGCAGCCTGCAAGCGCAGGCGGCGCTGGCCGCCGACATGCAAGAGCGCGACGCGCATTTGTTCGCCGAGCTGACCAAGCGCCGCCGCGCCGTGCTCACCGCCAGCTGGCATCTGCAGCCGCCCGACGGGTGCAGCGCCGCCGAGCGCGACGCCATCGCCGCGCTGGAAGACCGGCTGCGCGCCGAGCTGGACGTCGACCGCCTGCTCTACGACCTCACCGACGGCATCCTCAAGGGCTACGCCTGCGCCGAAATCGCCTGGCGCCGCGCCGCCGACGGCTGGTGGTGGCCCGAGCGCATCGAGCTGCGCGACGCCGAATGGTTTGCCGTGGACATGGCCGGGCGCTTCGGCCTGCAGACGCCGCAGGGCGTGCAGCCGCTGCAGCCGCTGGGCTGGATCGCCCACCGGCACGACGCCAACACCGGCTATCTGGGACGCAGCGCGCTGGCGCGGGTGCTGGCCTGGCCGTATCTGCTGCGGCACTACGCCAGCCGCGACTGGGCCGAATTCCTGGAGATCTACGGCCAGCCGCTGCGCCTGGGCCGCTACCCCGCCGGCGCCAGCCAGGACGAGCGCGACACCCTGATGCAGGCCGTCACCAACATCGGCCATGCGGCTGCGGGCATCCTGCCCGAAGGCATGTCCATCGAGTTCCAGCAGGCCACCACCGGCGCGTCCGACCCCTTCAAGGCCATGGTGGACTGGGCCGAAGGCGCGATCAGCAAAGCCATTCTCGGCGGCACCCTCACCAGCACCGTCGACGGCAAGGGCAGCTACGCCGCGGCGCAGGTGCACGACGACGTGCGCGAGGACATCCTGCTGTCCGACCTGCGCCAGCTCGCCGCCAGCTTGAGCCGCGACCTGGTGCGCCCGCTGCTGGCGCTCAACACGGCGGTGCGCGCCGCTCCGCGCTGGGTGTTCTCGGTGGACGAAACCGAAGACGTGGCCGTGTGGAGCGAGGCGCTGCCCAAGCTGGTCAGCGTGGGGCTGCCCGTGCCGGCGCGCTGGGCCGCGCAGCGCCTGGGCATCCCCGAGCCCGCCGAGGGCGAGCCGGTGCTGTCGGCCAGCCCCGCGACGCCCGCGCCGCCGGCTGCACCCGCCGCCGCTGCCGCGCAGCGGCAACTGCCAGCGCTGCTGCGCGCCGCCCCCAGCGCCGACACCCCGGCCCCGGCGGACGATCTGGCCGAGCGCCTGGCCGCGCAGGCGGCCCCGGCGCTGGCGCAGTGGATCGACCGCATCGCCGCGCTGGCCGAGCACGCCGACAGCCTCGACGCGCTGCGCGGCATGATCCTCGCCGCCTACGGCAGCCTGCCGCGTGACGAGCTGGTGCTGGCGCTGGCCGCCGCGCGGCTGACCGCGCAACTGGCCGGGCGCTACGACGTGGAGCAGCGCAGTGCTTAGGCTGCTGCGCAGCGCCGCCTTCTGGCGCGGCCTGGCCGACGGCGCCAGCCTGGGGCTGCTGCCGCTGCTGCGCCGCCTGCGGCAGGGGGCGCGCCGTGGCTGAGCTGCAGCCCAGCCAGCTCGACGGCGCCACGCGGCTGCCGTTTGCCGAGGCCATCGCGTTTTTCCGCGCCAAGCTGCAGCGCCTCATCCCCACCCTGCGCTGGGACGATCTGTGGAAGGCCGAGCACGACGCCGCCTTCATGGTCGCCGGCGCCACCGAGGCCGATCTGCTGGCCGATCTGGCCGCCGCCGTGGAGCAGGCGATCAGCCAGGGCAGCAGCATCGAGCAGTTCCGCCGCGACTTTCGCCGCATCGTCGCCGAGCGCGGCTGGACGGGCTGGACGGGGCAGGGCAGCGCCGCCGGCGTGGCCTGGCGCACCCGCATCATCTACGCCACCAACACCGCCACCGCCTACGCCGCCGGGCGCTACGCCCAGCTGCGCGAAGGCGGCTTTGCCTGGTGGGTCTACCGCCACAACGACAGCGTGCTGCACCCCCGCCCGCAGCACCTGGCCTGGAACGGCCTGACCCTGCCGCCCGATCACCCGTTCTGGCAGACGCACTATCCGCCTTCGGGGTGGGGTTGCTTGTGTTATGTGGTGGGCACGCGCAGCGCCGCGGGCGCGCGGCGGCTGGGCGGCCAGCCCGACAAGCCGCTGCCCGACGGCTGGGACGCCATCGACCCGGCCACCGGCGAGCCGCCGGGCATCGACCGCGGCTGGGGCTACGCCCCCGGCAGCACCCGCGCCGACACCCTGCGCGCGCTCACCGCCAAGCTGCAAAGCCTGCCTGCGCCGCTGGCCAAGGGCCTGGCCGACGATCTGGCGCGCGCTGGCGCCGGGTTGGTCAGCGCCCCGCCTGCGCCTTGACCATCATGTCCGCGACCCGTTACGTCAGCTTCGACGCCGCGCAGGCGCTGTCCGCCCTCGATGCGCTGGCCGCGCACCTGGGCGACCTGCGCCCGGCGCTGCAGGAAGTCGGCGAATACCTGATCGACAGCACCAAGCGCCGCTTTGCCAGCGGCACCGCGCCCGACGGCTCGCGCTGGGCGCCCAACAGCCCGGTCACGCTGGCGCGCTACGGCGCGCTGTTCAAGGGCAAGGGCGCCGCAGCGGGCAAGCGAGCGCTGATCGGCGAGACGCGCCGGCTGTCCACCGAAATCCAGTCGCTGGTCAGCCGCGATGCCGTGACCGTGGGCTCCGCGCTGGTCTATGCCGGGGTGCAGCAGTTCGGCGCGGCCCGCCGCAGCCTGGGGCCGAAAAGCCCCTGGGGCGACATTCCGGCGCGGCCGTTTCTGGGCCTGTCGGCGGCTGACCAGGCGGCCATCGTGGACATCGTCACGGGCTACCTGCGGCCGGACTGAAACCGCCTTGTTACAGATTTTCGGAAAAAAGGCCCGTAGAGCCGTTTTCGCGCCGAGCCGCTACACACCCCTTACCGCGACCGCGAAAATCAAAATCGAAGCGATCTGACAAAAATTAAAGATGGTCTGGCGGGGTGGGCAGGCCGGCTCTCCGCGTCGCGGCCCGAAACCGGGGCCAAACCCCGCCGGGCGCGGGGGCGGGCGCAGAAATGCGCCGGTCGGGCAGCGCGGGGCGCGCTGCCGCACAAATCCTAAACACGTTTACTGTCCCGCAGGGGCGGCGCCGGCTGCAATGCCGGCATGATTCTGTCCGCCCCATCGCCCGTCCCGTCGCCCGCCCGTCCGTCCGCTTTGGCCGTGGCGGCGCTGGCCGCGCAGATCGAGCTGGCCGGCGGTGCCGTGCCCAGCGCGGTGCAGCTGCTGCCCGCCGGCGCGTTTCGCGCCAGCGACGGCCGCCCCGCCGATGCCGCCGCCTGGGTGCTCGACGCCGCCACCGCGCAGCGCCTGATCGAGCAGGTCGCCGCACGCAAGAACCCGCTGCCCATCGACTACGAGCACCAGACGGTGCACGCCCGCAGTAACGGCCAGCCCGCGCCGGCGGCCGGCTGGTTCTCCCGCCTGGAGTGGCGCGAAGGCTCCGGGCTGTGGGCGGTGGATGTGCGCTGGACGGAGCGCGCCCGCCAGATGATCGCCGCCGGGGAGTACCGCTACCTCTCCCCAGTGTTCCTGTATGACCGGCGCACCGGCGCCGTCACCCGGCTGCTGCACGCGGCCCTGACCAACGACCCGGCGCTCGACGGCATGGCCGCCGTGGCCGCGGCGCGTCAGCTCGACCCCTCGACCGACCCCCTCGACACGGAGACCCCCGACATGGAACTCACCACCCTCGTTGCGGCCTGCGCCAGCGCGCTGGGCCAGTCCACCCTGGCGCCCGAGCAGCTCGCCCCGGCCGTGGCTGCCCTCAAGGCCGAAGCCGACACCGCCCGCGCCGCCGCCGAGCAGGCGCAGGCCGAGCTGAAAAAAGAACGCGAAGCGCTGGCCGCGCTCAAGGCCAGCACCCAGCCGGCCGAAGTGATGGCGCAGCTCAAGGCCGACCTGGCCGCGCTGACCGCCGAGGTCAACGCCCGCCGCATCGACGATCTGGTCAAGCCCGCGCTGGCCGACGGTCGGCTGCTGCCGGCGCAGGAAGCCTGGGCGCGCGAGCTGGGCGCCACCAACCTGGCCGCGCTGTCCAAGTATCTCGACACCGCGCAGCCCATTGCCGCGCTGGTGTCGGTCCAGACCGCGCACACCCAGCCGGGTCAGAAAGCCCCGCAACTCACCGACGAGCAGGCCGCGCTGTGCCGCATCGCCGGCTGGGATGCGGCCGTGTTCACCGCCGCAGCGCAGGCCTGAGCCGGCGCGTCACGCCCCCTCGAACCCTTTTTCAGGAGTTTTCACATGGCCATCATCACCCCCGCGCTGCTGACCAACCTCATGACGGGCTTCCGCAGCGACTTCCAGAGCGCGTTCAGCGCGATGCAGGCGCAAAGCCAGTACGCCAAGATCGCCACCACCGTGCCCAGCAGCAGCCGCAGCAACACCTACGGCTGGCTGGGCCAGTTCCCCAACTTCCGCGAGTGGATCGGCAACCGCGTGGTCAAGGACATGGCCGCCAGCGGCTACCAGATCGTCAACAAGACGTTCGAGAGCACCGTGGGCGTGTCGCGCACCGACATCGAGGACGACAACATCGGCATCTACCGCCCGCTCATGTCCGAGATGGGGCGCGCGGCAGCCGCCTACCCCGACCAGCTGGTGTTCGCGCTGCTGGCCGCCGGCCACACCACCAACTGCTACGACGGGCAGTTCTTCTTCGACACCGATCACCCGGTGTTCCCGAACGTGGACGGCACCGGCACCGCGCAGACCGTCAGCAACAACGACGTGCCCGGCACCAGCCCCGGCCCGGCCTGGTTTCTGCTGGACACCAGCCGCGTGCTCAAACCCCTGATCTATCAGGAGCGCAAGGCCGCCAACTTCACCGCGATGACCGCCGACACCGACGAATCGGTGTTCACCAGCAACCTCTACCGCTACGGTGTCGATCTGCGCTGCAACGTCGGCTTTGGCTTCTGGCAGATGGCCTACCGCAGCCAGCAGCCGCTCGATGCCACCAACTACGCCAAGGCCCGCGCGGCGATGATGGCGTTCCAGGCCGATGGCGGGCGCCCGCTGGGCATCATGCCCACCACCCTGGTGGTGCCGCCCAACCTCGAGGGCGCGGCGCGCGAGCTCATCCTCAAAGACGCCTCCAGCGGCAACCCGTGGTTCGGCACCGCCGAGGTCATCGTCAGCCCGTGGCTGGCGTAAGGAGGCCCGCATGGCCCGCGCTTCCACCAAGGCTGCGCCTGCCGCCGAGGCCGCTGCGGCGGCCCCGGCTGCCGAGGAGCCGCAGCTCACCCTGCGCGTGCGCAGCCCGCACGGCGTGCGCTACCGCGCCGGGATGCGCTTTGATCCGCAGGCGCAGACCGTGCAGGTCAGCGCCGGGGTGGCCGCGATCCTGCGCGCCGACCCCCTGCTGGACGTGAGCGAAGCCGGCGAGGGCTGACATGGCCACCGTCTACGCCACCGCCGCCGACCTGTCCGCCCGCTTCGGGGCCGACATCGACCAGCTCGCCGACCGCGATGGCGACGGCCTGGCCGACACCGAAGTGGTCGCCGCGGTGCTGGCCGACGTCAGCGCCGAAATCGACGGGTATCTCGCCGTGCGCTACCAGCTCCCGCTGGCCGCGCCCGTGCCCCTGCTGCTGGGCCGCGTGGCCTGCGTGCTGGCGCGCGAGCGCCTGGCGTATCAGGCCGGGGTGGAGCTCGGCCCGGACGCGGCCATCCGCCGCGAGGCCGAGGCCGCGCGCCGCCTGCTGGCCGACCTGGCCGCCGGCCGCGCCAGCCTGGGCACCGTGCCCGCGCCGGCCACCGGCACCGGGCGGGTGCAGATGGTCAGCGGCGGGCGCGACTGGGCGCGCAACCCGCCGACTTCGGGCGCGGCCTGATCGCGCCATGGCGCTGGCCTCCCTCACCGCCCTGGAGCCGCTGATCGTGCAGCGGCTGCGCAGCCGGCTGCCGCAGACCGGGCCGGGCAAGGTGGAGGTGCTGACCGCTGCCGACCTTGCCAACGTCGCCGAAGGCAGCCAGCCCAGCCCCGCGGTGCACGTGGTGCTGCAGGGCATGGCCGTGGCCGAAACCCGCGGCGACGGGCGCGCCGCCCGGCTGCAGCAGACCTGGCTGACCGTGGTGGCCGTGCGCAATCTGCGCGAAGGCCGCAGCGGCAGCGCCGCCCGCGCCGACGCCGGGGCGATTGCCGCCGCCGTTGCCGGCGCCCTGATGGGCTGGCAGCCCGAGGGCGCGGCCGCGCCGCTGCAACTGGTCACCCCGCCCGGCGCCGGCTATAGCGCCGGATACATGTACCTGCCGCTGGCGTTTTCCGCCGCCGTGGTGGTGCAGCAAACCCCCGACCCCTGACCTCACTTCCACTGGAGACTCACCATGGCCCTGCGTCAACTCGTCTACAAGCCGCTGCTGGGCAGCGGCAAGGTCTACATGCGCCCCTACGGGGGCAGCGCCGCGCTGACCGAGATCGGCAACGTCAGCAAGCTCGAATTCGGCATCGACGAAGACGTGAAAAAGATGACCGACTACACCAAGGCCGGCGGCGGCACCTATGCCCAGGTCAACCGCATCAAGTCCGTCAGCGTCAGCCTCACCGTCATGGACTTGAACCCGGCCAACGTCGCCCGCGCGCTGTTCGGCAGCGCCGACAGCGTGACCGGCGCGGTCATCGCCGACGAGCCGCATACCGCTTACAAGGGCGGCCTCATCCGCCTGGCGCACCCCAAGCCCACCGCCGTGACCGTGACCAACGACGCCGGCAGCACCACCTACGTGTCCGGCACCGATTACGAAGTACGCCCCGAGGGCATCTACATCCCGCAGGGCAGCGCCATCGCCGACGCCACCGCGGTGAAGATCGACTACACCTACGCCACGTACGACGTGGTGCAGGCGCTGACCGTCAGCTCCCCCGAGGTGCAACTAGCCTTCGGCGGCATCAACGAGGCCGACAGCGGCAACCCCGTGCTGGTCGATGCCTGGCGCGTCAAGCTCGGCGCGGCCAAGAAGCTGGGTCTGATCGGCAGCGACTTTGCCGAGTTGCAGATCGAAGGCGAAGTGCTGGCCGACCCCACCAAGACCGGCGCGGGCATCTCCCGCTACCTGCGCGTGCAGCAGGTCTGAGGCCGCCGCGCGCCCACACCGTCTGTCTCCTTGCGGCTTTTGATAAAGCCGTTTTCTGGCCGCCTCGAGCGGCCTTTTTTACGCTGGCCCGGCCATGAGCGACAACCTCAAAGTCGGCCTCGAAATCCGCACCTCCACCCCCGGCGCCGAGCAGGTGCAGGGGCTGGAGAACAGCGTGCGCGAACTGGGGCAGGCCAGCAATAAGGCTGCGCCAGAACAGGCCAAACAGGCCGATGCCAGCAGAAAGCAAGGCGAGAGCGCCAGCGGCGCCGAGTCAGCCATCAACCGGCTACGCAACGCCATCGAGGGCTTGGCTGTTGCCAAGCTGACCTCCGATTTCGTCCGTCTCAGCGCCGAACAGGAAGCCAATCGTAAGGCGCTCGATCAGCTTGCTGGCAGCGCCCAGGCTGGCGGCGCAGAGATGGACTATCTGCGCGCTGCGGCGAACCGTCTCGGCGTGAATCTTGGCGACGCCACAAAGGCTTATATCAGCCTGACCGCGGCGACCAAAGGCACCGCGCTAGAGGGCCAAAACACCCGCGCCATTTTCGAGTCGGTCGTGGGTGCCATGAGCAAACTCGGCAAGAGCAGCGCCGAGACACAAAACGCCTTGATCGCCGTATCGCAAATGGCGAGCAAGGGCACCGTCAGCATGGAAGAGCTGCGCGGCCAGCTCGGCGAGGCACTGCCTGGCGCCATGCAGGCCGCAGCGCGCGCCATGGGCGTCACCGTGGCCGAGCTGGACAAGATGGTGAGCTCGGGATCCGTCACAGCCGAGCAGCTACTACCGAGACTAGCTGAGGAACTGAACAAGACCTTCGGCAGTGCGCCGCCTGACACGCTCAATGCGTCGATGGCACAGCTCGAAAACCGGGTGACCGCTGCAGTCGGTGCAATGACTGAGGCAGGCACTACTAGCACGGTAATCAAGGGCGCACTGACGGCGCTATCTGGAATCACGGCTGCGCTGGCCGACATTTTCAATAGCGCGGCTGAAGCGGTTGGCGTCTTTGGCAAAGGACTTGCCGCGACTTTCCTGAGCCTTCAAAAAGTATTTCAAGGCGACTTCAAGGGGGCGATAGACAGTTGGAAAGCCAACATGGCCGAGGCCATGGACACGGCGGCCAACAACATCAACAAGGTGCGCGGTGCGGTCGGCTTGCTGCCGGAAGATGCGAAGGCTGCACAGCAAAACACCCAGCCGGCGCTTGGCGCCATGACCACCGATGCAGAGAAACTGGCAGCAGCTTTCACGGGTGCCGGTAACGCTGCAACCGGAATGGCTGGTGCCACGGGTGCAGCCGCTGAAAAACTCGCCAAGCAGTTCAAACTGGATACCCTCGAAGGGGTTCTGAACCTGGGCGATGCATTTCTTCTCAGCGGCAAAAACGCTGAGGAGTTGGCCGTCAAGCTGAATGCGGCAAAAGGCGTCATCGAAAAAATGGATGACGCCACGCTGTCGAGTTTTACAGAGCACCTTAACACCGCGTTTTCAACCGGGCAGATCGGCGCGAAAGAATTTGCCGAACTGAACAACACCGCCTTGTCGCAGAGTTTTACCCGTCTCGGCTTGGATATAGATGAAGCATTCGGCGGAATCTCCAAGCAGGGCGGCGCTGCGATCAACAACATCGACACCATGATCACGTCGCTGAAAGCGGCAGGGATCACTGGCAAAGAGGCCGGCGGTGCCATCGAGGCGGCGCTGAGCGCTGCCATCAACAAAGCCAAGACCACGGCTGATATCGAGGCCATCAGGGCGCGCATTGCATCGCTGCGGCAGCAACTGGGCGACAAGGTGGCAGACGGCCTGCTCCAGCAGGTCGAGGAACAACTCAACAAGATCAAGGACAGGGCAGACAAAGCGAAAGCCGGCATCAATAGTGCCCGCGAGGCTTACGAAAAACTCGGCATCAAAAGCGACGAAGCGCTCAAAAAGGAAGCGCAATCCAACCTCGAAGCGGCGCGCTACATCGAGCAGCACGGCGGCAGCGTGCGTGAAGTCACCGAAGCGTGGAAAAAATACCTGGAATCAGCGCTGGCGGCCAACGGCGGCGTCGCTGACGAGTTGATGCAAGTTCAGGCCGAAATGCACGGCCTGGAAATCGCCACCGACAACGCGGGCAAGGCCTTCGTGCGGGTCAAGGGCGCGGCGGACGACGCCGGCAAGGCCGGGGCCAATGCCGGGCAACAGTCCGCCGGCGCGATGCAAACCGCCGCGGACGCCACCGAGCAATACATCTCCGCGCTGGAGCGCGCGCAGCAGCAGGCCGAACGCCTGGACGCCATCGAGCGCAAGCGCAAGGGTGTGGATAAGGACGGATTTGTCGCCGACAAGGACGGCAACCGCATCGTCGCCGGCTCGCAGGTCAACTCGCGCCTTGGCATCATCAACTACCTCAAGAGCGCGGGGATGGACGAGGCGACGGCCACCCGCATGAGCCAGCTCTTGCTCGACGGCGGCGGCAAGCCGGTGTGGAACAACTTTGGGTTCGACAGCACAAGGCTGGCATCGCAGCTTGGCGTCTCTGGCGATTTCGGCCCCTATGGCCCAACGCCGGAGCAGATTCTCAACGCCTTGGTCACCAAGTATCTCGACCAGAAGGCCGGCAGCAGCGCGGCGGCCGGCAGCAGCCCATCCAGCCAGACCCACGTCGTCAAGCTGCAACTGCCCGGCGGCGGCAGCCGTGACGTGCAGGTCAACAGCGAGCGCGACGTGCAGGCGCTGCTCGACGCCCTCAAATCCGCCGGCCTCACCGCCCGCCCGGCCTGACGCGCCATGCCCATCACTCTGTCCGACAACACCGCCACCGTGACCCTGCGCGACGACACGCAGTGGGTCGACGAGTTCGCCTGGCAGCCCGTGCTGCAGGCCGCCGCCTACACCGTGGCCGGCGCGCTGGTGGTGGAAGAGGCGCAGATGCAGGCCGGCCGGCCCATCACCCTGTCGGGCGCCGACGACCGCGCCTGGGTGCGCTATGCCGACGTGCAGCAGCTGCAAGCCTGGGCGAGCACGCCGGGCAAGCTGCTCACTCTGACACTGCGCGGCCAGCCGCGGCAAGTGCGCTTTGACCTGCGCGCAGGCAGCCCCATTGCCGCGCAGCCCGTGGCGTATTTCGACACCCCCGCCGCCGACGACTGGTTTGCCGTGTCGGCGCTGAAGTTTTTCGAGGTCTGACCCATGCCGCTCACCGATCAGGACATCCGCATCATGGCCGCCGAGGTGCTGGCCGACACGCCCACGGGCGGCGGCCGCATGAGCGGCGTGGAAGTGGTCGATGGGCAGAGCAACAACCTGTTCGACGACATCGCCGACCTCGACCGCACCATGGGCAACGTCAGCACCCGCAAGGTGTTTCCGGCGGTCATGTCGGGCGACCGGCAGGCGCTTTACGGCAGCATGGTCATCGTCGACCAGCCGCCAGCCGACCCGAACGTGTCGGTGGCGCTGTTCACCACCCGCGACTGGGCCGACCGGCGGCCTGCGGCCACGTCGCGCATGGAAAGCTACCTGGCCCGCGGCCCGCTGTACGACGGCTGGCTGTGGGATCAGCACATCGCCGGGCAGCGCGCGCTGCAAATCCTGCAGCCGGTCGACCGCGACTTGCCGGCGGTGGGCAGCACCATCGTGCTGGTGAAATTTCCCGGGCAGGCCAGCGAGGTGTCGCAGTTCCTGCGCATCACCCGCGTGACCGCGCAGCAGCGCAGCTTCACCGCCAGCGGCTGCTCGGGCAGCTTCATCCTCAACGTGGTGACGGTGGAAATCAGCGACGCGCTGCTGTTCGACGCGCTCGGCGGCGTCCCGCACTGCAACCGCGACACCGCCGTGTCTGGCGCCAACTGCAAGCTCTACAGCACCGTGGTGGCCGATGCCGCGCGCTATGCCGGCATCGCCCGCCTGGCCGCGCCGGTGAGCATGGGCGACCTGTCGGTGCAGCTGCAGAGCATTTTCGGCGCGCTGGTGCCGTCGGCACAGACGGAGATTCCGATTGCCGATGTCAAGCCCAACGGCGACCGCGCGCTACTCATTGCCGCCGCCGGATCGCCGGCGCAAATCAACTTCGGCACCGTGCGCTGGGACATCGGCCAGGCGCTGTTCATCGGGCAGGGCATCGTGCCCGGCAGCCTGCAAATCCAGCTCGGCGCCGTGACCCTCACCGACCGCGGCGGCCAGCTCTTTGCCGGCACGCAGGCCGTGGGCACGGTGGACTACGGCAACGGCATCGCCTACAGCACCGCGCAGCCGACCAACACCGCCGCCACCGTGGTCACCTTCACCCCCGCCGGCCAGCCCGTGAGCAACATGATGAGCGCCGGCTGGGACGTGACGGCTGAGAGCCGCAGTGGCACGCTGGTGTTCATCTTGCAGCCCATCCCCACGCCGGGCAGCCTGAGCATCGCCTACATGGCGCAGGGCAAGTGGTACGTGCTGCGCGACGATGGCTCGGGCGCCTTGCGCGGTGCCGACAGCAGCTTTGGCAGCGGCACCCTCAACTTCACCACCGGCAGCGTGGTGGTGAGCTTTGGCGCGCTGCCCGACGTGGGCACCACGGTGCTGGCCCTGTGGGGCACGCCTGCGCTGACCCTGCGGCGCGACGGCGGCACGCTCAAAGCCAGCGTCAGCCTGCAGCTGGCGCATGGCGGGGTGGCCCCGGGCACGCTGTCCATTTCCTGGGTGGGCAACAGCGGCCAGACCCGCACCGTCACCGACAACGGCGCCGGCAACCTCACGGGCGACGGCACCGGCAGCATCGACTACGTGCGCGGCACCGTGCTGCTGGCGCCTACCAACCTGCCGCCCGGCGGCGCGGTCTACACCGTCACCTACCAATACGGGCCGCCGCTGGAAGAAACCTTCCCCAACCCCGCGCCCGACGCAAACGGCAACGTCACCGTGCAGCTGGCCAACGGCAATGTGCTGCCGGGCACGGTGGAGGTGGAATGGCAGGTGTACGCGCCAGAGTCGACCTACACCAGCAGCAGCAATTTTTCTGTGGTGTGGACCAACGCCGCGCTGACGCAGAGCAATAACCTGCCGGCATCGGGCAAGTTCACCGTGGCGCGGCGCGATACCGGCACCGGCGCGCTGCGCGACACCGCAGGCAGCACGGTCGATTACACCGCAGGGGCGATCACCTTCAAGCTCGCCACCACGCTGACCATCCCGCGCATGCAGGGGCAGAGCGCCGAGTGGGGTAGCGCAATCGGGCAACTGCAGGTGATCAACCGCTTCTCCGCGACCGGAGTGGCTTACTCCACGGTCAGCGCCGTGCCGCCGCTCGACGGCTCCGGCTATGTCAAGGTGCGCTACCGCACCAGCGCTGCGGGCAACGCGGCCAGCGAAACCTTCAGCAACCAGCCGCTCACCCTGGACCTCACCCCGCAGTTTGCCGAGCAGATCGTGCCCGGCAGCGTGCGCTTCAGCCTGGGCAGTTTCACCTACATCGACCGCCAGGGCCGCGTGGTCTATGGCGTCAACCCGGCCAACGGCGCGGCCACCGACGGCGGTCAGATCGACTACGCCAGCGGCCAGGTCACGCTCACCGCATGGAACCCGGGCGATGCCAACACCGGCAGCGTGGCCGCGCTGCTCACTACGCTGGGCGTGCTGCCGGTAGACGAAGTGACCTTCCGCACCGCCAGCGCCCCGCTGCGCCCGGGCAGCCTGGTGCTGCAATACGTGCCGCTGATCGGCGGCGGGGTGCAGACCGTGACGGCGCAGACCAACGGCACGATTTCCGCCGCCGGGGTCGATGGCCGGGTGGACTATCAGACCGGCATCGTGCGCGTGCGCTTTGGCAGCTGGGTCACCGCCGCGGGCAACGAGTCCGAGCCGTGGTATCTGGCCTCCGCGGTGCGCGCCGACGGCAAGATTTTCAAGCCCGCGCCGGTGGTGGCCGACACCTTGCGCTACGCCGCCGTGGCCTACGGCTACATCCCGCTGGACAAAACCCTGCTGGGCATCGACCCCGTGCGGCTGCCCACCGACGGGCGCGTGCCGATGTTCCGCGTCGGCGACATTGTGGTGCTGCACGACGAGCAGACGCTCTCGGTGGCCAACCCCAGCAACGGCGGCACCACCAACCTGGGCCGCACGCGGCTCAAAAGCGTGGTCGTGCGCGACGCCACCGGCGCGCGCGTGCCGACCAGCAGCTACAGCGTCGATCTGGACGCGGGCATCGTCACCTGGGGCAACGTGTCCGGGCTGGCGCTGCCGCTGGCCGTCACCCACCGCATCGAAGACCAGGCGCTGGTGTCGGACGTACAGATCAACGGCCAGATCAGCCTCAACCGCCCCGTCAGCCACGCCTACCCCGCCACCGCCTACTGCAGCAGCGCCGTGGTCATGGGCACCCTGCGCGCCTCCGTCAGCGTGCCGTTTGCGCTGCAAACCTGGCAAAACCAGTTCGTCGACGCGCCCACGGGCGGAGCCATCTCCGCTGCGTACAACGTGGTGCAGTACCCCATCATCGTCACCAACGCCGGGGCCGCGCAAGAAAAGTGGGCCATCGTGTTCGACAGCCCCACCACCGTGCGCGTCATCGGCCAGAGCGTGGGGCAGATCGCCGCCGGGCTGCCCATCGCGCAAGAGATCGCCCCGCTCAACCCGGCGACCAATCAGCCGTATTTCCGCATCGCCGCCGCAGGCTGGGGCAGTGGCTGGGCCGCGGGCAACGCCCTGCGGTTTGACACCACCGCGGCCAACTACCCCATCTGGTGCGTGCGCACCGTGCGCCCCGGCCCCGGCACCGGCGCAGCAGACGCCTTCACCCTCGCCCTGCTGGGCAATGCCGACGCCCCGTAAACCGCCATCGAGGAGCCTTTCATGCCGCTGGGAACCCTACCCGTCAAACACTTCAACTCCGAGCAGCCCGGCGCGCCGGTGCTCTCCGGCACCGCCGGCAGCTTGATCGCGCTGCTCGACGCCTGCCTGCTCAACGGATTCAACGTGCTCACCCCGCAGTCGGCCAGCGCCTCCGGCGGCGTGGTCACACTCACCTACGCCAGCGCGCACGGGCATGGGGTGGACCAAATCCTCAAAATCGCCGGGTCGGCCGGCGGGGTGATCGACGGCGAAGCGCGCATTACCAGCGTGACCAGCACCACCCTGAGCTTTGCCGCCCCCGGTGTGCCCGACGGGCCGATTGCCGGCTCCATCACCACCCGCATGGCCCCGGCCGGCTGGGAAAAGCCCTTCTCCGGCACCAACAAAGCCGCGTACCGCAGCGTCGCGCCCGACAGCACGCGATTTTTCCTGCGCGTGGACGACAGCGGCAGCTTCAACGTCTCCGGCCAGAACCAAAGCTGGACCAACCAGCCGCGCATCGCCGCGGTGTTCGGCGCTGAAAGCATGACCGACATCGACACCTGGAGCGGCCAGTTCCCCAACGCATCCCAATCCGGCAAGTTCTGGACCAAAAGCACCGCCAACGACGGCACCGCCCGCCGCTGGCGGCTGTTCGCCGACGACCGGTTTTTGATGTTCTTCTGCTACAAGCGCACCGACATCGGCTACGCCAGCGGATTCCGCTTTGGCGACATCGTGCCCTTCCGCCCCGGCGATGCGTATCACGCGGTGATCAATGGGGGGTGGGATCATGCAACATTTTTCGTTAACTCTACCTTTGGATCTGAACAATACGAATCCCGCTTCCCTTACCTCAGCGGCGACACCACGGGCGCCTTCCTCTGCCGCGCGTCCAGCCAGATCGGCGATCCGGTGGCCAGCGCCGCATTCGGCAGCCGGCTGCAGGATCAAAGCGGCGTGGGCGGCTTGACCTTTCCCAACCCCGCCGACAACGGCCTGCTGCTGCACGCGCCGATTCTTGTCTCGGAGCCGGGCGGCTCGGCGCGCGGCACCTGGCCGGGGCTGTACCAGCCGCTGCACGGCGATCCGTTCACCACCGAAACCAAGGTGAGCAACGTCCCCGGCCTGCCGGGGCGCACGCTGCAGGCGGTGTGGTTGTCTCGGAACTCCTCAAGTTTCAACCGCGCCACGGTGTTCATCGACATCACCGGCCCCTGGCGGTAAGGCGGCGCGATGACTACGTTCAGCTACAGCCTGTACCGCTACGCCCCCGGCGCGCGCGCTGCCGTTTCGCCTGAGCGGGCTGGGCGGCCAACTGCTGCGCCAGCCGCGCGCCATCGAGCGCGGGGCCTGGCGCATTCGCGGGCAGGTGACGGTAGGCGGCGTGCCCGCCGCTCGCCTGGTGCGGCTGCTGGCTTACCCCAGCCTGCGGTTGATCGACGCCACCTGGAGCCACCCCGTCACCGGCCAGTACGCCTTTGACCGCCTGCCCGCGGCGCCGCTGCAAAACACCACGCTCGACACCTCGCGCCCGTCGGGTGAGCAGTATCTGGTGCTCGGCGTCGACCACACCGGGCAGTACGACCCCGAGGCGCGCATCGGCTTCACCCTGGAGGCCATGCCGTGATCGCGCTGTCGCCCGCGCTCAAAGCCGCCCGCGCGCAGGCCACTGCCGCCGCGCTGTCCGGCGGCAGCGCCGAGCTGTATGCCGGCGCGCTGCCCGCGCCCGGCGCCGCGCCCGCAGGCGCCTTGTTGGCGCAATGGGCGCTGGGCGCGCTCTCGGCCAGCGGCGCGCAGGTGGTCATCGCCCCGGCGCCGGTCATGGCGCAGGCCGACGGCGCGCCCACGCTGCTGCGGCTGCGCGACGCGCAAGGCGCGTGGCTGGCCGATCTGGACGTCGGCCCGCCGCCCGCGCCGGGCGAGCCGCAGACCACGGCGCTGGTGGCCACTCCGGCGCTGGTGTATGCCGGCGGCCAGGTCAGCCTGTCGGCGCTCACTCTCGCAGAGCCATAAAGGAGCCGCGCCGTGAGCGTCGATCTGCGCTTTGCCCGCCCACGCAGCACCAGTGCCGACCTGGCGTTTGGCGCCGGCGCGCAGGCGCCCGCCACCGACCTGTCCGGCGCAGCCACGCTGCCGCCGCTGGCTGCCAGCGGGCGCGTGCTCGGCAGCACCCGGCTGCAGGGTGCGGTGGCGCTGCCCGCGCTGGCCGCCGCCGGCACCGTGCGCTACGACGCCGACGCCTTCCGCGGTCTGCTACGCCCCGCCGCCGCGCCGTGGCAAGTGGCGGTTCAAGCCCGCGCGCAATCCGCCGCGCCGTGGCAAGCGCCGTTCGTCCTTTCCCCGCAGACGGCGCTGGCTTGGCAGCCCGCCGCGCCACTGGCCGCTGCGCGCGCCTCGCGCTGGCGCGCGCTGCCCGTTGCCGCCGCCGACCGTCGCGCCGTGTGGCAGCCCGCCGCGCCGCTGGCGGCCGCCGCCGCCGCGCCGTACCACCTGCCTGCGGCCCGCGCCGAGCGCGCAGCCGCCGCCTGGCAAGACGCCGCCGCGCGCACCGCCCGCCTGGCCGCGCCCTACCGGCATCCGCCGTCGCGCGGCATCGCCCGCGCCAGCGCCTGGCAGAACGCCACCCCCGCGCCGCGCCATTGGCGCGCCCGCTGGCAAAACGCCGCCGCGCGCACCACCCGCCGCCGCGCGCCGTGGCAAGACGCCGGCCCCGTGCGCCTGCTCTGGCCGCGGCCCACGCCCTACGTGCCGCCGCCGCCCGTGCCGCGCACCATCACCGCCGACCTGCCGTTTGCCTGCCGCGTCGAGGCCGGCGCGCCGTGGGTGCTGCGCTTTGGCCGCATCTGCCGCGCGGACGACCGGCAGCCCATCGTCATCCCCATCCTGCGCGCCTACATCATGCTGCACGACGTCTCGGTTACCCGCCTGTCGGACAACATCGCCATCCCCGCGCGCAGCGTCACCCTGGCGCTAGACGCCGACAGCGCCGCGTGGAGTTTTTCCGCCGCGCTGCTCGGCCCCGACGCCGTGGACGCCGTGCGCCCCGACGCCAGCGGCCAGCCCGTGGCGCTGCAAATCGCCATCGACGGCTACACCTTCACCGCGCTGGTCGAAGACTGGGCCGAAGACCGCAGCCACGGCCAGCGCAGCGTGTCGGTCAAAGGCCGGGGCTTGAGCGCCGAGCTGGCCGCGCCGTATCAACTGCCGTCCAGCGGCGTGACCGCCAGCGACCTGACCGTGCAGCAAGTGCTCGCCGCGCACCTGCCCATCGGCAGTGGCTGGCAAATCGCCTGGGCGCCGGGCACGCCCGACTGGCTGGTGCCCGCCGGCGCGTGGAGCTGGGCCAACCAATCGCCGCTGGCGGCCATCCTGAGCGCGGCCACCGGGTGCGGCCTGGTCGTCGTGCCCGACCGCACGCAGCGCACCCTGCGCATCCAGCCGCGCTACCCCGTGCTGCCGTGGGCGCTGGCCAGCGCCGCGCCGCAGATCACCATCCCCGAATCCGCGGTGCTCTCCGTCTCCCGCCGCAACGCCCCGCCGGCGCAGGCCAATGCCGCGTTCGTCGCTGGCGGCAGCCCCGGCGGCGTGCTCGCCCGCGTCTACCGCGACGGCACCGCGGGCGACCGCGCCCTGGCCCCGGTGCAGCACCCGCTGATCACCCATGCCGACGCCGCCCGGCTGCTCGGCAGCCGCCTGCTGGCCGCGCAGGCGCAGCAGCCCGACGTGCGCGCCGTCACCCTGCCGCTGGACGGCAACCCCTTCGGCCTGGCCGCCATTGGCGACGTGGCGCAGATCACCTTGGGCAGCACCGCCACCCGAGCCATCGTCAACGCCGTGCAGATCGACGTGCAGCGCAGCGACCGCGCGCTCACCGTGCGTCAAACCCTGACCTTGGGCGAGGACACGCCCAACATTTGGTCCGGCTTTGCCCGCCTGCTGCCGCAAGACCCCATCCGCCCCGCGACCGTGCAAGCCGCCTTTGCCGACGGCACCGCCCTCGTGCAATACCCCGGCGGCGGCACCCAGCGCGTGCGCAACCCCATTGCCGCCACCGCCAATGCCAGCGTCTATGTGCGCGGCGACCGCATCGACAGTGCCGCACCGCAGCTCACCGCCTTCGATTTGACCGTCTGATTGCTGCGCCGCACAAAAACAAAAAAAGACGGCCTCAAGCCGCCCTCGAATCCCCTTGGAGCCCGCCTTCAATCCGCCGCCTTAGCCAGATTTGCCAGCGCTACAAAGTTACAAATCCGCCACTTAATTTGCGACTCAAATCATGTTGCGCTGAGTCGCAAATCATGTTGCGGCTTACAGACACGGCGGGCTCTTCGATCCACTCACAGGCCGTGTGCGGGGTAAGGCGGCTTTTGCTTGTCCGCATCGACCAATGCCAGAACCTGCGACTGCAAACAAAAAGCCCGAAACGGATTCGGGCTTTTGCAGGGGTGGTGGCCAGGGGCAGAATCGAACTGCCGACACGCGGATTTTCAGTCCGCTGCTCTACCAACTGAGCTACCTGGCCGGTTGATTTTGTTTCGCGAGTGCAAGCGCATCTGCACGATCAAAACAGATATCCTAACAAATTTTTTCGCCGACCTGTCCGAAGGGCGGGGT
>JAEHJW020007441.1_pt1 | contig 34443 bp, 47 predicted proteins | sample 9271431 | NCBI WGS metagenome assembly JAEHJW02 | reverse complement strand
GCTGTGACAGACGAACGTTGGTTCAAGGCTCAGTCGTTTGAAATTGACGGCATATTCATTACTGGCAGGTTTGTAGAAATCCATCCTCCAGAGGAGAGCATGACGCAGACAGATTACATTGAAGCATTCAAGGCAGAATGCGCGGAACAAATGAAGCTATCTTATCGCAAGAACCGGGACTATGCCGGCGAAGGAAACGCCTTTGCGAATTTTGACCTGATAGAGGTTTTGACCGCGGGTCGCATCACGTCGGAAATGGGTCTGCTGGTTCGCATGAGCGACAAGCTGCAACGCTACGCCAACCTTCTGTTCAAAGATCCCGATGTATCAGGAGAAACCAGGGCCGACACGCTGCGCGATCTATCCATATACGCGAAGATTGCCAAAATCATGGCTGATAGAAAAGCTGATGATGATCTTGGTACCCGCGTGCGGCCAAGAGAAATAAAGCCTGGCGACCGATTCACATGTTCCACATGCAACGATCACGAGTTTGTAGCGTCATCCTTTACGCAATTCCATAACGGCACTGCCGTGACCGACGAGGACGGGACAACTCACATGCTGGCAAATTGCAGGAGGGTTTCTTGACCTGGATTGACTGCGTAGCGTTCGGACTTTTGGGTTTGTCGATTGGAGGCTGGTACTCCGCTCGCAAAGAGGCTTTTATTCTGGCTCGCAGACTGAAATTCCTGGCAGACCTCCAAAGAAGTAAGAAAGATTGATACAACCGTATCGGTAGCTGGGGTTCCGAATGATGCAAAAGATTAAGTGTTTGCTGTATACGATTCTAGACTGGTTCAAGCAGACGCGATTGGCCAGCGTCCTCTTCTACTACGGGAAACGATTCGTTCATGTGCGGCCCATAACCATAACCGGATCTGTCATTACCATAGACACCGTAAGCTCAGACGGAGACTCATGCTTCGATGTCGCTGGAGACGACGGCGTACGCTGGCACTGCGAGGTAACTATTTGTGCTGAACCAGAACTTAGATCGGTTGCTTCCACATTGAAACCAGGTCAGAGAGTTCGCGTGTCCGGGGTGTTTACGATAGACCCAGACCATCACATTTTATGGATTAAATACATCGGCGGACACAACGAAATCCATCCCGTAACCGCAATCGAAATCCTACCCGGATAACCGCCAAGCCAGCGGGCAGAATCACACAAAATTTCAAAAGTCAAGCTAAAACTTTATGCAGCGTTTTTGGCTACATATGCAAAATAGCAGTAGCCTACGCAAATCACACCGTGTCACAGAATTGCAAGCCCGCTTTTGAGTTAAACCCATTGTAATCAACAAAACACGCAAGGCTCATAACCCAAAGGTCGCTGGTTCAAATCCAGCCCCCGCAACCACTTACATCGGATGCGGGTAACAGAACGTCACAAAACGAGGCAGTGGTCATTGCACAACCTCCGTTGGCGAAGGCATTGCAAGCTCCTCTCCGATCTTGTCGGCGATGGCTCGGTCGTCTTCGCTAATGCCGTGACTGTAGCGGCTGGTAACTGTCAGGCTGGAATGTCCAAGGCGGTCCCTGGCCGTCTGTGCCGGTGCTCCCAGGCTCAGCATAACGGAGCCATTGAAGTGACGAAAAGCGTGCATTCCACCAGGGGCTATTCCAAGGACTTTGAGCAGCGGCTGCAAGTGGTCTCGTACGATGTCGTCAGCGTTCCATGGCGTGTTGTTTCGGGTATGAAATACAAGATCACAGCCGGAACCGTCTGATTCAAAGAGAATGTTGAGCCTGGCTGCAAGGGCTGAACTGATGGCAAACCTGCGCACGCGGCGGCTCTTCGTATCGCTGAACGCGCCATGCCAGACAGACCTTCTGGCAAAGACGACCCCAAGTGCAAAGTCAATATCGCTCCACCGCAGCGCGCACAGTTCACCCGCGCGCATGCCGGTCTCGGCAGCAAGAAGGTATAGCGTGCGGTGCGGCTCGGTCGCGGCAGACAAGATGCGCCTAACCTCTTCGACCGTGAAAAATCGCGCCTCCGCGTCCTGCGGCCTGCGAAGCTGCACGCGATCAAAAATCCTCTCGCTGGTATATCCCCAATCAATGGCAGTTCTCCAGATAGACCGCAGCGTTGTGACGACGTTCCAAACCGTTTTCTCGCTGACGCTTCCTCTCAGACGAGCAACGAAAGCCTGCACGACCTCCGGCGTTATATCGTGGACGTGATAGCTTCCGAGATTTGGAATCAGCCATTTCTTGATCACGCTTCGCGCGGCTGCCTGGCTGGAGGGTTTCATTTCCGGCAACATGCTGTGTTCGTATCGTGCCGCAATCTCAGCAAAGCTGATGACGTAGCGAGGACGGCACGTGTTGATTCGCGCCAGGATGGGTTCGGCAATCCGAGCGGCTTGCTTGGCTGTCTGGATTTCGTTAACATATCCCAGAGTTATGCGGACCTGTTTTCGACGCACGTTGCCGTCCACGTCCGCCACGTCCTCGCGGACAATAATTTCCCATCGGTTCCCCACGCGCTTCGGCGTAGGCCGCTGGTATCTTCTTCGGGCCATATTTCCTCCATGTGGCCCGCTGGCTTGGCTTGCCGGAATTGTAGCATAGTTATTCATGGGGTCAACTACTTTCCATGCTTTATGAAAATCTTGATATAATCTCCGTATTCGCGGATCTGTTCATCGGTGTATCCCGCTGCTTTTCCTATTTCTTTGTAATGCCTTTTCCACTCATCGAAGGTGTGCTCTTGGCACCCGATTCTAATGTATCCGTAACGAGAATTGGTGAGGGGTTGTCGGCTTCCCTGTATATACAGCGGAGAATGTTCCCAGTCGCCCCCAGACACAACCGCGCACCCACCAACACGGGATTCGCCATGCACCAGGGACTGCCCCCATACCACGGCGTCGCCAGAAATATATGCGAAACCGTACACCTTTGCGTTCCCGAGTATGTGGGCCATCCCATCAATCACCGCGTTTTCAAAAACACGGGCATTCTCATGTACGTAAGACTGCCCGCGAACGCAAGCTGCTCCATATACCCTGCAATCATCGTCCAGGTGGGCATTATCGCGCGCTTCGGCGTAATCATAAATCCTGGCATTTCCGTAAAGCTTTGCGTGGTCATGCACTAAGGCATTCGGCCCCACATATGAGGAATATGCGACCGTGGCAGTGTCGGCGACCAATCCGCCTCCGTTACTGTGGAAGTGGTATCCCCTGGGAGCTTTGTTTTTTGATTTTTTCATTGCCTTAAACCTCCACAATGGTGATAGCATTGTTGTCCGTCCTTTGTCAAGATATTTTTTCAATGGCTTCCTTGACCGTCCTTGCGGCTTCCCAGGACCGCACCATCCCCGCCGTGAAACGCAAGACCCTCCATCTCAGGAGGGCCGCGCGGTTGTACTTGCGGCAGTCTGACTCAAAACCAGCTCCGCGGGTGTGGCGACCCCGTGTCCACTGACCGCCTTCACACTCTGCGGCAATCATGAGCTTGGGCCATGCAAAATCAAATCGGTAAGACGCTTTCCTGCCCTTGGGACCACGGTGACGCTCAAACTTGTACTCACGCTCAGGCTCCGGCAGCTTCAAGACACGCAGAGTTCCAAGAAAATCTTCTTCGAGTTGGCTCACCTACCCTCCGATCTGTTGCTGTAACCAGTCGGTCCGTTAAACAGGTAATCAATGTTCTCTACTCTGTGTTTTTCGCCCCACTCAACACGTGGTACCCCATTCACATCGCGTATCTGGTATTTCCAACCCTCCGCGTCCAGCCCCAGGTTTGACTTGATGGGAACAAATACCCTATTGGGGGGATCCTCCCGGAGCCTTGCAACTCCCCATACAGCCCGCGCGTGTGCGGAGAAAGCCATGCTCATCGCACTCTTTTGGACAGCCGGACCGGATGACTTGCGGAAATGGTTAATGGTAATGACGGCGCACCCCCTCCGCCGCGCCACAACCGATAGCGGTCCTAGCACCGACCGTACATCGGCGTTGTTATTGCTGTCAGACCCTCCAAGGTATGCACTGACCGGGTCGATAACGACAAGAATAGACCCAGTGCTTTTGATAACCTCCTCCAGTGCTTCAAGGTCCATGGACAAATTGAACATGCGCTCTACGCCATTACCCACGGCCATCTGTATAATGTGGATTCTGGAAACGTCCGCGCCTGCAACGTCCAGACGTGGTCGCAAGGTGTCCCCTTCGTCGTCCTCGGAAGTAAGGAATATCGAAGAGCCAATGGGTCCATAAGCGCCGGGAAGCTTTCCCTCAACGCTGAGCCGCGCGGCAAGGTCAATCGTGATGAGGCTCTTGCCAAGCCCTGGGTCGCCCACAAGCATGGAAACCTTGCCAAGCGGAAACACCTGCGGCCATAGCCACTTAACCTCTCGCGGCTCGATGTCCTTGAAGCACCTTACAACCAGTCGGATTTCTCTCTGTATTGGAGACGGTTGGGCAGCAGGAAGCTTACCAGCGGGATATCCGGCATAGCTTTTGGCTATGGACTCAATCTCCTTGCGAGGCTTTGGCGGGTTACACTGCTTCTCGTTCATGGCAAGAAGCGCTGCCAGGATCGCGTCATATCCCATTCCGCGATTACGCATGGTGCCGGCAACGCTGGCCAGCGTGCGATGGCGTTCGCCAGCCGGTATCTGATCCGATTTTTGTGGTGACGGGTTGGCGGCATCCGTAACGTTGGAGTCTTTGATAATCTCCAGCCAGTCAGCGGGAAGCTCCGCAACCTCACGATCGGATGTCCACTGGTAGCTTTTGCCGTTTGGATGCCGTGACGGTGGCAGGATGACATAGCCGCCATCGCCGCGAACATCTATACCAGGACCAAGCTTCCCAAGGCTGTTCCTTATCGGACACGGAACGCGGAACCACAGATGTCGCCCGCGGCCTGTTGAGGATTCCCGCGTGGGGGGAAGCTCCGACAATCCAAACGACAGAGAAGCCAGCGACGCTTCGCCCTCCTCGCCGTCTATGTCGATAACGATCGTGCCGTTACCCGTCGGAGACCCTATCAGGGCGTGGGGATTGAGCTTCCAGGCCGCGCGCACAAAATCACAATCCGAGTTCGCATCCTTGAAGCCATTCGATGTCAGCGGGCTCTTGTCGTCTGCGCATGGGAACACCGGACGCCCGAGTCTGGCGTACTTAAGAGCGTGCTGTAAAATGCGTGCCTCCGGTTGCAAGTTAAAAAGGAATGTCATCGGACTTATCGCTACGAGCCGATTTCAGAATTCGGTAATCGGGAGTTCGCTCGCCGGGCTTTTTGAATCGGTTCTTAAACACGACCACATCCTCGTCTCCGATTTTGCCAGACAAAAATTCCTTTTCCGTCCCTGGGTTCTTAATCCACAACGCGCCTATTTCGTTTGGGTCTCTTGGCATGATTTGTTTCTCCTCTCTTTACGGGCGACATATCGCCCATGATGTAACTTAAAAGTTCGTCTATGTGTTTCTTGTGGCGGGAAAGCAGTCCAGTGCCAATCACCGCCTCGACCTTCTTGAGCCTTTCCCTGACGCTGTCCGGGGACAGGTCAATGCTGCGACAGATGTCAACAAACTCCCGGCTGTGGAATAGAAACGCAGAGGCGTCCGCAATGTCGGACGGGTTGTAAAGCCAGCGGTCCGCCGCGTCGTTAAGATGAAGGCGGTCCATAATGGCCTGGCAGATAACCGCGCGCCACAGGCGTTTTTCGGGGATTGTCTCGGCGACTCGTGGTTCAGTTGACGTGATGGCAATTCCGTATTGTGCTAGCATTGGGTTTCCTCATTGTTCAGTGTGCCGTCCTTAGCGAACGGGTCGCCAACAACGCTGCGGATGATGTCGGCAAGCACGGCCAGCCATTCCGCGTGAATCCGGTCGAGGTTGGCCCGGTAGTCGGATTCCAGTGGTATGATCTTGTCTGAATGTTCGGGTCCAAGGCGCGCGCTTGTCCAGGTAGTCGGATTCCAGTGCTTCAAACTGGGGATCGTAATCGTCGTCAAGCTCGTATAGCTTGAGCCAATATTGCGAAAGTTGATCCTGCGAGAAATTCCATACGCCGTGCTTTCGCAGCCAAGGCATCCAATCTCCACGGTTCGTTTTCCTCCACCATTCGGCGGGGGTGAGACCGTGAATCTCTTCTAATGCCGCCTCGCAAGCATTGTGTCGCCGGCAAAAATCCTCGAACTCCTGTGCTGTTTTGATGGCTATCTTCGCTTCGATCATGGTCTTACCTCGTTTCAAAATTTGAGACACCTTCGCTCCCGCGTGCCGTTTAACGCCCTGAGAGTGCCATCTTAGCAAGACGTTTGAGGTTGAGATTTTTGTTTTCAGAAGCAGAATCAGCGCGAGCGGCATAGGCGGCAGCAGATATGGCAGCAGCAGCATAGGTAGCAGCAGCAGCATCAGCAGCAGCAGCGCGAGCGGCATATGAGGCAGCAGCGCGAGCGGCATAAGCGGCAGCATCAGCAGCAGCAGCGCGAGCATCATAACCGGAAGCGTCGGCAGCAGCAGCGCGGGGGGCAACAGCCGCAGCGGCAGACCTCGCTGAGCGTTCTTTTCCGCTTATCCATGCCGTCGCCCAGCTCTTGAATTGCTTGTCCTTGTAAACGAGCGGCGCGCAAAGAATGGCGAATTTAACCCTCTGTTCCCTGGATACGGTGGTGAGTTCCATCCGGCGCAAGCTCGTAACCTTGGTATAACCCGAAATCAATCCGCGATCATGTTTGGCTAACCCTGAAACGCGGACTTTCCACAGAACCGGATTCTTGAAGTTCGCGTGCATGGGATTCAGCAGCACGGCCAGTTCCGGCGAATCGTAGACGTGTATCCATCCCGGTCCGCAGAGTTCGCCCTCTCCGGAGGCCGTATGGGTTACGCCCTCGCCCCACTGGCAACCGCCATAAGTCCGAAGATTTTCATCGGTCAATTTATACTTAATCATGACTTATCCTCGAATTCCTTGGCCGTTTTTATATTTACTTTCGTTTCGCTCATGGCTGTACCTCTATGAGTGCTAGCACGCTTGTGCAAACGCCGCCTTCTGAATTATACTCAGAAACTCTTCCTGCGAAAGGTCGCCCTTAGCCTGGTTCATTATTTTGTGGACCCATTGCAGGTTGCCAATCTCGCCCGTGCCGCCCTTCGATTTCGGAACAATATGGTCAAGGTGGGCAGTTTCCCGCGTCAGGCGCAGACCCGATAACGCGCATCTTCCACGCTGGCGATGCCAGAGTGACGCAAGCTCCTGCGCCGTAGCGACGGGTACACCGTCCCCCTTATGGCGATGGTTGAGGCTCGTCACCTTTATCCTAAAAAAACGTCTCTCGCGGTACAGGCTCTGGTACTCCGCAATCTTGTCCTTGTTCTTATCGCGGTACCGACGGTTACGCTCTCGTTTCTTCTGCTTGGCGTCTGCCACGCGGTCAAGCTCCAGCGTTAATTGTCCTACGGCCGACATCATCCTTTCAGCGCCTCAAGTCTTTCGTATATTTTCTTGGCCGCGAGGAACGCCTCCAGATCGTCCTTGAATGTTGATTCGGGCAACCGGAGATCCTGCAACGAGCCGTCCTTGCCTATTCTGACAATCCAGCGTTCGCGGATGCGACGGCCCGTCATCTCGGAAATTGCCTGCGCGTAGGCCGCGGTCTGGAGACGGTATTCGGGGTAGATGGCCTTGGACGTTTTCCAGTCCACGATGCATGGCTTTCCGTTTATAGAAGCCACCATCCCCTGCGCGTCGGCTGTTCCGGCGTAGCCATATTTCCGGCTGTAGAGCCGCGTCTCGATAAGTCGTGGACGATATTTGTGCGACTCTATCCATTCAATGGCCGCTTCGCAGGCGCAACGCGCCTCCACGTTTTCCGGCAGCGGCTGAAGGTCGCCCTGTGATGCCAGAAATAGAAGGTAGGATTCGACCCAGCTGTGAACAAGCATTCCAATGTCGCACGCCTCCTTGCTCGCACGACGGAACGCAAACCGGGACTCGTTTGCAATTCGCTCGATCTCGATTTCATCGAGGGGCTTGCCTGGTACGAGTTCGGAGCGGACGTAATCGGCGGAACAATTAGCCGCCCACTGGACGAGCGCGTCGCCTTTGCCGATGACCTTTAGTATGGTTGTAATTGACGGCACGGATTTTGGCTCCGACCATACGGCGTTAATACCCGCCGTCCTCACGGTGTAGGCGTGCTTGCCCGGGTCAAACGAGAGCCTTATCGTCCCGTCGTAAAGTGTTATTCCATCGCTCATGATTCTGCACCCACACCCTTCCGGCCACTAAATCTCTTCCGGTGCGCCATTGCTACCCTCTCTTTGCGCTTTCTGATCCCTTGCAGCTTCAAGCGCTCGTAGAACTGCCAAAAAGTCTCCAGCGTGTTCCTCTATCATGGCCTTGCGCGCCGCCAGCGGAATGCCGAGTTCGTCCGCCAGGTCTTTGCACTGGTCCTTAAAGGGCACGTTGGACGGCTTGCGCGACTTGCGTTGTGTGCTAGCATTGTTGTGCATCTCCGCTTGTTTGCCGGACTGTGCCGAGACTGGAATTGTAGCGCTGTTGCCGTCGTCGTCCTCCTGCGCGACTCCCACGGCTGCTGCCAGAGCGTATCTCCGCGCGTAAGTAATTGCGCTTCCTACAGATTGCGGGTCGTCCTTCGCGCACCTAAGCGCAAGTTCGTCAGCCATAAACTGCCCCGACGAGTGGAGCAGCATGGTCGTTACAACGACTCGCATTTCAGACGGACCCACCGGCGGTGCGGCCGCGTCGCTTTTTTCTGGCCGAACAGACGGGAACTGCACCACGCTCAGGCCGTTCTTGCTGAGCGGACCCCGTACGGTTTCCCAAACTTCAGCAAGGTCCGCATATTTACTGTGGAAAAACGGGTTTTCGGAGCTTTTCCTGGCTGCTCCGATCTCGGACTGTGCCTTGGCCAACGCTGCGGCCAACTCGTTAATCTGATCGCTTGCCTGCATTCTTCATAACCCCCTTTCGGATCTTCGCTGCGATTCTCTTAATGGACTCCTTCTTCATGGTTTCGACGTAAGATGTATCTTTTTTGCCCATGTATGATTACCCCTTGATAAAGTGTGTAACTGTCTATCAGGAAAAACCGGATTGAAATGCAAGCATTTGCATGGTAGGATTCTCTTGCGCAACTGTAACGCACAACCATCTTAGCACAACATTGCTAGAAAGGCAATAGGGTCCAACGATGAAAACGAGACGATATCCAGAATTTGAGCGCGCGCTGAGACAGATCAGAAAGCAAGCCGGAGTAACCCAGGAACAGATGGCCCGCGAAATGGGCATCACTACTTCGGCCATCCAGAAATGGGAGCGTGGAGCCAACACCCCTGAGTTCAGTATGCTGGGAAAAATCATGGGGTATTTTGGAGAGGACGGCTGGCTCGTGCTCCACTCAATGGGAATGACGGTAGATGAAATCCGCCAGCTTTGCGTAGGATTCATCAAGGCCGACCGCGGCGCGAGGAGCAAATCCAACCCCAAGAGGGACGAGGCGTAGCTTCGTCCCTGCCCTGCCCTGTTCGGATATCCAAAAAATCTGAACAATGCACACTCCATGGATGGGGGTTCGCAAAATGATCGGGCGCTCTCTGTGATGTGGTAGGCCGTATGCGACGTGCGTCCCCCGGTCGTCTGCCTAAGAATATTCGGCATGTGGACTGAAATTTTCAATGGTACTTTTGTACGGTGACTGTGTGGTTAATACCTTCCGGCAAGAGAAATCCCGCCCAGCAGCATCGAAGCGTTCAGCGCAGTTGGAAGGACGGACGTGCGATCTGCTACCAGCCTATAGCCAAGCACGCGCAATCGCTCAAGCTCTGGCTTGATCTTTTCGGTAATTTCCACATATTCCTGGGCCTCTTCCCACTCGCGCTCCTTGCGCCGCAACGACGCTTCGTGAACCGCTTTTGCGTCAACAAGCCCCCAGTGTTTTTCTATACCGCTGCGTTTCATGGCGTCCTCCGTTTCGAGTTTTGGCGCGGCTTGCGTACCGCGCGGTGATCGGTTACCAGCCGAAACGCTCCTGCCAGCCGGGAGGACGGTTAACGGGAGATCAAAGGCACGCCGGATTCTGCATCCTGCGCTCCGCTGGCGATAGTTCAATGTACCGTGTTGCGAATATCGCACGCCGTAAAACGCGCAGATTGCGCAAAGAGCGAGACGGTGTCTGACGGCCCATTGCCTGAATCTGCCGCTGGATTGCCAGGCGCCGAGAAGTTTTTTTGACCGCGTTTTCAAACGACTGTGCTAGCATAGTTATGCCTCCGATTTTTGGGCAGTTTTGTCACCCCTTGTCGATTCATTTCGTCGCGGCCACAGTTTGGCGGCGATAATCTCTGTCATGTATTTGCTGACTGAAGCGACGCAGCGCAGCCAATAAAAATCCTTTGCCTCCTGGATGCTTCCGGCTGTGATGGTCACGGTGCCATCGATGTTTGAGTCTGGAAAATTGGCGAACCGGATGGGCCATGCCTTGATGTCTCCTCGAATGTCGTTGTAGAGGGCGTTGCCATCCGCCACGTTTTGAGGGCCGCGATAGTCCAGATCCTGCGCCACCGTGTCGCAGGCACGGCGCATCAGCGTGTTTTGAATGTCGATGCTCAATGTGTATCTCATCTACAGATCCTCCGTAAAATTGCAACAACCCTAATTTGACATCCGCGCCAAAAACTGACGGATAACCCGGATTGCCTCTTCCAAACTGCTGCATTCGCGCTCATGCTGGCCAGCGGGCCGAATATGCCCCGAAACCCTGCATTCGATTAGCTGGTTTCCTGCGGCGTCCAATACGCGGACGTAGTAACTCTCGCTAACGCTGGACTCACTGACGTGGGCCTTCAATCCGGCTGGAAGGCTGCTCTGCACGGCATCGGCCAGTAAGCTTTCCCGCTTACGCCTAGCCGCCAGTCGCTCCATCTCGTGGTCGAGAAGTTTCTGTGCAACCTTGAATCCGCGTGTCGATTCGGCCAGCCTTTGCAGGATCTCGGCGGCTTCGTTTTCGCCGCGGCTTCGGCAGTAGCTTTCGGAGCTGGTTAGAATTGCGTAAGCCGTTCTTTTCATGTGGTTATCCTCTCGGGACTGGCACTAATCAATAGCGTTGTCGCGCTCCGCTCTGTCGAGGAGTGCAGCAGCACGGCGGTAAACACGTCCTGACCCGTCCTCAGACATCCTGAATTCCACGTCCGGTATCGACGGCCAGTTGACATCGTAGGCCCTCCAGAGAGGGTCGCGTCCGTATGCTGCTGCCTCAACAAGCGTCAGACTGATCTTTCTCATCATGTTCGGATTTCCAAATTTCGGCATCTTAATCGTTTCCATTTTCAATCTCCTCCCGCTGGTTGCGGTTATTCGCGCCAGATGCGCTGGGCTGCCCTCTGCGAAGGCAAGCCGGCGAACCCGATTATCCTACCTCAAAAATGCCACAAACATAAGCGTGTGTGCCATCGAAACAACGAACCATACGATGGCGGAAACCATTAAAACCGGGACGATGTTGATTCTCATATCAGAACCTCCAGCACAACTTAACTACGAGAACAGCATAACAATGCTAGCACATGTTGTCAAGCAAAAAATGCATCTTTTTTGAAAATATTTTTTGGCAGCCGCAAAGGCCAGGCACCCCCTTGACAAAATAGCAAAAGTATGCTAGCATAATCTCAGGCACTATCTGACGTGGACGCGGTGTGTGCCCTAGCCGGACGAGCCACGCTGACCACCTATAGTACCAGGTACCCGTGATGAGACAGTCTCGCCTGGAAAAACGGCAACGAAAGCTAGCCCGCCAATTTTTCACGTATGGCGAGGAAGCCGGAGTTGTCCGGCGGCAACCAGGAGCAGCACGCGAGATTGTCGTCACGTTTGGCGGAATCCAATGCCGCATACCGCGCGGCGTAATTGGCGCTGAACAGCTAATAACTGACAGGTTGCCTGGAGTCCACCTGGAACGTGGGCATTAGTATTGTTGATCTACGCGGTTTCCTACAGCGACGAAACGGGATGTCCGAACGCTGGTGATGCGGCGAGCAGTGGCAGCACGGCCCGTTTCAGTAACTGCCGGCACATCCGACGGCAGTGAATGTGAGCTGGTCCTATCCGCCTCTGGATCAACGCCGGATTTCGGTTCCGGTTTTTTTTGCAAGGATTGAACTGTGTTTAGTGTAGTCGAGTTTGCAACCTACGTGTTTCCAATGCCTTACGCTAAGTAATATAGAAAGGTGACGCCTTGCAACCAACCGACAATCCACCTAAACGCCGAGGCCCAACGAGGGCGTATAAGGGTCGAGTAATGGCCCGTAAAGTAGTGAAACACATGGTCATGGATAACGTTACGCAAGCCGAAGCCATGCGCCGTGCCGGGTACTCCGAAAAGGCCATCAATGACAGGCCAAAGCACGCCATGAAGGCGATCAGGGAGGAGTTTGACCGGATACTGGACGAGTACATTGACCCAGCGAGCGTTGCCAAGGCGTTGCGAGAGGGTATCCAGGCCACGACGGCGAAGGATTTCATTGTCCAGAAGACGGGCGAAGTCGTTTCGGGACCGGAGAGAGTGGACCATTACGCGCGGGTTAAACATGCTGAGCTATACCTCAAAGCCAAGGGGCTCATCGTGCGACACGAAGAATCTAAAGTAACGCATGAAGTTGACGTCGCCACCCTGCTGGCAGCGCGCCGGCGAGTGGAAAACGCTGTAGATGTGACGCCATGTGACACCGTTGAAGTTAAAGCGTTGATAACAAACGGCTCCGGCGCTGATCCTTTGGGCTACGAACCCAACGAGTCAGAAAAAAGCGAAGAAAAAGCGAAACTTGCCGACCGACCGGTAGGGGGCAATCCTTAAAACCGGTTGGCGACGCCGTCATGAAACTTATCCTATGGGTAGCTCAGCCAGACAACAAAACTCCCATTTTGAACGCAAAAGGCCCTTCATTGCGCCCGTTCTTCCCCGCAAGGGCTTGGTACCACCAAGGCGGTATCTTTTGAATACTGACGCCATAGCGGCTCAGCAACCCGGTATCTACGGACCGTTATGCTAGCACAATTACCAAGGCCATACTACGAACACGCTGGAATAACGATATACCACGGCGACTGCCGGGAAATTCTTCCGCTGCTTTCTGGTGTTGATCTTGGGTGGCCGGATCCCCCCTATGGAATCAATTATGTTCACGGCGGTCACGACGATGACAAGAACGGAACGGTTTTCGCCGGCGTAAAGGTATTTGGAGACGACAAACCATTCGATCCGCAATTCCTTCTGAAATTTGAAAACCTCTGCCTATGGGGGGCTAACCACTATGCCAGCCGATTGCCTGATTCCGGTGGCTGGCTGGTGTGGGACAAGAGGTGTGGAACTTCGGTTAACGACCTTTCAGACTGTGAACTTGCATGGACTCGCGGGGCCATGAGAAGTGCTCGTATTTTCTATCACACTTGGGACGGATTTCGCAGAGGTCCGGAAAGTGGAGTTCCACGGGTACACCCAACACAAAAGCCGATTGGCCTTATGAGATGGTGCCTGGAATTCTGGAAGGACTCTGCTCTCGTCCTCGATCCTTTCATGGGTAGCGGAACAACTCTACGCGCCGCAAAAGACCTTGGCCGCAAGGCTATCGGAATCGAGATAGATGAAAAATACTGCGAGATAGCGGCCAAGCGCATGAGCCAGGAAGCGTTTAGCTTCTTATGAATCAACTGGACATCACCAACCCGAAACTGCAACTGGCCAATGACATAGCGGGATTTTCGCGAGATCCGCTCTCCTACTCGCTTTATGCGTGGCCATGGGGGGAGGGTGAACTTCTGGCCTCACAGGGCCCCCGGACCTGGCAGCGTAAAATTTTGAAAGAAATACGCGATCATTTAGGCAATCCCGATACCCGGTTTCAGCCGTTGCAGATTGCCATAGCATCGGGTAACGGAATCGGTAAGTCCTGTCTTATCTCTTTCTTAACCAGTTGGGCGCTCGATACTTGCGAGAACTCAAGGGTAACAATTACGGCCAACACGGAGCCGCAGCTACGGACCAAGACGTGGCCGGAAGTTACCAAGTGGAAGAACCTGGCCATAACCAAGCATTGGTGGACGGTTGGCGCGACGAGCATACGGTCGAAGCAGCCGGATCGCGAAAACGTGTGGCGCGCCGACATGGTTACGTGGAATGAGAAGAACCCCAGTGCTTTCCAGGGTTTACACAACGTTGGGAAGCGCATACTGGTGGTATACGACGAGGCGAGCGGTATACCGAAGGTCATATGGGAAGCCACGTCTGGCTCTCTAACCGATAAAAATACGGAGATTATATGGGTTGCGTTTGGTAACCCGATGCACAGCGAAGGTGCGTTCAGGGAATGCTTCGGTTCCAAGGCGCACCGGTGGCGGCACCTGAATATAGACGCCAGGACCGTTGAGGGAACCAACCTGACGCTGGCGGAGCAATGGATTGCGGATTATGGCGAAGATTCAGATTTTGTTAGGGTTAGGGTACGAGGAGAGTTCCCGCGGGTAGCGTCCACGCAGTTTATCGGCCAGGACGAAGTAGCAGCCGCGAGAAAGTATAAGGCGCAAGGTTTTGAGGGGCTTCCAAGGGTTTTGGGGGTTGACGTAGCCCGCTTTGGCGATGACCGCAGCGCGATAGTTCTTCGCCAGGGGCGCAAGTCTCAGATTTTGTTGAAGGTAAGCGGACTTAGCACGGTAGAAACGGCGGAGAGGGTGATTGAGTATTGGCAGAAATGGAAGCCGGAAGGCGTGGTTGTGGACGGTGACGGCGTGGGCGCCGGCGTTATTGACCATTTGCGGTACCGCGGGTTCTCCAAGGGTCTTTACGAGTTCCATGGGGCAGAGAGAGCGCTCGATGGGGCCATGTACGCCAACCGCAGGGCGGAAGTTTGGGGGAGGCTGAGGGAACAGATACGTTCCGGGATGGAATTACCGGATGACCCGGAAACCGAGCAGGATCTGGTAAATATCCAGTATGGAATGAATGACCGTGGGCAGATCCAGCTTGAGAAAAAAAGCGATATGAAGTCCCGCGGACTCTCGTCACCGGATATTGGCGATGCTCTGGCCATGACGTTTGCAGTCAGCCTGAAGGCGAGACCAAGGCAGAATTATCGATGGGATTCAACCCCATATGGCTCTAATAGTTGGATGGCATGAGTTAATTGTTTTTGGGGGGGGGACTTGACAAAATAGCAAAAGTATGCTAGCATGGTCTTGCTGATTGTGCGCATTGACGTAGATACGGGCAAAATTTCCTGAAACCATGCTTGCAGTCAAAAGGAGTCTCATGGCAGACGTCGCAAAAATTCAGCTTGAACGCCGCAAGAAAGGTAAGGCGAAGCTCCGCATCTCGATCGAGCCATCCGATAACGGAGGCCACGTGATCGAGCACCACATGCTAGGTGGTCCATTTGAAGAGCCGAAGCAGTTTGTTTTCGGAAAAGGCGAGGGTAAACGGGTTCTTGCCCATATCTCCAAGCACATGGGCATCAGCGACGACGATGGTGACGAAGAATGAACATCGGCGGAGCGTTGTACGAGCTTATCACGGCACTAGCGACCAGCGCGTTCTTTGTTCTGGCCGACATCTGGCTTATCAAGCACATTTTCTTCAAGCGTGATATCTAATGGCGGACGCATTCTGGAACGCAGCCTATATCGTTGTCATCCTGGGAGTTATTGTGACGGCGTTCTGGAAATCAACCACACCGGGGATTTAACGTGCCGGTAGAACACTTCAAGTCAAAGAACGCCTATCGCAAGTGGAACGCCTATCGGCATCTTCACGGCATTCCAGCACCCAACCTGAATGAAGTGGTTATCAAAGGGCACGAGCACAGGGTAGGGCATACGGCGCTTAGCAAGCCTGGAATAAAACTAAGAACACTGGCGGCCAAATAATGGCAAAACTAACCTATCAGGCAAGAAAGAAGCTTCCTGCAAGCGATTTTGTTTTCCCAAAGACAAAATCATACCCCATAGAGGACGAAGCGCACGCGAGGGCCGCTCTTCAGGATGTGGCTGGGGCGCGTTCCGGAAAACCGTCGTCTGCCTCCAAGCAGGCCAAGGTTCGCGCTGCCGTACATCGCAGATATCCCAACATCGGCAGGGGCAGAAAGAGCGGAGTTGCGCTTAAGGATCTGTCTTAACAAGAGAGAGGAGCGGGGATGCCAAGACCATATCCACTCAGCGGAGCAGTAACGGGGTCGCCTCGTTCTACATACCAGCCGAACACTTACGGGCTGCGTCGGGCGAGGCTTCAAGGAGTTAATCTTTCGAAGGACGCAAACGTCACCGCACCGCACCTTTCTGCCACGAGAACTCCAGAAGGAATCAAGATGGTTCAGCTTAAGACGCCCATAGGGGGAAAGCTGTGAGCCTTGCAGACCTTTATCCGACTCAGGATGGCTTGCTGGTAGAGGTGTTGCCGGAACATCGCGAATCGACACCGGTTATTCTGCCGGTGGATGCCGGAGCAATAGCGCCCAATCACAACATGTGGGCAACCAAGTACAAGGTGCGATGGGGAAGGGTTTTGCGGACAGGACCGGGGATGAAGTCTGCAAAAAACGGCCGCGTTACACCCGCGGATGTAAAGCCGGGCGATGTGGTGAGCTTTGCCGGCATGACAAAAGCGGAAGATGGGGACTATGTGCTGATTTGTGAGCGCGACGTGCTCCTGGTGGAGAACTGATGGCGCGAAAGCTGGTAAGAAGTAAGGCCGAAAAACCGGAATCTGACATCGTAAAAACGGCGCTGAAGCGATTTCTGGAGGCTTCTGACGCGGAATCTGAAATCCGCGCTGAGGCCATGGTCGACATTGAGATGTGGGCCGGGAAGCAGTGGCCTTCCGACATTGAAACTGCCCGCAAAAATGAAGGAAGGCCGTGTCATACAATTAACCGGCTTTCTGATCTTGTGGCCAAGGTGGTTAACGAGCAGGCCCAGGAGCAGGCGGGGATCGATATCATACCCGAAGGCGATGGCGCAACGGTAGAGGTCGCGGAAGTCTATCAGGGAATTGTTAGGAACATAGAGAATCAGTCGGATGCCCAGGACGTTTACCAGGACAGCTACGAAATTGCCACCGTGTCCGGTGAATCCTACTGGCGCGTAACTACGGAGTACGCAGACGACGATTCTTTTAATCAGGTAGCCAGAATCCGGGCCATTCCAAACCGGTTTTCCGTTTATCTGGACCCCCACCACAAGAGGAAAGACGGATCGGACTCCCGCTTCGCCTTTATCGTTGAGGACATCTCTCACGATGAATATAAGGAGCGATACCCGGATGCGGAGCTTGCGTCGCTGGTGAAGATGTCTACCAGCGGAGACGCCGCCAGCGGATGGGTAACAAAGAACACAATCAGGATTGCCGAATACTGGCGAATTGAGACGGAGCGAAAAACCATCCAGTCGGATGATGGCGGAGAAGTCCGCTCCCGCGTTGTTCTTATACCGCATGTAAAGTGCGACAAGATCAATGCCGTGGAATCGCTCGAAAGCTATGACTGGCCCGGGTCCACCATTCCCATTGTCAAGCTTACCGTAAAGCAAGTTGAGTATGACGGCAGAAAGAAAACCTGGGGACTTGTCCGTCACGCTCGCGACCCGCAGCGCCAGTATAACTATCAGCGTTCGGCGGAGACGGAAACGATTGCGCTTGCCCCGAAAGCCCCATTCATTATCGCGGAAGGGCAGGTGGAGGGCCACGAGGGCAAGTGGCAGACGGCCAACGTACGAAACTGGCCCTATCTCGAATATAAGGCCACGAGCGTTAACGGTCAGATGGTGCCGGCTCCGGAGCGCAACCAGGCGGAGCCGCCTATTCAGGCCATCGCTATCGCCACGCAGCAGGCGGATGCTGACATCAAGTCCGTTACCGGACTGTTTGAGCCGTCGCTTGGGATGCAAGGGCCGGAGCAATCGGCGCGGGCGATTGTGGCGCGTCAGAACCAGGGCGGATTATCTACCCTCACCTATTCCAAGGCTCTGGCTCGTGCCAAGAAGCGCACGGGACAGATTTTGCTGGAGATTATCCCGAAGATTTACGATGCTCCGCGCATTGAACACATTCTGCACCCCGACGGCACCGGTCTGCATGTAGGGGTGTTTAATTCACAAATCAGCGGAATTGGTCATGATGAGGCGTTGTCGCAACTGCAACAGGAACAGCAGGCGATACAGAAGGTTTACGATATCGGAACGGGAAAATACAGCGTAAGCGTTTCGGTTGGGCAGAGCTACCAGAGCAAGCGACAGGAAGCTGCAACCGGAATGATGACGCTGATTAACTCGTACCCGCAGATTATTCCTATTGCCGGAGATATTCTGGCTCGCAATCTTGACTGGCCCGGCTCCCAGGAGCTTGCCAAGCGGCTACAAAAGATGCTTCCTCCGCAGCTCCAGGATTCTTCAGACCCAGCCGCTGCGGTCAATCAGATGCAGCAGCAGTTGCAGCAATCGGCGATGCTTATTCAGGTTTTGCAGCAGAAGCTTGAGGCCGCTAACGATGCGTTGCAGGCGCAGTCTGTGCAGATGGAGGGCCGCAAGGAAATCGCCGCGATGCAGGGTCAGGTAGCGCTGGCCGTGCAGGAGTTGAAATCTCGAGCGGCCCAGGCCCAGGCACAGGAAGAACGCCTGATGCAAATGTTCCAGATGTATCACGATTCGGCGCACGAAGTTGCCATGGCGGCTTCGGCTCCGCAACCAGCCAACGGGGGGCAAGCCCCGGCAATGAATCCATCCTAGGAGGGTGAATGGCGCGAATTATTGAGAGCACGACGGACACGCAGGAAGAGCTTGAAAGGGCCTTCGCAGAAGAACCTGAAGTAAAACCTGAGGAAAAGGCATCTAAAGAGGCCGAAGAAAAGCCGGAAGCAGTGTCCGAAGAGGATGCGTCCACTGAGGATATCGAAGCACAGGAAGAACCTAAAGAGGACGCGGAATATCAGGAAAAGCCAGATCAGAAACACAAGTCCAATAAGGGCTATCAGAAGCGCATTGACAAGCTGACCCGCGAGAAGTATGAGCGCGAGGCCCGCGTAGCTGAGCTGGAGCGCAAGCTTCAGGAGATATCACAGCAGCAGGCTCAGCCTGCCGTTCAGCAAACTCAGCAGCGCGTGGAGGGCAAGCCAAGGCTTGACCAGTTCCAGAACTATAACGATTACGTGGAAGCTCTGGCCGACTGGAAGTTTGAGCAGCGGCAGATTCAAGCCCAGGCGGAAGCCGCGCAACGCGCGCAGATGGAAGCCGCGCAGCGCCAGCAGGAAGAGCTTAGGGAAAAGGTTGAATCTTATAAAGAGCGTGTCGCATCCACGGTGGAAAAGTACGCAGATTGGGACGAGGTTACCAAAAAGAATGTCATCGTGCCGGAAGCGGCTTCGATGGCAATTATTGAATCGGAAAACGGACCCGATGTTACTTATTACCTCGGGAAGCATCCTGAAGTTATCGAAGAATTGCACGACCTGACGCCTGTGCAGCAGATTTCCAGGATTGCCGCAATCAGCTACGAAATAGCACATCCTGGCTCCAGACGCGTTCAGACCAAAGCTCCGGCCCCCGTGCAGCCGGTGGGAGGCTCCTCGCAGGGCACGACGATGCCGCCGGAGCCGACCTACAAAGACTACCGCAATAAGTGGTTAAGGGAACAGAACGGTTAGTTCTGGTCATTTTGCGCCATGGCCCGCATAATGGCCATGTTTGAAATAAACCCCTCCGCGGCCCGTATCATGCGGGCCAGAACAAGCCTCGATTCGGAACCGGGCAGTTAGCAAGACGGGAGTCGGCGCAATGCCGTCCTCGTGAAAAATTCCGTTTCGAGGAAAAAATGGCTAATGTAGAGCTGACGATCAGCGAAATTACCAACAAAGCGCTGTTTGTCATAGAAAACAACTTAAAAGCAGCCAAGCAGGTCAATCGTCAATACGATAACCGTTTCGGCGTGGCTGGGGCCAAGATTGGCACCACACTGAACCTCCGCAAGCCTATCCGGCCCATTCCCGCACAGGGTCCGGCTCTTAACAATCAGGACTTCGTGGAAACTGAAGTCGCTGTTGTCCTTAACCAGAACCCCAACATCGGACTGACGTTCAGTTCCGTTGAACTGCGTCTGTCGTTGGATATGTTCAGCGACCGCGTTCTAGCTCCTTCGGTCGCCGCGCTTGCCAACAAGGTAGACCTTGACATTCTCGGAAACTACATCAATGTTTACAACACGGTTGGCACGCCCGGTACCGTTCCATCGACCTCCGACACATACCTTGCCGCCCGACAGAAGCTGAACGAGGAAGCGGCCCCTGATGACGCCGCTTATCGAGCTCAGATCATCAGCCCCGCCATGGAAGCGTCGGCCATCAAGGCGTTTGGCACCTTCTTTAACCCGCAAACCGATATTGCCAAGCAATACCGGACCGGTTCGCTGGGCATCATCTTTGGTTCCAAGTGGACGATGGACCAGAACGTCAATGTTCATACCTTTGGAATTGCTACCGGGTCTCCAAAAGTGGCAACGACATCAACCAGTGGCGACACAACCCTGGCAACCACGGGATGGACGGCAAGCCAGACGGGAATCGTGAAACAAGGCGATGTTTTCACGGTTGCCAACGTTCATGCGGTTAACCCTCAGAGCAGACAGTCCACCGGTTCTCTGCGGATGTTTGTTGTGACGGCAGACGCCAACTCTGATGCGACCGGCAACGCAACCATCAGCGTGAGTCCCGCAATCACCAACTCCGGGCAGTTCCAGACGGTTGACTCGCTTCCGCAAGCCAACGCGGTTATTACCCCGCTTGGCACGGCCAGCGTGCAATCGCCGCAGGGTCTGCTTTTCCATCGCGACGCTTTTGTTCTTGCCTCTGCTGACCTGGAATTGCCGGGCGGCGTGGACAAGACTGCTCGCGTGGCAGACGACCAGGTTGGGCTTTCTCTGTTGATGGTCCGTCAATACGACATCAACACCGGAAATTATCCGACCCGCGTTGAGTTGCTGTACGGAACGGCGACGATCCGACCCGAACTGGCGGTCAGAATCGCCAGCTAACCCTAACCGCGAGGGCTGGGCACAATCCAGCCCTCGCATTCTTTCCTGCGGGGGCTGAATGACAGCACAAGACATTATTAACTCAGCGTTGCGCAAGATTGGGGCGCTGGCAACGGGCGAGTCTCCTACGTCCGATGAAAGCAACGACGCTCTCTTGACGCTTAACGATCTTGTAGACTCGTGGAACGCGCAGCGGCTGTCCATCTACAGCACGTCGCGGCTGGTATTTAATTTCACCGCCGGCAAGGGGACTTATACCTATGGGACCGGAGGAGATTTCAACGCTGATCGACCGGTTCGCATTGACCGCGTTTCAGTGATAAGCAACTCCAACCCAACGCAACCCCTGGAGCTTCCGATTGCCTACCTTACGGTTGGCGAGTGGCAGCAGACGCCGGTCAAGAACGTGCCCAGCTCGCTTCCCTTCCGGTGCTACGATGACGGCTCCTACCCGATGCGCAACCTGACGTTCTGGCCCACGCCAACAGACGGGACGGTGCAGGCATGCCTTTATCCCTGGTCAAAGCTTACCAGTTTTGCGGACCTGGTTACGACCTATAATTTTCCCGAAGGCTACGCGCGAGCGCTTAAAAGCAACCTGGCGCTGGAGCTTGCTCCAGAATTTGGCGTGCAGCAGATTAACCAGGCCGTGGTTGCCATTGCGGCAGAATCGCTTGGCAAAATCAAGGCGCTCAATTCCGATGGAGCTACCGAGCCTCTTTATTGTGATCCGGCAGTTAGCGGCGGCGTTGGCGGAATCTACGACTGGCGAACTGGAAACATGATACGCCGGACGAATTAAGTGTTTTCGATGGCTCATTGGGGGAACGTTTAGATGGCTCGCTTCGGCTTTGTTGGCGGATCATACCAGTCTGAATCTCCATATTCGGATGCTGAGAGCACCATGAACTGGTATCCCGAAACAATGGAGTCTCAGGGCGCAAAGAGCGCCATGACGCTCTATCCGACGCCGGGGCTATCTGCGTTTGGAGCAGGGCTTGGTAATCCGATTGGGCAATTACTTAGTGTTAATGGAAGGCTCTTTGGCGTAGAAACTCAGTCAGGGGCCGCAAATTTTTACGAGTTTAATTCCAGCGGAACGATTGCAAGAAGCTTTAGCATGGCCGCCGGCGCGACATCGCTGGTTGCCGGAAACTTCTATGTTTTTGCGGTTGGCAACGGACACGCCTATGCGTTCAAGCTGGCAAATAACACCTTTACGGAAGTCACGTCAAGCCTGGCGCAGAGCAATCCAACGCTTGGTTTTTTTATTGATGGCTACTATGGCGTGATTTTTGGCAACTCCAACGAATTCCAGATTTCCTCGCTGGAGGACCCGACCACATGGAACGGTGTGGACGTGGCACAGGTCAGCGTGTTTCCAGAAAACCTTGTCGGATGCCTTGTTGATCACCGCGTTCTGTGGCTGTGGGGATCGCAACACGCTCAAGCCTACTATAATTCCGGTGACCCAACATTTCCCCTTAATGTCATCCCCGGAGGGTTCATCGAACAGGGGCTTGACTCACCGACATGCCCGGTAAGGATGGACAACTCCGTATTCTGGATTGGCAGCGATGAGCGTGGTGCCGGAATAGCGTGGAGGGCCAACGGTTACACGCCTGTCCGGGTAAGTAATCACGCCATTGAAAATAAGTGGAAGAGCTATCCAGCCGGGGTCACAGATTCCATTGGATGGACATATCAGGATAAGGGACATACTTTTTGGGTGCTTTACTTTCCATCCGGTAATGCCACGTGGGTCTATGATGCGGCAACCAACCTATGGCATCAGCGCGGCCACTGGAACGGTACGTCGCAGGACGCGCATTGGGGTATTTCGCACGCCTACTGTTTCGGACAGCACCTTATTGGCTCGCGGGCCAGTACCAACATCTACAGTATGTCCACCGGCTACAATGACGATGCCGGAACCACCATCGTGCGCGAGAGGGTCGCTCCGATTGTAAGTACGGAACTGGAGTATATGTTTCACCGGCAGGTAACTGTTGATGTGCAGCCCAACACGGCCAACGCAGGAGACAATAACGCAAACATCAGTATTTACTGGTCGGATGATGGCGGAACAACGTGGGTCGGACCCAAGACGGTTTTTGCCGGTAACGCCACGTCAACAGTGCAGCGATGCGTGTTGCGCAGACTGGGAAGGTCTCGACAGAGGATTTATAAGATCAATGTATCAGACTCCATACCGTGGAGAATTATGGACGCCTACTTGCTGGCAGACCCCGGATTCCAGCACGTTCCGAGGCTCAGCAAATACTTTGGACAGATGCAATAATGGCGAACCCCCTACCCGCACAATTTCTGAATTTCCCGATTGTTGATCCCAAGACGGGAATGCCAACCATTGATTTTCAGCGATGGTTGCAGCAGGTGGTCGCCATGACTTCCAACCTCAATCTGGATGGCAGCATAAACGGAGGAAGCAGCGGACAGATCGACCCCGCTACTCTGGCGGCGCAGGTGGCAAACCTTGATTCCAACGGCATTGTAATGCCCGGCGGAATTGACATGAGCCGGTCGTATATCAATAAGTACCTGGACTATATCAGCGACGGAACAAACCGGAAGGCTGTAACCGCCATCGACTCTTCAGGGAAAGCCCTGATCGACTTCAGCCAGAGCGGCCACCTGTACAAAATTATCGACAATATCCCGGACGGAACAACCCGCAAAGCCGTAACCGCCATTGACTCTTCCGGTAAAGCCCTTATTGACTTCAGCCAGTCTGCGCATGTAGGCAAGCATCTTGGAAACATTCCAGACGACTCAACTTCTTCACGCTATGCCGTGTTGTCGGTAGACTCGAATCGGCGAGCCCTCGTTGATTTTTCACAATCGAGCCACCTTGGCAAACACCTAGGGAACATTCCTGACGATTCGACTTCGTCACGCTATGCGGTCCTCTCGGTAGATTCAAACCGCCGCGCACTGATTGACCTTAGCCAAGGCGGACACCTGAACAAGATACTGGACAATATCGGGGACGGAACCTACGTGCGCGGCAGCATCCTCACATCTCCAGAGAACATTGACAATGCCAACTTTCAGGCATCCACAACGGCCCTGCCGCCGCCTGGATGGGTTCTTTGGTATTACCCGACGCTGGCATACGATACAAGCACGTTTTATGCCGGAACACAAAGCCTCAAGATAACGTCAGCGCAGTTCATGGGTGTAAAGACAAGCAGGTTATTCTCTGTGCGCCCCGGCGATCAGGTTAAGGTCGCGGCCTGGTGCAAAGCGGATGGAGCCGGCGGTGTCTGCGACCTGCTGATTGCGTGGTATTCAGCGCTTGGCACAACTCTGACGACCCCGGAAGTAACATCAACTTCAACAAGCTGGACACAGCTGGTCTTGAATCAGACGGCCCCTTCGAACGCGATTGGATATCAGATTTTTCTGAGACAGCGCGGCGCGGGGACTTATACCGTGTGGTTTGACGCTGTGAGCGCAAGCCGCGTCAGAAGCCTTGATGACGAGATTGCCAACGGAACGACCTACAATAAAATGTCTGGTCAGCCGGGAGACGCGATCTGCCACCAGGGAACCAGCACAAACGCTACGTCGGCGTACGATTACCGGCAGTTTTCTACAACAAGCCATCTGATAGCTTCGGGTGAAAGTCTTGCCTATGACGTATGGATTGCAAGCGGCTCTTGCGCCTATAAACATGGACTTGATTTTATCTGCAGCGACAGCACTACGCTGCGGGGATCTGGACTGACTGACCAGAACGGACTGAGCGTAAATCCACAAGCTGACCTGACCGGATGGGCGAATGGGAAATGGTATCACCGAGTAATCGACCTCACGCCGCTTGCCGGCAAAACAATCACATCGTGGTACACGGCGTTTGACCTGGCAACCAACTCTACCGGGAACATTATGGGCAGAATTGCCAATGTCCAGGTAGGAGGGAGCTGGATATTCTCGGCCCCGGGAATTCAGGGATCGGTGCTAAACCTTGGTCTCGGTTCGGGACCAGGGACTTCCAACTTTACCAACCAACAAACATGGTCGCAACTGATTTCGATCGGCGGAACAAACACGCAGCATGTTGCCAATAACGCCATCACAAACAGCGCGTCCTACTCTGCTACTGGAACGCAAACCATCAACAACAACTCGGAGCAAGTAGTGGGGACCGTTACCATCAGCACGGTTGGAGGATCTGTAGCGATATATGGTCACGTGATGTCGAACGCGGGAAACGCTGGGCCATTTACCATTCGGATTCGGAAAGACAGCCTGACGGGTACCGTGCTTATAACGAGCGGCATTGGGGCTGGGTCTACGTCGTCAAGCCCGCAGGCTGTGGATACATCTCCGGCAGCATCACAAACCTATGTGCTTACGGTTTACGAGAACTCCGGCGGGAGTCAGGTTATCAGTAATGTCAGCCTGGTGGCCATGAATTTGAAAAAGTGAAACATGAAAACCCTTGTCTTATTTGATAAGAAAACCGGAGAAACAAAAGGCTACGTCAAGCTGACTACGGACTCGGACGTTAACCTTTACGATGCCGATACCTCGTTGGAGATACCCAGCGACCATCCGGCCGTGCATGACCAGGATGGCTGGAAAGTTGTTAATCGTAAGCTGAAGAAGGGATGATGGGCGTCGCGTTAAATCTTCTCTCAAAGCCTCCAGTTCAACAGGTGACGATGCCGATCTACTGGCAGGATCCGGCGGGCGTTGGACCGGATGCGATCAGGAGATACTTCAGCGCAATACAGGCCGTTTACAACCCTATTCAGATTGAAGCGTCACCGATGCCACAGGGAAACCAGCCGGTAGATGGCAGACATTTACAGGTTGTTTTTGCCGGGTCTCCTCCGACCCCGAGGCTGGCGACTGACGACGCTTATGGCGTTGCACGGCCAGGGAGGGCTTATATATATACCGGCGCGCTTGGTGGTTTTGGAGACGAACGCGACGCTGCCACAGAAGCCGTTCTGGCGCACGAAATTGGGCACATGGTCGGCCTTCAGCACACGCTTGCGGGTACCATGCAGCCGGTTATTACTCAGCAAGGATTACTTCGGGGAATGCAGCCGTTAAGCAAGGGCCAACTGAAGCGAGCCGGAATATCGCTTATGGATTTAGCCAAATAGGTTGGTTTTAGGTGAGCGCGTTTAGAATTGCTGGACGTTAAGTGTCTTGACAAAATAGCAAAAGTGTGCTAGCATATATGTGGGGAAACCATATCCACGGAGGTTCGTCAATATGTACTACCTATTTTCAGCACTGGCGGGTTTTGCGGCTGGCGCGGTTCTTTCAAAGCTCTATTTCGGCTCTGTGCAGGCGGAATTGGCCAGGATTCTGGCGACTTCGCTGGGCGACGTGGCTAAAGCGCAGGCAGCGGCACAGACCGAACTGGCAAAAATCCTCTCGCTTCCTGGAAAAGCGGTTGATGCCGTGAAGTCTGAAGCCGAAGCCGTTATCAAGAAACTCTAAGTCGTTACGGAAGGGGTCTATCATGGGAGCACTTCCACTTGCGTTAATAGCGTCCGCAGGCGGTTCTTTGCTAAGCGGTATACTTGGATCGTCTGCCGCAACCAACGCGGCGAATGCTCAGGCAGCAGCCGCGGAGCAAGGCGCCGGTCTAAACTATCAGGCCACACAGAACGCCCTCGATCTGCAACAACGGGAATGGCAGGCGGCGCAATCCGAGCTTGCTCCCTACCTCAATGCAGGCTATGGGGCGCTGAGCCAGCTTTTATCCGGCATGGGCATTCCGCAAACAACCTATGCAGCAGTGCCGACAGCGGCAGCATCTTCGCCAGTGGCCACAGGAGGAGTGCCCCTTTCGTCTCTCAGCACCACGGCCATGGTGAATCAGCCGGCGCCGAAGAAGAATATAGGAAATGTGCTGGGCGGCTCCGTGGCTGGACTTGGAATGTTTGGCGGAGCTAACCCGTTGCAGGTTCCCGCAGCCAGCGGAGAGCAATCTTTCGAGGCGGCAGCGGACAACCTTCTGCACCTTGCCAAGGCCGGATACATTACTCCGCAGCAGGCAACTTCCGGGATGCAGCAACTCCTTACCTCCGGCCAAAACTACATTAGTCAGCAGGGTCTTGGGAGTGCCGGAAGCAAAGCCATTGCCAACATGAACAAGGTTATCGGAGATGTGATGTCAACGGCTGGCAGTCTTAAGGGAATAACACCCCAAACCGGCACCCTTAGCGATATGTCCAAGCTCTTTGTGCAGCCTGGAACCAATGGATGGTATGGTACCTCCCTTAACAACGCGCTCAACCTGACAGACCAGATCCTGAGTTCGTACAACAATGCTGGCACAATGCAGCCAACTGCCCCCGCTGGCACGCAAACCATTACACCGAGTTCCGACGTTAGAACGGCTTCTCTGAACGCCGCGCCGTCGCAAGGTATTTCTACTGGTCAAGCCAACGCCAATGCAGCGATTAACGTTCCATTGGTAAACGGGGCGGCGGCGCAGAGCGTTGCTCCGAACCCCACAAATACCAATGGCGCGCTTAATGCCACATCGCTTAACGAACAGTGGGCAACTCCGTTCACTCCCCCTACGGCAGCAGAGGCAGCGGCAACGCCGGGCTACCAGTTTGCGTTGTCGCAGGGCGAACAGGCCATTCAGCGCAGCGCAGCGGCACAGGGCAATCTCCTGACAGGCGGAACGGCCAAAGACCTCAACAACTACGCGCAGGGGATGGCAGACACCAACTACCAGCAGGCTTTCAATAACTACTTGCAGCAGTACCAGCAGAAGTACAACATTTTCAATAACAACCAGACGAACCTGTATAACAAGCTGGCCTCGATAGCGGGCATGGGACAGACCACAGCCGGGCAGTTGTCAAGCGCAGGGTCGAATTACGCCAACTCAGCGGCCAACGTAGGGATGGCTGGAGCAAATGCAGTGGCCAATCAGTACAACAACGCCGCGGCCGCGATGGGAAGTGGATATGTGGGAGCGGCCAACGCATGGGGCAACACGGCGCAATCGCTGGGCAACTTGCCCCTCTACGCGCTGGCCATGCAGCAGGGAAACGCCAATAACGGTCAGCTTATCGCAGGCTAGGAGCACTCATGACAGGCATTCCATTACCAGCTTTGGCAGTCCACGGACCTGACCCCAACGAGACGGCAAACGCCTTTGCACAGGCAATCAGGCTTCGTCAGGCAGCACTCGCGCAGCAGCAGAGCGCAGCGCTTGATGCCCAGCGCAACGCTATCTTTCAGCAGGACGCCAACACGCAGGCCGCAGCGCAGCAATTCAAGCAGCAGCAGGCGCAGCAGCAGCAGACGGTAGGCTCCAAGATTGGCGAACTCATTGGACAGGCGACCGACCCGCAAGGAAACACCGATCAGGCGAAGCTCAAAAATCTATTCATCCAGAACGGAATCGGGCAATTATATCCCGAAGTACAAAGTTCCCTCACGGCGATCACGGCAGCTAATCAAAAAATTAACGCCGGGACAATCAAGAACTCTCAGGACGCTCTTGCCTACGGGCAAGCCCTCGCTGCTCACGCTGCCGCGATGCCCCACAACGCTCTGACGCAGCAATGGCTTATTGGCAAAATCAATCAGCAAGACCCCCAGCAGGCGCAAATCCTGGCGCAGGCGTTTCAGGCGGACCCGGATGGGACTTGGGCGAGAATTTCAGCCAATGCCGCGCCCAAGCCCATCACGCTCAGCGCCGGACAGCAACTTGTACAGCCGGACGCCTCCGGAAAGTATCAGACGGTTGCACAGGGAGGGCCAAGCATGAATGTTTCCGAGCAGGAAATGCAGGACTGGCTGGCCAAGAACCCTGGCAAGGGTCCAGCTGACTTCATGGCGTACAAGGCGACGCTGGTCCCCCAAATGAATTTTAACCTGCAATCGGGCATGGGGGGGATGCCATCCTACAAACAGTTACCTCCCCAGGAGCAAGCACAGGTGCAGGCGATTATTGATGGACGCCAGAGAATACCGTCAAGCTTCGCTCAGAAGATGCCATACTGGCAGCGCATCATGGCAGCGGCATACCAGTTGGACCCCCAGCTAAATGAGCAGCGGTACGAACTGAGAAAGAGCTATACCGTAGGCCCGCAGTCGAAGGAAATTAACGCCATCAATACCACGCTGGGTCACGTGGGCGCGCTGGCACAGGCCGTTCAGGCTCTAAACAACGGAAACGTTATGCAGCTTAACAGGATTGCGAATGCCTATGGGGTGCAGGTAGGACAGACGCCCATCACGACCTTCCGAACCATTGTTAACCGCGTAGGCCCGGAGCTTGTTAAGGCATACTCTGGAGGCGCGGGCAGCGAGGCCGAACGCGAAGAGGTGCAGAACGATTTTAACCCCAGCCTCAGCCCGCAACAGTTACTTTCAAACGCGCGCGAAACGGCCAAGCTTCTGCGGTCAAAGATTTCAGCGCTGGAAAACCAATGGGATACCAACAAGAGCACTGGCACGCCTTCGTTTGACCAGCAGTTTATTATGCCGCAGGCTAGACAAGCTCTCCAGATGCTTGCCCCCAGCGCGGGGGGATCACCCGGAAACTTTATCAGTGTGACGGCCCCTGGTGGCAAAGTTTACCACTTCCCAACCCAGGCAGCAGCGGACAATTTCAAAAAATTGGCGGGTATTAAATAATGGGAGGCTCTCCGCAGATCGACTACGATGCTCTGGCGAAGCAAGCGGGCGCGATTTCCCCGGCCGGCCCGGACTACGACGCTCTGGCGCAACAGGCCGGAGCTATCTCGTTGTCACCATCTCCGATGGATGCTCTGGAGCAGCAAAAGAACTTCAGCGCGCAGGATTTAGCTATCGGCGCTCTGAAAGGGCTGGGCCAGTCGGCTAACGATGTTTCACGCCTTATCCACGCCGTCCCCATCATTGGTCCGGCAGTAATTCCCCAGGCTGGTATAGAAAACGCCGAACGTCTGGAAACGCCCACCAACCAAACTCAAGAGTACGGCGCGACATTCGGGAATGCCCTTGGCAAAGGCGCGCTTATGGAGGCAGGCGGTGAATTTCTGCCTCCGGCGTGGTATCTCGCCGTGCCCGGGCAGGCAGCAATTGGGGCAGCCGTTGCGCCCCCTGGCCAGCGATTGGCTGGGGCGATTACCGGAGCCGCTGCCGAGGGACTCGCGCAGGGCATAAAGGCTCTGGCCCCGACGATGGCGGAAACGGCGCTTGGGATCGGAAACAAAGCGCGTGCTTTTGGAAAGACTCCGGGGGTCGCTGCTCTGGAAGAAACGCATGGATTTAGCCCCGCGGTCGTACACGATAGCGCTTCACAGGCCATTGAGAACAACTCAAGGCAGCTAGATCAAATCTACGCCAATTCGAAGATTCCGGTATCCATGAAGCCAGCGCTCGATGTCCTGAAGAACGCACAGGACACGGCGATACGCCAGAACAATAAAGATGCGATTCAGGCTATTGACGACATCCGTTCAAGGCTCATGACGAATGCCGTTACCGGAAAGAACATGGGAATCTTGAGATCGGCGTCTGACGCACTTGAGCTTAAGCGTGGCATCGGAGAAGCGGCTAACTGGAACCCAAACATTCAAACCAAGGGAACAGCCAGACTTCTGCGCAAGGTCTATGCGGCCATTGACGGAGAACTCGACAGAGTAGCACCGGAAGGCGCGGACCTGAACCAGAGGATATCAAGCCTCATTGAAGTTCGCAACAGGGCAGATATTGAAGGCCGGAACGCCGGGGTCGTGCAGAATGTTGCCCACCGCGTAGCGGCTCATACTGGAGCGCTGACGGGGGCGCTCGGCGGCGGTTATGCAGGATATCGCGCCGATGGCCCGGAGGGCGCGGTTATCGGAGCGTTGGGCGGAGCAGTTATTCCGGAGTTGCTTAGCAGCCCTACGGCGCAGATGGCAGCGGCTAGGATAATGGGTAAAGCACCATCCATTATACGGCCGGTTGCCGTTCCGCTAACGCTGTCTGCGCTCGTACAGCATTAGGTCGCGGGATAATTCTCTCATGGCCGGGAGCACAACCAGAAAGTACTCAGCAAGGACTCCCAGGATGAAACCGATGACCATATATTCAAACATCGTTAACCTCAACTCACATTATACTATGGATTAAACCAAAATGCCAGACACCCCAATTCCCCAAGAAGAATTTGCCTTCCGCAAAGAAGTATTGGAGCGCCTCACCCGCATGGAGACCACTCTGGCCCCCATGGCCAACGGACGCATCAAGAGCATTGAAGATGACGTTGCCAAAATCAAACAGGAGCGCTCCTGGGACCGCGGATTAGCGGCTGGCATTAGCCTGACCGTAAGTGCTCTATTTACAATAGTACGAGCCTACCTACGCGTGCCTTGACGAACCCGCAAACTTGTGCTAGTATAGTGTTGTGGCTGGGCTTAACGACGAGGAAGATAAGAAGCTCGTAAGTCCCGGAAGAAACTCCGGCTGAGCGATCCCGGCCACAAAAAAACATGCGAGGTGACCTATGGGTGGATTCTCTGCCATATTTCGGGAGTTGGTGGGCGGCGATCCCGTCAAGGGCATCTCTGACCTCATCGATCAGTTCCATCTCTCGCCGGAACAGAAGGCGGCACTCGAACAGCAGGCGCAACAGCTTGAGTTGCAGCGTGAGCAGATTGCGGCGGCACGCGACCAGGCCGTAACCGCGATTCAGGGCCAGAATATACGCGCCGAAACAACTAGCTCTGACGCTTATGTGCGGCGGGCGCGGCCCACGTTCCTTTACCTGATGTATCTTTGCATGCTTTTTTCGCTGATCGTAGCACCGGCGATTTCCGAGGCGCAAGGACACGGATTTCAGATCATGCAAATTCCAGATGCGTACCTGCAACTATTCGGCGTTGCTTTCCTGGGTTACGTTGGGGCTAGATCGTGGGACAAGAAAAACGGGACGCAAACGAAGTGACTTCACGCGCACACGCTTTCCTGAATGCGGGCGTGCTGGCGGCAGTATGATTCCTGCTGGGATGGTTTGTGCGGGGAAGGGATGAAAATGGCGACTTTTGATGACGCTATTTCTAAACTCCTGAATGACGAGGGTGGATACGTCAATGACCCATCGGACCCCGGCGGCGAGACGAAATACGGCATCTCCAAGCGCGCCTATCCAGACCTCGACATCAAGAGCCTGACAGTTGCGCAAGCGGAACAGATTTACGAGCGAGACTTCTGGCAACCCATTTACAACAGCATAAATTCTCAGGAAGTGGCGACGAAGCTGCTGGACCTTAGCGCAAATCAGGATGCGCCGGGGTTCAATCATCCTAAGCAGTCCGTAAAGACCCTGCAACGCGCGCTCGGAATAACCGCAGATGGCTACTTTGGACCCTCCACGCTCCATGCCGTTAACAGCGCGGAACTAAACAAGCTCATGCCGGAATGGCGGGCGCAATGTGCAAGATTTTATGCCCTGGTTGTAGCGCGCAATCCGAAGCTGGTTATTTATCTGACTTCGTGGATGCGCCGGGCAGTCAGGTAAGACGGAGGCAATATGGCAGGAATAGACCCCACCAGCAACGTAGCGGACGCAGGGTGTCCAGGGTAAGCACTGATGACGCACGGAGGATTCTTGCTTGGAAGGATGACACAGGATGCTTGATCCGTTTTGTAAGCAGTGCCACATATGCGGAAAGATTTTCTGGAGAAGCAGCATTGATGAAGCCCTGGATGCACTGCGGCAGCATCTTTTTACCTGTGCCGGCGAATCTGCCGGTATGCCGATGGGAAAAGCTCTGAAAGACCGCCCGGAAAGAATTAAGGAGCTATGGTCGCAACTCCTCACCGGCGAAGACATCGAGTTTCTTCGAGACATGAAAATAGAGCCTTTGGTATAGGAGGGGCCGTGGGAATTAAATATGCTACGCAGCCAAGGTCTGCCATTGTTGGAAAAGCTGTTGCATTGTCGAATCCGCAACCAGTCGTTCATCGGCTTCCCGAAGAACAGCTTCTGGCTATTGTAGCGTCCAGCATTTACTCAACCGGAGATTGCACGATTGAATGGTCCATCAGCAGGGCCAAGCACCTGATTGAAGCCGCGAGGGCCGATGCCAACAAATGAGCCGAGCATTCTTTTTATCGACATCGAAACGCTTCCTAACGTTGCGTGGACCTGGGGCAAATACGATCAGAATGTCCTGGGCTTTGAGCGACAAAGTTGTATTGCTACGGTTGCCTACAAGTGGCTTGGCAAGCCCGTAAAGGCGATGTCGCTGCCGGACTTTCCGGGATACGCTCCGGGGAGCTATGACGACAACGCCCTTGTGCGATTCATTCACGGCATCCTCGACTCGGCTGACATTGCCGTAGCGCACAACGGCAAGCGGTTTGACTTTAAGGTCATCTCGGGACGCTTCATCGTTCACGGCCTTAATCCACCGTCACCCTACAAGATCATCGATACCAAGCTTCTGGCCAAGCGCGTGGCCCGATACAACTCCAACAAGCTTGATGACCTTGGCGAACTGCTGGGAGTGGGTCGAAAAATCCATACTGACTTCGGCCTCTGGAAGGGTTGCATGGATGGCGACCCTAAGGCATGGGCCACGATGGTCCGTTACAACAAACAGGACGTGGTGCTTCTGGAAAAGGTTTACCTGAAGTTCAGGCCGTGGGACCAATCTCACCCCAACGTTGCGCTATATCGAAAAGAGCTTGTCGTTAAGGCGATATGTCCAAAGTGTGGAAGCGACAAGATGAGGTCAAACGGATGGAGGGTGGTCAACACGCGGCGATATAAGAGGCTTGTTTGCCTCGATTGCGGAGGATGGTCACGCGGAACCCACAGTGAAAGCAGCGTTCAGGTTGCCAACGCTGTTTGATTCTTACGCATGGGAAATGTTGCAGTCAACACAGTTTTACAATCCAGGCGAGAAAAGAATGCGGAGCGTAAAGTCACATTACAAACTCAAGTGGTGGTATGGGTTCTACAACCGGATGTATTTCGGAGGGACGCTCCCAATGGACACGGTTGTGAGATGGAGCAGCGCGCCCGATGAATCAGACAAAGACTGCATAGGAAGCATGCAGGATGGCTACGGCTCAGATAGAGGAAGGCTCGTTAAAATTGGCCCACCAACCATCCTGATACACTCCCGCCTAAGAAACCTTGGAAAATTTGTGAACCAGACCTTGCTCCACGAGATGGCGCACCTGGCCGTTCGGCATAACGGACGCTATCGGGACAACAAGTGGTACCTGAGGCATGGACGGAAAAGCCTACACGGCCGCGAGCTTTCGAGACTATTCTCAGACGGCGCATACGAGTATCTGCTGTGACAGACGAACGTTGGTTCAAGGCTCAGTCGTTTGAAATTGACGGCATATTCATTACTGGCAGGTTTGTAGAAATCCATCCTCCAGAGGAGAGCATGACG
>JAEHJW020004250.1_pt1 | contig 34452 bp, 52 predicted proteins | sample 9271431 | NCBI WGS metagenome assembly JAEHJW02 | reverse complement strand
TTTCGAGATCCTCTCGCTGTGCGGGGACACATGTTCTGATCATGCGGGAAGACACAGGATAAACCGGACTGACTTGGGCCAGAAAGCTAGGAAAGACGCGGGTTTCAGGTGGTTCTAGGCGCGCGAGATCGATCCGGTTTGGATTTGATAGCAAACACGCAATTGGGGCAATTTGGACACTAGAAATGATCTTTCGAAGGCCGCGCAAGGCACCCTTCGAAGGCGTTCAAGAGCGCTTTGAGCGCAGACGCGAGATGCCCCACCAGGCCAGCGTGATACCACCTGCGAAGAAGCCGGCGGCGACCATCCAGCCCATGAGGTCGGTCGCGCTGTGGAAGATCGGGGCGTTGGTGAGGATGCGCGAGTTTCCTGCATACGCCGCGCCCAGAGCGGTCAAGGCCATCGGTATGGCCATCATCAAGGCCCAGACACGCAATAACCGAAGGGCCCAGCGATGCATGGCCGTCAGATCGACAGCCGCTGCCAGGGCATCGAGGTGCGGCGCGGTGATGTGCAACTGGTTGTTGTTGCCGGCCACGGCGATACCGCCGCAGGTGGCCGCGGCCTGCTGATTCGCGGCTCCCGCGAGGCCGTGTACGCCCGCGCGCTCACGCACCGCCTTGGCCAGGCTCTCGGCGATCTCCCGGTCTTGCTGCTGCATAGTCCAATCCCCCTATCTGGTTGAGTTTTTCGAGCACGAAGCGGTTGAGGTGGTCGATGCCGCACTCTGACTGCAGCACGCCGCCCGGCGCCAGCCGGCCATAGACCAGCACCAGCACCTTGGCGTACGGCTCCGAGCCGATCCGAACCCCCAGCAGATCGAGCGTCAGATCGACGATCCGCACTGCCCGGTCAAGCCTCGCAGCGTCCAGTCCCACAGGCTGAGACTCAAGCGTGGAGCGGCTTACAAGGCCATCGAGGTGATCAGGACCCTCGCCGGTGAGCAGCCAGTTGGCGTTCCAGCCCATGCGTGTGAGTGCCGCGAGCACATCCACACCTACTTCGCGGACGCCTCGTTCTAAGCGCCCGTAGGTGTTCTTGTGAACCCCGAGGGCCTTGGCCATCTCTATCTGTGAGACCGACCCCCGAATGGATGCCAGTCGCGTACCGACGAGAACCCAGTAAGGGTTCGCTCTTTCGACGGCTAGAGCGCGAACCTCTGTTCGCACTTGTCCTTGATGTTCGCTCTTTTTGTAAGTCATTGACTTAGAATGAAATTAATAACGACGCATCGAGTGTGCTCACGGTCGAGAGTGCGAACACCCAAAAGGGTCTTGCATCTACACCCGAACGGGTTTAATGTCTGCTCCGTAGACAGGGCAGCTTGTTGCCCGTCGCCTCGCCCACGGAGATCGCCATGAAGCAACAGCCCACCCGTCCACTGACGCCTGATCAAGTTCGCGCCCGGATGCGCCGGGAAGGCATCACCTTGGCGCAATGGGCTGCCGACCGTGGCTACAAGCGTGATCACGTCTATCGCGTGATGGGTGGCCAGTACAAAGCGTATTTCGGCATCGCGCACCAGATTGCGATCGACCTTGGCCTGAAGCTGCCCGCAGCTGATGCTGAGCAGCCTAGCACCGCCGTCGGACCCCGCAATACGCAATCCGCGCGGGCGGCATGAACATGGGCGCCGTCAGGGGGACAGACAGCCGCGCCGAGCGCCTGCGGGCGCTGCGCCAGGCGGCCGGACTGTTGGTGTACATCGAAGTGCAGCAGCGGCTGTGCAGCATCGACCTGAGCCATCTGCGCGAGCCCCAAGTGCAAGCAGGCCTCGAAAGTCTTGAGCGCGACGTCGCTGAGCTGGAAGCGTCCGCGCCATGAGTCGCCGCGACGCGAGCACGGGCGACCTGTTTGCGGTGCCGCAACCTGCCGCGCCGGTGTCCGGCGCGATGGACTACCGCACGGTGATGGCGCACCTGCTGGCCGAGATGCTGCGCGAGAGCAGCCGCGACCGCTACGCGGTCGCTGCCGAGGCGAGCCGTCTGGCGGGCAAGGAACTCAGTAAATACATGCTCGACGCCTACACGGCCGAAAGCCGGGAGACGTTCAACGCGCCGGCGTGGGCGATCCCTGCCCTCGAAACCGCGTGCGGCTCCCATCGCATCACCAGCTGGCTGGCTGGCGTGCGCGGCGGCCGCCTGCTGATCGGCCGCGAGGCCCTGAACGCCGAGCTGGGGCGCCTCGAGCGCCAGCGCGACGAGGCCGGCCAGCAGATCCGCGCGCTGCGCGACCAACTGAGGAGGAGCAAGTGATGAACAGCAACCCTGACGAGCTCGAGCTGGTTGCAGAGGCGCTCAAGGCGATCTTCGGCGAGCTGGCGGCATTCGAACGCCGACTGAGCGAACTGGACGGCTTGATTTTCGGCCACAAGTACATCCCTGGCCTCAGATCAGGTGCCGAGAACACTGCCGCCGCGTCGTGGGACGCCATCGCGGAGACCCACGCCGCGGCAGCAGCTTGGCATCAACGCGCCGCAGCGGCCATCGAGGCGATCAGCCCCGGATTCGTCGCGTCCACGACTCCAGAGCCAACGCGAGAGCTTCGTCTCTTGTCAGGGGGACGTGCAGCTGACGCGACTGCCCAGCATGCGTCCGCTGGCGATCCGCCTCGGTCTGACGCGCCCATTCCGCCGCAAGCGCCGCGCGATCGGGATGCGTCGCGATAAGCGCCGTGAGGACGTGCTCAATGCCATCGATCTTGCCAGCGAGTTCAAGCATGGTCACAGGTGCAGCGTTCATGAGGCCCTCCTTGCGGGCTGTTGGGTTGGCGCCTGCAGATTACCGCGGGGAGGGCCTCACCTTGGTCGGAGAGGCGCGTCATGGCTGACGGCATCGAGCGCGCGGACGAGCGCCGCTACACCCTGGGCGAGATCGCCGCGGCGCTTGGCGTAAGCAAGCGCGCGGCGGAACGGCGCTCGCAACGCGCGGGGTGGCCTTTTACTGAAGAGCCCGACATCGGAGGCCAGCGGCGCCTGTTCGCTCTCGCCGATCTGCCTCCCGACGTGCAGGCCGCCCTGCTGCTACGCGAGCCGCCGGCGATCGACGACGCCGCGGAGCTGCCGCCCGAGCCGCGCAAGCGCGGCCGCCGCGTCACCTACGTGCGCAGCGCGGAGCAGATCCAGTCGATCTGGACGCGCTGGGAGCGGCTGAAGCAGCCGGCCAAGGATCTGGCCGCGCAGCGGTTGAGGGCCGTGCATGCCATCGAGCAGCTGACGCGCCACGGCGTGCGCAGCGTGGAGGCCATGCAAAGGGTTTCCGCGCAGCTGCAGCGCGAGGGCATCAAGGGCGCCAGCGCGCCCAACCTGTTTCGCTGGCTGCAGACGGTGCGCGGCGCGCACCGCAGCGACTGGCTGGCGCTGCTGGCGCCGCACCATGTGGGGCGCACGGCCACCGCGGAGTGTGATCCGGAGGCGTGGGAAATGCTCAAGGCGCTGTATCTGACCCAGCGTCAGCCGGCATTGAGCACCTGCTATCGGCGCGTGCAGCGCGCCGCCGCCGAGAAGGGCTGGAGGATGCCTTATATGCGCACGCTGGCGCGCCGCCTCAAAAAGGAGTTCGCGCCGCAGGAGATCGCCTTTCTGCGCGGTGGTCAGGAGGCGCTGGAGAAGGTCTTCCCACCGCAGACCCGCGACCGCTCGATGTTCGAGGCGATGGACGCGGTCAACGGCGACGGCGTGCTGTTCGTGCCGTGGTGCGTATGGCCGACCGGCGAGATCGCGCGGCCGAAAGTGTGGGTCTGGCAGTGCCTCGGCACCGGGAAGATTCTGGCGTGGCGCGCCGACGTGTCGGAAAACACCGACATGCTGCGTCTGGCCTTCGGCGACCTGGTCGAGCGCTGGGGCATTCCGCGCAAGGCTTTCATTGATAACACGATGGCGGCCGCCAACACCGTGATGACGGGCGGCGTGCGCAACCGCTACCGGTTCAAGGTGAAGGAAGAGTCGATCACCGGCGTCATGCCGCTGTGTGGCGTCGAGGTGCACTTCGTGCGGCCCGCGCATGGGCAGTCCAAGCCCATCGAGCGCGCATTCCGCGACCTGCGCGAGCTGATCGATCATCATCCGAAGTACGCCACGCGCGGCACCAAGGACAAGCCGCTGCCGATCGGCGAGTGGCTGCCGATCTTCGAGGCCGAGGTCGCCGCGCACAACGCGCAGAGCGGGCGCCGCGGTGCGCACTTCGCGGGCCGCAGCTTCGACGAAGTCTTCGCCGAGAGTTACGCGCGAACGTCGGTGCGCAAGGCCACCGTTGAGCAACGCCGGCTGTGGCTGCTGGCCTCGGACAAGGTGCGCGTGGACACCCGCAGCGGGTGCATCGTGCTGGGCCGGGGCCCGCAGGGCGAGAACCGCTACTGGTGCGAAGACCTCACGCATCACATGGGCCGCCACGTCGTGGCGCGCTTCGACCCGCAGAAGCTGCAGGACGCGGTGCACGTGTACTCCCTGGATGGCCTGTACATCGGCCTCGCCGACTGCATCTCGGCCACCGGTTTCGAAGAGAAGGAAACCAGTCGCGCCTACTACCGCGCCCGAGGTCAATTCGAGAAGAAGACCAAAGAGGCTGCCCGGGCCAAGCGGCGCATGGACGAGCTGACCGCAATCCGCGAGGTACCCGATGTGGTGCCTCCGGATGCGCCAGTCGCTGGCGTCATCGCACCCGTGTTTGGTCGCCCGTCCGCGCGCCAGGACGAGGCGTTGCCAGTGCCGGCCACCGGCACCGACGGCCCCACCAAGCACGACCTTTACATCATCGACCTTGCGCGCAGGCGCGCGAAGGAAAGCTTGTAAGTGCTCCGGCGCCGTTGGCGCGGCGCCGGAGCGTGGCAGCAGCAGCACTTTCGACGGTCACCACCACTACCAAGGGGCATTGAAGCATGAGCACCGAAGCAGCGAGCAACGTCCGCACCATCTACCCGGGCAGCCCGGAGCTGCGCGAGCGCATCCGCGGCGTGATGAGCGCCGACAAGCGCATGAGCCAGACCGTGCTGGCGCGCGAGGCCGGCGTCAGCAGCACGACCCTGAGCCAGTGGCTCAGCGGCACGTACGCCGGCAACAACGAGGCCATCGAGCAGAAGCTCGAGATCTGGCTCGAATCCTACGAGGCGCGCCGCGCGGCCGGTGGTAGCCTGCCCGCGGCGCCGGCCTGGGTGGAAACGCCGACCGGCCAGCGGATCGTGGCCGGACTGAGCTATGCCCAGATCGCCGGCGACATCGCAGTGATCTACGGCGGCGCGGGACTTGGCAAGACCACCGCCTGCCAGCGCTATGCGCTGACCAGTCCCAGTGTGTGGGTGGCCACCATGACGCCGGCCAGCGCCAGCGTGGTGACCTGCCTCGAGGAGGTGTGCGAGGCCGTCGGCGCGGGCGACGCCGGCGGCGGCGCGGCCAAGCTGTTCCGCGCCATCGTCAAGCGTGTACGCGACACGCACGGGCTGCTGGTGATCGACGAGGCGCAGCATCTCAGCGTGGCGGCGCTGGACCAGCTGCGCAGCCTCCACGACGCCACCGGCATCGGCATCGCCCTGGTGGGCAACGAGGCCGTTTATGCGCGCATGACCGGCGGCAACCGCGCGGCCTATCTGGACCGGCTGTTCAGCCGCATCGGCAAGCGCCTCGGGCTGCGCCAGAGCACCGAGGCGGATATCACCGCGCTGCTCGGTGCCTGGGGCATCGACGACGGCAAGTGCCGCGGCCAGTTGATCGAGATCGCGCGCAAGCCCGGGGCGCTCCGTACCCTGACCAAGACCCTGCGTCTGGCCAGCTCCTACGCCGCTGCCGAAAGCCGCGGCGTGTGCTGCGAGGACGTACGCGCCGCCGCGCGCGAGCTGGGGAGCGTGGCATGAGCCGCATCGTCCCGGACCCCAGCGACACGCCGATCAAGCAGGGCGAGCACTGGTTCTTGCTCGCATCGTTAGTGTGCACCCAGATCTCGCTGATCGAGGGCCTCGAGCAGGATCAGCGGCACGAGCTGCTCGAGCGCGTGGCGGGGGTTGCCCTGGAGAGCAGCAAGAACCTGCGCCGGAGGAGTGCGTGATGGCCCTCTACAAGCACGCCGCGCGCTACTTCACCGAGCTCGTCCTGCAGCAGATGGATCTGGTCTCGATGTCGGAGTTCACGCCGGCGCAGGAGCGCTGCGCGCTGCTGGCCGAGGTGGCCCAGCGCGCCGCCGAGCAGATCGAGCGCCTGCGCACGCCGCCACCCGTCGCCGCGCCCACGCCTCCGGTGCCGGCGACGGTCGCCGAAGGCCACGACCTCTAACGGGAGCCTCGCATGAAGCCAACCCTTATCAACCCCGTCTATGTCTGCCGCGCATGCGAATGGGTGTACGACGACGAAGACGAAGCGGCTGAGTGCTGCATGCCCGGAATCGACGAGCGCTATCGATGCCCGATCTGCAGCTCGCTCTCCTGTTCCGAGGCTGCTGCCATCGCCTGTTGCGCGTTTGACCCTGAGGCGCCCCCGCCGCCGCCCTCTGCCGTCGAGCTGGAACGTGCCGGCCAGTTGCGACTGATCGAATAGGAGGACGCCCCATGCAAACCGCCGACCTGTTCGAACGCCGCGAGATCACGCCGGAAAGCGTGCTCCAAGCGCTTTCGGGCTGCGTCGGCGAGAGCCGCGGCGCCACGGCCGAGGCGCTGGCTCTGTCGATCACCGGCCGGCGCTGCGCGGCGGATCTGCGCAGTCTGCGCCGCGTGGTCGAGGCGCTGCGCTCGGCCGGGCACCGGATCTGCGCCCATCCCGGCCACGGCTACTGGCTGGCGGCCAGCGACACCGAACTCAACACCACCTGCGCGTTTCTGTACGAGCGCGCGATGACATCCCTTCGGCAGATCGGCGCGATGAAGCGCGTCGCACTGCCCGACCTTGCCGGGCAGCTGGGGCTGCCCATCCGGAGCAAACCATGAGCATGCTCGAACAGATCCGACTCAGCCTGCGGCTGCGCCGCGAGGCGCAGACCGAACGCGTCTTCCGCACCATCAAGCAGGCGCTGGGCGCGGTGTTCTACCTGCGCGACAACGGCTGCACCGTCGAGGCCGTGGAGATCCGCGGCGACCACGCGGTCATCACCATCGACCATCCCGGCGCCTTCATGAAGGGCGCGGTGCACGTGCGCCGCATCCACGGCGATCATCGCGAAACGGTTCACGTCGCGCGGGTGCTCGACTGCCAGGTGCAATGGAGCGTCATCGATCAGCCCGAACTGCTGCGGAGGATGCCGGCATGAATACCACCGACCGCATCCGCGACATGCTGCGCAAGGCCGCGGCGCCCCTGACGCTGGACCAGATCATGGACGGGCTGCCGGAGAACGCGCCGCCCAAGGACAACATCCGCACGATCCTGAAGCAACGCGCCAACAAGGGCGAGATCAAGCTCTGCATCGAAGGCGGCAAACCGGCCTACAGCCTGATCGAGGGCTTCGCGCCGCGCGTGGGTGCCTTCAGGAAGAAGGCAGTCCTCGAGAACCGCCGCGCCTGCGGCGATACCAAGGCTCAAAAGGGGGCACACGCGCCCGCGCCGCTGGCCGAGCCCGCGCCAGCGGCCGGCGAGCTATGCATGCGGATGCATGCCGTATCGACGTCGCTGGGCGATCTGCTGGCTACGTTCATCGAGCAGCGCGCGCATGGCCTCGCCACGCAGCAGCTCGCGCTGGCGATGCGCCACGCCCATGCCGCGCACGTCTTCCTGCTCGAGGGCCGTGACTGATGGACGACGACGAGCTCACCCCCTGCGTGGGCGAGCGCTATCGCGACGCCCTGCACGAGCTGCACCGCGGTGCCGAGCCGCCCGAGACCGAAGCCGAGATCCTGCCATGACCGAAATGACGCCCCTCAGCACCATCGAAGCGCAGGCGCTAGCCTATCGCCAGGCACGCGACCGGTTGCAGTCCCTCGTCGCGGCGCTCGAGGCCGACATCCAGAGCTTGAAGTTGGCGCGCATGCCGCGTCTGCGCGAGGCCCTGGCCACACTGGCCGACACCGAGTCGCGGCTGCGCGCCGACGTCGGCGCGTCGCCAGCCGAGCTTTGGCAGAAGCCGCGCACCCGCACCTTCCACGGCGTCAAGGTCGGCTACGCCAAGCAGCGCGGCCGCGTCGAGTTCGACGATGAGGCCAAGGTCATCGAGCGCATGCGCCGGCTGCTGCCCAAGGATCAGGCCGAGCTGCTGGTCCGCGTGCGCGAGGCGGTGCACAAGCCGGCCGTGTACGACCTCACCGCGGCCGATCTGCGCCGCCTGGGCATCACCGTCACTGCCGACTGCGACCAGATCGTCGTCCAGGACGTCGCGGGCGAACTCGACCGCGCGATCGACGCGCTGCTGGCTGATCTGCGCGACCTTGAGGAGGCGGCCTGAGTGCATCATGAAGACAGCCATCCCCTCCAAGGAACGCGCCCGGCACTTTCGCTTCGCCGTGTGGGCGTTCCGAGAGCCGACGCCGCCCTCGGTGGGGCGGGTGATGCGCATCACGGGGCTCAGCTACGAGTCGGCACGCCGCTGGCGCAAGGACTGGCTGGACACGCTTGCGGCCTCCGTGCGCAACGAGCTGCTGCCGTGAACAGCCACCGCGGCGCCACGCTCCGCATCAAGCAGCTTGCCGCCATTCACGTGCTGGCGCGCAAGCAGCTGCGGCTGGACGAGGACACCTACCGCGCCTTGCTGCAGCGCATCGCCGGCGTGCGCAGCGCGGCCGACCTCGACGGCCCGGGCCGTGCGGCGGTGCTGACCGAGCTGCACCGCCTGGCCGGCGATGGCGCACGCCAGATGCGCAACGCCAATGTACTGCCGGGCGCGCCCCGCGAGGTGCGCGAGGAGATCGCCGGCATGGTGGCCAAGGTTGGCGCCATCCTCACCGAATCGGAGCGCAGCTGGAACTACGCGCACGGCCTCGCGCGGAAGATGTTCCACGTGCAGCGCGTCGAATGGCTGCGCGCCGATCAGCTGCATCGCCTGGTGGCTGCCCTGGTGATCGATCAGCAACGCCGGCGCGCCCGCGGAGATGCGCCGTGATCGGCGCCATCGTCATCCTGACATTCGCGGCCGCGCTTGGCGCGCTGGGCTTCTTCTATGGACTCCGGAAAGGGATCGAGTCCGGCGTGCGCGCCGGCTTCCGCTTCGGATCACGCATGGCGCGCGCAAAAGGCGCCTGCCGCACGCCGGTCAAGCTCGATGTCAACGTCGACTGGCAGTTGCTGCTGACCGCACTCAACGGCGCCGGCTTCGACGTCGTGAAGCGCCCTGTCGCCGCTCCCGGCCAGGCGCTGCATTGATGCGCATCACCTGCCCCTGCTGCGGCGAGGAGTATCCGGTCGACGTCGGCTTCGCGGACGCCGATGGCAAGCGCCTGGCCGCGCTGCTGGCCGAAATGGATCCGGTACTGGGGCGCGCGGTAATCGGCTACCTGCGCCTGTTCCGGCCGGCCAAGCAGGCGCTGCGCACCGCGCGTGCGGTCAAGCTGGTCGCGGAGCTCGACGTCCTGGTGCGCGCGGGCACGGTCTGCCGCGATGAGCGTGGCGGTGTGCGCCGTCCGGCCACGCCGGCGCACTGGGCCGAAGGCATCGAGCAGATGCTGGCCCAGCGCGAGCGGCTGACGCTGCCGCTCACCACGCACCACTACCTGCGCGCGATCGTGTTCGGGCTGGCCGACCAGGCCGATGCCGCGGCCGAGCGCCAGCGCGAGGAGACCGTGAGGCGTGGCCAGCACCGCAGCGCCGGCGGCAACACCGACCTCTATTACGCCTTGAGCCGCATTCAAGGGGAGGTCGATCTGGGTTTGATCGATGCGTCCGAAGCGGAGCGTCGCCGCGCTGCGGCGCGCAAGGAGCATGCATGAACGCGCAGCTGCCGATCGACGCGGGTGACGAGCAGCCCGACCGTTCGCGCGACAAGTGGCCGCAGACGCTGGCGGAGATCGTCGACGTGCTGGTAGACACGGCGCGGCGCGCGGGCATCGGCGTCGATGATGCCTGGGCGCAGGCGGAGCGTTCGGTGCTGGCGATCTCCGCCTACATCGGCGGCCGCAGTATCTACCTGCCGCGCGGCGATCGCGTGCTGGAAGCGATTCGCGACCGGCGCATCTGGAGCGAGTTTCGCGGCGACAATACCGTCGAGCTGGCCCGGCGCTATGATCTGACCGAACGCCACGTGCAGCGCATCCTCGCCGAGCAGCGCGACCTGCACGTCAAGCGCGTCCAGCGCCCCCTGTTCTGAATTTCGCGCGACGCACGTCGCGCCCGATCCATTCCCTTCCGATTCCAGACTGGCCGCGCGGTCGTGGTGACCGTTGGCGGTCGGCCGGCGCTTAGCCCCCTGGGCCTCGGCCGTCCGCCTCTACTTCGGAGGCGGCGATGGACAAGTCGGTCATCCTCGACAAGCTGCGCGCGTGGCCCCTGCTGCTGCTGGGCTTGGTGGCACTGGTGGTCGTGGCCGCGCTCAACCCGCTCAAGGTCGGGCTGCTGATCTGGGGGGTGGCGCGCATCGGCGCCTTCGCCTACGGCGGCTACTGGGTGGATCGCTTTGTCTTCCCTTATGGCCGGCCGCACACGCAGACCGGCGAGCTGGCCGGCGCAGCGTGGCAACGGCGGGCACTGATCGTCGCCGCCTGCGTGATCGCCGGAGCACTGCTGCCATGAGCTGGCGCACCGCGCTCGCCCTCGTCATCGCCCGCGCTCAGAAAGGATGGCAGGCGCTCACGCCGCGCCGCCGCCAGATCGTGGTGGCTGCGTTGCTGGTGGTTCTGGCGCTCCTGATCTCGGCGGCGCGGGCCGGCGAGGTGCGCATTCCCGAAGCCTCGCTGCGGTATCGGCGCGCCCTCGAGCAGGCGGCCGGCGAGCAGTTCGGGCTGAACGCGCCGGTGGCGCGCCTGGCCGCGCAGATCCAGACCGAGTCCGCGTGGCGCCCCACGGCTCGCAGCCTCTACGCCGAGGGCCTGGCGCAGTTCACGCCGGCGACGGCGCGCTGGCTGCCGCAGATCTGCCCGCACGTGGGTCGCCCTGATCCCTGGGATCCGGGCTGGTCGATCCGAGCGATCGCCTGCTACGACCACGCCCTGCATGCCGACATGCGGCCGCGGCACGCCGCGGCGCTGGATCGCTGCTCGGCCTGGGCGTTCACGCTGTCGGCCTACAACGGCGGCGAGGGCTGGCTCGACCGTGACCGCCGTCTGGCCGCGCAGTCCGGCGTCGATCCCGATCGCTGGTTCGGCGAGGTGGCCACCATCAACGCCGGGCGCTCGCGCTCCGCCTGGATCGAGAACCGCAGCTACCCGCGCGGCATCCTGCTGCGCGTCGAGCCGGCCTATCTCGCGGCCGGCTGGCCTGGTCGCAAGGCCTGCACGTGAAGACGATCGCGCTCGAGATCCTGGCGCTGCTGGTCTTCATCGGCCTGCTGATCGGCATCGGCTATGAAATCGGCCACGCCCGGGCGCAGCACGCCGGCGATGTCGCGCTGGCCAGGGTGAAGTCCGACAACGCCGTCTGCGCCAGCGCCGACGTCAGCAAGACCTACGCCATCGCCGACCTCGAGCAGCGGCTGCATCAGGCGATCGAGGACCGCATCGCGCAGCAGCAGGTCGCAAGCGCGGCGCTCCAGGAGCGCGACCTGCAGATCACGCGGCTGCAGCACGAAGCGGCGCAGCGTGCCGAAACCTTGACGAGGCTGACCCATGACGACCCGTTGTGCGGGGCGCTGGCTCGTCTGCCTGTGTGTCCTGCCGTGGGTGACCGGCTGTGGGGCAAGCAGGCAGGCGCCGGCCATCACGCGCCCTGAAGTGATCGAAGTGCCCGTGCCGGTGGTGCAGCCGCTGCCGTCCACGCTGACCGCGCCGCTGGCCCCGCCTGCGGCGCCCCCGTCTCGCTGCACGCTGGCCGGGCGGCCGGCGGTGTGCGTGATCGACGCGCTGCAGTGGGCCGCGAGTCTGCGCGGCGTGCTCGATCGCGCCAATGCCGACCGCGCGGCCGCCGCGCGCATCAGCCAGGGAGGGGCGCATGGCGCGCAGCGTTAAATCACCGATCGCGGATCTGGTGCACCGCTGGCGCCGGGATGCCTGCGCGCTCAACGAGCAGGCGCGCGGGCGCACCGGCGTCGAGCGGCGGCTGATCGAGATGCACGCGCGCGTCAAGGACGCCTGCGCCGGCGAGCTGGAGCGCACGCTGCCCGTGGAGGCCACCCGTGACTGACGTCATCGACCAGGCCACCGAGCACATCGAAAAGGAACAGGCTGCGGCGCTGCGTGCGCACCACGCGCGAGTCGAGGCCAGCTTCGTTGCGCGCGATCCGGCCGTCGAGGGGCTGTGTATCGACTGCGGCGAGGTGATCGAAGCCGCGCGGCTGCGCGTGCTGCGCAAGACCAGTCGCTGCGCGGACTGCGCGCACATCTTCGAGCAACGACAGGAGCGGCCGGCGTGGGCGACACGGTAATCCATCTCTCCGCCGGCGTCGCCGTGACGCTGCTGGTGGCCTTCGTGGGGCTGGTCTTCGGCTTCGGGCGCGTGCTGCTCGGCCAGTTCGAACGCCGCCTGCAGGAGCGCTCCGCGGCGATCGCCGACCTGCGCCAGGCCGAGCGCGACGCCGGCGAGAAGCGCCTGGTGGGCATCGAGGTCTCGCTGGAGAAGGAAGCCGGCCGCATCGGCGACCTGCTCGGGCGCATCGAGAAGCTCAACGTGACGCTGCCGCTCGAATACGTCCGGCGCGAGGACTGGATCCGCTTCAGCGCCACCATCGACGCCAAGCTCGACAAGCTGGCCGAGATGATCCACCAGCGGTTTCCCGGAGGGGATCAGCAGTGAACGACATCGATCTCGAAAAGGCCCAGCGCGAGACCATCCGCTGGCGGATCCTGAAAACCCTCGACGCCGGGCGCCCGCTGCCGGTGGCCGAGCCGATCATCCTGCGCACGCTGGAGGATACACATCACCGCGTGACGCCCCACGCCCTGCGCCGCGAGCTGGACTACCTGGCCACGCGCGAGCTGATCGTGATCACCGGGCGCGACGGACCCGTCTGGTCCGCGCATCTGACCCGCGCCGGCATCGACATCGTCGACTACACCGTCGATTGCCAGCCGGGCATCGCCCGGCCGGCGAAGTGGTACTGACGTGGCCCCGCGCTCGAAGATCCTGAAGCTGCCCGAGGACGTCCGGCGCGAGCTGGAGCGGCGCCTGGTCGCGGGCGGCTTCGGCGACTACGAGGGCCTCGCCGCGTGGCTGGCGGAACAGGGTTACGCCATCGGCAAGAGCACCATCCATCGCTTCGGCTCGCAGTTCGAGGAGCGCCTGGGCGCGCTGAAGATCGCCAGCGAGCAGGCCCGCGCCGTGGTGGCGCAGAGCCCCGACGACGAGGGCGCCATGAACGAAGCGCTGGTGCGCCTGGTGCAGGAGCGCTTGTTCGGAGTGCTGATGGAGCTGCAGGTCGATCCGGAAACGCTGGATCTGCCCAAGCTCGCCCGCGCGATCGCGGACCTGTCGCGCTCGACGGTTCAGCTCAAGAAATACCGCGCCGAGGTGCAGGCCAAGGCGCAGGACGTGGCAAGCAAGGTGGCGCGCATGTCGCGCACCGGTGGTCTCAGCGAGGACACCGCCGAGGTCATCCGCAAAGAGATCCTGGGCATCGCATGAGTACCCCGACGTCGCTGACCGACGCAATCCGCAGCGAGCTGCCCAACACGGCAGCCAGCGACGTGCCAGCCGTGCTGCTGCTCTACCAGCAACGCTGGATCCAGGACGACGCCGACCTGAAGGTAGCTGAAAAGAGCCGCCGAACCGGATTCACCTGGGCGGAGGCTGCCGACGACGTGCTGCTCGCCGGCAGCAAGCGCGACGCTGGCGGCCAGAACGTCTACTACATCGGCTACAACATGGACATGGCCATCGAGTACATCGAGGCCTGTGCGATGTGGGCACGCGTGTTCAACCAAGCCGCCGGCGAGGTGGAGGAAGGCGAGGAGATCTTCAAGGAGGGAGATGAAGAGAAGTCGATCAAGACATATACGATCCGCTTCGCTTCCTCGTTCCGCATCGTCGCGCTGTCGAGCCGGCCGGCCAACCTGCGCGGCAAGCAGGGCGTCGTGGTGATCGATGAGGCTGCGTTTCACGGCCAGCTGGGCGAACTGCTCAAGGCGGCCATTGCGCTGCTGATGTGGGGCGGCAAGGTCCGCGTGATCAGCACACATAACGGCACGGACAACCCGTTCAACGACCTGGTGCAGGAGATCCGCAGCGGGCGCCGCGCCGGCAGTGTGCATCACATCACCTTCAGCGATGCCGTAGCCGAGGGCCTGTACCAGCGTGTCTGCCTGCGGCAGCGCAAGCCGTGGTCGAAAGAAGCCGAGCAGCAGTGGGTGCAGCACATCCGCAAGACCTACGGCGATGCGGCCGACGAAGAGTTGGACGTCATTCCGTCCGAGGGTTCCGGCAGCTGGCTGTCCGGCGCGCTGATCGAGGCGCGCATGCGGCCGGCGCCCGTGCTCCGGTTCGAGGCGCCCAAGGGCTTCGAGATGGAGTCCGACCACTACCGTGCCGCCACGGTCAACGACTGGCTCGAGTCCGAAGTACTTCCGCTGCTGCAGGCGCTCGATCCCAAGTTTGATAGCGTGCTGGGCGAGGACTTCGGCCGCTCCGGCGACCTTACGGTGGTGACGCCGGCGCAGATCCTGCAGGACCTGACGCGCCGCGTGTCGTTCATGCTCGAGCTGCGCAACGTGCCGCATCGCCAGCAGGAGCAGATCCTCTACTACGTCGGCGACCGGCTTCCGCGCTTCCGCCGGGGCGCATTCGATGCCCGTGGCAACGGCTCGGCCGTCGCCGAGTTCATGGCTCAACGCTATGGCTGGTCGCGCATCGAACTGGTGATGCTCAGCGAGACCTGGTACCGCGAGCAGATGCCGCCACTGAAAGCCGCCTTCGAAGACGGCACCATCGTGCTCCCGCGCGACAAGGACGTGGCCAGCGACCTGCGTCTGGTGAAGATGATCCGCGGCGTCGCGCGCGTGCCTGACCAGCGCTCGACTGGCGAGGACGGCTCCAAGCGGCACGGCGACGCCGCGATCTCGATCGCGATGATGCACTACGCCAGCCGCAATCTCGGAGCGCCGATCGAATTCCAATCCACCGGCCCGCGCGCATCGATGTTCGATGGCGCCGGCGTGCGCTTCAGCGACGAGGGGCTGGGCGTCGTTGCCGGCGAGACTGACTTCCGAGGCTACGTATGAGCGATCCGCAAATCGAACCCGGCAAGCCCCTGCTCGACCGGGAGATCGCCACCACCATCGACGGCCGCGACATCACTCGCGGCTACCTCGGGCCACTGCTGCTGCCCTGGGACAGCATCCTGCGCACGCGCGGCAGCGGCGACGTCCTGATCTACGAAGCGGTGTTGTCCGAGCCGCAGGTGGCGGCAGCGCTGCAGCAACGGCGTCTGGCCCTGGTCAACTGCGAGTGGCAGGTGGATGCCGCCAGCGACAAGGCGGTGGACAAGGCGGCGGCGGAGTTCCTGCGCACGCAGCTCCATCGCGTCGGCTGGGACAGCGTCACCGGGCTGATGCACTTTGGCGTCTTCTACGGCTACGCGGTCGCCGAGGTCATCTACGGCCGCGACGGCCGCTACATCACGCTGGACGCGATCAAGGTGCGCAATCGGCGGCGTTTCCGCTTCACGCCAAAGAACGAGCTGCGTCTGCTGACCTACCAGAACATGCTGGTCGGCGATCCCTGCGACGCGCCCTACTTCTGGTGGTTCGCGACCGGCGCCGACAACCACGACGAGCCCTACGGCATGGGCCTGGCGCACTGGCTGTACTGGCCGGCGCTGTTCAAGCGCCAGGGCCTGAAGTTCTGGCTGATCTTCCTCGAGAAGTTCGGCATGCCGACGGTCATGGGCCACTACGATGCGAGCGCCACCCCGGCAGAGAAGCAGATGCTGCTGGCCGCCGCCAAGGCGGTGCAGACCGACTCCGGCGTGATCATGCCGCAGGGCATGATGCTGCAGCTGCTCGAGGCCAACCGCTCCGGCACGGTCAACTACGAGACCCTGCACAAGACGATGGACGAGACGATCAACAAGACCATCATCGGCCAGTCGATGACCAGCGAGTCGCGCGGCGGCCAGTACAAGAGCGAGATCCAGATGGAAGTGCGCCAGGACCTGATCAAGGCCGACGGCGACCTGATCTGCGAGAGCTTCAACCTGGGCCCGGCGCGCTGGCTGACCCACTGGAACTTCCCCAATGCGCAGCCGCCGCGCGTGTCCCGGATCGTCGAGCAGCCCGAGGACATGCTGCGCCGCGCGCAGCAGGACCAGACGGTCGCCGCGATGGGCTTCCGGCCGAGTCTCGCCTACATCGAGCAGACCTACGGTGGCGAGTGGAGCGAGATTCCGAACGCGCCGGCACCGCAGCCCGCGCAGGCCTCCGCATCCCAGACCTCGGCCATGTTCGCCGAGGGCTCCCCGGTCGACACGCCGAGCCTGCAGGCCGACCAGCTGGCGCGCGCACTGGCGCCGCAGACCGATGCATGGATCCAGAAGATCCGCGATCTGGTGCAGCGCGCCGGCAGTCTCGAGGATGTGCGCGACGGGCTGTTGGCGCTGGCGCCCGACATGAGCCTCGAAGGCTATGCCAGGGCGATGGGCGAGGCGCTGGCCGCGGCGGCCGCAGCGGGCCGCTACGACATCCTCGGCGAGGCCAGCGGTCATGCCGGAGGCTAGCTACGGCTCGCTGCCCTTCAAGGAGCAGATCGCCTATTTCCGCCGCAAGGGCAACGCCCTCACCGACGACTGGACACAGCTGTTCGGCGCGGCGCACGACCACGCCTTCGTGGTCGCCGGCGCCAACCGCGCGGATCTGCTGGCCGACCTGCGCGCGGCAGTCGATCGCGCGATCGCCGAAGGCGCCACCCTGCAGCAGTTCCGCAAGGACTTCGATGCGATCGTCGCGCGCTATGGCTGGGACTACCAAGGCGGTCGCAACTGGCGATCGCGGGTCATCTACGAGACCAACCTGCGCACCAGCTACGCCGCCGGCCGCTACGCCCAGTTGCAACGCCTGAAGAAGGTGCGGCCCTATTGGCAGTACGTGCACAGCGACGCGGTGATGCACCCGCGCCCGCAGCACCTGGCCTGGAACGGCCTGGTGCTGCGCGCCGACGATCCCTGGTGGAAGGCGCACTATCCGCCCAACGGCTGGGGCTGCCAGTGCACCGTGCACGCACTGGACGACTTCGGGCTGCAGCGCCTCGGCAAGTCCGGTCCCGATACGGCGCCCCCGGTCGAGATGCAGACGGTCACCGTCGGCGCCCAGGGTGCGCATCCGCGCACGGTCGACGTGCCCGCCGGCGTCGATCCCGGCTTCGGCCACACGCCCGGCGCCACCGCGCCGTGGGGATCGATGGGCGAGCAGGCCGAGCAGGTGCTGGCCAGCGGCGAGGGTTACGGGCGCGGCCAGTGGGAGCGCCTGGGCGGCAGCACCTGGGATCAGCTTGGACGTCCCGATCGCGTGCCCTTCGAGCCGACGCCGGTCCCGCTGGGTCCGCCGGGGACGACGCCCGCGGACGTGCGAGAGACGATCGAAGGGCTGCTGCATGGGCCGATGCGAGTGTTCGACGTCAAGGGACTGCCCCTGGCGATCGACGCCAAGGCACTGGCGCAGCACCTCGATCCGGCGCGCGCCGAATACCTTCCGCTGCTGCTCGATCTGGTCGCCGATCCCTGGGAGGTCTGGCTCACGCTCGAGCGCAACGCCGCCGGCTACTACGAGATGCGCACGCGCCTGATCAAGGGCTACGACATCGGCAAGGGCCACACGCTGCTGCTGGTGGCGCAGGAACGCGCGGGCTACCTGGAGGCGTGGACGCTGCTGCCGACGTCGGACCGCAAGTACGTCAACCAGCAGCGCGAAGGGCTGCTGTGGTACGGGTCGGAATAAGGGCCCTCGCTCCCCACGCACGGGGCGGGCAGGTCGTCCGTCGTCTCGGGGTGCGTCCCACGGCGTAGGCCCGGCAACAGTCTAGGAGCGGTCATGGCAGGCGCACAAGTCATCATCACGTTCGACGGCCGTGCCGCATTGGCCGCCATCCGAAATGCGGCCGCGCTGATGGAAGCGCCGGCCGTGATGCTGGCCGACATCGGCGAAGAGTTGCTGGTCTCCACGCGCGCACGCGCCGCCGCCGAGGTCGATCCGGCCGGACTGCCCTGGGCGCCCCTGTCGCCGCGCTACGCCCGGCGCAAGGCGAAGCTGCGCCCCGGCTTGCCGACCCTGAAGTTCGACAACCACCTGCTGGGCGATCGCCTGGTCTACCAGGTCAACGGACCGGAGCTGGCGGTCGGCACCAGCGGCCCCTATGCGGCCGCGCAGCAGTTCGGGCGGCCGGAGGCGAATCTGCCGGCGCGTCCCTTCCTCGGCCTGTCCGAGGAGGACAACGCGGCCGTATTGCGGATCACCGCGAAGCACCTGCTGGACGCCATCCGGGGATCGACCGCACAGAACGCGCTGTGAGCGACGCAGGCCCCGGTCCCGGTAGGATGGCCGGGGGCGATGGACGCGCGGCGTTCTTAAACGGGTTTCGAACGCTTCAAACGGGGGTTTGCGGCGCCTTGGACCCTGCCGCCATGCGCTCGGCCTCCATCTTGGGCGATGATGGGACGAAGCGGCGCACTAGCCCACCGCATTTCGACGCCAGCTCCGGCGCCACGCTCGATTGACGCGCGAGCGCCTCGCGGGGCTATGCTGACCGCCGGGTGCCGCAGCACGGGGTAGTAGTTGTTTGCGCGACGCGCGTCGCATCCGGTGACGGTGGTCCACCCGGGACGATGGCGCCATGCCCGCCGTCCATCCCGCCACTCCCAAGCGCCTGGCCATCTTCCGCGCCGGCCGCCACACGGCCGTCGACGGCCGCGCCCTCGAGTTCAGCCAGGCCGACCTGCAGGCGATCGCCAGCGGGTACGATCCGGCCGTCTCCGAAGCGCCGATCGTCATCGGCCACCCGGCGCTGAACGCGCCGGCCTTCGGCTGGGTGCGCAAGCTCGAGGTCGAAGGCGACACGCTCTTCGCCGAGGCCGACCAGGTCGAGCCGGCCTTCGCCGAGCTGGTCAACGCCGGACGCTACAAGAAGATCTCGGCCAGCCTGTACCTCGCCGACAGCCCGGGCAATCCCAAGCCCGGCACGGCCTATCTGCGCCACGTCGGCTTCCTCGGTGCCCAGCCGCCCGCGGTGAAAGGCCTCCCCTCGGCCGCCTTCGCCGCCCCGGACGCGCTGACCGTCGAGTTCGCCGACGGCGGCAGTGCGATCGCATCCACTGTCGCCGGCCTGTTCCGCCGCCTGCGCGAGCACCTGATCGAGACCAAGGGCTTGGGCAAGGCGGAAGCCGTGCTGCCCAGCGATGACCTTGCCTCGCTCGACGCCGCCGGCAACGACGCCGACGACGTCACCGGCGCCGATGCCGACGCCGTGCCGCAGTTCGCGGCTTCCCGCACCCGCACCCTGGAGACATCGATGGACGCAGCCAAAGCCGCCGAACTCGCCGCCCGCGAGACCACCCTGAAGACTCGCGAGGAGGAGCTCGCCCGGCGCGAGACCGCCGCGCGGCGCGCCGACGCCGGCGAGTTCGCCGAAGGCCTGGTCAAGGCCGGCAAGCTGCTGCCGCGGCAGAAGGCGCCGATCGTCGAGCTGATGCTGGCGCTGCCGGCTGCACCGATCAGCTTCGCCGAGGGCGCCCAGACGGTCACCAAGGAGCCGGCCGAGCTGCTGCGCGCCTTCCTGGGCGAGCTGCCCAAGCAGGTGGACTTCCAGGAGAAGTCCGGCGGCACCACCGAGGCTGCCCCCGCGTCGTTCGCCGCACCGGCCGGCTCGCAGGTCGACGCCACGCGCATGGAGCTCTTCCAGCGCGCGACCGCCTACCAGCGCGCCAACCCCAACACCGACTTCAAGTCCGCCGTCCGCGCTGTCGGCGGCTGACCCTGACAGCGCACCCGGAGGATCCCCGCCATGCAGTTCCACAGCGTACTCAACCTCTCGATCGCGGCGGCCGGCGCCGTCGTGGCCGAGACCTTCGTCTCGCAAACCGGCGGCGTGCCCGCCGCGGGTGCCAACGTGCTGGGCGTCGCCCGCGCGCCGGCCACCGCCGCCGGCCAGCTGATCCCCGTCGACGTGCTGGGCACCGCCATCGTGGCATCGGGCGGCGCGTTCAATGTCGGCGACCCGCTGCAGTGCGACGTCAACGGCAACGCGGTCGTCGTCAGCACCGGCAAGACGGTGGCGCGCGCGCTGATGGCCGCCACCGCCGCCGGCCAGCGCATCGAAGTCATCCTGATCCCCAACTGAGGACGTAGGCAATGGCACAGCTCACCCCCAGTCAGGCCCGAATCGTCGATCCGGTCCTGTCCAAGTACGCCCTCGGCTACACGATGCCCGGCAATGTCGGGCGCAACCTGTTCCCGCTGGCGCCCGTGTCGATGTACGGCGGCAAGATCATCCAGTTCGGCAAGGAGGCGTTCCGGCTCTACAACACCGCGCGCGCTCCGGGCTCCGCCACCAAGCGCATCGAGTTCGGCTACCAGGGCAACCCCTACGCGATCGTGCCCAGCGCCCTCGAGGCGGTGGTGCCGCGCGAAATCATGCAGGACGCGAGCATCGTGCCCGGCATCGATCTGGCCAGCCGCTCGGTCAACACGGTCCTGCGCAACCTGATGCTGGCGCACGAGAACACCTGCGGCACGCTGGCACGCAACGTCGCCAACTACGATGGTGCCCACCAGCACGCGTTGACCACCGGCACCAACAGCTGGCTCGCGGCCGGCTCGGATCCATCGGGCGACATCGAGACAGGGAAGGCCGCGATCCGCAGCTCGATCGGCGTGTATCCCAACGTCGCGATCATCAGCTCCAAGGCGATGGCCGCGCTGCGTTACAACACCAAGATCCTCGATCGCGTGCGCTACACCTCGGCTGGCTCCATCACCACCGACATCCTCGCCAACCTCTGGGGCATCAAGACGGTGCTCGAGGCCGGCGCGGTGGTGGCCACCGGCGCGGCCGACACCTTCGGCGACGTCTGGGGCACCGACGTGGTGCTGGCCTACGTCTCCGAGAGCGAAGACCCGAACATGGAGGAGCCGAGCTACGGCTACACCTACGTGATCGACGGTCACCCGCTGGTCGAGCAGCCCTACTGGGATCCGAACGCCAAGAGCTGGGTGTACGGCGTCAGCTTCGACAACACCCCGGTGCTGTCGGGCATCACCGCCGGCTACCTGATCCAGTACGCCGGCACCTGATCGGCATCCCGCGCCGCACTGAAGCCGGCGCCCCGCGTGGGCGCCGGCCTGCAAGGAGACCCGCATGGCCAAGTACAAGGTTCTGCGCCCGCACCGCGTCAACGACCAGGTCGTGCGCGAGGGCGAGATCGAGCTCAAGCCCGAGCACGCCGCGCCGCACATCAAAGCCGGCCACCTGGCGCCCATCGAGCCGGTCGAGTCGGACGAGGGTGACGGCAAGCGCAAGGAACGCCGCTGATGTACGTCACGCCGGCCCAGCTGGCGCAGCGGCCGGGCGCCGAGGAACTGGCGCAGGTCGCCACGCCCTCGACCTCGCCGATCGTCGACACCGCGCTCATGCAGGCGGTGCTGCTGGGCACCAGCACCAGCGCCTGGACCGCCGATCAGGTCGCCGCGGCCAACGCCGCGCTGGCGCGCATCACCGATGCCATCACCGACGCCGGCGGCATCATCGAAGGCTTTCTGCAGCGCCGCGGCTACACCCTGCCGCTGAGCCCGGTCCCGGGCGTCGTCGTGGCCTGGGCGCGCGCCATCACGCGCTACCTGCTGCACAAGGATCGCATCACCGACCCCAAGACCGATCCGATCGGCCGCGACTACCAGGACGCGTTCAAGTTTCTGCAGCTCACGGCCAGCGGCCAGTTCAGCCTGGGCGTCGGCGACACGGTCACGGTGATCGGCTCGGGCGACACGCAGGTCGATGCGCCCAACCGCATCTTCGACAGCGACACGCTGGAGGGCTTCGCCACCGACTTCCAGTACACCGGCGATATCCCCGGTACCAGCAGCGGCAGCTCGGGCAGCGGCTATCCATGAGCCAGTTCGCGCCCTTCGACGTGGCCACCGTCATCGCGCAGATTCAGGCGCAGGTGCCGACGCTGCGTTTCGTCGGCGGCGCGGCCGACTACGCCGCGATCAAATCGCTCCGCGAGTTTCAGCCGCCCTGCGCCTTCGTGCTGCTGGCCAAGGAAAAAGCCCAGTACCACCAGGGCGGCGGCCAGCAGCGATCGATCATCACCTTCGGCGTGGTGATGGCGGTACGCAACTACCGCGCCGCCGATCGCGGACTGCAGGGCAGCGATGCCCTGCGCGGCGTGCTCGACTCGGTTCGCGGCGCGCTGATGACCTGGACGCCGCCGGTCAAGGGCGGCCGTCCCTGCCAGCTGCAGCAGGGCGACCTCGTCGACTACGACGGCGCCAACCTGCTGTGGACCGACACCTACCAGACGCAGGCCATCCTGCAGCCTTGAGGACATACCCATGAAAGTGCGCTTGAAGTTCCCTCACACCCATGCCGACGTCTTCTACAAGGCCGGCGACACGATCGAGGTCAACATCCTCGAGGCGCTGTGGCTCAAGGGCCTTGACCTGATCGAGGAGGGCGTCAAGGCCATCGAGGCCGAAGCCCGCAAGCTGGCCAAACCCGGCCAGCCCGCGCCCTACGCCGCCGAGCTGGCGAAAGCCGCCGCCGCCGAAACCGCCGCTGCCGCGTCGGCGCCGGCGCAGCCCACGCCGGCCGCCGCGCCGGCCAAGGAGTAAGCCGCCATGCAGAGCAGCACTTTCAGCTTCCAGGGCAAGGTGTACCTGGCCACACGCGACGTCAACGGCAACTGCACGGCGATGGTCTACTCCGGCAACGCGCCGCTGCTCAAGGTGGCGCTGACCACCACGGTCAAGGATCACAAAGAGAGCACCAGCGGCCAGCGCATCATCGACGATCGCCTGATCACCGAGAAGAAGTGCGACATCACGCTCGAGCTGGACAACTGGAACAGCCAGAACCTCGCCATCGCCATGTACGGCGCGGTCAACACCACCGCCGCCGGCACTGCCACCGGCGAGCTGCTGCCCACCGGCCTGGTGGCCAACAACTACGTGCGGCTGCAGCAGCCCAACATCAGTAGCCTGGTGATCACCGACAGCGCCGGCACGCCGGCCACGCTGTCGCCGGCGACCGACTACAACCTGATCTCGGCCAACGGCGGCATCGTCGAGATCCTCAACGTCGGCACTTACGTGCAGCCGTTCAAGGCGGCCTACAGCTACGCCGGCAGCGCCGACGTCAACATGTTCAGCCAGGCCGCGCCGGAGCGCTGGCTGGTGTTCGACGGCATCAACACCGTCAACAACCAGCCGGTGCTGGTGGACCTGTACCGCGTGCGCTTCGACCCGCTCAAGGAGCTGGATCTGGTCATCGACGACTACGCCAAGCTGCAGCTCATGGGCAGCGCGCTGTGGGACAGCACGAAGTCCGCCAACGCCATCCTCGGCCAGTTCGGCCGCATCCGCACGCAGTGAGCATCATGAGCGGCGAGGTCGTGGTGAGCGTCGTCAGCGACGGTCCGGTCCGGATCGAGCGCGATGGCAACACCGTCCGCGTGCACGACCTGCGCGCGGACGCATCCGACGGGGCGCGGCACGTGGGCGGTGACGACCTCGAGGCTGGCCGGGCGCACCCGGGCGCCCTCCGGATCGTCTGCAACGTCACTCCGGAGATGGTGCGCGAGGCAGCGTCAGGACGTTATCCGGAGGTGCCTCGCGCGAGTTGTTCACCGACTGAAGAATCGCGTCGATCGGCATGCGAAAGCAGCGAGCGTCCATGCCCGCCGGGGCATCAGCCGCCACCCTCCGGAGCAACGCCGTGATGCGGTCCGGATCAAGAACCTGCTGGACCGTGAGCGAGGCGGTGATCACCGCGACGGCATTCACCAGGCCGTTGAACGCGGCCTCGAGTTCCCTGCCGAGCTGATCGGACATGTGCAACCCCCTGAGTTCGTGTGCATCCGCAGTCTAGAAGGATCCGAAGTGGCCAAGAAGATCGATCCACCCAAGGGCGCCGCGCCCGACACCGCCGAGGATCTCGCGATCCTCTACCCCGAGCGCACGGCAACCGTCGCCGGGCGCATGATCACGATGCGCGAATACGGCTTCGCCGAGAGCTTCGGCGTCTACGTGCTGGCCGAGCCGCTGCTGGCCGATCTGACCGACGCCGTAGCGCTGCGCGAAGGAGTTGCCTGGACCACGGTGATCGGCGCGCTGGCGAAGCATGGCGACGTCGTGATGCAGTTGGTTGCCAAAGCCGCCGACGTCGATCTCGACTGGGTGCAGGGCTTGCGCGATGCCGACGGTCAGGCGCTGCTGATGCTGTGGTGGGGGGTGAACGGCCCTTTTTTCGTGCGGCGCGTCGTGACCGCGCTCGCGATCGCCGCGGCGGCGAAGCGAGCCTCGGCTGGGCGCACATCCACGCCTGCCTCATCGCCCACGGACACGACGCCCGCGCCCTCGGACGCTACACCGCCCGCCAGCTGAACCTGTACTTCCGTGAGGCGATGCGGCTCGAGGCGCGCCGGCGCGCGGCGAGGATCCAGGACGTCAATGCGGGGACGGCCGGCGGCAAGGAGGCCGAACAGTTGATCCAGAGGTTGCTGGGTTAGCGCCTGCCGCGCGCCACGTCAACGAGAGTGCCAAAGAACATGACGACTGTGACCACTACCAAGACGGCACCGAGCTCCCCGAGTGACCCGATCAGCGCAAAGCTTATGACAGTCATGAGAGCCCAGAAGATGAGCATGGTCCCGCGCGAGTGCTTGAATTTCCTTGTGAGAGGCCGCGCGCAGGCAGGGCAACTCGAAGCCGTATCGGACACCTGGTGCCCGCATTCAGGGCATTCGACCAAAGCCATGCGCATACCCCCGTCTGACGTCGGCTTCAAGAGTCTAGCAGCATGAGTGCAGCCGACGGCAATCTGAGCATTGCGCTGCGCATCCAGGCCGATCTGGACCAGGCCCGCGCGCAGCTCAAGCAGTTGCAGGTGCAGATCGACCAGGTGGGCGCGTCGGCCACCAAGGCCAGCGCCGGTGCGAATGCGACCGCGGCGGCGATCGGCGAACAGACCGACGCCGCGACCTCCGCTACCGCGGCGCTCGGGGCACAAGCCGACGCGCAGGCTGCGCTCGGCGAAACCGAGGCACAAGCCGCCGCACGCATCCACGCGATAGTTGCTGCGAGCCTTGAGCAGGCTGATGCGAACGGCGCACAGCTCGCGAGCGAACAGGCGCTGACCGAAAGCATCGGCCAGCGCGCGGCTGCGACCGAAGAACAGGTTGCCGCGGCGCGTGCAGCTGCAGCATCCGGCGTCCAGGATCGCGCCGTGGTGGGCGGCCAGATCGCAGACTACGCGGCGCTCGACGCGATCATGGGCAAGAAGGTCGCGACCACGGAAGAAGCCGCCGCCGCGGAAGCCGCGCTCGACCGGCTGCAAGCCTCCGGGATGATCTCGACCGAGGAGCTGGCGGACGCCTTCGCGGCGCTGGACGTCGCGACGGCAGCCGACACCAAGGCGACCCAAGCCAATACCGCTGCGCAGGTAGAGAACGCAGCCGCGAAAGGCATCAACGCGCGCACCAGCTACTCGTTGTCCGCACTCATCAGCGATGCCTCGACCGGCCAGTTCAGCCGCAGCCGGCGCGAAATGGCCGCGCTGGCGAACGAAACCGGACTGATGTCCAAATTGTTGAGCCCGACGGGCTTGGCGATCGGCGGAACAGTGGCGGCAATCGTTGCTCTTGGCGCCGCGGCGATCACCGGTTACGAGCAGGAGCAGCGTCTCAACGATGCGCTGATAGCAACTGGCAACGCAGCAGACATCACTGCGCCCCAGGTCCTGGACATGGCGGACTCACTGACCTCGGGTGCGACCACGCTCGGCGCAGCGAAGGAAGCGATGCTGCTGCTCGTGCAGTCCGGCCGTTTCGCCGGAGACCAGCTGCAAAAAGCGGGGCAGGCAACGGTCGATTTCGCCGCGCTCACCGGCCAGAGCATGCAGTCAGCGGCCAATGCTGTCGAAAGTCTCAATAAAGATCCGCTGCGTGCGGTTGTTGCGCTGAATGATCAGTACCACTTCCTGAGCCTGAGCGAATACCAGTGGATGCAGCAGCTTGAAAAAGAGGGCCAAGGCTATAAGGCCGCGGAAGTCGCAATGGATGCGTTCGGCAACGCCATGCACGCGCGGGCCCAGACGGTTGCCAGTGACCTGAACTACTTCGGTCGCGTGCTGCAAGCACTGAAGAACGAACCGTCGATGGTGATAAACGGCCTCGAATCGCTCGGCCAAAAATCCACACTGCAGGACCAGCAAGCCAGCCTGCGCAGTTACCTCGAGACGCAGCAGAGTCGTGGAGCGGCAAGGTTCGACATTCGCGCCGGGCATCTCGGCTGGGTAAATACCAGTGGCAACGCAACGGTGCAGGCGGCGATCGACAAGTACAACGCGCTAACCGCGGCAATTGATCAGCAGGTGCTTTCGGCAAAGGCGGCAAGCGCCGCCATCAAGGAACAGACCAGCGAAGTCGACGCCGCGGCGAAGATGAACGCGCATGTGATGGCGCCCTACGCCAACCATCGCTCCATCGATCCACGCATCGCGGCGCTGCAGCAGTTCCAGCAGCAGATCGACGGGCTGAGCACGCACAGCTTCGCCACCGGAAGCCACGCCCTGGACGCCTATGCGCAGGGCATCGCGCGATTGACGGCCGAGATGCAGAAGTACATCGCCAAGGGCGGCGATGCGACTCGCGCGGCCGCGCTGTTCGATCAGGGTCAGAAGGCACTCCAGAAGACCCTCGACGAAACCCGCGCGCAGCACATGGCGGCGTTCGTGAAACAGACGCAGGACATGGCCGCGCAGCTGCAGGGCCCCGTGTATGTGGCCGCGCAGCGCTACATCGACCAGCTGGCCGCCGCCAAGAAAGCGCTGGCCGACGGCGAGATCACGCAAGCGGCCTATAACGCGCGCGTGGCGGTGCTGGCGCAGATCTACGACCACACCGCTACCAAGACGCAGCAGTCGGCGCATCAGATCGACCAGTTCACCATCAAGGCCGCGCGCAACATCGAAAACGAGCTCGGCACGTCGATGTACGACCTGCTGAGCGGCAACTTCCACGGCATCGCCGCCAGCTGGCGCCAGATGGTGCTGAAGATGATCGCCGACGCCGAGTCGGCGCAGCTGGCCAAGGCCCTGTTCGGAAGCTTCGGCACCAGCGGCCAGATGGGCGGCTTGGTCGGCGCGGCGCTCGACTGGTTCACCGGCAACAGCGGCATCAACATCGGCTCGGGCAACTTGAGCAGCGCGGTGTCGTCCGACATCGGCTCGATGTCGCTTGGGATGGAATCGATTTCGACCGGTTCCGCCTCGAGCGTCACGCCGCTGAGCTTCCCCGGCTTCGCCAGCGGCGGCATCAGCACGCATCCCCAGCTCGCGATGGTCTCGGAAGGCGCCTACCCGGCCGAAGCCCACGTGCCGCTGCCGGACGGCCGCAGCATCCCGGTGAGCCTGAGCGGCGCGCTTCCGCAAGGGGGCGGCGGTGGCAACGTGATCGTGCAGATCAATAACCAGTCCGGCGCGACCGCGACGGCGAGCATGGCGCAGGGCCCGAAGGGCGAGCCGATGCTCAAGGTGTTGATACAGGCGGTCGGCAACGACATCCGCGCGGGTGGGCCGACCAGCCAAGCCATCTCGCAGACCTTTTCGATCGCGCGCAAGGGGCAGAGCTTTGGCTAACCCGAGCTGGCCCGCGACGCTGCCGCAGGATCCGTTCGCCGAGGACGGAGCGGCCTACAAACCCGGATCGAACGCCGTTCGAACGCAGATGGATGCCGGCGCGCCCAAGATGCGGCGCCGGTTCACGGCGGTCTATGAGACGCTGCAATTCACGCTGGTACTGAGCAAGGCCGACTACGCCACGCTGATGACCTTCGTGGTGACGACGCTGCTGGACGTGCTGCCGTTCGACTGGATCGACTTTCGCACCGGCAACGCCGCCGTGTACCGCTTCACCAAACGACCCGACGCCGCGTACTTCGCCGGCAATGGCGACTACTGGACGGTGAGCATCGATCTCGAGCTGATGACGGGAGCGGCGCCGTGAGGACCGTCTCTGCCGCCGCTCTGCAGGCGATGCTGGCGCAGCAGACCGGGCAAGTGTTTCTCACCTGCATGTCGATCGCTGCTCCGCCCGGCAGCAACGCCTTCGCCACCCAGTACATCGTCGACGATCTGCAGCCGCTGGTGCGCGCGGACGCGACCTACCAGCCGTTCCCTTTTCAGGTCGCGTTGCCGGCCGACGACGACAGCACCATTCCGCACGTGCAGGCGACGATCGACAACATCGACCGCTCGATCACCAGCCTGATCCGGACCGTCGCAGGGCTGCCGACGGTCGAGTTCTCGATCGTGCTGGCGAGCAGCCCCAACACCGTCGAGGTCGGACCGTTCAACTTCAGCATGCTCTCGGCGGCCTATGACGCGCTGACGGTGACATGTTCGCTCGGTTACGAGGAGGACTTCCTCAACCAGCAGGTCCCGTCAGACCTTTACACACCCACCAACAGCCCGGCGCTGTTCGCATCATGAGCGCACCGGCCTGGGCCGAACGCTACATCGGGCTGCCGTTCGAGGATCACGGCCGCGGGCCGGCCTATGACTGCTGGGGGCTGGCGCGACTGGTGCTGGCCGCGCGCTTCGGCCGCGTGCTGCCCGACTATGGCTACGACTACGTCGCGGCGGATGATCGCGGCAGCGTGCCGCGGGCGATCGAAAGTGGCCTGCGCGAGGGCTGGCAGCGCGTGGAGCAGCCGACCGCGGGCGATCTGATCGTGTTCCGGATCTTCGGCCGCACCACGCACGTGGGTCTCGTGCTCGAGCTGCCGTGGTTCCTCCACATCCATGAAGGCATCGGATCGGCGATCGAACGCGTCGACGCGAGGCTCTGGGCGCGCCGTATCGAGGGGTACTACCGCTATGGCTGATGGCGCCGGCATCATCACCGTCGTCGCGAAGACGCATCCGCTGCGCCACGACATGATCATGGCCGAGTTCCAGGCCGGCCAGACGCTGGCCGAGATCCTCGGCCCCAACGCCGCCGAGCATCTGGTGGTGACCGTCGCCGGTGAAGAGGCACCGCGTGCACTGTGGGGCGAGCTGCGGCCCAAGGCGGGCAGCCTGGTCCACGTCTACATGCGCGCCCAGGGCGGCGGCAGTGGCGGCAAACTGTTGCGCACTGCCGCGCTGCTTGCGGTGGCCGTGATGGCGCCTGAGCTCGGTGCGTGGGCCTTCGGCACCGCCGGCGTCTTCGGGACGTCAGCGATTGGCGCGGCGCTGGTGACCGCTGGCGCGACGCTGATCGGCAACCTGGTGGTGAATGCCCTGCTGCCCCCGCCGATGCCGCACCAGCCCAACTTTGGCGGCTTCGCGCGTCTGAACAGTTTTACCGGGACTGGCAACCACGCCGGACCGTATCAGCCGATCCCGCTGGTGCTGGGCGAGACGCAATTCTTCCCGCCACACGCGGCATTGCCGTACACCGAGACCAGCGGCAACGACCAGTACCTGCGAATGCTGCTGGACCTTGGCTACGGCGACGTCGCGGTCAGCAACATCCTGATCGGCAGCACGCCGATCGCCAATTACACCGATGTCGAGTACGAGATAAGCGCCACGCCGTCGCTGTTCAGTGACAGCATCTTCGAGGCCAATGTCGCAGCGACCCTCTCCGATCGCGGCGTGGCGATCAACACCACGACCACGGCGACCGATGAGATCGGCGTCGACATCGACTTCGGCGCGGGCCTGTTCGGCGTGGACAGCAACGGCAATACCGTCAGCCCGATCTGCGTGCTCTACGTCGAATACTCGCCGGCTGGCGCGAATACGTGGGCCAGTGCCTGCAACGGCACGAACCTCACGATCACCACGACCGCATGCGTCGCGGCCAACGCCAACAGCGTGGCCAACATCGGTCCCACGGGCGACGTGCAGGGCAAGCAGTTCAACGTCACTGGCGGCGCGCGATCGAATCTCCGCATCGGCCTGCGCTGGAAGGTCACCAACGGCCAGTACGATGTGCGCGTGACGCGCTGGGGCGTCCTCTGGAACAACGCGACCGCCGACGGCCAAGTGGGCACCACGACCACGTGGAGCATCCTGCGGTCGATCCGTTACACCAACCCCAGCACCACCGGCACGCTCAAGCTCGCGCTGCGCATCAAGGCCACGGATCAGCTCAACCAGACGATCAGCAACCTGTCGGTCTTCGCGCAACAACTGATCCCGGTCTACAACAGCAGCACTGGCACCTGGTCGGCGCCGCAGGTCAGCGCCAACCCGGGCTGGATCTACTACTGGATGCTGACCAATTGCCCGGCGTTCAAGCGTCTTGTCACGTCCGCTCGAGTCGATTTGACGGATATCGCCAGCTTCGCCGCGGCGTGTGATGCCAACGGTCTAAGCTGCAAAGGCATCGTCGACGCCAGCACGACGGCCTTCGACATGATGAAGCAGGTGCTGGCGTCGGGGCTCGGCAGTTTCGCCATGCGCGATGGCCTCTACAGCGTCGTGCAGGACGCCCAGCAGAGCACGCCGGTGCAGATGTTCACGCCGGCCAACAGCTGGGGCTTCAAGGGCACGCGCACCTTCACCCAGCTTCCGGACGCGCTGCGCGTGCGCTTCGTGAATCCGGAGGCCAACTGGCAGGATGATGAGGTCGTGGTCTACGCGCCCGGCCAGACTCCGGCTACGGCGGCGAAGTTCGAGACCCTGCAGACCAAGTTCGTCGCCGATGGCAACGCTGCCTGGCGGATCGGCCAATACCACCTCGCGGTCGGTATCAATCGGCCCAACACCTACGAGTTCAGTGCGGACATCGAAAACCTTGTCTGCACGCGCGGCGATCTGATCGCGGTGGCCCACGACGTCACCGAATGGGGCGCCGGCTGGGGCCGCGTCCAGTCCGTGGCCGTCGATACCGGCACCGGCATCACCACGATCACGCTCGACAACGAGATCACGCTGGCCAGCGGCAGCAACTACAGCATCCGCATTCGCAACCTGGCGGGTAGCCAGTCCGTCTACGCGCTGACCAATCTTTCCGGCCCGACCAACGTGCTGACGGTCCAGTCGATCTCCGTCTACGGCGAGGCCGGCGACCTGTGCGTAGCCGGCCTCACCGGCAGCGAGACGGCCAGGCTGATCGTCACCAAGATCACGCCGGGCGCGGACCTGTCGGCCAAGATCACCTGCATCGACGAAGCGCCACCGGTCTACACGGCCTGGACGGGCACGCCGCCGGCGTTTGTGAGTCAGATTACCGGACAGATCTGGGAGACGCCGCCGCCCGCGCCGCAGATCACCGCGGTGTTCTCCGACCAGATCCAGTCGTTGCCCGGAGACGGGGGTATCACAAGCCCGCTGATGAACGCCGGATTCACGCTGCCTTCCGGACGCATCGGCATGGGCACGCCGGGCCTGCGCTTCACCGGACTCGCACGATGACCACCTTGATCGACCACATCGAGGTGCGCTGGCGCCCGACAGGATCGCAGGGCGTCTTCCAAACCCAGATCATCAAGCCAAGCCAGGGCACGGTCACCATCCCCGGCATCGAGCGCGGCGTCAGCTACGACGTGGAAGCGCGCAGCGTCTCCGCGCGCGGCACCGCGTCCGATTGGGTGCCGGTGCAGCACACGGTCGCCCTGGCAAACATGCCGCTGGGCGCCCCGACGGGACTGACCGCGATCTCGCTGGCGGACGGCGTGCATCTGGCCTGGGTTACCGGCGACACGCAACTGCGCGCCGACACCGAGTTCGAGATCTGGCGTGCGCCGGATAACGCCGGATCGCCGGGCGCCTTCGCGCTGCTGACCACGCTGCGGGGCACCGCCTACACCGACGGTGTCACCGATGGCGTCGTGCGCTGGTATGAAGTTCGCGAGAAGGACCAGCAGGGCAACTACAGCGCGTTCACGGCGGCGATCAGCAGCGCCGGGAAGACGGTGGCGAATGGGGCGACGAACGGAGCGACGATTGGCCCCGGCGGAAACGTCAACGGCGCCGTGGATGTCAACGGTCGCGCCCAGATCGACTTCACGCAGGGCGGTCACCTCGGGAAAGTCCTCGACAACATCCCCAATGGCCCGATTTATACGCGCTCAGTAGCGACCGCAGACTCAGCGGGCTCCATCATCATCGAGAATGCGAATTGCGCTGCTGCGGCGGATGTGCAAGGCAACCTGCCCGGCTGGGACAATTCGACGCTGACCAGCGGGGGCGCGTGGTATATCGACACCGCGTCGCCGGACACGGGCTACGCGCAGGATTACGTGATAAAAACACCGGCTGCCGCTGCGGGTCTGATCAGCGCGACGCGGAAATGGACGTGTCACCCCGGGGATATTGTTTCGATCAAGGCGCGCGTTAGAGCGTTTAACGGCACTTATTCGGGCGCGTTTATCGATTTCTACAGTGCAGCGGGGGGCTACCTCGGTTCAGCGCAAGCGGCGACCACAGCGAACGCGTGGACCACAGCGGGTCAATCTGTAAGCGCCCCTGCTGGGACTTCCTATGCGCAGCTTGTTTTCTACTGCGGCACACCGGCATCCGGGAACGCTTATGCGGCTCTCCAGTGGGTTCGCGCGTCGATCAACGACGTGCGGGTGGCCGGAAGCGGCGCGCAGATCGGAGATCAGCGCAATCTCCCTCAACTCGCGGTGCTCAACTACCGCGCCAAGTACGCCCCCGCGCTGAGCTTTAGCAGCGCAGCGGGATCGCCCGCGACCGCCACGATGACTGTCGGCGCTGCCACCGCCTTGATCGGCAACATCAGCGTCAGCTACGGCACCATGAGCGTCAGCGTTACGGGCACTGGCGGCAACGCGGTGACCTACTTCCTCTACTTCGACGATCCGGCCTACGCCGGCGGCACGCCAGTGCTGAACGCCACCACCAACGGTAACGACTGCTACGCGGCGAACGGGCGTGTTTTCGCCGGCTCAATCAGCTTCACGTTCCCCACCTCCGGCTCCGGTAGCGGGGGCGGCCTCGGAGGACTCTGCGTCGCCGACGACATGTGGATCAGCGAGGGCCTGCGCGCCGGCGATGCGAAGCCCGGTGACTGGTTCGACTGTGTGGACTTGCCGACCCGCCTCGGCAAGCACCGACGCCAGCTGATCGGAGTCACTCGCGGCATTGAGGAATGCGTGCGCCTGATTACCTCGGGCGGTGCGAGAAAGGTGGTCTCCATCTCAACACCCTTTGACCTGCCTGACAGCCGCAGACTGCTCGCGCCCAAGATGTTGCATGAGCTGGTACTGACCGACCGAGGCATCGAGCCCGTCGTCGAAATTCAGCCCGTCGGTCCGCGTCCTGTCAGTCGGAACCATCTGGGCGGCATCAGCTACGCCGGTGGCGAGGATCCTCGCTATCGCATCTACTCCCACAACGCCACCCAGAAACCCTGAGGCTCACCATGTCCTACACCAAGCTCGACCCGACTCCGTTTGCCGCCAACCTCGCCGCTGGCGAAGTCGTGGTGCAACTCGACACCGGCGACGACGTGGCGGTGCGCGCCACGATCAGCGTGCAGGATCAGACCGGGTTGCCGGCCATGCAGGCATGGGCGCGCGCCGTCAATCCGGACGGCACCACGCGCACCGGGCCGGATGGCTCGCCGATCCAATGCAGCATGAGCCACCGCATGACGGCGGAAGAGCTTGCCGCCGTGTCTGGCGCGGCAGGCGCACTGAAGCTGGCTATAGCGGCCGTGCTGGGAGAGCCGACGACGCCCCTGTGGACCGATCCCATTTTCACCACCGTCCTGCAGGACTGGTCCATCCGCACCAACCTGTCCACGGCTACGCATTGGGGAAGCGTGACCGATCTGGCGAGTGTCATCTGAGATTCGGGGCGCCGAGCTGCGTCAACAGCCCGGCCCTCTCCACGGCTGAGACGTGGATCAGCAAGGCCCCTAGCCACACGTGCGGCCGGGCAAGCCTACCGACCAATAGTCTCACCGACGGAGACAGCATGGCGCAGCCCATCGTTCCCTGGCTTGGCGGCAAACGCCGCCTCGCCGACCGCATTTCCCCGTTCTTCACGTCGAACCCTTCGCGGGCGGCGCAGCGCTGTTCTTTCTGAAGCCACCCAGCGACGTCGAAGTGATCAACAACATCAAGGAGGCGGGGGAACTGAGCATCTTCAGCTGGGACATCGCCACTCACCCGCCCGGCCTGTTTTGAGGCCGCTTCAGGCCCCATAAAACGGCCGCTACACTGCCCTCTAGGAAACTCTCATTCCAGATGGCACGAATTCTCGGAATTAGTGTCCGCTTACAAGCATCCGCATCGGTGACCGTATCC
>JAEHJW020005612.1_pt1 | contig 34457 bp, 47 predicted proteins | sample 9271431 | NCBI WGS metagenome assembly JAEHJW02 | reverse complement strand
TTCTGGCCGACCTCCACTCACCGTCATTCGCTCCGGCTGTGGCGGTCAGGCGAACACGACTTCCTGATCTCCGCGAGCGCCGCGGCGGCCTCGATCGTGCCGTGGGTCGTGCACTGATCCACGGCACACCCACTTCTCAGCGAGAAAAGAGGCTCTGTATATCCCGTTGGGGTACGGGCCGACGATGACGGGTTTTTCACGGAGATCCTGCCGATCCCGGGATTATCCTGCCTGTGCCACGTCCCGCCGGATCATCGCGACGATCCCCCCTAATCCACCCGTTCATAGGTCTCCGCAAAGATCGCCTCCCCCACCACCGCCCAGTCCCCGGGGGCGTACTGCACGATCACATCGCCTCTCTGCGCGTGCAGGACACCTCGGTCGGCCGACAGGGGCACATCGAGCACGCGATCGGCTGGCCACGCCCATACCAAAAGCGGCCGTTTGCGGTAATTGCCAGCTTGTCCTAAGGCGGTGCCCGGCAACGCTTCGTAGGTCTCCTCGAAGCGGTGGCGGCCAATGGGCCACCGTTCACCCAGGGTTCCTGTCAGCAGGGCATCCCCGGCCTCATAGCGCACAGGCCCTTCCCGAGTGAGCAAAGTGCCCGGGGCGTCGGCAAAGGTGACAGCCAGCGCGATCGGGCGTTTGCGGGCCTGAAAGGCGCCTGGGTCCTGGGAGAGGTCGGGCCATGAAAGCATAAGCGCTCCTTCGTCTATTCGGTTCGGTAGGGCGGACACCTCAACCGTCTCTGTCGTCATGCCGGGACCGTCTGCATGGCGGGTCGGCACGAGAACAGTTTGGCGTAATGGGCCAAACACGGTGTCAACAGGTCACCCGTGAGATCGCTGGGAGCAAACAACCACACATCGCATCCATACGGTTCGTCGTCGACAAAGGCGACATCCTCGTATTGGGGAGACAATGACAGCGATATCCGCACCTCGAGGGTATTGTGTCGTCGGTCGAAGAAGTGCGGTCCCAGAATCGTTTCGGTCAGGCGGCCGTCCAGATAAACGCACGCTATCCGAATGAGGCTGTCTCCATGGTCCGGAACCTCTAACTGTGCAAGCTCTATCGGTGTGCCCAAACCTCCCTGGGATTTTTTGATGGCAACCGCCTCGTCCGCGAGAGCCTCGTCGTACACAAAGGCCAGTTTTGCGCCACCGCTCAACACCAACAGTTCTTCGTTTAGTTCGCGCAGCCCCGTTTTCAGCGGCAAGGCATCGCAGCGTCCGGCCGGTTCCGTCCAGTATCCGGCGAGACTCGGCGCCTTGGCATCACGACGCAACAGGGCCAGTTTGTTGTCGATCCAAAAAAACACGCCGGACGACACCAGCGACAACCCATCATGGGCGCCCGCCTGCATGTCGCTTACCAGAAAATCCTCAGGCGATCCGTAATCTGCGCGATATTGGGCATTCAGCCAGACCGCCGGATCTGCGCTGCGCAAATGCACGGTGATATGGTCGCCATCTTCGATGCGGGCTGTGACGTACACCTTGCCTCGTGTCTGTTCAGGGATATGTCCCGCCAGAACGTCAGCAACGGTTAGTCGCTGGTCGTTGGGTGGCTGATTTTCCATGATATTGGTCCTCTCTTGTCGGGTTTCTGGACCTACTTTTCCCACAAGCGTCCCAAGGCCTCGCGCGGTTCTGGACGCGCATGGCTATCCACAAAATCTGCGATGTTGCGCGCCACCTGCGGCGACAGGGTGCGGCCGTGCCCATAAGGCATGTTCTGCCAGATGAACCGCGCGGCCACCGCCCACAGGCGGGCATACTGTGAAAATCTCCTAAAAGTCACGGGCGTTTTCCTTGTCGTGATGAGATGTTGCTCGATAGCGTTTCGCCTTCGCCGAGCAAGAAGGAAGTACACAGATGCGCTGCGTCGCTGACAGCTTCCACGAAGGCGTCCGCTTCTTCTGCGCTGCAGTCGAGAGAGATGCGGGCTATGATGTCGCCAATCATGTACCCGATCTCCTGAACAGACGGCGCAGAGAGGGCTGCGAATCGATGTGCCTTGGTGTTGCTGATGCCCATAAAACGGAAAGCGCGACCGTCTCGAGTGATCACCTGACACCTTTTCAGAAGCCCTAACCGTTCCGTGATCTCGGATGCGGGGGTACGGGGGCTCTCTGGGGCGACCGTCTCTACACGAACGGGACACTCTTCACCGGGTGTGCCCGTCGCCTGCGTAAGGATGTCCTGGATTTCTTCGGCGGACAGTAGGTCCTCGCTCGTTACCTCGACACGGGATTCCTGTCCATCCCGGCTGACGACCGTGGCGGTTTGGTGATGTTCTTTACGGGTCATGGGCGAACTCCTCGGTTTGGAAAAATAGGCCCATGGCGGCCACGGTGAACCCATCGACAATCAGTCCGGATCGCAACAACCAGGAGATCTGGCGGGGCTGTAGCCACATAAGCCCGCGCACCGCGGCGCGTTCCGCTAAGTCGGGATTGGCGTCCACGCTTGTCATGCTGGATGCCTCGACCAGAAAAACGCCCACGCAACTCTCAAGGATGCTGGTGTCCGGATAGAGTGTCCCCAGCGACTTGATCATGCGGAGACGGCAGCCCGTTTCTTCTCGGCCCTCGCGCAACGCGCAATCCTGCAACGCCTCGCCCGGAAGCGCCCCGCCGCGCGGCAGTTCCCAGACAACGCGGCCCACGGTTGTCGGCCGGTCATGGCGCAACAGGGCGATCCGGCCATCCTGCCAGCGGCGGGCAATCACAACCGCGCCCGCCCGCTTGCCCTGGCTGACCCAGTGCATCCCGCCGCACCGCCGCACGGCAAACCAGGGATTCTGGTACACCGTGACGATCGTGTCGGGCGGGACGCCGACGGGTTTCGGGTCGGGTTGGTTCATGCGGGGGCCGCCTGGGTATCGGGTTGGCGCTGCAACAGCGACTGGAGTACGGACAGCAACTCCGTTTCTTGGATCGGCTTCGTGAGATACCACTGCGCCCCTTGCCGCAGTCCCCAGGCCCGATCCGACTCGGTGCTCTTGGTCGTGCAGATCACGATCGGGATACGGGGGGATACGAGACGGTTTTCCCGATAATGGCGGATGGCCTGAAAACCGTTCATTCCCGGCAAGACGATATCCATAAGGACGGCGTCGACCGAGGTGCAGGACAGGATGTCGGCCCCTTCTTCCGCAGATTCGACGCTCAGGACACGATAGTGATGGCGCTTTAGCAAGGTCCTGAGGATATGCCGCTCGGTGGGGGAATCCTCCACGACCAGCAAGGTGTGGTGCCCTCCCATGCCTATTACCTTACGCTGGCCGTAACGAGACTGCGGACGGCGGCACGCGCCGTTTTGCGTAACACCACCAACATGGGACTCTCCCTTTTTGCGGCAATGAGCCGGATTTAGCCGATCCTAGATCGCCCTATCGCGTGCTGGGTGCCGAATGAGCCCCATTTTGTGGCCCTGTTTGTCCAGATCACCCTTTTCCCCGCTCCCCTCTTCTCCGAGGCTCGACCGTTGACTTGCGTTTTTCCGGACCTCGGTATGCTCGTGCGTGTTCCGTAATTTCCCCCGACGCAGCAGTAAGCAGAGGCCATTCAAGAACAGACGTAAGGGATCGTGGCGAATGGCGCCACTTTTATGGCCCTATTCGGCGCTTGCGTTTTTGCCGGGGCGTTTATCCTAGCTATGTGATTCACGAGGAGACATTTTTATGGACGAGCCTTTCCAGTTGAGGATCCGTTTACGAAGCCCGGTCATATTCTCCGGCTTCCACCTCCCAACGCTCGATGCGGTGCTGGCCGCGGCCCGTTATCGCCAGACCGGCAGCCTGGCCGAAATGCTGGATATCCCTCTCAAGCGTACAGGGGATGTCTTCCACGGTTCGGTGGCGATGGTGGTCGATCCGCCCGCCCAGATCCTGCAATCGCGCCTGTATGTCCTATATCGTGCTCTCCGCGGCCAGGACATGGACATTGCGGGAGTCCAGTTCCCTAAAACAATCGATCCTGCGCGCGACGAGACATTCCAGGTGGTCGCATCGCAGTATGCGACCTATTTCACGGCTGCACCGGCCACAAAGCGGGGGTTGGGCGCACGGAGTGCCGGGCCCGCCCTGACGCTTGTTTATGACGGCTGCGGGGATGGTGAGGCCTGCGCGGCGCTGCTCGCGGATTTTCTGTTAGGTATCGGAAAACGCGCAGGCCGGGGTTTCGGCGAGATCGCACCCAATGGGGTCGGGGACCCCATGGAGCGGGAAGCCGACTACTCCCTCAAAGGACCAGACGGAAATCCGCGACGGCCGATCCCGGTAACTCTCTGGGCAGCTTTGGGGGGCGCGCCCGATCAAGCGACAGAAGAGGTTTCGTATTACCCGCCGTATAACGAATCACCGCGGAGCTTGTGCGTCATGCCGCCCGCGCTGATGCGCTGGGAGGCGGCATGAACTCGCGGGCGGAAGCGGCCGTGCGCCTCATATATCGCCACTACGCCACACTTTTGGATGGAGCGCCCGTGGAGGACCCCGACGAGATGGTGGCCGCCATGGGGGCCAGCCTTCCGTGGTGGGGCGTGAAGGAGCGCAAGGCAAAGCCCCTCTACAACCGGCTGAGCGGCGGTATGGGGCTTTTGGCCGATCAGGATCGGTTGGTCGTCTTCTTGAGTCCTGGCCACATCCTCCCTGAGTGGAAGCGCGAATACACCCCCACTGGTCGACCCGCGCCGTCCGTGCAGCGTCAGGTGATGTTATCCGTCAAGGACGGGGCGGTCGTGGTCGGTCGTAAGAAGATCCCTGAAGACGAGGCCCGCGCCTTCCTGGCGGAGCTCAAAATTCCCTGCGCCCCCTACCCTTCGCTCAAAGAAATGGGTACCGCCATCCTAACCGGGGACATCTCGGTGCGTCCGCCGTTTGTCTTTGTTTCGAGACTGACAAACTCGTTTCCCAAATGCGCGAGTGCTTTTGGTTTATCGTCGGCCGGCTCATTGCATGAGTGCATGGGAATCCGCTCCGAATCCCGCGACAGCCACTGTATACGCGGTTCGCTAATTGGTTACGGAAAACTCTCTCCAGAGCACCGCGCGATACTGCGCGATCTCTTGAAGACCAAGCAGGCTAGAGACTTGCCAGACCCCGTACGGGCCTGGTGGGCGCGCCTGCCCGGAACGCCGGCCGACCGGCAATTCATTTTTCATCACATCTCCCAAGGAGAGCGATATGCCACTGAATGATACATTCCTGATTAAACTCGCGGGTCACATCACCACTGACTCCCCGCTGGCTTGTGCATTGCCGCAAGACAAGCCATCGAATTCTCAGTTACCTTACCCATTTCCGGTAAGCAACGGAGTCCCCTTTTATCCAGCCACCGGCATCCTCGGCGCCTTACGTCGGGCGGGCGTGCGGGATATTCGCGAGGGGCTGACCGATGACGGCGTCGTTCCCTGGAGCTGCGAGGCCTATTTTCTCAACATGATCGGGGGAGCCAATGGGTTTCCTAAGGAACGGAAGCTGGTCCCTGGTGAAGACGCCTTTTTCCGGGAAGCCAACCCGTTCGAAAGCGTATTTGGATCCACGCGCATGTCGAGCCGCCTGGGGGTGGGCAATGCCTATCGCGATACCCCGCTCAGGGAAAAAGAGGCCCTGCCGGTCCAAGGCGGGGTCCGCACATTGGACTTCGAACGGGATCGCGCGGAGATGGCATACCTGGATCCCGCGGAAATCGATCGCCTTCTCGCGCGCATGGAGTCCGACAAAAATAATAGCGCTTCTGGCAAAGAGGCGCGGGATAAGGCCAAGGCCCTCAAAACTCAGGCGGCCAAAGAGAAGGCTTCTGGTAATAACGACCGATTTATCGCGCTGACGCAGGAAGCCAAGGCCGTACAGGAGGCCGCGAAATCGCAGCGCGAGGGTGGCAAAAGCGCCGTCAATATCAGACAGGTGCTGCCCGGCTACCGCTATTTGCCGGCGAACACTGTCCTGACACACCAGATGATTGCCACCCCAGTGACTCGTGTGGAGATCGGGTTTTTTCTGGCGGCACTCCGCGCTTTCGCAGCCCAGCCTTTCCTGGGAGGCCATCGTCATCATGGCTGCGGGCTGGTCCGAGCGACCTGGGAGATCAAAGGCAAGCCCGTCCGCGCCGCCACCGGGCTACGGTCTTTGGGCCGCGTTGCGGTGTCCCTGGACGAAGGCTTTGAGCTGGAGGGGGATTTACCGGAAGAAGCGCTCGCCCTGTATGACGCCGAACGCGCCGCGCGTTTCGCGACACGGGATTTCGCGAACAAGGAGTACCTGGGTGACATTACCCGCCCGGAGAAACCCAACGAGGACGAGGACGGCGAGGCGGCTTAACGATCCCGAATCACGGGCCCTTCCCGCGTTCGATAAGGCGCGGGGAGGTCGCCATTCATTTTGACAGGAGGTTTTATGACTACAGCACCGCAACCAAATCTGGTGGATCTCGTGGAGCATATTTTCTCGTTGCGGTCTTGGCTGATACCTGGCGCGTCACGAGCGTTCAGGCCCACCAAGGAACAGCGGGCCTATGCCATGGATATCGCCGAGACCTTGATGGCGGGTGAACGCCAGGATGGCAAACGGCGCCGGACTGCCTTGCGTTTCATTGAGGCCGAGACCGGTATCGGCAAGACTATTGGCTATCTGGTCCCCGTGCTCCTGCACGCAGCCTTGACCGGCAAGCGGTGCGGGGTCTCCGTGTACACGCTGGCCCTGCAAAACCAAATCTATGGCGAGGACGCTATCCGCGCACAGCGCCAACCGCGTGTCGAGGCGGGTGATATGAGCGACTTGGCGATTGCCTTCCATTTGATTAAGCAGGTATTGCCCCCCGACACCAACCTCCCGCATGTGACCTTTCGGCGCGGGGCCGCCAACTATCTGTCGGTCGCGAAGGCCATGGATATCGCCGAAACTCTGGATGCCGCCCTGCTGCAGCGCGATGACTGGCGCGCCTTCTTGGATCGCGTCGGACAGATCGCGTCCTGGCACCCCGAGCAAACAGATCTCTTTGGAGAGCACCTGGGGTATGGTCTGCTGGACACCATCGAATTGCCTGCGGGCATCGATCGCAGCCGGGTGGCCATCGAGTCGACTCACGAGGCCCATCGCAACCCCATTTATAGCGCCATCCTCGCGAACTCGCGCACGGGGGACGTAGTGATCCACACTCATGCGGCAGCCCTGGCCAACGCGGAGCGCTGGCACGCCCTGCTCGAGAACAAGTCCTGGGACGATGATGACAGCGACAGCGGTGACCGCCCCTTGTCGGTCGTCTTGTATGACGAGGCAGATCTGTTGGAGGCGGCCGCGCAATCCTTAGGGCACAAGAGGCTTGACGTGCGCCTCATGGCCTATAAGGTGCAGGGCTGGCTCGATGCAGGCGACCTGCCGGAGGGCACGGAACCGCCCATCAAAAAACTGCTCCAGGAAGCGGAACTGACGGTTGCTTGGTTCGGGCGTATTTACAAGGAAACAGGTGGGCCGGCCGATGATCACAAACCGGAAGGCGACGGGTCGCACGAGACCCACCGCGTCCCTTTGTACGGCGATCAGGCGGACCGCTATCTCGGTGGCTCGTCTCACAAAATTGCGGATTTGGGCGCCTGCGTCAACGACGCCCTGACGGCCTTCCCGCGCGGACGGCGCGGCGGCACACCTCAGGCCATACGCGCCACTTTGATGGCCTGGCATCGCGACATAGAGCGCCTCCAGGAAATCATACGGATCCAAAAGAAGACGCAGATAAGCCAAAAGGCCAGCGCACCATCCACGCAATCGGTTCACACAGAGACGCCGCCTTATCTCGACGCCGTCATTGCTTTGAGCTGGTCTCCCACCCGAAAGTACCCGTCATTCGAGACCATTGAGCCGTTTCCGGCCCGCCGCTTGAGTCGCCATTGGGCGGCCTCGTTCGATGGTACGCTCACCGCGCACATGGATTCCGTGATCTTCACAAGCGCCACCTTGCGGTCCCTGTCGCCCCAGGACCCGCTCATGGATATCCATAAGGCGTTTGGGGTTGCCAACAACAAACTGGCCAACCGGCTTGAGCCGGCCCACCATTCTCCTGAGGATTTCGGAACCCTGGATGCGGTCTATCTCGCGCATCCCGAGGCCCCGCGCCCCACTTACACGCCTCGCAATACGTCCTCGAGCAGCGAGGACGCAGAGGGTGCCGAGGACGCGGCCACAGCCCACCGGCTGGAAACCGAATGGCTCGATTATACGGCGCATGTCGTGACACATATCGCGTCTCTCAAGGAACCTGCCTTGGTGCTGACCTCTTCGTATAACGAATCTCGAGATCTGGCGAAGCGTCTGACGGATATCCCCGGCATCTATATTCAGACCGAACGCGGTGGCGAAGCGCTGCAAGAGGGCATCCGGGCCCTGCAAGACGGGATCGCCACGGTTTTGATGACCCCGGGCCCTGTCGCCGGCCAGGGCACCAATATCCGCAATCGCGACAAAACGCAATTGCTGCGCCATGTGGTCGTCACGAAACTACCGTTCCCTCCCCTCGACCACGCGCGGCAGACCCTCATCGTGGCCCGCGAAATGGCCAAAGGGCTTGCGCGCGATGCCGCCGAACAAAAAGCGAACGGCATTATGAGGGGCCAGCAACGGCGATACGGGTATTTCCGGTTCAAGCAGAACCTGGGACGCCTGTTCCGCGCCGAAAATGACAAAGGCTGTCTGTGGGTCTTGGATCCTCGATTGGGCTTGCCCGCGGACCTCTTAGAGGTCGATAAGGACCTCTATAAGGCCTATCTCAAGACCGACCATAAGAAGCGGCACACGGAATTTTTCGCGGCCTTCCCCGAGCGCTTCGCCAAGGATGTAACTCGGGCCCTGCTCGTGGTCCCCGTCACGAAAAAGCACAAAGGCGAAGAGATCGTCACCGGCATCACCATCATGGAATCGACCGTGCCACGCTACTACATAGGTTAAAGGAGATCATTATGCGGGAAATGCTCATTCAAACTCCTAGCGCCACCGCGCGTGATTTGCATCGCGATGTCTGGCGCATGGCGCACTGTTCGACAGACATCCAGGACGGGCGTAGCTTTCAGTTCGCGCTGGTAAGTGATGGGCGCGTTCTTATTCGCGGGCCCCACTTACCCGCGCCTCACAGCCGTCCGGCAGCCTCGTTGACGACTGGTGATCGATGGCGCTTCCTGATCGACGTTCGCACCATCAGCCGATTTGGTAGCCAAGAACGCGTACTGCCCCAGACCGAGGTCCCCGCGTGGCTCGCGGCGCATCTACCTGGGTTCACTCTCGAGCCCGAAGCCCTGCGGGTCAGCCTGCCGCGGCGCCGGGCATTTGAGGAAGGCCGGACTTTACCGTACAGAACCATCGCCGGCGTCGTCCGAGTAACGAATGCGGCGCAAGCCGAACAGGTGCTCCGGACCGGCGTGGGCCGGTCCAAGGCCTTTGGGTTCGGCATGCTGGTCTTGACCGAGTGCCTGGAGGGAGAGGCGTCTGCCGACCCGCAGAGACATGTGAAGCTGGCGCGGGCGGCCGGAAGATAACTGTCCATGGAAGGCCCGTCACAAGCCCCATCCCCGGTCCGTGGCCGGATGGCGTTCCTGTATAGCGAACGCGCCCGCCTGGATGTTGTGGATGGGGCCGTGGCCCAGGTAGTCGCCGACGAGGACGGTGACCAGGCCACGGAGACGGCGCTGCCGTTGGCGCATGTGGGCGTTCTGTTGCTCGGCCCGGGGACCTGCATCACCCACTCGGCGGTGCGCCAATGCGCTGAACAGGGGTGCCTGATCCAGTGGGTGGGCGAGCAAGGCGTGCGGCTCTACAGCGCCGGACGGGATCGCCATGTTCGCCTGGAAGATCAGGCGCGCGTCGTTCTGGATGCCGGGCTACGTCTGGCGGCGGCCCGGCGTCTCTACCGGCGCATGACCGAGATGGAACCACCCGCGCGCGCCACCCTGGAGATGTTGCGGGGCTGGGAAGGTCAATGGGTCGCCAAACGCTACCGGGAGATTGCGGAGCGATACGGGGTGACATGGACCGGACGCCACGCTGGCAGCGGGCGACCGCTCGACACGGCCCTGGATACGGCCACCTCGACCCTGTACGGCATCACGGAGGCTGTGATCGTGGCGCTTGGGCTCTCCCCTACCCTTGGGGTTGTCCATCATGGGGATGTGCGGTCATTCGTGTTCGATGTCGCGGACACTGAGAAATTTCAGACTGTGGTCCCCCTGGCTTTCGAGGTTATCGCCGGTAAGGCCGAGAAGGTATCTCAGGAAACCCGGCGCCGGTGTCGCGACCTTTTTGTGCGCGAGAAGATGCTGGAGAGGTTGGTGGATGCCACGGAGTATGTGCTGTTTGGAGACGACATCCCATGCCTTGGCTCGTCGTGATCTTGGAAAACCCGGAGCCGTCCTTGCGCGGTTGGCTGCGCGGCCGGTTACCGGAGATGCCTGGCATGGTGTTCGCTGGACGCGTTCCTGGCGCTCTCATTCGTCAGGTGACGGATCGTGTGGAGAAAACCCAAGGGCGCGCGACTCTGTTGGCGGCGTCGGCGACCCATGATTACGGATTTCGTGTTCGTCTTGTAGGCCATACGGACTACAAGATTGTTGATAGCGACGGGTTTTTGCTTGTAGGCAAAACGGTCAAGCGACACAGAAAGATCAAGTAATTCCGTTCTTTAACAATGAGGGTCTGCCCCGCACTATGCGGGGATGAAAGGGGCACAGCCATCCACTTCATCACTTTATTCATGTCTGCCCCGCACTATGCGGGGATGAAAGGGGCACAGCCATCCACTTCATCACTTTATTCATGTCTGCCCCGCACTATGCGGGGATGAAAGACTGGTCAAGGCCGGCATCCCGCGTCGTAAGATGTCTGCCCCGCACTATGCGGGGATGAAAGGGATATGGAGGCCCTGGCGGCCACCCTGCGAGCGTCTGCCCCGCACTATGCGGGGATGAAAGGCTGATTGTTGAGCGTCCGCCGCGCCATTTTTAGTCTGCCCCGCACTATGCGGGGATGAAAGGTAGTCGACGCACAAGCTGATGAGCGTACTCTTGTCTGCCCCGCACTATGCGGGGATGAAAGATCGCGGACCGCCGCGGCGCGCTCACCGCTCAAGTCTGCCCCGCACTATGCGGGGATGAAAGCCGGAGCTTCTCCCCAGGCATGAGGCGTCTTCCGTCTGCCCCGCACTATGCGGGGATGAAAGTGGGACAACCCGCCAAACGACATCTTCAGAGGGGTCTGCCCCGCACTATGCGGGGATGAAAGTATATGTTCCAGCGACGCCAAGAAGTCTTTATTGTCTGCCCCGCACTATGCGGGGATGAAAGTGGAAGGGGATTCCTACGGCGCCAAGGGGCGGCGTCTGCCCCGCGCTATGCGGGGATGAAAGGGGCAAGGGCAAAGCCAAACCCCGTTCCCTCGTGTGTGCCCCGCGCTACGCGGGGATGAAAGGGAATTGGCGTAAGCGGCGCGCAGCGTTTTTAAGTGTGCCCCGCGCTACGCGGGGATGAAAGGTTATCCCGCACCGCCGCACCCGAGTCCGAGCCGTGTGCCCCGCGTATGCGGGGATGAAAGGCAAAGACGAGTGGGATCGGGATCGTGTCATGGGTGTGCCCCGCGTATGCGGGGATGAAAGGGGTTGGTCGTGAATTGCACGGTGCCGGTGTTGGTGCGCCCCGCTTATGCGGGGATGGAAGGGGATCTGCATGAGGCGTACTTCCTGGGGAACCGTGCGCCCCGCGTATGCGGGGATGAAAGGGCGTGGGTGTCACCTTTGGATTCGACTCGCGTATGCGCCCCGCGTATGCGGGGATGAAAGAGGACAGTCCTGCCGCAAAAGGGCATAGCCGTCGTTTCCCCGCATATGCGGGGATGAAAGATCGTGGATCACGTAGCCCTTGTTCCCCCGCCTATGCGGGGATGAAAGAAAGGCAGATCCGAAACGTCCAGAACAAAATCCGTGTGCCCCGCGTTATGCGGGGATGAAAGGATACCTGACAAAAGGCGGTGTTCTCTTAGATGGTGTGCCCCGTGTATGCGGGGATGAAAGTGAGAGCCGCTGAAAGAATCCCGCAAAGGCGGAATCTGCCCCGCGTATGCGGGGACGCTGAAGCTGCTTTTCTTACCGCCTGTTGGCGCTTTCGCCTCCAAGTGGGGCTTTTCCGTGGGCGCGTCCGGCCTTTCCCGATCTCTTGCCACGTTGCCACACGGGGCGTATCGGAAAAGATGCTCACGATATACTCGCAGCCATCCGCCCACGGATTCGGAATGACGCCTTGCGGTCGGCCACTGTCGTAAAATAGCCGCGGAACGGTGCGAAAATCGCTGCCGTCCAGTCTGGCGATCGACGCCATGGCAACCGGTCCTGCCTAGATCCTGGGCGAATACGCGCCCGAATTTAGCGGCATTCGCTGCTTGTGTTCCGGGGGGTCCCGGTACCATTCGAATGGTCCATTCCTGGAGTTCGTGCCATGTTGCCATTCCGCAAAGCCGTTCTACCTAATGCGTTCGTTACCGTCATCCCCCTGAGCTTCTTCACAGTCGTGATCAGCTTTATGTTTGGCGCGCCCTGGGTGGCGCCGGGGTACATTCTTTTCGGGGTGTTGTTCAACTGGTATTTGAGTAGCCGAGACGATCAGGAATTGGAGAAACGCGCGTCCCAACCAGCGTCTCCACCCTGGTCTGTGACCGTAGATGGCGTCTCCGTCGGGACCTTGCCTGATGCCCAGTATGCTGGGCTGCTTTTATCGGCGCGGCGCGGCGCGATCGACAGACGGCGTTGCGCGAGGTGCGCCGTTTGATCCATGCCGTCGCGACCTTTGCCGGTAAGACGCTGCTCTTCGTCCCGTTGGTGCTTTTTTGGGCGGCCGTGCTCATGAGTCTTACGAGACCCCATCTGTACGAGGATATGACACATCTTTTTGTTGCCAAGGGTCCAGCGGCGTTTCTGTGGTGGATCGGCGCGGCTTTCCTCTCTGGAGTGGTTGGCCAATTATTCATTATCGTTTTGGGGTTCATCGCTGTGATGCTTATAGCCCGCCCCAGCGCTTACGACCGCTTTATGCATCGGCTGGTGCGCCAGCGTTTGGGACTCACCGCCGACGGCCACATAACTCTTCTGTGGGAATCCCCAGAGCCACCCCCTTTCGAGAGCGGTTGCGGTTCTCGTGCACAAAAATTCCGCAGCATAGGTTGAGGCCGGCAATTGCCGCCATGGCGCGTCCGGCCGCTCCCGGTCTCGCAGCCTCGATGGCCTTACTGAGCGCGGCCAAGTGTGCGTAATCCCGAATAACCCGCATTTCCGCCCGCCATTCGCCGCTTGCGTTTTTTGGCGCCGCCGTAAGCTGGGCTCATGCGCACTCCTTGCCAAACTTTCGCCAATCGCCTCCCCCTGAGGCCGGGGCCAGCCCTTCTCCTCCTGTTCATAGGGCATGGACAGAACCTGCTGCCGGCCCGGTTTCCCGCGCCCGCCTGCCCTCTCCTGGTCAACAGCCGAGTCTTGATCCGCGAGCAACTGGTCGAGCGGTTGATAGCGCGCAGCCAGGCGCATCTCCATCGAGCGGCGGCCAGGCGGCGCGCTGAAAGCGCTGATGGCCCGTACTTCTTTCCTGGACACCATGGGTAGCCGACGCCCAAGCAGGTGCGCCCGCAGCCCTTACGAGGTCGTTCCGGCAACGGGCGGGGCACTGCGCGTCATGACGCCTTTTGCCTATCCGGACGGTGCCCCTGTTTCGTTTTACCTGGTGACGGTTGACGATGATCATGGGCGTTTCACGGATCGGCGCGAAGCGGTCGCGCGCGCAGGCCTCCCCGAGGATGCCTTATTGCCGGCGGCGATCCTGTCCGAGTTGCGGCCCTTGCTGGGGGACGCCTTCGTGCTGCGCGACGGTACAATCTGGCGGCCTTGCCTCTGGCGAGATGTTCGTGCGTCGCTGGTCGCGGACTTTGTCGGCGTTTTGCTGTCCGTTCACGTGCACCTGACGGAATCCATGGCCTTCCATCGCCCCGCCGACACGTCTATTTCCCAAAACGCAGCAATAGACGTACGGGACTATTTCCCGCAAGGAGCCTGACATGTCTATTCCGCAATCCTTCGCCTCCAACCGCATCCCGCGCCACTGGGTCGTGCGTGGACCGGCCGGCGCCGGCAAGAGCACTTTTCTGACCGCCCTGCGCGGGCCCGTCCTCCTCGTCGACGCCGACCAACGCGGCGCGGAGATCGCGCAACGGGCGGCGTTCGCCATCCGGCCCCTAAGCCTGGTCGGGCGCGACAACACCGACCCGCTGCGCATTTCCGAGCTCCTGCACAACAACGGGCCCGAGATCGTCCGTGATTTTCGGACGGTGGCCGTGGATTCCCTAACCGCGATTCTCTCGCCGGTCGTCGCCCTAGCCATGGAGGGCAACCGCCGCGGGCTGAACAAGAACAAGGCGGCCGCTTTTCTTGGCAAATCGCAAGTCCTGCGCCTCATTCAAGATACTCTCGCGAGCCTTGGCACCGATGTCGTGTACATCTGGCATGAGGAACGCGGACGCAATGAGAAAGGGGAAGCGGTCGTGCGCCAGTCGGTTTCCGAAATCGAGCGCAAGCGCCTGCAACGAAGCCTGAACGCCGTCCTGGTCCTCAGCTGCGACAAAACCACGCAGAAGCGCGTCCTGCGCATCGAGTGGAGCCGCAGCGGCTATGGGGCCGGCCACACATTTTCCGACACCACGGGCTGCTGGGCCGGAATCCCCGAGCAGATTGACGCGGCTTCCTTGCGCAGCATGCCGTGTTGTGTTCCGTCGATGGACAGCGGGAACGTCTTCGTCCCTGGCATCCCTTTCGGCGCCAGGCGGCCACGCGCATTACGGCCGGCGATTATTACGATTTCGATGAGCCGACCACGCCTTGTCTTAATTTCCCGAGCATCGTGCCGTTACCGTCGAAAATCCATTTTTTCGACGATCCTTATGGCGTGGCGCGCGCGACCCTGCGCGGGCGCGGGCCGGACACTGTGCGGCGCTGCGTGCTCGAAAAAACCGGTGTCGATATCGCGAATCCGGCGCTATCGTGGCACGAGCGCTACGCGCTCTGCGCCCGCTCCCTGTCGCAGAGCTGGCAAAAATCGCTCGCCGAGGCGCTCCCCGCGCTCGAAAACCAGCAGAGTTTCGGACATGAGACCATCGAGTCCTGGGCGATGGAGCATTGGGGCGGGCACAACGGGCTTGGCCCTTCGGAGCCCGGTCTTGTTGGCAATGACCCGGTCTCCCACAGCCTCCAGAACGCGCCCGGGCACAGGGCCGTTGCCTTTGTTTTTCTCGTTTACAACGGGGCGAACGATGTGATGCCGATCCCGGCGCCCATTTTCGATATGCTGGCTATCAGCCACCCGCTGCTCAACATGACCTTGGCGTATCGCGCTGTGGATCCCCGGCACGACGAGTGGGTCTGGGGCAGCGCCACCAGCCGCCGGGGCCTGGTCACCTGGGAAGAGCCGGGGACTTGGAGTCCCCACGAAGAACAGGCCCGGCTGGAAGAACAAGCCCAACGAGACGAGGCCAGTTGATGGAGAGGGAAGAGGAAAAATACGCGTTCTGCAGCAGCGATTGCGCCTATCGGTGGTGCGCGCATCACCGGTCCCACATCCTTCCCGGGGAAGCTGCCGTCTGGCGGGATCTGTGCTGTCCGCACTATCAGCCGCCCATCTTTCGGTTGCCGCCGGCTCCCGAGCCGGTCGGCGAAAAGGTTCGTGAGGGCGGTACGGTGCTGGTTGTCGACGAGCCTGCCGTGCCCATCTCGGCACGGCAACCCAACCTGAGGGCGCTTCAGGCGGCCGCCGAGGCCGTAATCGCCACCCTCAAGGCGTCGTCTGTCATGATCCCCGACGCCGTCAACTGGGCTCGTCTCGCCTGCGTCCGTGCCGAGCGGGCCGTCGACCAGGACGACCGTGTCGTTCTTCGAGTCTGCCTCGTCCCCGCGGCACCCGAGTGCCAAGAACTGCCGCGCCTCATGGGCGCCGCCTTGGCGGAGGCCGGCTATGAGGATGTGGCGGTGGTGACGGAGTGGTGAACGAGCCTGCCCGGTCCACACTATCGGGGCTTCCTTCGGCGGCCGAACGACACTAACGCCTCCTTGGCGAGGGCCCCGCTTTCCTAAACGGCTAGGTTTTTGCTATGCTGCCGACATGCCTACGGTCTTGCGCATCGGCGGCCTGAGGGTCGTGATCTATCCCAACGACCACCGCCCCGCCCATGCCCATGTGATCGGCGACGGCGAGGCGGTGTTTGTTCTGCGCTGTCCAGCGGGACCGCCCGAGCTGCGTGAGTGCTACTGGTTCAACCGCTCGGACGTGGCCCATATCGCCGCGGCCTTGGCCACGCATCTGGCCGAACTGTGCAAGCAATGGAGATCGATCCATGGCGATTACTGACGAAACCTTTGCCCAGGCCGAGAAGCGCGCTCAAGCGAAGCGGCAGGCCGGCTATGCCGTCACCGCCCACTATGATCGGCGCACATCGCGCATCGTGGTAAAACTCAATACGGACGTGCAAATCAGCTTTCCGGCGCGTGTCGCCGAGGGCTTGGCCGACGCCTCGCCGGACGAACTGGCCGCCATCGAGATCACGCCATCCGGCCTGGGCCTGCATTGGCCGAAGCTCGATGCGGACTTGTATGTGCCGAGCCTTTTTGCGGGCCAACTCGGCAGCAAGCGATGGATGGCCGCGCAGCTCGGCGCCGCCGGCGGCCGGGCGCGCAGCGAAGCCAAGGCCAAAAGCTCGCGCGAGAACGGCCGCAAGGGCGGTCGACCGCGCAAAGAAGCCGCCCCCGGATAGCCAGAACCCGGCAGGATCATCATCTTGGGCCGGTGGCGCGCGCATTCCATCCAAGAAGACGGGCTTCCGCATCTCTTAAGCCTCGGCAAGCGTCCCCCCGCAGTCTTTTGCCCAAACGCTCCTGGTTTATGGTCGCCATTCCGGGCTTGCATTTCTCATCCCCCCGGTATGCTGAGGTCACTACTCAGGACCCGGAGCCCCACTTATGTCCTCGCTTACCCGCACGATTATGCTGGCCGCCTTGGTGGTCGCGCCCGCGGCCAGCGCCTTGACGTTAGGTCCGGTCGTTGTCCATTCCCACATCGGCCAACCCTTTCAGGCGAGCATCGCGGTGCACGGCGCGCATGGGCACGTGCAGGCGCATATGGCACCACGAGCAGCCTTCCGCGCAGCCGGCATGACACCTCCGGGCCGCAATACCGTCTACCGCTGTCGCGTCATGGGGCGGGCTGGTCACCAACGCATTGTGGTGACCAGCCGTGCGCCTGTCGAGCATCCCGATGTCACGTTGCTGTTGGTAGTCGACTCCGCGCATGGGTCGCGCGTCCAGGAACTGCATGCCGCCCTGCATCCAGTGCTGATTCCGACCATGCATGTGCAGTCTGGCGTCGAACCGACAATGATGCCGTCGGCCAGGAGAGATTTGGGCGCGCCACCCGGGCCGCCTTCCCTTGCGCCCTCGCAATCCCCCTATCGCGCCATTGGACCGATCCGGTCCGGGGAATCGCTGCTGGACGCGGCGCGTGCCATGGACCCAGGTCACCACAACCTCGGGCCGCTCATGGAGGCCTTAGTGCGCACGAACCCAGGCGCCTTTGTCGACGCTAACGCCAATGGCCTGCGCGTGGGGGCCGTCCTTCATCGGCCCAACCCGTCTGTGGTGCGCACCATCTCGTCGACGCGCGCCCTCCACTTTCTGCGCGCCCAATACGCGGCTTGGGTACGCGCTCATGCGCGCCACTCCCCATCGGCGCATCATGCGGTGGCGCATAAGGCCACGGTGATTCCGGCCGTCCGGCCGACGCCTCTGGTATCTCATCCCTTGAAGCCTACGTCACCCATCAAGGACACGCCGCTGTCGCCCGCGAATCCGCCTGCGGCGCCCACAACGATTACGAGCACACCAATGGCCCCGTTGTCGCTCGTGGGCCTGACCCAAGCCTCACTTCGCCCGATACCGGAGGCCAATGGCTACCGTTCGTCTCCGCCGGCTCTTGTGTTGCCCACAACGGTCCCAACCGCGACGGGAGCGGCGCATCAGACGGCGCCCGTTACGCCGCACCCTGACCCGACTCCGAGCGTTCCAGCCGTGCACACAGCCCCTCCTCATGCGACGTATGGTGGTATTCCTATCCATCAGCTGGTCGATCTCGCGATTCTGATCATCGCAGTCTTGGGCGTTCGCCAATTCGTGTGGTCGCGTCGGACGGATGGCACATTCCTGCGAGGCCCGCTGGCCCGTCTCTTTGCGCGCCCCTCAGGTGGCGAGACCCCGACGCCTGCGACGCCTGCTGCGTCGGCCCCTACCGAGCCGGCGCGCATCCCGTCTTACGAGACACCCGTCACGCCATCTGCAGCTGAACCGTTGCGATCCGAGGGCGCGCCCGCGCACCCCCAGGCCTCCACGGGATCATCATTGGTCGTGGCCGTCGCGCATCGCGATGACCAGATCCTGAAGCTCGATCTGGCGCGCGCTTATGCCGACATGGGCGAGATCGCCGCAGCACGCGAGCTCTTGACGCAGGTGCGCGCATACCTCGATGGCGCGCGCAAACCTGCACTGGATGATCATTCGCATGGATAAGAACGATCTTGAACGCTGGCTGGAGCGCGCCATCGGTGAATCCGGTACAAAGGCCGCCCCCACGATGAGCCCAAGCCCCTCTCTTACCATTATCCCCTCTCGAGTCGGGTGGGTACGTATTGCCGACTGCGGTCAGACTTTGGCGAATGCGCCCCGTCTCGCATCCATGGTTTCGCGGCGCGGAGGGTTATCCGCGCGTCTGTTCCGGAGCGTACTTGCGCATCATGGCCTTGCCGAGGCCCACGGCGTGATCTATCTGGAAGCGCCCGCCGATCGCGCGGGCGGCGCTCTCTTCCGGTTTGTGGCCACACTGGTCCGTTTGCGACAAATACTGGGGATGCCCAACGATGCGTGATCGTTTCTCGGGCAAACGGGGCGCGATATCGGGTGTTATTCGCCCACCGAAGGGCGCCGAACGCCGCTAAGATGAATCCCAGAGTAATAGGCGTCCCTCCCTCGCCTGTTGTTCTACCTGGGTCCCGGACTTGCCCGGGCACTCTTCCACACAAGCGCGCTTGCGTTTTGGTGGACCATTTTATGATGGCTACTCCTGACGCACTCCCCGAAGTGGGTCGCAGGAGGAGATACGAATATTTACCCAGAATCGTCTGGGCGCGCCCTTGCCTGACGAAACCCCACAAGGAGGCCCTCGATGAGCGATGTCATTCCGTCACACATCAAGCCTTACTACGAGCTCATCGGGCAGGCGCTTGATGCGCGTGGGCGGAGACCGGATGACTACGAGAGGGATGCGGAGCACCAGGAAGCTGTTTATGTCGTACGTCTCTGCCGCCAACTCGTCGACCGGATCGGGCGACCGGAGATCACGCTCGCCGACGTATTGCGCGCCGACCGATGCGCGAGCGGGCATACGGACTACGAGCGGCGGTTAGCCGCCGGCTGTTACGCCCTAGCCTGCCGGGACCGGATACAGAGAGACCCGTCCGAAGATGGAGAATGCCGCCTCACCCTCGGTGGGATCGGCTCATGAGTGCCGTGTCCGCCAACCCAGACCGGGATCCGGGACGCGCCGCACACTCTGGCGGATACCCGATCCTGAATCGATCCACGGATACCATCGGTCCAGAGTCCGTGTATGTCGGGCGCCCATCCCCTCTCGGCAATCCCTTTGCGATCGGGCCGGACGGCGGGCGGGCCGAGGTCATCCAACAGTATGCCGTGTGGCTGGAGGAACGCCTACGCGACCGTGACCCAGTGATCCTTACCGCTCTGATGGGCATCCGCCCAGGCCAAGCGCTGGTGTGCCATTGCGCGCCCAAGCGATGCCATGCCGAGGTGATTGCGCAGGTCCTGAACCGCGTGGACTGGCGTCCGGATATAGCCCCGCATGGGCGCTATGCCGGGATCGGTTCGCGTGGGACACCGGCCCCTGTCCTGGCCCTCATGACGCGTCTCGCGACCCACCTGGCCGCGCATGGCTACACCCTGCAATCGGGTGGGGCGCCCGGGGCTGACCAAGCCTTCGAAGCGGGAGCCGGGGCATCCAAGATCATCTTCCTACCCTGGCCGCACTTCCAGAGCCGCGGGGCCGCTCCGACAGACCATGACCGGCCGGATGCCGAGGCCTACCGGATCGCCGCTACCTTGCATCCCGCGTGGGCGCGTCTGTCGTCCGCCGCCCAAGCCTTGATGGCGCGTAACGTCCATCAGATCCTGGGGTCCGACTTGCGGTCTCCCGTGGACTTCGTGGCGTGTTGGACGCCAGACGGTTGCGAGTCCGAAGGAGAGCGGTCACGCACGACCGGCGGGACAGGGCAGGCTATTGCGCTGGCCGATCGGTGGGGAATCCCGGTCATCAACTTGGCGCGTCCCACGGCGATGGCGCGACTAGCGGAACGAGTCCAGACGTGGCGAGCCCTGTCATTGACCGCTAGTCGCGCGCCCTGTCTGCGCGACCGGGATCTTAATACAGGCAACCCCAACGAAACTTGGTAGGCCAGACACCACACGGAGGCCGTAGTGACTGCTCCCCGGCCTCAAGGCCGGAGCTTCCCACTTCCTAGACAGCTACCATCCCGGTAGAGGATGGATTTATGCTGCCTCCATGGGCAGAGACCGACAGTCCTGCGGCCTTTAACTGCAAAATGCCCTGCTGGCGGATATTGATCGCGGCGTTGACGTCGCGGTCGTGGGTGGTGCCGCAATGCGCACATACCCACAAGCGGTCTTTGAGCGTCAATCCCTCGTTCTTCCCGCCACAACAGGAACAGGTCTTACTCGAAGGGAAGAAACGGTCGACACGAACCAAGTGTCCGCCCCGATCGCGCAGCTTGTAATCGAGCTTCGTGACAAGCCCCGACCAGCCGACATCGGCGATGGCACGCGACAGTCGACGGTTTCGCATCATCCCCTGCACGTTCAAGGTCTCGGCGCAGACCGCTTGGTTTTCGTCCGCCAGGCGCCGGGAGACTTGGTGTTGCCAATCCGTGCGCGCATCGCGCACTCGTTCATGGGCCCGCGCGACCCGCTGCCGCGCCTTGGCCACGTTGCTTCCGAAATACTCCCGCAGGGAGGCGATGGGTTTGCCGTCGGCCGCGCACCGGACCTTGGCCGCCTCGACCTTGCGGGACAGCGATTGCTGTTTGCGCCGGAGGTTCTTCAGGGACCGGCGCAGGAAGCGGGGGTTGGGGGTCTTGGCGCCGCTGCTGGCAATGACCGCATCATTGAGCCCGAGATCGATGCCGGTGACACGCGTGACATGCCGAACCGGCTCCGGCAGGGCCTGACCGTCCTCGGCCCGCACCGCGGCGTAATACTTTCCGGTCGCAGACCGCGAGACGGTGACGGTCTTGATGATGCCCATGATCTCCCGGTGGACCACGGCCTTGACCCAGCCGACCTTGGGGAGAAAGACCTGATCGCCCTCGACCTTCACCCGCTGGGGATAGGCATAAGACTGACGTGGCGCATGCTTTTTCTTGAAGCGCGGAAAGCGGGCCCGCTTGGCAAAGAAGTTCGCGTAGGCCCGATCCAGATGACGCAGCGTCATCTGCAATGCTTGGGAGTCGGCCTCCGCAAGCCAGGGATGCTCGCCCGCCTTCCACACCGGCAGCATCGTGATCAGGGTATGGATGGAAAGCGACTCCCGCCGCTCCCTCCACGCCGTCGTCTTCAAATCCAAGGCCTTGTTCCAGACGAAGCGCACGCACCCCAGTTGTCGCGCGATGAGGTCTTGCTGTGCGGCATTGGGGTAGAGACGGATCTTGGTGGCGCGGAACATACCGACAGTATAGTCAATATTACGCCTTATATCCCCGCCCTGAACGGCGGGGTTTTACGGCGCTGCTGGATAACGCGGCGTACGAATGGCCCACGCTACAAGGCCTCATTCGCGATTTGCGTTTTCCCGGGACTCGGTACGATTGGCGCATCGCTTTCTTGCCAGCGGCGGGTTTCATCATGTGCACACCACCCAACGAAACGGTCCTGTCTCTTCCCCACTCTCCCCTGCCGTCTGGTTCGGCTCCGCCTCGTCTTTTGGAACGACTCGTCGAGCTCCATTGTCCGGCCCATCTCGCGCGCCGCGCCGCGCAGGCGGGTCCGGTCCATATAGCCTGGGATATTCCGTATCGCGGAATTGGTGGGGCGCCGAAATGGGCTTGGGCGATTCTGCACGAACCCCGGGATGGCTCGCCGGATGCAGGTTTCTTGCGGGTCGACGCGCGGGAGTTCGCGCTGGTGTTTTCCGGCTCAGGGGAGTTAATACGCGCCCGCGATGGCGCCCGTTACTTGTCAGAGTCCGAACGCATTCTGTTCTACAACCGCCTATCCCTGGGCGCCAAGCCTGCGGGCGGAATCTAGGGGCCGCCATGTACCTGTTCGAACGTTATCCCACTGGTCTGACGCCAGAACAGCGCGCAATCACGCACGCCGGGATCACCACAATGGGTGCGGCATTCCATCATCGGAGTGTCTCCCCTGCCGATCTCGCCTTACTAGCGGCCGAGACTGATGCCGTGCCGGTTGGCAGCGTGCCGTTTGTACGCGCCTGGGCCGCCCAGCAAGGACTCGAGACCCGGCTGGCCCGTCAATGGCCGGGCTGCTACCCGCCGGCACTGTACAAGCATCTGCGCCGGTCGGTCTGGTCGGCGAGTTTGGACGAAGCCCGCGCCCTCCTGTGCGACCGCCCCCTCTTCGTCAAACCCGCACTCTTTTCCGACATCAAGGCCTTCACGGGCCAGATTGTCTCGGGTACGGAACCCGCGGAGATAATGTGCCAGCCCAGCGACATGCGGGTATGGTGTGCGACACCCGCGACCTGGGTTGCCGAGTTTCGTGTGTATGTCACACACGACCAGATCGTGGGCTGCGCACGTTACGACGATGGCGAGGCTGATGTGGCCAGCCCTGATCTTGTAACCGTCCGCAACATGATCGCCGACTTTCCGGGCGGGCCGGCCGGCTATGGCCTGGACGTGGGGGTCACGCCCGACGGAGAGACCACACTCATTGAGGTTAACGACGGCTGGGCCTTGGGATTTTACGCCGGCTGTGATCACGACGCTTACCGCACGTTGCTCGACGCGCGGTGGGCTGAGGTCCGCGATGGCTCTTTGCGGTTGGAGTCATACCTGGCCAACGGGCCGCTTCCCCGCCCCACACCGAATACGGGGGCGGCTAAAGCAGGAGAACGAATAGTCACCAACCCCGCGTCGGTTCGGGTGCATAAACCTGCCGTAAACCGCCAGTCGCCACACGCCGACGGAAAGGTGCACTGATGTCCTCGCACGAGATACTCATTTTGATATTGGTGCTATTGGTGTTGGTCGCGGCGTTCGTCGCGGGGTTTGCCCTTGTTTTGGTTGGTAGACACTTTACCTCCCAGCTTTTAATTAATCTCGGGTTGGCCTCCATCGTCCTATCTGGCTTTTTTGTCGCGCTTGCAGGTAGCGCCACGGTGCTGACCACTATGGGCAGCATTAGACCCAGCGGCCCATCTTGGGCGGCCATGCGCCCCGCTGTTCAAGAGGTAGTCACCTTTCGGCATAGCCCTCCGGCCATTGCCGCCGATTGGCGGCGCCTGCGAGAGAGGCATCCGTTGACTCAGGATCAGTTTATGCAGGTCCTGCGTTGGGTGTACCACGAAAAAGAAGTACGCGACCAGCGTGTCGTGGCATGGCTGACGAAGAATCCTGCGTTAGCTCGGGCCCACCCGCCGGTTGGCAAATAGGAGAACCTATGTCGATACACGAGGCATTCATTGTCGCCGTGGTCTTGGCGTTTATGATAGCGTTTGGCTTTATTTTTCCAGGCATCATAAGTTTTGATTCCATGTTAATGGCGGTGTCCGGGTTTGTCTCCCTCATCGTGATTTTTGTTTTTGTCGCATATAGCGCGAAACCGAGTCACCCATCGTGGTCCACCATGCGTCCCATCGTGAAGGAGGCCTCTGCCTTCCCGCATCGCCCCCCGGCCATCGCCGCCGATTGGCGGCGCCTGCAGGCCGGGCATCGGTTGACAGGTGGTCAGTGGGTGACCTTCAAGCATTGGGTGCGGCGCAAGCAAGAGGCACGCGACAAGCGCCTCGTGGAACGGCTGACAATGCCTCCAGCATCGGTTGCGGATTGCCGACAGACCATATGCCGCAGCGGTCCGGATCGGCATTCTGCGCACGACGCCCGTGATAGGGGGAACTGATGTTCTCGCACGCGTTTTTCCTCTGGGCCTTGGGATTACTCTTTGCGATCGCGCTTTTCATGGCGGGCGCCTATATCAGATCCCGATTTCGGGAGGTGCAAGTTGGTCTCGGATTTGTTTTCATTGTGCTCTGCGCAGTGGGGATTGCAAACACCCTCATCAAGTCTTCCCATCCGTCCTGGGCCACTGTGCGCCCCGTCGTCGAGGAAGCGGCTGCCTTCCGGCATGACCCGCCCGCCATTACCGCGATCTGGCAACGCCTGCGGACCGGACACCGGTTGACGGAGACTCAGTGGGTGGCCTTCCGGTATTGGGTGAACCGCAAAAAGAGATCCGCAAAAGAGGCCAGAGAGAAACGCCTCGTGGAGCGGATAGCGGCTGACCATATGCGGGCCCGGGCACGCAAAGTGCCTCATTCGCGAACCTCTAAGGCTCGCTAGGATCTGGCGATGAAGACCATACCAGAAATTTTGAGCACCCACGAAAACCGCCGCGACATTCTGATCGCCTTTGCGCAGGTCTGTGCGACGCGAGCCGCCCGCAATGCACGCGCTGCGAAACGTACAACCAACGAGAAGGATTACGCGTCCGTCAATGATCTCGCCACGCGCGCCGCGCAGGCGGCGGCGTGTGTGCAGGATGCGCCCACAGACGTGTTGGCGATTCACCATGCCTCCGAGGCCGCCCGATATGCCGTTGAGGTCGTCCGCGCTTACTACACCTTACATCTCGGGAAACGCTGCGGGGAAATCGTAGCTCGCGACGAGCACACCCGACAGATCGAGGAATTGTGTGAATTTCTTCGGAAAAAGATAGGAGGTGCGCCATGTCCTTAGCCTATGTCCGCCAATTCTATGGCGTCCCCGCTTACCGCGGCGCCCCCGTCTTGTATACCGGCGGCGATACGCCGCGCCGCGGCGTTATTGTGTCCGCATCCACATGCGGCCGCCTGCGGATACTGTGGGACGATGGGGAGGGACCGCGATGAGGAGCCGCTTGCTGTCAGAAATCGAAAGCCGAAACTTTTCTCCAGAACGGTCCCCCATGATCGGAGCGCTGGCGCGACTGCGGTTTTTTTCCGGGGACACCAAAACCAACGAAGATATATACAAAGATCTAATGGTGGCCCTTGCGTTATGGGAAACGCGCGTAGGCTACGATTTTGATTACAGCGTCGCTATCAGTTTGAGCCGCGCACTGACTGGCGGGATATAGGACAGGATCTTTAGTAAGGAATAGATATGTGCACAACAAACAAGGAGCGCTCATGAAAACAAAAGGCATTATGGAGCACGAGTGCGCGCTTGGTGTTCAGGCCATCGCGCACGCCCGGCCCGATTATCGTCCGTGGGAGCAGTACGTGACATGCTGTCATTGCGCGCACCCGCTCGACGACAATCCGCGCATGAAAGACGCCCTAAAGTCCCACACGACTGCTGCCTGGGCCAAGGGTCAGCTCACGATCCTCGCCGACATGGCGAGCGACCATGCCTTGCCGACATGGTATGTCGAAGAGGTCCGACGCATCGCGGAAGGTATCCTCTTGATACCGGGGCCGCCATTACCAACGGAAAAGCGAGCATGAGCGACAAATCCGGCATCGCCTGGACCGAGGCTTCGTGGAACCCGGTCACCGGCTGCACTAAGGTCTCGGCGGGCTGCAAACATTGCTACGCTGAACGCGAATGGGCGCGGTTATCCGCCAACCCCAAGGCCTCCGATTATTTCGGCCGGATCTTCACGGATGTCCAGATGCACGCCCACCGTCTGGATCAGCCGTTGCGCTGGCGACGCCCGCGGATGATCTTTGTGAACTCGATGGCGGACCTCTTTCATGAATCCGTGCCGGACGCCTTCATCGACCAAGTGTTCGCCGTGATGGCGCTGGCGCCCCAGCATACCTTCCAGGTCCTGACGAAGCGCGCGGAGCGGATGAGGGAGTGGTTTGCACCAGGGTACGACAACCGGGAGCATGCGGTAGGCCAAGCCATGCGGGAGATCGCCGCCTCTCGCGGCGGGGATGACGCCGGACTGCCGGAATGGCCGCTCGCGAATGTCTGGCTGGGGGTGTCTGCCGAGGATCAGGAGACCGCTGATGCGCGTATCCCTGTCCTGCTTGAGACGCCCGCAGCGGTCCACTGGGTCAGCATGGAGCCGCTCTTAGGCCCTGTCGACCTGAGCCCTTGGCTGAATCCCGACGCGACCTGTGAACAATGCGATACCGATTGCTCCGACTGTCCGCGCCATAAGGCCGTGGTGATCGACAACCCCAAGGATCCGGGATTTCCCAAAACACAGACTCTCTCGTGGGTCGTGTGTGGGGGCGAATCCGGGCCACGTGCGCGCGTGTTCCGCGCAGAATGGGCCCGCGAAATCCTACAGCAATGCCGTGCGGCTGACGTCCCCTTCTTCATGAAGCAGATGGGCGCCGCCTTCAATGACGGACGGTTCACCGTCAAACTGCGACACCGCGCCGGCGCGGACATGGGCGAGTGGCCGGAGGATCTGCGGGTGCGGGAGTATCCGCTCCAAATGAACGATCCGATGCGACGCATGGCGCGCCTCACAGACGGCGAGCGCCAGGAAATTCTGTCCAATGCCAAAATAAGAACGTCAATGAGACCCCTAAAACCATGACCGACCACACCAATATCCACATCTACGCCCAGGACTCCTGGCACGACGACGCGCATATCGTCGGTACGGTCGACGGGTTGCGCGCTTTGCGCGATACCCTGAATCATATTTTGGAGACCCCTGCGCCGTCTGGCCAGGAGAACCCCTTGCACTCTGAACATATGACGGTGTTTGCGAATGACGGCGAAGGGTATCACCTTTATGTCCATCGCCTTCCGATCGCCATGATGGATGCTATGGCCCCGCCCTACATAGGTGATGCCGTGGCGATGCGGCAGTATCGAGACACGCGATTGACGCCCGAGGATTTACGGACCGGCGGTCACCTTATTTCCGCGCAAGCCCATTTCGTGTTGGTGCCGCCCGATCTCTATACGCCCACCCAGCATCAGCGGAGGGCGATAGGCTCGATGACCAGGCGGCTCGCTTGGATACTGGAGGCGGACATGATGCCCATGGAAGGTGACGACAGCCGGCCGTTAATGCGGTGTTGGACCGATACGGGTGACGTCACTGGCGCCCAGCGGGATTATGCGCGTGGCAGCGATCTGTACCAGCAAGGTGATTTGCGTTTGGTGTGGGTACGAGCATGATCCTTGTTTACGCCCACCCTTCCTTGATCGATATACCAAAGGAGCGCCTGCATGGGCCCAACTAAACCTTCGCCCGCAGAAGGGCCACGCCGAGTCCAGTTTTTTTCGCGCCAGGTGATCGAAGGGATGCCGCACGGCGACCCGCGCACCGCCCTGATCAGCATCACCGACCCGGGCGATCCGGCGCGCCTACCGGAGGGGTGGGCGGCCGTGTTGCGGCTCGAGTTCGACGATATCACCCCGCCGTTCCCCGTTCTCATTTGCGACGGGAATCAGCACCGCGACCTCGCCCCGTTCGACGCGTCCATGGCCACACAGGTGCTGGAGTTTGTCGGCGCGGTCCCGCCGGACGTCAACCGGATCATCGTACATTGCAATGCGGGCATTTCGCGCAGCGCCGCGGTGGCGCGATTCCTCGCGGATTACTACGGATATTATCTGCACGATAAGGGCGAATGGGCCAACCGTCACGTCCTGTCCGTGCTCCATAAGGCGGCCGGGCAGTGAGCAAACCGGGTGATGGCGGCCGTTATTGCGTTTTTCGGCGTTCCGAATGATCGAAGGTCTGCATGACAGACTGCTCTGGTGGTGGCCCGAGAAGTGCCCGAATTGCGGAAAGCGATTCGGGCGGCATGACACGCTGCCGTTTTAAGGAGAGGACCTGACACGATGACTGTTCCGGACAATACCACCGATCTTCCGCGTATCACCGGATCACCGCCACGATGAACCTGTGGCGACTGTTGGACCGCATCCGTTGCGCCTTCCTGCCGCGGGGGCACCGCCGGCGTATCGGCGAGGCCCGTCGTGTTCTCGCCAAAGTGCGCCCCTGGCTGAGGACGGGACCAAAGGGGCCGGCGCGTGTCTTTGGTTATCTGCGTACGATCGATCCCCTTGTCTTCGAAGAGCTCGTCTTGCAGGCATTCGTGGACCAACGGTTTCGCATCCGCCGCGGCACGCGCTATTCGGGGGACGGTGGCGTCGATGGGCATGTGCGCCTGGGTGAGGCGTGGGCCCCCCTCCAGTGCAAACGGTACGCCGGCGCAATCGATCCCCAGCACGTGCGCGACTTCGCCCGCCTCACCTTCCCGCGCCGGGCCGTATTTGCGCATACCGGTCGAACCGGACCCCAGAGCCGCACGGCGCGCGGCGCACGCGTAATCATGGTGAGCGGCGATCGCTTGATGGCACTTATCGCGGGACGGTTTTCTCTGGACGGCGAATAGGCGCGATCATTCCGCGCTATTCGCCCACTCCCCTCGTTCGCTTCTTGCTAGGCTCAGTTACGAGAAAGACGAGCGCCCTCCCCCGCTTGTCGCTCTCACCCCCGGCCCCGGATTCGTCCGGGGCTCTTTTTTGCGTCTTCGAATTTGGCGCGGGACACGCGTCTGTCTTACGTCGATGCCGACACCAGGCTCAACGCTGTCGCCACCGGCAGATAGAGCGTACGCGGGCGTCCGATCAAAGCTGTGAAGCCGAAGGCTGTATAGAACGCGGCCGCCTTGTCGTCGATGGCGTCGGCGAAGATCGCGTGCGCTCCGATAGGGGCGATGGCTACGGTTTTGATGGCGTCAAAGAGCAGGGCTTCTCCCAACCCTTGGCCGGCATAATCGCTGTGCCGGGCAAGCCAACCGATCAGCACGGCCGGAACGGTCGGGTAACGCGGGAGTTTCCTCGCTTGCGACTCGGGGACTTCGTTTAGGGGCACGTTGCTGGACGACAGGGTGTAGAAGCCGGCAACTTGGTCCCTCTCCATGTCTCTCGCGATGAAACAGGTCGCGTATTTGCGCCTCACATCCTGAGAAACCGTCTCTCGGAAATAGTTGTCGATCCGGTCGTTTCCACAGGTGAAGGATGATCGCTTGTGTGTCTTCGCCAGCGGTTCGATGGCAAAGCGGACGCTCACCGTGGCTTGATCAGCTCGGCATGGCGCTTTGCCGCGTGCGCCAGGCGTGCATTTGGCTGGGGCGGATTGATTAGCGCTTCGGCGAAGCGGATCTGGTCCTCCCGCGCGAGGCGCAGGATCTCGGCGTCTTCGACAACGCGCCGGGCGTCCTCGCCGACCGTGGCGATGAGGTAACCGGTCAGGGTCATACCACGCAGACGCGCAGCGCGTTGCATCTGGTTGTAAACCTGAACCGGAATTCGCGCTTCCAGTCGGGCGGTCTCGATTTCCTCTTGAGGCTTGGGCATAAGGCTCTCCGTCCTAGGTACTATACGGCACTATGCCGTATATATCAAGAATGAGGCGGAGCCGGACGGAACGAGGCTCTGTACGCAATAGACGCCGATCTGGGCAACTCTGGCATGGGTAATGATGACTTGCCAAATGACCCCCACTAAATCCCGCCATTCGCTCCCCGCACCCGGCGCTGCTTGGGCATCCTTACAGAGTCACGGCGGTGCGACTTGCGTTTTTGGGAGGCCTTATACGATGTTCCCGTCTGATATTCGAGCATAACTGATGCCGACCCCTGCGATACTCGTGCTGGACACGGAAACCACCGGTCTCGACCCCGGTAGCTGCGCGGTCGTCGAGTTCGGGGCGTGTGCCGTGGTCGCGGATAACGGCGGCTGGACGCCCACGGAGGCCTTTTCCCGGCTCGTGCATCCCGGTCAGCCCATACCGCCCGAATCCAGCGCCATCCATCACATCGTCGATGCCGACGTCGCGGATGCGCTCCCGCTTCCGCGCGTCGTGGATACCTTCATGGTATGGCTCGCGAGCCGCGGAATCGCGCCTGCCCTCTTCGTCGCCCATCACGCGGCATCCGACAAAGCCTTTCTGGGGGGCCTCACCCAACGGTTCCCGGAGGTCCCCTGGCTCTGCACGGAGCGGTTGGCCCATCATCTCTGGCCCGAGCTGCCGTCTTATAGCAATCAGGCCTTACGGTACCGGTTCTCTATCGAACCGCGTTTCGCACTCGCGACTTCCTGCGGCGGGCGTACCGATCCCCATAGCGCGGCCGGGGATGCCATCGTCACTGCGGGCCTGCTCTGCCACGAGCTCGCCGTGGCGCGCGCCGCGCTTCCCGACGTGCACGGCCTGCGCCATCTGGCACAACATGCCGAGCTGCCCTATCGCCTGGCGACTATACCGTTTGGCAAGCACAAGGGCATGGCCTTTGCCGCCCTGCCGGCCGATTACGCAGACTGGCTCGCTCGGACGAGCACGGACCCCGATATCCTGCACTCGCTCGCCCACAGGCACGACACCGCATCGCGGAAGATTTATGCAACGGCGGCCTCCTAAACCGAACAGCGGGTACTGGAAACCGGCCGGCAAAACCCGGCGGTTCCCCATACCGCCCGGCTACACGCATCAGGACCGGCGACGCCGGGAAGAGCGGCGCGCGCCGCGCGTCCAAGACTGGGCTCGTGGCGATTGGACGCTTGGTGAAAAGGCACGCGAGCCGCTCACCGTGCTGCGGCGACAGGCGCTCGTGGGCACTTGCCTGCCGTACACCGTGGCTTCACCATCCGAATCCCCCGAGCTGTCTCAATGAGCACCCGCAAAACTGTTGTCGGCCAACTCGACCTCTTTGCCGCATTGACTGCTGCCTATGCTGCGGCACCTGATGGAGCGCTTGAGAATAGCGCTCTCTATGCCGCGGTCCTGCGTGCCGATAATTTTCGGTTGCGGACGGCCGACATCCCGGTCCCTATCGGGCAAGCCGGCGCGCTCCGGTCACCATTACGCCGTCAGCTCCGTTGGTACCAACAGACTCTCAAAAAGCTGAGGGTCTTGGAACATGTCCCGGGAGAGCGTGGCGTGTGGCGTTTGACTGAACGCGTCAGCGAAGGACTGCACCGTACCGCGCCGCACGTGAAGCTGGTCGCGTTTAGCACTACTTTAGGAGTGGCCATCTGGGGGCGTTGCCAAGAAGTCTTCGCAGACTTGGACGAACCGGTCGCATTGTGCCTCACCTCACCCCCTTACCCTCTTCGTCGGGCGCGCGCCTATGGCGGCCCCACGGCCGCGGCCTATGAGGATTTCGTGTGTGTGGCCCTCGAACCCATTGTCCGCACGCTGATACCCGGTGGCAGTGTAGTCCTGAACGTGAGCAACGATATTTTCGAGCCCGGCCGCCCCAGTCGCGAACTCTATCTCGAGCGCTTGGTGCTGGCCCTACACGATCGCCTGGGCTTGTCGCTGATGGACCGCATTCCATGGGTCAATCCCAGTAAGCCGCCAGCGCCTACGCATTGGGCTTGCGTCAAGCGCGTGCAACTCACCACCGCCTATGAGCCCGTCTATTGGTTTACCAATGACCCAGCGCGCGTGCGCGCCGATAATCGTCGCGTCCTCGAGGCGCATACCCCGCGCCATCAAGCTCTGATGGCGGCCGGCGGAGAGCGCCGTACCACGGTATACGGGGATGGCACCTGTCGGCTGCGTCCGGGCAGCTTTGGGCAATCCACCGCCGGCCGCATCCCTCGCAACGTGATCACGCGCGGACATACATGCCGAGATACCAAAACGTATCGCCAGGCCGCTCAGGCTCTCGGTCTCCCGTCGAATAGCGCTGTGCAGCCGACAGCCTTGCCCGACTTCTTTATTCGTTTCCTCACGGAAGCCGGGGATCTCGTCATTGACCCTTTCGGCGGGTCGTGCAAAACGGCGCTGGCCGCTGAGCGCCTTGGTCGGCGGTGGCTGATAAGCGAGCAAATCAAAGAGTATTTGCGCGGGTCGGCGGAACTCTTTCGGGGCTGCGCTGGGCTTGCAATTTCCGAGCAATCGGTACGATAGCCCATGTTTCCTGGAGATTAATTATGAACCACGATCAAGCCGTTGCCCTCATCAAAGCTCTCATGGAACGGGAACACCTCAGTGACGCCGTAGGTTCCCTCTTCCTGTCTTACTTAAACGACTGCGAGGATGTTAAAGATGAGCGTGATCGTCTCCTTGAAGCCATCGGCAACATGAGGGCGACACTCGATATACACCTGCGCGATATGCAATATGCCCAAAAATGTATTCAGGAAGCGCTGAGGGTATTACCGTGAGCGCCCAGACGTTTCCCAAGCCCTCCGAGATGGTCGTCGACCTCTTTGCCGGCGGCGGCGGCATGTCGTGCGCCATCGAGCAGGCGGGTTTCTCGGTGGACGTGGCCATCAACCACAACGCCGAAGCGATTGCGATGCATACCGTCAACCACCCCGAAACCCGGCACTACGTGAGTGACATCTTCGAAGTCGATCCCCGCGAGGCCGTCTCTGGGCACGCCGTGGGGCTTCTACATGCCTCGCCAGATTGCGTTGACCATTCTCAGGCCAAAGGCGGCCAACCCCGCCGCAAAAAGATTCGCGCCCTCTCCTGGGTCGTCGCGCGCTGGGCCGGGCAGGTGCGCCCGCGCATTATCACGCTGGAGAACGTCAAACAAATCCAGGCTTGGGGCCCTTTGATCGCCAAGCGCTGTCCGCAGACCGGGCTTGTTATCAAGCTCGACCGAACGGTGGCTCGGCCGGGAGAACGCGTTCCGATTGAGGAGCAATACCTCGTACCCGACCCCAAGCGCACCGGACAAACATGGAAGGCCTTTGTCCGGACCTTAGAATCCTTGGGCTATCAGGTTGAGTGGCGCTTGCTCTGTGCGGCCGATTATGGCGCGCCCACCACCCGCGAGCGTTTGTTCTTGGCCGCACGGTGCGACGGCGAGCCGATTCGCTGGCCGACCCCGACGCACGCCAAGGTCGCCACCCCTCAACGTAAACGGTGGCGCGCGGCCGCCGAGTGTCTGGACTGGTCCCAGCCCTGCCCGTCGATATTCACCCGGCGCAAACCGTTGGCCGAGGCCACTTTACGGCGCATCGCCAAGGGGCTCAAAAAATACGTCCTGGATAGCGCCGAGCCCTTTATCGTCCCCGTCGCGTCGGCGCCGGAAAATCCTGCGGAACAGGTCTCTGCTGCCCATGCCCCGGTCTTGCTGCCGATAACACATCAAGGTGACGATCGGTGCCATGATGCCCGGGAGCCGCTGCGCACGATCACCAGTGCCCACCGCGGGGAGATGGCGATGGCGTCCGCCTACCTCATGCAGGCCAATGGCGGTTTCAATGTCACCGTCGGCCGCGACCCGCGGGAACCCCTGACGACGGTCACGAACACCGGCAGTCAGCAACAACTGGTTACGGCGTATTTGGCCCATCTGCGGCAACACTGCGACGCGCGCGACGTCCAGGACCCTTTACAGACCATCAGTGCCGGCGGGGAGCACCACGCCCTGGTCGCGGCCTTCCTGACCCGCCAATTCGGCAACAGCGTAGGTTCAGACGCCCGCGCCCCCGTGGGGACGATCATGGCCGGTGGGGCCGGCAAGACCGCGCTCGTGGAGTGCGCAGTCTCCCGCCAAGACACAGAAGGGGCCTTGCGGGCCGCGGCTTTCTTGATGCGCTATTACAGCGAGGGGGGCCAATGGGGTGACTTGCGTGATCCGGTCGACACGATTACTACCAAAGACCGGCTGGCCTTGGTCACGGTCACGATCCAAGGGGTCCCTTACATCATCGTCGATATCGGCCTGCGCATGCTGACCCCACGGGAGCTGTATCGCGCCCAGGGCTTCCCGGACAGCTATGTCATCGACCGGGACTACCAGGGACGGCCTCTGAGCAAATCGGCCCAAGTCCGGATGGTGGGCAATTCTGTCTCGCCGCCGCCAGCGACGGCCTTGATTAGGGCCAACTTTACGCCGCGCCGGCGCGCGCAGGCGGCATAACGGTAAACACGTTGGTTAGACAAAGGAGAACGCAAATGACCGCAAACACTTCAATGACACCTTCCTCGGGAACCGCTGATTGGTTGGACGTAAGGACCGCTGCGGCCAAGACGCACGACGCAATCTGGCAAGCCCGTCAGAGCGCCATCCATTGCCGGTGGTACGAAAGGGAGTGGGCGGAGCCTGTAGTGCTCGCGCTGACACTTGTCGGCATGGTGTCTCTTTTTACGC
>JAEHJW020001448.1_pt1 | contig 34457 bp, 40 predicted proteins | sample 9271431 | NCBI WGS metagenome assembly JAEHJW02 | reverse complement strand
ATGAGGAAACGAAAGATGGTCGCTGGCGCGATAGTTGTGCAGAAGAGTCATCGCAACGGCCCTCGGTACGAGATCATCGACCCGGATGTGGATACTGAAACAATGCGACATGAGCTTGGATACGTGCTCAGATCTCGTGGTCATGCGGTCGCGACAATGAAGGTCCGTCAAATAGACGATGGGTCGATCTCGTTCGTCAACAAGAATAGGTTCGACACAGCCATCCACGCCTTAGGTCTGGATGACGAACTGCCACCGCGGGCGTAATTAACTGTATGGAGGTTCGCAATGACCAGCTTTTCTGGCACACCCGACATCATGACCTGCTCCGGCCGGTTTTTCAGTTACGTCGACCCGCAGCTGGATTCGATCGACATCGGCGACATCGCCCACGCGCTGTCGATGACCTGCCGGTTCGCCGGGCAGACGCTGCGCTTCTATTCGGTCGCCGAACATTCGGTACGGGTATCAGAAGCGTGCGACCCGCAGGATGCGCTCGCCGGGCTCCTGCATGATGCTGCCGAGGCCTACCTCACCGACATGCCGAGTCCGGCCAAGCGGTTGCTGCCGGACTACAAGGCGCTCGAGCAGCGCGCATATTGCGCCATCGCCAGGAAATTCGGGGTTCCCTCGGAACTCCCGACAAGCGTCAAGCACGCCGATGGCGTGCTGCTGGTGACCGAAGCGCGCGACCTGTGCGCGCCTGGGTGGGAATATTGGGGGCTGCCGCATGCTCCGCTCGATCGGCGGATTGTGCCGTGGACTCAGGAAGAGGCGAAAGCGCGGTTTCTCGATCGATTCGCCTGCCTAAACCGTGAGGCCAGAAAAATACCTGTCTCTCTCTGAATACGTAACCGTGACTGCTCCCCGCCCTAAAGGGCTGGGTTTTACGGCGCTTACGGATAAAATCTTCGGGAACGACACCGAATCGATCTGCGTTCCAGTCCCGATGGGAATGTTCAAATTGATAGTATATACGTCGTAGCATCTTGCAATTTTATCGATGATCGAGTATCATCGCCCTATGATGAACACTACCAGCACATTACATCTCCCGATACCGGCCCGCCTGCGCGCCGTCAGATCGGGATTTGCGTATTCAGGGCGTGTCAACGCCCTGTGTTCCGCGTGCCCAAGCAATATCGCAGGCACGAAGACCGAACAACAGGATTTCGTCTTTTAGCGGTTCTCCCATCAGTTCCGGAGGCCGCAGAGGACCTCCGGAAGACCCACCAGGCAGTTTCCAGGCCCCGGAGCATCCTCAAGGATACCGGGGTTTTCTGTTTTCCCGGTCGCTCTTTCATAATTCGGGTAGTGTGATGTGGGGCACATGCGGATGCCCTCCCGCGAGCGCGCGGGAAAGCACGGACAGAGGTTCGTGCATCCGCAGCTTTGCGTTGATGGCCGAACTGGCAAGGCACCGGTCCGTAAAACCGACGGGATGTAGGTCCCATGGAGGTTCAAATCCTCCTCAACGCACCATCGGGATGTAGCTCAGCTTGATAGAGCATTCGCTTTGGGAGCGAACGGTCGCAGGTTTGAATCCTGCCATCCCGACCAATTTCAGTCCAGCGCGCATGTTCGCGACATGCGGATCGACTGATTAGGCTGCCTTTTGGCTGGGGTAACGCGACTCCAGAGAACGGGCGGTATCGCTGTCCAACCGAGTGAAAGGGCGGGCAGAGGCTCGGATGGGAAGTGCGCAGCCCATCGTAGAGCCACTATTTCGCATGGTATGGCGCAGCTTGTTAGCGCGCCTACTTTGGGGGCAGGTGGTCTGTGGTTCGATTCCCGTTTTCCGCTCCAGTTTTGGCCGGTAGCTCAGCGGTAGAGTGTCTGCCTGTTAAGCAGAGGGCCGTCGGTTCGACCCCGACCCGGCCAGCCAGTTTACAGGGGATGTAGCTCAGAGATAGAGCGCCCGCCCTGCAAGCGGGATGTCGCGGGTTTGAATCCCGCCATCTCCACCAAATCTGCATCCATAGCTGACGCGGTGCAAGCGCCCGCCTGAAGAGCGGGAGATCGCAGTTCGACTCTGCGTGGGTGCGCCAAATTTCGGGGTCATAGCTCAGTCGGGAGAGCGCCTGCTTCGCAAGCAGGAGGCCGGCGGTTTGATTCCGTCTGGCTCCATCAACCAGTTCGCGCGAGTGGTGAAACTGGCAGACACGCCATCTCGAGAGGGCGGTGGCGTAAGCCGTGCCGGTTCAATGCCGGCCTCGCGTACCATTTTGAGTCCGTGGCCGAATTGGTCAGGCGTCGGCATGCAAAACCGGAGAATGCGGGTTCGACTCCCGCCTGACTCTCCATCTGCCATCACACTGCCCGGAATGCACGCGGGGAACCGCGGGGCGGAAACTGCCCGTATTGGATTTCGACAACAGGCTGGAGCAAGAAGATGGCACGCAACAACGCGACGACCCGCCGTCGCACGAGGTCCTGGCATCCCGGCGTCCACCCGCCGATCCTGGGCGTGGATCTCGCCGGTCGTCCCTACGACTGGCTCGGCTGGGAGGAAGCGGTGCGCCACTATGTGCTGAAGCAGGTTGCCTGGACGGTGGGCGAGCCGCGCATCATCATCCTGGGCGGGCACAACCGTGCGGGCGAACGCTCAAGCCTGCCGTTGCATCCGGTGATCTCCGTGCGCGGCGCGAACGCCGTCGGGCTCGACGACCAGGTCCCGACGCTCAGCGGCCGGGCGCTCTTTGCGCGCGACCGGAACACCTGCCTCTATTGCGGCGAGGTATTCCCAACGCGGCAGCTCACATTCGACCATATCGTGCCGAAGTCCCGTAGAGGACGGAATATCTGGACCAACGCGGCGACGAGCTGCCGGCGCTGCAACCACCACAAGGATGACCGTACGCCGGAGGAAGCCGGCATGCCGCTGCTCGCTGTGCCGTACGAGCCCAACCATGCGGAGAACCTCATCCTGTCCAACCGGTTAATCCTGGCGGACCAGATGGCGTTCCTGCGCGCGCGGGTGCCGCAGTCCCGGCGGGATCTGTATTAGGCTCCTTGATCCATCATCAACTCACGGCCGCGCTTGCATATCGCGCATCGCAGGACATCATGTCCGTATGCTTCGCGAAACAAACACCGTCTCGCCTCTAACGCGATCGTCAACATCTCGCGCCGGCGGGGAATCCTGCATGCAGACACATGGCGCCTCTCATGGCCAATCGCCACCTGTTGTGCCTATTGCCGCAACGCCGGTGGTCGATGACCTGCTGCGCGCGGGTGCCGCCGTCGCGATCGGCGTGTCCGGCGGCAAGGACAGCCAGGCCTGCGCGCTCGCGACCTTCGAATACCTAGACCGGATCGGCCATCGCGGTCCGCGCATCCTGGTTCACAGCGATCTCGGGATCGTCGAGTGGTCCGAATCTCTGCCGGCCTGTGATGGCCTGGCTCGACACCTAGGTGTCGAGCTCATGGTGGTCCGTCGAAAGGCGGGCGGCCTCATGGAGCGATGGGAGTCGCGCTGGGAGTCCAGCGTGCGCCGCTATGCGGCACTCTCGACTGTGACCGTGGTGTTGCCGTGGTCGACTCCTGCTCTCAGATTTTGCACCTCGGAACTCAAGACCCACGTGATCGCCTCGGCGCTGCGGCGCAAATTCCCCGGCCAGAACATCCTCAACGTCACCGGCATCCGGCGCGAGGAGAGCGCCGCCCGGGCGCGCTCGAGCGTGGCGAACCTAGATGCAAAAGCCCGTGGCGCCGAGATCTGGAGCTGGCGCCCCATCGTCGAGTGGTCGGAGCGCCAGGTGTTCGATCGCATCGACTGCAGCGGCATGTCCCCGCACCCAGCGTACCGGACCTGGGGGATGACCCGGGTGAGTTGCGCATTCTGCATCATGTCGAGCAAGCCGGACCTGCTCGCATCCTCGCGCAATCCCGCTCACCGCGAACTCTTCCGGCGGATGGTCCGCCTCGAGACGAAGAGCACCTTCGGCTTCCAGGGTAACCGCTGGCTCGCCGACCTTTCGGAGATTGTGCCTGGCCTGCTCACCGAGGGCGAACGCGCTACCGTGGTGGAAGCGAAAGAGTGTGCCGCGCAGCGCATCGCCGCCGAACGTCTGATTCCGCGGGATCTGCTCTATACGCGGGGCTGGCCGACACGCATGCCGACCCCAGATGAGGCGGAGCTGCTCGCCTCCGTGCGACGGGATGTAAGCACGGCGCTGCGCATCGATGCTCAATTTCTCACCGGCCAGGAAGTGCTGGGGCGCTACAGAGAGCTGATGGATATGAAGAAGGCCCACGGCACCAACACGGACTCCATTCCGGCTTTGGCGTGCGCGTGACCGCCCAGGCGCCTTCGCCTGCCGTGGACAGCTGAGCCGACCCTTTAAATGCTTGTCACCGGCTTCGCTTGCGTGTTTGGCCTCCCATGAGAAAGTGCCCCAAAAAGGAGCTGCCATGCACACATCGAACGCGTTATTGCGTAATGATCCATACGACGAGATTGACACAAAGGTCCGGGTTGCCGTTGACCGCATCAAGGCGCTCCTGAGCGCCGGCGAACACCTGATGGTGCCCTGCAGCTTCGGCAAGGACTCCTCCAGCGTGCTCAATCTGGTCGTGATTGCGCTGATCGAGGTGCGCGACGAAGGACTGCCGCTGCCGGCGGTCTCGGTGGTCATGGCCGATACCGAAATCGAGATCCCCGAGAACCTCCATTATGCCCTGGGCCAGATCCGGGAACTCAAGGCCTTTGCCGTGCGCGAAGGCCTCGACATAGATGTGCGCGTTGCCCGGCCGCTGCTCAAGGAGAAGATGCTCGTCAAGATCATCAGCGGGCGGGCCCTGCCGAGCTTCGCCGGCGTCAAGCGAGACTGCTCGGTGGACATGAAACAGAAGCCCATGCGGCGCGTCCTGCGGAGCATCACGAAATCATTGCAGGGCGCCCGCCGGCCGCCCTGCGTGAAACTCCTTGGCACCCGCTTCAGCGAGAGCGCCGTGCGCAACCGGGGCATGCGGGAGCGTGGTGACAGCGATTCGGCCATCCGCGAACAGGACGGCGAGCGCATCCTGTGCCCGATCGCTGCGTGGAGCACCGACGACGTGTGGGAGTTTCTGGCGCTATGCGGCACCGGCCGGCGCTACCCGGCGTACGTGGAATCGTTCCGGGAGACGCTGCGGATTTACTCGGCGGCCGCCGGTGAATGCGCCGCAATTACCGGCGGTGATGACAGTGCCGCGCCCTGCGGAGGCGCCCGATACGGCTGCAGCCTGTGCTGCGCGACAGGCACCCAGGACAAGACCATGAATGCGCTGCTTGCGGATCCGGAGATGGACTACCTGTGCGGCCTGGGCCGCTTGCGGACATTTCTGGTGAATACCCAGCACGACCTGTCCCGTCGGCGCTGGATCGGGCGCGACGTGGATCCGGACACGGGCTACGTCCGCATTGCACCGAACAACTACAACGCTGCCATGACCGAACTGTTGCTGCGCTGCGCGCTTACCCTGGACAAGCGGGAGCGGGACCGCGCGGGCCGGGTGGGCGACGCCCTGGCGCGCGGGGAGATCCCGGATACGGAGCGAAACCGGCATATGAGCGCACCGCAGTTCGAGCTGATCGGCGCGCGCGATCTGGTCGCGATCGACCTGATCTGGGCGCAGGACTCCCTCCAGCGGCCGTTTCAGGCGCTCCGCATCTGGGACGAGGTGCATAACCACGGCCTCGAGACCGACGTCCCGGAGGTCACCTACACGGAACGCCGCCCCATGCCGCAGCCGAAATGGCTTCACGTCGGCCGGTACGAGGAAGGCTATGGATTTTTCGACCCGATCGCCGAAGGGCTGTGCGAGTCCTGCAGCCCCGAGGGGGTCGACCCGCTCATGGGCGAAGCATTCGATGTGGACATTGAGACCGCCTGGTTCATCCTCGATGAGGAACGCGACCGGCTCCTGCAGCACAATGTCGACCCCGGGTATACGCCGACCGGCGCGTTCTGGTACTACGTCAATCTTGGTGTGGTCCAGTTTCGCCCCGGCCAGGATGCGACCCTGTCGCGCATGCTGCGCCGTGGCGAGTTCTGGCGCGAACACGGGCTGGCCGGGGATATCGACGTGGTGTCCCTGCCGACCATTTCGGACGCAGAATACCGCGCGCTCAAAACGTGTTCCCCGGACCGGGCTGTAGCCGCTGGACAGGTGGAGCTGCCGTTGCATTTTCCTGCTGTCTGCTAAGCTGCTTTCATACATTGAGCGACCACCCCCTGAAGGACCCATATGCCCTTGATGCTCTATAAACGCACCACCACCGGTGCCATTCAGCAGTGGAGCCAGGAGATCGACGGTCCCCGCTACCGGACGGTCTCCGGACAGAGGGACGGACGTCTCGTGACCTCCGAGTGGACGGTCTGCGCGGGGAAGAATGCCGGACGGGCCAACGCCACGACGCCGGAAGAGCAGGCGGCGCGCGAAGTCGAGGCCAACTACACCAAGAAGCGCAAGGAGGGGTACCACGACCGCATCGAAGCGATTGACACCGCCCGCCAGGCTGTGATGCTCGCGAAGGAGTATGCCGACCATGCGGACAAGGTGTTCTCCGGCGTCTTCCGTCCGCATTCCCAGCCGAAGCTCGACGGCATGCGCTGTCTCGCGCGCGCCGACGGGCTTTGGTCCCGCCAGGGCAACCGGATCGTCTCGGTGCCCCACATCGAGCGGGCGCTCGCGCCGGTGTTCGCTGAATACCCTGACATGGTCCTCGACGGCGAGCTCTACAACCACGCCCTGAAGACAGACTTCAACCGGATCGTCTCCCTGTGCCGGAAGGCGAAACCCACCGCGCGGGATCTTGAGGAATCCGCCGCTTTCATCGAGTACCACGTCTACGACGTGCCCTCGGACACCCGGGTCTTTTTCGAGCGCAACCATGTGCTCTGCATGCTGGAAGACCAGGGACGGTTGCGCCCCCCGCTGCATCGGGTGGAAACCGAGATTGTCAAAAACCAGGAACATATGGACGCCCTGTACGAGGATTATCTCGACGACGGGTACGAGGGCCAGATGATCCGCCTGCACGCGCCCTACCAGGGCAAGCGGACCTCTGATCTCCTGAAACGCAAGGAATTCCAAGACGCCGAATTCCGGGTGCTCGACATCGTCGAGGGCGCCGGCAACCGCTCTGGGATGGCGGGCAACGCGGTGCTGGAACTCCCAGACGGGCGGACCTTCAAGGCCAACTGCCTGGGGCCACGGGATTATCTGCGGGACCTCCTGGCTCGCAGGGATGAGGTCATCGGTACCTGGGGCACCGTCGCCTATTTCCGGCTGACCCCGGATGGCGTGCCGCGGTTCCCGCGGCTCAAGACCGTGGAGGCCCCTGCCGCGGAGCCAACGGTTGTCTCGTGAACGACCATGCCGATTGGGCCCAAAAGAGCTGGCGACGGTGGGAACGCCGGGACGGTGCGGCGGTGCTGTGGGACGACCGGTCGCCGTATCCGAGCCCAGAGAACCCGAGGTCGTTGATGTGGACGGCGTGGGGGCCTGGTTTCGGGCCCGAGACCAACAATGACTATCTTGCCCGCGGGAACAGGCGATTCACCTGGCCCCGCCGCTGGAAAACCGCCGCGGCGGCCATGCGCGAAGTCGATCGCCTCTACCCACTTAAACGTAAGGACCTCTAAATGGACCAATATCTGGATTTGTGCCGACGCGTCGTCAACAATGGCGCCTGGGTGAAAAACGAGCGCACCGGCAAGCGATGCCTAACAGTCATCAATGCGGATCTCGTCTACGATGTCTCGGATGGCGCGCTACCTGTTCTGACCACCAAGAAGCTCGCCTGGCGGTCTGCGATCGCAGAGATGCTCGGATACCTGCGCGGCTACGATAATGCCGCACAATTCCGGGCGCTCGGGACAAAAACCTGGGACGCCAACACCGACGAGAACGAAGCCTGGCTCTCCAACCCGTACCGACGCGGGCCTGGCGACATGGCGCGCGCCTACGGGGTACAGGGGCGTAAATGGGCAGGCCCGGACGGCCGACCTGTCGATCAGCTCGCCAAGATCGTCGCGGACCTGTCCGAGGGTCTGGATAATCGGCGCGAGATTCTGACGTTCTGGAATCCGGGTGAGATGGACCGGATGTGCCTGCCGGCCTGCATGCACACCCATACATTCAGTGTGCTCGACGGGTTCCTGTACCTGACCAGCTACCAGCGTTCCGATGACCTGCCACTGGGACACGGGTTTAATCAGGTTCAGGTCGCGTGGCTGTTGCGCATCATGGCGCACATCACGGGACTCAAACCTGGTAAGGCCTTTCATAAGATCGTGAATGCCCACATCTACGAAGACCAGATGGATTTGATGGTAAACGTGCAGCTGCGCCGGGAACCCTTTCCTCTTCCCAAGCTCGAGATCAACCCCGACATCCGCACGCTCGAGGATCTCGACACATGGGTTGGGGTGGACGATTTCCAGCTTACTGGTTATCAGCACCACCCAGCGATCCCGTATCCATTCAGTGTCTGAACCAACCACCGAAGAGATAATCGAGGAATTTAAATGACCCTGCAATCTCGCAATCTCCAGCCTCTGGAATCCGATGCGCGCAGGATTGTCGCTTTCGTCGGCGCGCTTCAGGCAGCCGCGTCGGTAGCGCTGTTCCAGTTCGGTATTTTTCTGTCCGGAACCTGGGGCATGTTTCTCTGCGGAGTCTCCGCCGGACAATTCGCGGTTGCGATTATCCGCGATTACGCGACCATATCCGACTGAAGATATCCATTTTTGACAAAATGCGAGCGAGGTAGCCAATGAATCCAGATCGCCCCAACAAATTTGCACGGACTCCGGACAGATGAGCGACAAATCGAATATTGCCTGGACCAATTCCACCTGGAATCCTGTAACCGGATGCGCGAAGGTTTCGCCGGGTTGCAAACATTGTTACGCAGAACGCGAGTGGCCGCGATTTTACGGCCGGGAGGAAGTCGCCGTTCAGTTGACGCACGGCCCCATCGTGGATGGGCGGCAGATCACCGAGATACAGGGCAAGCGTCCCTTCACCCATGTGGTGTGTCACGAGGACCGGCTGGATATCCCGCTGCGCTGGAAACGCCCGCGGCGCATCTTCGTCAATTCAATGTCGGATTTGTTTCATGAGAAGGTCCCGGACGCGTTCATCGACCGGGTGTTCGCGGTCATGGCGCAGGCGCCCCAGCATACGTTTCAGATATTGACGAAACGCCCGGAGCGCATGCTGCGGTGGTTCGATCCAGGCCGTGATAACCGGGAGCACTCCGTCGGTGAGGCCATGCGCGCGCTCACCCAGGGGAAGGACCCGGGATTGCCGGACTGGCCGCTGCCGAATGTCTGGATTGGCGTATCCGTCGAGGACCAGGGGACTGCCAACGAACGTATCCCACTGTTGCTGGAGACGCCGGCGGCCGTGCGCTGGGTGAGCGCCGAGCCGCTGCTTGGGCTGGTCGATCTGGATCTGGCTGGATGCATCGATGGGTGCGGATGGGTGACGCCAGTGCCCTGCAACAACGACAAGGATTTGAAGTGCCCCAAATGCAGAGCGATTGTCACCCGATGCGGGTTTGGCCGATCGCACGGAGGCATCATGAGGAGGCGTCCCCTTGACTGGGTGGTCGTCGGCGGCGAGTCCGGCCCCTACGCGCGCCCCATGCATTCCGAATGGGCCCGCTCAATCCTGCGGCAATGCTGCGACGCGCGCATCCCGGTGTTTATCAAACAGCTGGGCGCGGCGTACTCGGATCCCAAAAACGGGATTGTTGGACATGGACTGCGTGTACATCCAGATTGGCAAGCGCTCATTTCCCTCCGGCTGCAACACCGCGCTGGCGCTGACCCGTCGGAGTGGCCAGAGGACCTGCGGGTGCGGGAATTTCCGGATCCATCCGCCTCCGGCCAGGCTATTCGGGAGGGCATCGTATGACGACGCACCACTACACCAAAGAGACTGACAAGGTGCTCACCATCCTGTTCACGCAGCGCGGACGGGTTCGCAACTACTCGCTCACCGGCGGCACGCACAACGACCGCGCAGGAATGTTCTGACCGACACAGGCAGACACGGGCACCAGGGACGGCGCGGTTCTATTCCCCACGACGAAGCGGAGACAGCCAAATTGAAATTATTGGTGCCGATGTCCTTCCTGCTGATGGCGTTCTGCACGATGCTCGTCGCTGATTACAACGACACGCATCCGGCAAGCTACGCGCACGAACGGAAGACGGTTCTGCTCGCGAGCCGCTGCCGGACCATCCCCCCGAAAGACCTGTCCGTCCTGCAGGGAATGCGCCGGGGGACTCGCCCAAGCATCTATAGACTGCAGGCGGTCGACTACTCGCTGAAGCGGGAATTCGCCCGGGAGCGGCGCGACCAGAACAAAACCTGGGTCCATCAGGCGCTGCGTCAGTTTCCGAAGCAAAAGCAGGGCCGGCAACCATGACCGGGCCCCTCCTGCAGAGGTCCATCCTTGTCCTGTTCGGCATCGGGGCGCTGAGCTAACCTGAGCACAGGAGAAACACCATCATGCAGCAGTGGTTCGCGGTAGACAAAAAGGGTCTCGCGCAGCTGGTCGCGCGGCGCGGCAAATCGTTCATCGTGGCGGAACTGTTGCAGAACGCCTGGGACCAGAAGAGTACGCGCGTCGATGTCTCCATCGAAAAGGTTTCCGGGTCGCGCCACGCTCTCCTCGTCGTCGAGGACGACGATCCGGACGGATTCGCTGATATCCGGCACGCCTTCACCCTGTTCGCCGAGAGCGCCAAGAAGGCTGACCCTGGAAAGCGCGGGCGATTCAATCTGGGCGAAAAACTCGTGCTGTCACTTTGCGAGGAAGCGAGTATCGTCTCGACGCGCGCCGGTGTGCGTTTCGATCGTGATGGACGGCATACCCTGCGGGTCCGCCGGGAAAGCGGGACGCGCTTCGAGGGACGGCTGCCGCTCATGAACGATGAGATCGACGAATGCCTCGCCCTGGCGAAATCGCTGATTCCGCCCCCAGGGATCGTGACCACCGTAAATGGCGATGTCCTGCAGGCGCGGACGAAGGTCCGTGAGTTCACCGCCTCCCTGCCAACCGAGATCACTGACGAGGACGGGGTGCTGCGGCGAACCCAGCGGATGACACAAGTTCACGTTTACGACCCCCTGCCCGGCGCGCCCGCCCGGATCTACGAGCTCGGCATTCCGGTCGTCGAGACAGGGGATCGCTGGGACCTCGATATCCAGCAGAAGGTGCCGCTCAATTTCGAGCGCGACAACGTGTTGCCCGCCTACCTGCGAGTCCTGCGGGTGCAGACGCTCAACGCGCTCGCCGCGGAGCTGCGCCCGGATGACGCCACCTCGGCGTGGGTCAAAGAGGCGGCATCCGATCACAGGGCGGAGGACGTCGCGGTCTCCCGGGTCGCGCAGCTGCGCTTCGGGGACCGGCGTGTCGCCTACGACCCGAGCGACCAGGAAGCCAACAAGCTCGCCGTGAGTCGCGGATACGTCGTGGTGCATGGCGGACAGCTTTCTAAGGCGGAGTGGACGAACCTCCGTCGGGCCAACGCCCTGCCGCCGGCCGGCCAGGTTACTCCGAGCCCGAAGCCCTACTCGCCGGATGGCCCCCCGTTACGGCTGCTCGGGGAATCGTCCTGGACGGCCGGGATGGTGCTCGTCGCGGGTTACGCGAAATACCTGGCACGCGAGATCCTGGAATGCCGGATCACCGTCCAGATCGCCGACGACCCAGGATGGCCGTTTGTCGCCACCTATGGCCCGGGCGGTCTCGTGCTCAATGCTGGACGCCTGGGACGACACTGGTTCGACGCCGGAGCATGCCCCAGAGTGACCGAATTGTTGATCCACGAGTTCGGGCACCATGTCACCCCGGATCACCTGAGTTCGGAGTATTACCAGGCGCTCTGTCGGATCGGCGCACAGGCCATGCGCCTGGCCCTGGAATCTCCCGGCGACATCCGGCGGTTCCAGACATCCACCCCTTCCTCTTCGCAGGAGATGCACTGATGGCTGATCCCCGCCCGATGTTACTGCAGCAGTTCGTGCTGGTGGTGAACAGACTGTACGAATCGCCTCGTTACGCGACCGGGCTAGAAGAGACCGCCCGATGCCTGGTCGCCATGCGCGACGACCGGGCGTGCGTGGTCATGGCGGATACCAGTCGCAGCGGGATCTCGATCACCAATGCCGCGGCGCAGCTCGTCGCGTTCATCCAGCGACTGCATATCGGCTGCAAGGGGATAGGCTGGGATTCGGTCTGCTGGGTGTACCGCGACTCCGAAGGCAGCTGGGATGAGATCCGGATTGCCGCCTGGGACGGAGAGTCCGATCCGGTCGTCGATTTTCATCCGGTCGGCAACCGTACCAAGGCGGACGCGATCCGGTTCCTGGTTGACCACGGATTTGTCATCAATGCCGCCGAATGGGAGCGGTTGTGCCGCCATGTCTAATCGAGTCCTTGCCGAAAAACTGGTCGCAACGCTCCCGACCGGACTGCCTGGCTTGTTTAATCCCTGGCGCGATCACTGTCCTGACGACACGGCGCTCAACTCGCCGGACGCCAAACTTGAACGTCTTGCGCGTCATTTGGATTGCGACCCCGTCTGCATCGGCGTTGGCGAAGCAGCGGGCTACATGGGAATGAGGCATTCGGCCGTCGCGTTCACCAGCGAGCGGTTGCTGATGGATGGGTCCATCCCCGCATGCCTTCACCAACGGGGCGTCTTACGTTACGCAATCGTCCATTCTCCGAGCCGTCCGCGACCATCGTCTGGAGGACTTTGTACAGCCTTGGTATTGCAGACCGTACGATTCTCTGGAATGCCGTTGCACTGCATCCCCACCGCCCGGACAACCATAACTCCAACCGTACTCCCACGCCCGACGAGATCGCGCTTGGCGTTCCGGCGTTACGCCTGCTTGCCGAGGCCTTCCCGCGCGCCAAGATTATCGCCATTGGACGCAAGTCTGAGGGACTGCTGGAAGCAATGGGCATCCGATGCGCCGGGGCTGTTCGCCATCCTGCTAACGGTGGGGCGACCGAGTTCGCGGCGGGAATGAGATCGGTGGTGATGATTGGCGTTGGCAGATGATTCGTCGCTTGCATTTCTCCAGATTTCGCTAGACTTGTATTACTCGGTCGGCGCCTCTTGCGCGCGGCATTGGCAAGAAAAGCTCAAATGGGAAAACTACTGTTGCAGCGCGATAGTTCTCCAGTCGAGACCCGTGCGGCCTTGTTGGGGGCGAGCCTTGCCTCCGTTCCGATGGCGATCCGGTTTTACGCGATGGGAGAAGCCGACTGGTACGCGCCCGCTCCGGTTCCCGCGGCGCGGTTTGACAGGTCGTCCTGGCAGGAACGGTCCCACCCCGGCGACACGGACCCGGCCCTATGATGAACCCGGGCGGGACGTCCCCCGATTTTCACTTCCCGGTCCGCGTCCGCGAGGGCCGGTGCGGCGACTGGTCGATCGAATGCCGCGAAATATCGCCCACTGACGCCAAGCAGATCAATGCCGGGTATGAATACCAGCACGGCGAGCGGGTCGCCCGGACGCTGGGCATCGCCCCCGGACGGTACTGGGTGCTCAAATGCGGCGCAGACGCCATCTGGATGTCGAACACGCAGATGGAGACGCGCACCGCCCTGGGGTTTGTGCGTGCCGCCAAAGGACGGGTGCTTGTCACGGGGTTGGGACTCGGGATGATCGTCGATGCGCTGCTCGCCAAACCCGAGGTGACCGGGATCACCGTGCTGGAGCGGAGCCCCGAAGTCATCACCCTGGTCGGGCCATTGTATGGCGATGAACCCCGCGTACGGATCGTCCTGGCGGACGCTTTTGAGTGGACCCCCCCGGCAGGCGAGACGTGGGATTGGGCCTGGCACGATATCTGGCCGACGATCGACCCGGAAAATTTCCGCCAGATGGACGCCCTGAAAGAGCGGTTCCGTCCCTACGCGGCGCGTCAACGGTGCTGGGCGTCCGCCCTCGTGCGACAGCAGATGCTGGAGGTCGGCGAGGATCCGCTCCGGTCGCGGGCCGAAGCGCAAAAGGACCTGATGGATCGGGCCAAAGACCTGAACGAAACGCCGGACGGGCTCCGGCTTTAAGGATGATGATGAGGCTGCTGTTGCAACGTGATGGCTCCGGAACCGAGACCCGTACGGCCTGGATGGGGGCGGCGACCGGCCCTGCCCCGCTGTGCGAGCGGCGCCTCGCGCTTTCGGAGGTCGCCTCCGCGGATGTCCTGGACGACGACCTGCCGGTCGGCACCGTGGAGTTCCTTCGCGCCTGCGCCGCGCGGCTGGGCGTGACGCTGCCCGAGATCGGCGCCTACCCCGATCTGCTGCGACCCTATCTGCGCCGCGCCCATCGGCTGGGGGTCCTGGGGGAAGCGCGGGGGCTCACTGTTCCGACGTTCATTCGCCCCGCTTTTGCGGTCAAGGCATTCACGGGGTTCGTGTTCCATCCTTCGGACCCGGAAGACGCCCAGCGGATACGGGGCATTCCGCATGGACTGCCCGTGTGGCTGTGCGAGCCGGTCACCTGGCGTTGCGAGTGGCGCTACTATGTCGTGCGTGGCGAAATCGTGGGCGCCGGGCGTTACGACCCCGACGGCGCGGACGAGGCTCCCGAACCCGACCGGACGATCGTCGAGACATGGGCGCGCGCCTACGGCAGCCAGAGCCCCGCGGGCTACGCCCTCGACGCCGGGGTCCTCGAGACCGGGGAGACCGCGCTCGTCGAGGTCAACGACGGATGGGCGCTGGGATACTACCAGGGAACCTGCTCGCCGTCGGATTATCTGCGGCTGCTGCAGGCGCGATGGGAGGAACTGTGCAAACAGTTAAGGACATAAAAATCACCGAGGAAGATGTCAAAAACGTCCTGGATAACCTGGTATCCAGCCAGGATGCCGCTCTCCTTGGGACTGCGGAAGCGGACCTGCCGGGCAAATACTGGCTGTTCCGTTACGACGCCACCGCCAGTCTGGAATGGAATCTGTACCGGTTTACGCAGGATATTGGCGCGTACGGTCGCCGCTGCCGGCAATGGGAGGAGCACCACCACGGAACCTGTTGCGTCGTGGAGCGGGTGCGGGAGAAATACCTGATGCCGCAGATCCGGGAATTCCTGGACTGCTTGCCCAGCGGTGAGGAACGCTGATATGCCATCCCGCGACCCAGACGAAATCAAGATGGAAGCGCGGCGAATCCAGGCTGTGCTGAATCATCTGGGATTCGCGACATTCGTATTTGTCAGCCTGCAGATTCCGTTGATCGTGTCCACGCTCCACGCATGGGGTGTGGACACGCCCTGGGTCCGATTCCTGTTTGTTGCGGTCGAGGCGTCCGTCGGGGTCATGCTGGTCGAAAATATCCGGGATTTTCTGGTGCTGCGCCGGCTGAAACGGCTGCTCGATATCGAACTCGCCCTCGCAAAGGCGGACTTCGCCCGCAGGAAATCGTCGTGAGCCCTGCGACGCCCGGTTCCCCGCCCTTCCCTGCGCGCAAAGACACACTGCGCGGACGATGGATGCCGATCTATATCGAGCCAGTTGTTGGGTCCGGCGAGCGGATTACCATCGGGGTCGCCGTGGTAGCCGACGGCGGGCCCCTGGTCGCGCCCTCCGGCGTCCTGGAACGCATGGCGCCATTGCTTGGCGAACGGTATTCGCATCTCGCCTTTGCGGCGGACCACGCGCTGCGTGGCCTCGATTATGCGCTCAAAGTCTACGGGCCTGGGCGACTCGATTCCTGGGCGCCTCCTATGGACGGAATCCATGTGGGGCCTATCCGTCCCGGCGCGGGAGAGAGCCTCGAACACATCGCCAGGTCCGCGCTCGAGCTCTGTGCCGGACTGCACGCCATTCTGTCCGCCAGCCCGTGAATCGTGATGGAGATCCTCAACCGTCACCACTTGCGGGGCGCCTGGCCTGATGGCGCGGTCTACGTCGGACGGGGGCATCCGCTTGGCAACCCGTTCGTTATCGGGCATGACGGCAACCGCGAGGAAGTGATCCGCCTTTACCGGGACCACCTCGAACGCGCGATCGCCCGCAGGGACCCCGAGATCGTCTGCGCGCTGCGCGCACTCGACCCACAGTCCGTCCTCGTCTGCTCCTGCGCGCCGGCCCCCTGTCACGCCGAGGTGATCGCCGAACTGTGGCAGCAGCATTGTGCCGCGCTCCCGCCGGCAGTGTTCGTGTTCGGCTCGAATCTCGCCGGGCGCCACGGCAAGGGCGCGGCGCTCGCCGCGAAAGACTTTTACGGGGCCCGTCTCGGCGTAGGTGCTGGGCCGACCGGCCGGGCCTACGCGATCCCGACCAAAGACGGCCAGCTGCGGGTGCTGAGTGTGCCGCAGATCCTGCCCTATGTCCGGGCGTTCATCCGCCACGCCGGCGGGCGTCCAGATCTCGAGTTTCTAGTGAGCGCCGTCGGCTGCGGGCTCGCGGGGTATGACCCCGTCTGGATCGCCCCGCTCTTCGCCGGGGCGCCGCCGAACTGCCGGTTTCTATCTCCAGAATTCGATTGCGCGGTACCCCGCCCCGAACGACGGCTGCGGATCATTGTTGCCGGCAGCCGCTCCATCGTCGACCCGGACCAGGTGTGGCCTGCGCTCGACCGGCTGGCCGATGAGCGTTTTCCGGGAGAAGCATTCGAGGTGGTCTGCGGGGAGGCGCCAGGACCCGATACCCTGGGGCGGCAGTGGGCTGAGCGCCGCGGCTATCCTGTCCATTCGCTGCCCGCCCCGTGGGAAATGACCGATGTGCCCGGCGCCGCGGTGCGTACACGCCGTGATGGGGCTCGCTACAATGCCGCTGCAGGCCAGGCGCGCAATGTGTGGATGGCCGCTTATGGCACCCATCTCGTTGCTTTCTGGGACGGGAAAAGCCTTGGGACGCGAGGCATGATAGCCCTTGCGACGGCGGAATGTCTTCCAGTGTGGCGGCCCGGTGGCAGAACTGTTGCAATTCTTCGGCGCGGCGCTAAGTTGTGTCCACGGTACTAACTTTCTCTGACCAAATTGGAGCGTCGCAGATGGAATACCAATCACCGGATGCTGGCCAGGTAATTGGGTGGTATTTGGGCCGCCCAATTCCCGCGTTCCTTATTATCACTGGCAGGCGGTGCGAGTTTCTGCGTGTGGCCCGCACATCCCAGGATGGTTGCGTGGACCTTGATCAGCTCGCTGACAACGAGTTCATCATCTCTCCCGGACTCATTTATGGTTAGGTCAGTGGAAGCTCTGTTTGCATGGATAACGCCTAAACTATTACAGATCGTCGGTTCATTTTTTCGAGGAGCTGCTACAGCAATCGAAGATCCAATTGAGCATAGGTTGCTGAAACATATGGGGTACATTGGTAATTTATTTTTCACTTGTTCAGGATTTGTAATATTCGTTGTTTTCGGTATTGCTCTAATATTTTTATTTGCCTTCGCAAATCCACCGCTTACGGGTTGGAGGCCATTAGCAGCAGCTGGGCTTGACGCGTTGTTATTTTATTTTGCTGCATTTTTCAAAGCAGAAACACGCCGAACACTCATTGCATATCGATGCTGGAGACGAGGTGAATAAACTGCCCAACAAGCGCATCAAGGCGACGGCAAAAAGCGCCGCGCCTTATGCGACACGTTAGAAGGCTAGAGTGAAAAGTATGCCGCTTGGAATTCCTGCTCTACTCATTGCAGCACTAACAGCTACAGTTATCGCTACCTTGGTTGCCTACGTTCCAGGAAATATAGTGCAAACATGGGTGCGGCGGCTTTTCCTTATCATCCTTAATCTCAACCCGTTGACGGTTGGCGCATGGCGTCGTGAATTTTCAAAACGCGAAACATTTCTTGCCGCTTGGTTTCTCGTGTTTATTCTGGCACCCTAGCTAGCACTACAACCAACCAGGAGTTTCTGGATGAAAAACCACTATACCGGCACATGCCACTGCCAGAAGTGCGGTCAGCCCTTTACGGTAGACCACCCATGCTGCTGCAGTCACGCGAGCTTTGATGACGGCTCACATGAGGACGGGTATTGCCGCGCATGCTGCGTATGTCATACCCGGCGCAGGACGGCCACTGACGGGATTGGCGGCTACGAGCGCATCGACGGCTAAACTACGCCTGCGCGCCGGGAATTCTACGGTAACCAAGACGAGACGAATACGGCACTTCCTGTGCCACGATCCACAAGCCTGCAATCGCCAGCCTGGTCGTTCTCTGCAAACTGGCGCGCTGTCCCCTTGCATTTTCCGCCAGTCGGTTATTCTTGTGCTATGAACACTTCTCGCGCAAACGATGACGCGCGCCAGCCATCCCCGATCCTGGACACCGGGAGCGAACCCGCCACGGCGTTTGGCGAAATGATCGTGCCTGAACCCCGCTCTGACAGTCTTCCTTGCCGTGATGTTCTGCTGCGCAACCTCGATCTGCTCTGCGATCATCTGAGAACAGAACGTGACTCGATGCGCGATGCTTTGCGCGCCTGCCGCCAGGTCCTGGCATCGCTCGCCGCCGGAGATCCGGTCTCCCCCCACGCCGCCGGCGAACTCGGCCGGCGCATCGACGTCCTGCTTGCCAGCGGCCTATGAGTGCGTCGCGCATTCATACGCTCAAGACCTGGCCGCAATTCTTTGAATTGATCGCATCTGGGAAGAAGCGTTTCGAACTGCGCCGCAACGACCGCGACTACCTGGAAGGCGACGTCCTGGATCTGATGGAATTCGACCCAAAAATCGGTGGATACACTGGACGCCGGTTGCGCGTACAGGTGACGTACGTCCTGCGCATCCGCGACATGGATACTGGTCTCAAAACAGCGCTCGGTCTCAATCCCGCCCTGGCGCCAGTCAACGATTTGGCGGTGCTGTCGATCTGCCCGCTGGGCGACGACTCGCCTGCCGACATGGAGGGAGAACACCATTGATCCTGTTCGTCTGCTCACAGGGGATGATCCGCTCGCGCACTGCCGAGGTGCTTGCACAGCGCGGCGGGCTGGATGCCAGAAGCTGCGGAAGCGACATCGATCCCGCGGTTCCGGTCCCGCTGTCCAACAATCTGCTGGCGATGGCGAATATCGTCGTGTGCATGGAGGAGGAGCACGCCGCGGCCGTGCGTTCGCTCGCCATGTTCGGTCCAGGCTGTCCTCCGGTTCTGGGCGTGATTGATGTGCCGGACATCTTTGATCCGTTCGACCATACCCTGATTTCGCGCATCGTCAGCGGGCTGGAGTCGATCAGGCTGCACGAGGTTGCGGCCGCGATCCGCCGCGGCGCGGAATCGGTGGCTTATTCCGATCCCGTGATCGGGGATGAGTCCGATGCGCCTGAACTTCGCCATTCATCGCGTGCCGGCGCATGAGCACGAACAATGTAAACCCGCACATGTCCGCGAACACCTTGCGCGGGGCGTTCGGCGCCGGAGTCTTCGAGATGAGGGCATGGGTACGGGCACATATGGCGCCGATGCTGTTTTACGGACTGCTGACCGGGGCTTCGAGGTCGCTTGCCGCCGCCATGCTGGGACAGCGCAAATTCACGGCGGGCGACATGACGATCATTTTCATCGCGACCCTCGTCTCGATGGTGATGGGCGTCGGTTTATACCGGGCGGTCTGGGAAGGCATGCAGTCCCACCCGGTACGCTTTAGCCACCTGTGGTGGGGCTTTGCCGCGCCTTCCAGGTGGGCGCTGCCTCTGGCGGCAACGGTGATCGCCGTGCCGTCCGTCATCATCGTCATGATCTTTCTCGCTTCCAGTGGCCACAGCGCGGCATGGATGGCAGTGACTGTCGTTGCGGAATCGTTGTTCGGCCTCGTTTCCGCCTACGCCTTTGCCTTGACCGCGAGGCTCGAACTCGGTCCGACGCGGTCCCTGCGCGCGGCGCTTGGCGTGTTCAGGAAGAACAAAAGGCGGTGGATAGCCCTGCCGGTCATGATGACGATGGTGACGTCCGCCGTTGACATGCTGATGAGGATGGCCTACACCGTGGGCGCCTCCTATCTGGTCAAGTTATTTTTTGCGGCGCCGCTGGTCCGGGGCGCGCTTCTCGTGGTGCTGTTTGCCGTCTGTACGACGGTCATTTCCGCGCTCTGTCCGCTGAGTTTCGGCGCGATTATGGCCGCGGCCGGCAACCTGGTTGATGACGGAGGTGTTGTCTGATGTCTGGTGATAATTTCGAAATTCCGAGACAGGTGCTCATCATCCGTTCGGACCTGAAGTTTGGCCCCGGACATGTTGCGGAGATAGCAACTGATTCTGGATTATTATCCAGATGTGTGTATACCGATACAGTATGGCTAATAATTATCGCATCCACGAATTCGCCAAGCGTATTGGTCGTTCGACAGCCACCATCCGCCGGTGGGAGCGCGAAGGAAAGCTGGTTGCCAAGCGCCTTCCGTCGGGTCATCGTTATTTCGATGAGTCTGATGTGCGCGCGATGATGGGCGCTGCGCCAGAAAAGCGAGAGACGGTTGTGTATTGTCGAGTCAGCAGCGCCGGACAAAAGGATGATCTTGCTTCCCAGGTTGCGGCGATGGAAATGTATTGCCGCGCTGCCGCCATCCCTGTTGACCAATGGGTGCAAGAAGTGGGCGGCGGAATGAACTTCAAGCGCAAACACTTCCTGTCTATTGTCGATCGCATCCAGCGCGGAGAGATTGCCAAGCTGTTGGTTGCGCACAAGGATCGCCTGATGCGCTTCGGCTTCGACCTCTTTCACCACATTGCCGCCGAGAACGGCTGCGAGGTCGTCGTTGTCAATCAGGAATCACTCTCTCCGCAACAGGAAATGGTCGAAGACTTGATGGCGATCGTGCACACATTCAGTTGTCGACTATATGGCATGCGTAAATATAAAAGTGAGATCAAAAACGACTTCCCGGAGTACAAGCTGGTAACGCCGAAGGAATCTCTGCAATGAACTACCAGTTGAAATCGCGCGCTGTACGCATTGCCATCGATGAGGAATTTGGTATTTGCGATACGCAGACCCGGTTCGACATGTGCGACATGGATGGCAATGTCATTGATGACGCACAGGGCTATGGCTACAAGACGGCGCAGTCCGCCCACAAAGCGGCATCCTATAAGCTCAACGGCGGGAAGCAGAGATCAGATGCCGCAAAAGCATTCTGGAGGAAACACAAGGATTTTGCCAAGACGCTGTCCGACTGGCTCCTTGTTAATTTCAAAGATCCCCCTACCGATGCCGCAATTATCGCCTTTGCCGCCGAATGTGGCATCACCGACTTTGATCCAAAGATGGTGAGATCGCTTCCATGAAAGTCACCCGCACCATACTTGCCGATGCTCCCGCCCAGCTTGCTGCGATCTGCATGACCGCTGGTTATATCCGCGCAGACATTTGGCGGCGGTATGGTGCGCTCGGCAACGTCGGCGTATCGGCGTCCGCCATGCGCGCCGAGATTGTCGAAAAAAAGATTTACGACAAACTGCCTATCGACGGCACCATCCGGGCCGAAACCACCAAGGACATCGTCAACGACATCCTGACCTACAAGGCGGCAGCAAAGCTAAAGGTGCGGCAGTCCATCGCCAGGCGCACTAGCGATGAGAACGAGCGCAAGCGCCTCTACGTCCTGCTCAAGAGCGATGAATGGCTTGCTGACCCATTCCTGCACCGCCAGATGCGCAAGCATTTCCGGCACGGCAAGTCCGAGGTCGCCAACCAGTTCATTGTCCGGTCTGACAAGTATTCGACCGAAGTTGTAGATGGCAGGCTGATCATCACGGTCAGGATCGCCAGGAAGTATGGCAACAATATCGTGCTTGCCACGACAACTAGCGGAAAGAACGTCGACCTGACTGGTCGTAACCTGCGCATCATTATCAAAGACGGATTCACCGAGATTCACTACGCTACCGAGAAAGGCGCTGGTCGTGAAGCCGGTGATCAGGTGTTAGGTGTCGACAAGGGCTACACCGAAGCCTTCACTGATTCCGATGGCGATCACCACGGGCAGGATTTCGGTAGGGTGATGGCAGAGTACAGCGACAAGGTTGCCGCCACCGGTAAGCAGCGCAACAAGCTACACGCGATGGAAAGGAAGCACCGCGAAGCTGGGCGAATTGCCAAGGCCGAACGAATCAGGAAGAACAACCTGGGGCGCAAGAAGGTCGATGCCCGCAAGGAGACAGCTCAGAAGCGACTGCGCACCATTGCGTATCAGGCGGCACACTCGATCGTCGATAAGGCAGCGATTGTTGCTTCTGAGGATTTGACTGGTGTCATCGCATCAAAACATCAATGGAAGCGATTCCATCGCAGGATGAGTGCTTGGGCTAAAGGCGTTCTCGCCGAGGCCCTGGACTCTGTATGTGAGCAGCGTAACGCCAGGCACGTCCTGGTGAATGGGGCTTATACGTCGCAAATGGACTCGACCAACGGCTTGCTTGAAGGCAGGCGCGAAGGCGACAAATTTTACCGTGCAAACGGGGACGTTCTACAGGCCGACCACAACGCTGCTTTGAACGTACTGGCACGATTAGATGACGGCGAGATTTCTCGCTTCACTCCCTACAAGGAAGTGCGTCGAATCCTGCTGGCACGTTCTCCGGCGCAACTGGGCGTCAAGGGGCTTGAGTTGGGTGTGCAAGCGCGTCAACCAAGTGCGGATAAATCCTATGCACAAGTTTGTGCAAGTTTTTAGGAACAGCGAATGGGCAGACTGCCTAGTCGTGTACGAACAACCGCGTCTGGAGGTCGCAGCGTCACGCGTTCCGGCTCAGCGAAACCAGACCTGTTCGCGACCCGACAGGGTCCGCTTCCGAAACTGCCAAGCGCGCAGACCGTGCGCAAAGCGTGCGGCTGCGTCGATATCGGCGAGTACCGTGTGAGCCATCTCGATAACTGGGGCGATGAACGCTACCCCTGGAAGTTATACGGGCCGTGCGATGAGCACGGGGAACGGGATCTCCTCGATAGCTTTCCGCAATACCGACAGGCGGTTGCGGCCGCCAAGCGGCTCGGCAAATCCACTCCGGGGCGTGCCTAGTGGACGGCCGCCGCATCATCGCCGCGACGACCCCCGCAGAGGGCGCTGTTGAGCGCGACGCGGCGCAGCCGGCTCTGGCGGTCTGGCAATGGTATTGGGTTCGCGCGCGTGACGATGATGAGAGCGCAGAAGAATGGATCGGCTGCGTGATGGAGATCGGCTCCAACTACGTCAAAGTGAAAGCGCCTTCCGGTGGCTCCGCTCGCATTCATCTTGGCGAAGCGCCCGCTTTGTTGCGTTACGAACCGAATTCGACGGCGGTTTTTCAGGAACGCATCGCTCACTGGTCGAGCGAGTCCCGCAGGTTACTGGAAGAGGTTAAGAATATCTCGGATCGCCTTGGCCTCAGGCCAGCCGTGACATTGCCGTCTCCCGATGCGTCTCGAAGCGGAACCGATCTTGTGGTTATGTCCGCGCAGGTTGATGTCGCTGCTTACAAAGCGGCCTTGATTAAGGCTCAGAAAGAGACATTGCCGGAACTCTTCAAGGCCATCCAGCGCGCCAACGAGAAGCTCGCCGAGTGGATGACGGCCGACACGCTGCCGCTGGCTGCCAGCGTCGAATCCATGAAAGACGCCATTGGCGAGATCGAGGACCGCATCTTCAATGTCAGCCTCTATGCCGGACTGGTGGAAGACGCCGTATGTTGCGCTGACGGAGCGCCAGCGCCGATCGACGCCAAACTGCACGTCATGCAACGCCAGCTCTACATGGACGAGGAATGCCTGCTCAACTATACAGCCGGCGGCATGGAGTTCGACGATATTGCGGAATTCGACGCTTGGCTGGCGATGCCCGAGAACCGCGATCGAATCCTGCCATTCCCGCGCACGCTGGTCGCGATGTGCGTCCGGCGGAACGTGAAGGACCGGGATTGGGATGGCAGCCTGCTCTCTGCTTACATCAACATTCGTGCCGCCCAGGCCGACAAATTCACCTTCCTGTACGTCCGCAACGGCGAGCAGCTCTGGCGCATCAGTTGCGAGATGGAATTCGGGGCAATGATTTTCCCCGACAAGGCGATCTACGACCCGTCTGAACCGAAGATGGTCCAGATGTTCGGAGGCAGCGTACACGCGATCATCACCCAACGGGAGTACGACGACCGATACGCCGAGTGGGAGAGGACGCCGAAGAAAGATCGTTGGCTACGCCACCATTTCCGCCCAGAAGACTGGAAACCGTTCGACCAGACCAACGTCTATTTCGACGAGTGCATGGCAACCATCTCCGATCAGATCAAGGAATACAACCGCGTTGCCATCATCATTCAGGGACTCTTCGACCGGTCGCAAGTCCTACATCCCCATGCGACCGTGGAAACCTGGACACCGGTTGGCTTCAACCGGGCCATCCAGCTGGTTTACGACGCGCAAATGGTGCTTGACCAGGGCGCTCCGCCCGACTGGGAGGCGTATCGTGCGCGTTGCAATGCCAGCCTCGCCGCTGGCTCTGTGACCGTCGGCCAGGACATATTCTGGGAGCGGACCGAAACAGAAAAGGAGATGAAGCGGCGACGCAATGATTACCGACTGTCGGAAGGCGAGCGTTGGCGCACTATTAAGCGCTGGCGACCTCACGGCAATCCCGGCCCCGGCGTTTTAGCCGTGGTGCAGGACTGGAAGCCCCGCAGCCGCGTGGCACGGTTTGGCTGGACGCGCGAACGCTGGACCCGTTATGGTTCCGAGGACGTCGGCATGACGCTTCGCGTGCCGGCAGCCGAACTCCTCAACGTGTCGGCCTATACGCCTGGCGACTATCTGCAGTTCTTCCGTGACCACCGTACCCGCGAACAGTATCTCCAGTGGGCGCCGCTGCTGCTGGCGGCCGAGGACTATCATGCCGGACGGGCCAAACCGACCAGCGGATAACGCCACAATCGTCTCGTTGCACAACCGGCAGGTCTTCCAGGCTTGCGTTTTAACGCATGCAGCTATTCTGATGGTAGATATAAACCTGCATGGCACACATCGCCGATGACCCGGTGCGCGACAAGCCACGCCGGTCCGGGCGGGGAGGATGTCAAATGGCTCTTGCCTTACGCCGGAGCCAATTTCGGGCACTGGTCGGCTCTAAGAGGGCATGTTTATGCGCGAATCTATTCGTCACTGCTACATTGAGGTTGTTCGCCGATTCCAGACCGGCGAGTTCCAGGTCGAGGGGCGCTTGGCTGACGGCTCCCTTGTATTTGGGTTCCGTTCTTCAAACACCTTCGGCTGGAAGGCCGAGGCGGCACGCCGCGTTCCGTCTTCCTGTGTCCCTGTTTGGCAGGCGAACAAGCCTGCACAGGCGCAGCGGACATGAGTCAACCTATCCGTAATCTGGCGGACGGGGTGCGGTTTGCCACGCTCTCGGATGGCACGTTCGTTGCCCCGCTCAATAGTTTCAAGCGGCACCAGGACAGGCTGCACAAAGCGCAGCAGGCCATGAGCCGCAAGGTGGAGTTCAGCAGCAATTGGAAGGTGGACAACCTTCGAAAAGGGACAAGAAATACCGTGGGATACACGGAAATTAACGCCTTTGGAGATACGAGTAGCGGTTGCGCGCTCGGCCAAGGAACCCACCGAAACGACTCAGGTGTGGCTCAATGCCGCCCTTAAGCGCCGTAGGAATCTCCGTCCTTCCCGCGCAAGCGGTGGCCGAAGGCCAAGGGCGGGGAGAATGTCAACAGACAGAACGAGCGTCGTAATGCGCATCCTCGAGCGCCAATACAGCGATGCCGCCCGCCAGTCCCTCGTTGAGGCTGGCTTCCCGCCCGCGCTCGCGCGCGTGTACGCGGCGCGCGGCATCGATACAGCCGCCGCGCTTGAATACCGGCTCGCGCGACTTACCCCGCCCGCCGCTATGGCTGGTCTCGATGCGGCGGCGGAGATCGTAACCGCGGCGATTACAGCCGGCGACCTTGTGGCCTGCGCGGGCGATTTCGATGCAGATGGTTGCTGCGCCAGCACCATTCTGCACGAGGCCATTACGGCGTTTGGCGGACCACCGCCGCTCGTGCTCATCCCGTCGCGCTTCACCCATGGCTACGGACTTTCTCCGGCGCTGGTGGATGCCGCTCGGGACGGTGGCGCGCGGCTCATCGTGACCGTCGACAACGGCATCACCGCGTTCGAGGCGATCGCGCACGCCCGCGAGATCGGCCTCCCGGTCGTGATTACCGATCACCATTTGCCGGCCATCCGCGCAGACGGCACGGCGCATTTGCCGGAAGCGGCGGCCATCGTCAACCCCAATGTCCCCGGGTGCGCTTTCCCCTGGAAGTCCACCTGTGGGGCCGGCGTCGCGTTCTATCTCGCCGCGGCGGTCCGGGCGAAACTGCGCGACCGTGGTCATGCGGGCGGCCAGGTCACCCTGGATGGTCTGCTCGACCTCGTGGCGCTCGGTACGGTGGCGGACGTGGTGCCGCTCGAACGCAACAACCGGATCCTGGTGGCCCAAGGGCTCGCGCGCATCCGCGCCGGCACGCGCCCCGGCATCGCCGCCCTCTTCCGGGTCGCCGGCCGCGACGTGGCCACCGCGACCGCGGAGGACCTTGGGTTCATCGCAGGTCCGAGGCTGAACGCCGCCGGGCGGATGGCTACGATGGATCTCGGTGTCCAGCTGCTCATCGAGCGCGACCCGGACCGGGCGGACGAGATGGCACGCGAGCTCGACGGACTGAATCGCGAACGACGGACTATTGAGGCCGCCACCGTGGACGCTGCCCTGAACGAACTGCCGGACGGGTTCGACGGTGAGGCACGGGCAATGGTGTTCTTTGGTGAGACTTGGCACGAAGGAATAGTCGGGCTCGTGGCCTCGCGCCTCAAGGAGCGGTTTCACCGTCCGGTCGTGGCGCTGTGCCGCGCGCAGGATGGGTCAATCAAAGGTTCCGGCCGGTCTATTCCAGGACTGCACATGCGCGATGCGCTGGCGGCGGTCGACGCCGCCTGCCCGGGCCTTATTCTACGTTTCGGCGGGCACGCCATGGCTTCAGGCGTCAGCTTGGACGGCACGCAGGTGGACCGCTTCCGTACGGAATTTACTCGCATCGCCGGACGCATGGTGCCGGACGACGCGCTGCGCCAGGTGATCTGGAGCGATGGCGAACTAGCCGGTTTGGATCTCGACTTGGAGCTGGCCCGTGCGCTGCGCGATGGCGGACCCTGGGGGAACGGGTTCCCGGAGCCCCTGTTTCACGGGACGTTCCGTGTGCGGGATTTCCGCATCCTGAAAGCTGCGCATCGGGCGCTCACCGTCGAGAAAGACGGTCGCGTGTTCCGCGCCATTCAGTTCGGCAACGCCGAGCGGCCTCCGGAGGAGGTGCTGCTGGCATACCGGCCGCAGGTCAATGTCTGGAACGGGAAGGAGGAGTTGCAGCTGGTGGTGAACGCAGCTTTATAGCCAATACCGTCGGTTCTGCGCGAACCGTTTACCGCCACGCCCCGGACCGGGTTGTCTCCGGTCCGGGGCGATATTCTCTTAATCGGCGTACGCGCACCGCGCAACGAGCCGTTCTTTCTTGACCGTGTACTGCTCCACGGTTACTTTGCAGGTCTGCGCCATCTCGATCAGCGTATCGCGCATGTTATCGCATGCCCGATCAAAGCTGCGCACAACCTCGACGCGCTGTCGCAATTGCGACATCGACCACAGGCCAAAATCGGTGTCGTAGTCGACGCCCTCGCTGTGCACATGTAACGCCGTCAGCGGCCGCTCCAGGTTCTTCCGTGGACCTTTGCATACCCCGCACCGTCAGGCAAGCGACCAGACCCCATTGCCCATCGGGCGGAACAGCGCCGGATTACGGGATAGGGTTTGCCGGACCTTTTCGCGCCAGGTGCCGTTGAGCGCGAGCCGTTCAGGCGCAGCCTGCGCCACGGTCTCGTAGAGCTGCGCGAGATCGACCGTGCCGCCGAGCTGCATCAGAACCGTCCGCACAATGCTTTTCCAGGTCCCCGTGAGGCGGGACTGCTGCTGTCTGGCGATATCTCCCAACAGGACCAGCACGGGCGCTTCCTTCTTCCGCCACAGCACGATGTACTCGTGCAGGATGAACGGCAGGCGCATGGCGCGGTACTGGGTGGCGTTGGAGCGACAGTTATGCTGTGCCTTGATCAGCACCGCCGCCAGTTCATTTTTTGGCATGCGCGAGATCATTTCCGACTGGTAGCTTGTATACGTGCCGTTACGCCGCCAGTCTCCGATGATTGCCCCGTAATAGCCTCCGTGCGCGGTCGCGTCGCGCTGGTTGAACAGGACTGTCTGCATCTTTTCGTGAAATTCGTCATCGGTCGCACAGCGCGACAGGTCGTCCGGGTGCGCTTCCTTGCCCCAGACCTTTCCGGAATAGATGATCATGGCGCCATACGGCGGATGGCTCACACACAGATCCGCCGGTTTGCCGACGGCCCGCAGAATACTGTCATGGATGGCATTGAATCCCTGGTGCAGATCAAGCCCGTAGGCCTCGATCCCCATTTCGCGCGCGACCTCGATCGAGGTCCCGGACCCCATCATCGGGTCCACGAAGACCGTCGGACGGAGCCGCTCGAACAGATGCTGGTACACGTACCCGGAACAGTTTCCCGGCCACGAGGCACGTCCCCAGGTTCCCCGTTTTGGATAAGACAGAATGCTCATATTGATCCTCATCGGCGCGTCGCCCGGCGATGCCGGCGCGGCCTTGATGTGACAGTGCCGGCCGATTGGCGCGACACGAATTGTGTGGTTTCGCCGGCGATGGCAGAGACTCGCCTGCCGGCCTTGAAGGAGATGCACGCAACGGGAGAATCCTCCCGTTGCGTGCTATTTGGCTAAGTCGCCATTTCAGCCGCTAGCAATGCAAGCATGGGCAGAATGCCGATCATCCCAGCCACGGCCAGTGCGGCGTTTCCAGCCGTTACGGCTGGCACCACGATGGCGCCAGCTATAACAGCTGTCCCAATGATGGGTAATATGGTCCAGGTACGGTACTGGACCGTTACCAGGATCAGCCCGATGATCATCGCCACGATGAGCATTATCAAAAGTAACATTGGCGTGCCTCCAGTCTTCAAATGTGGAGGCATACCCCAACAGGGATGCCCCCGTTGGGGATTAGCGACAGAACGAATTCCGCCGTTTTCGACTCGACGGACCGGTTATTGGCCCAGCGATGTTTGGAGACGTTTCCCAATCGGGAGAGAAGTCTCCCCATTGGGTTTGATGGAATGAGCACCATCTACTGGATGACGGCTAACGACCAGGAACATCACGGCAGATAGCCCGCCCAGCGACAGGGCAAATTTTTGAGAGAGACTTCCTTCAAAAGGAAAGTTCTCTTTCTAAACCAGGGAGAGGGCCTCCGTGGTTTACAACATTACATTGCTATACTTGCACGCTCGACGTGGTGCCAGGCTAGCTACCTGTCTTCCGAAGAAGACACGTTGAAGTCTTTCCAGACCGTTCTTACTGATTTTCTGGTCCAAATACCTCTCTTTTTTAAGAATAGCGCAAAAATCCGGAGCACGCAAAGCCGCTCTGGGCGCTTCTCTGCACAGCCCGCAGTTGCGTTTTCATGGAGGTGTCTATGATGGATAACAGTTCATCATCCTGAGACGCCTGCCCATGCTCCCACAAGTTTCCTGCAGAACCGGTTACGAGCTTGTCGTGGATCTGTTCGCCGGCGGTGGCGGCATGTCGACCGCCATCGAGCAGGCCATCGGCCGTCCGGTCGACATCGCCATCAATCACGATGCCGCCGCCATTTCGATGCATGAGGCCAATCATGCCCAGACACGGCATTTCACCGCGGACATCTGGGAGGTAGCTCCAAACGAAGCGACCCGTGGCCAGCCGGTGGGGCTGCTGCATTTGAGTCCTGATTGCTTTCCCGCCGGGACCATGGTTCTTGCTCGCACTGGATATAAGGCGATCGAAACCATCAAGATCGGCGATGAGGTTCTGACGCATCGTGGCCAGTGGCGTAAGGTCACCGACACGATGAGGACCGTGCGGCCGCTGCTCAAGATTCGGGGCAAGGGCCACCCAGGCTTGACCGTCAGCCCCGAGCATCCTTTCTTCGTGCGTCCTGCGAAACGCAACAGCCGCGGTGACCTGCTAGACCTCCAAGCCACGGTCTGGCAGAAGGCTGTGGAAATGTCTCAGGACAGCTACTGGGGCTCACCGACAGCCTTCCCGAACATCCCCATCCCGCCGATCACAGCATACCGTGGCCGGACATTCAGCGTCGACGAACGGCTGTTGTGGCTTGCTGGCCGGTACGTCGCAGATGGATGGACGCGCCTGACTGACGCCCGCGCCGAGTTAGTCATCACCTGCGGTAATCACGAGATCGATGACCTGCGATCCAAGTTGCTGGTCTGGACGCGCGCGGGCCGTCGGGCCGGCGCGGACGAACTCGCTTGGCACGATCGTGCGACCGGAACAGCTCACCAGTTCTCTACAGATTCGCGTAGCATGGTCGAATGGCTTCGTGGCCAATTTGGGCATGGAGCAGCGAACAAGCTGATTCCTGGATGGCTTCTCGGCACTACTAGCGAATTGCGTCGCGCGTTTCTTGATGGGTATGTCTCTGGCGATGGATGTCGGCCGAAAACCGACGGTTCCTCTCTTGTGGACTGCACCACTGTGTCCCCGGCGTTGGCCTACGGGCTGAAGAGCCTGGCTCTTTCGCTCGGCTACTCACCCAACATCTACGTCCGTTGCGATCAGCCGGACGTTATCGAAGGACGAAAGGTCGCTGTGCGGCCAGCCTTCAGCGTCAAATGGCGCGATCTGGCCACGCGCCAGCATGCTCATGTGGTCGACGGTATCGAATGGGCGCCGGTGCGCCAGGTCACTGATCTCGGCGTTTGCGCCACAGTCTTCAACATCTCCGTTGAAGACGACGAGAGCTATGTTGTTGAGGGCGTCATCGTCCACAACTGCACGGATCATTCTCAGTCCAAGGGCGGTCAACCGCGGCGCAGGGCGACCCGCTCGCTGTCCTGGGTCGGATACCGCTGGGCCGCGCAAACGCGCCCGCGCGTCATTACCCTCGAGAACGTCAAGCAGATCCTCCAGTGGGGACCGCTCGTCGCGAAGCGCGACGCGGAGACTGGCCGGGTCGTGAAACTCGACGGTTCCGTTGCGGCGCCTGGCGAGCGCGTCCCCCTCTCGAACCAGTTCCTGGTACCCGATCCCAGGCGGCGCGGACGCACTTGGAGGCAGTTCGTCCACCGCCTGCGCGCGCTTGGCTATGTAGTCGAGTGGCGTACCCTCTGTGCCGCCGACTTCGGTGCTCCGACCACGCGCGAGCGGCTGTTTCTCGTCGCACGATGCGATGGCGCACCGATCCGCTGGCCGGCGCCCACGCATTTCAAGCGCCCCGCCAGGGGCCAGGCGCCATGGAGGACTGCGGCCGAATGCATCGACTGGACAATTCCCTGCCAGTCCATTTTCGGGCGGCAGCGGCCGCTCGCCGAGGCGACACTGCGGCGCATCGCGCGCGGCATCCATCGGTATGTCCTCGAGTCGGCAGACCCGTTCATTGTGCCAATCGCCCACTACAGCGGACCGGAGCGGGCGCATAGCATAAACGACCCGCTACACACCATCACGGCCAACCCGAAAGGCGGCGCGCTCGCGGTATGCGCCCCCACTCTCATACAGACGAACTATGGCGAGCGCGACGGACAGGCGCCTAGGACGCTCGACCTCAAAGCCCCGTTGGGCACGGTTGTCGCCGGCGGCGTCAAGCACAGTCTCTCCACGGCGTTCCTCGCCCAGATGAACGGCGGATTCAACGATGACCGCGGAGTACCCGGGCATGACCCGAGGCGGCCCATGTCAACGATCACCAACAGCGGGAGCCAGCAGCAGCTCGTGATGGCGCACCTGGCGCACCTTCGAGGAAACTGCGATGCCCGTGATCTGAATGATCCGCTGATGACGATCAGCGCCGGCGGCCAGCATCATGCCCTGGTCGAATGCGTGTTGTCCGCGGACCAGGAAGCCGGCGCGCAGCGCGTGGCGGCGTTTCTGATGCGCTATTACGGAGAGGGTGGCCAATGGGGAGACCTGCGCGATCCTACGGCGACCATTACGACCAAAGACCGTCTGGCGCTGGTGACCGTGACCATCCGCGGGATTCCGTACGCCATCGTCGACATCGGACTTCGGATGCTGACCCCGCGCGAGCTTTACCGCGCCCAGGGCTTCCCGGACGGGTATCGCATTGAGTGCGGCCACGACGGCCGGTGGTTCAGCAAGGCCGCTCAGGTGCGGATGTGCGGCAACAGCGTCTCTCCGCCCCCCGCTGTCGCGCTGCTCCGTGAGAATTTCAATGGCCCCGCCGAGCAGAAGGCGGTCGCCTGAGCCTGCTAGGCGCATATTATTTGTGCAACCTAAGCAAAGTTCGGTGATTCCCGGAGAAGCTGCGGATTGTCGTCCGCATTTGCACAATGTTATCCACAAATTCCGTGGATAACCCCGGTGCGCGGCCGCATCGTCAAATCAACTAAAGTTTTACCCGCGCTGCGGGCGGGTTGAGGAAATTTTCGCGGGTTGCGTTTTCGGTACTTGCGCGCATATTGCTTCCATGTTCGAGCGACTGTTCGCCACCAACCTTAATCGTACCGCCTCGCTCATCTCTGGCGGCGCGGCAGGAGATTTCACGGATTATGGCACGACCAACTAAAAAAACTGACGCGAAGCTGCCGATACAGCGCGAGGATAGGCGCTGGAAAATGCACGCGAACCTGCTCTACAAGGTTATCCAGGAGCAAGCAGGGTCGTTCGCCAAAGCTGCCATGGAAGCGGTTCAAAACGCAATCGACGCCGGCGGCACGAAGGTTGTGGTTGACCTCAATGGGAAGGATTTCCTCATCGAGGATGACGGCGCCGGATTTGCCAGCAAAAAGGTCATCGAGGATTTCTTTGAAACGTGGGGGACACCGCATACCGAGTCCGATGAGAATCGTCCGCGCTACGGGCAGCACCGGTTGGGGCGCGGACAGCTATTCGCCTACGGCCGCAACGTGTGGGAGTCTAACGGTTTCAGGATGGAGGTTGACTTCAAGAACAACCGCGACGGCTATGTGCTGTCATCTGGTCATGCGCCCATCAAGGGGTGCCGGATCACCGGCGAACTGTATGAGGCGCTCTTGCCTTCCGACCGGTACGATCTCGAGAAGACGCTGAAAGATCTTGTCTATTACTCCGAGATTCCCGTGATCTTCAACGGCACGAATATCGCCCATGCACCAGCGGATGAGAAATGGACCTTCGAAAACGACGACGCCTTCTTTCTGGTCCGCGACACTGGTCCGCTCTATGTTTACAACCTGGGAATGCTGGTCTGTCAGTATCCGGCGCACACCTATGGTCTGTCCGGGACAGTCGTGAGCAAGAAACAGTTCACGCTCAACATCGCGCGCAACGCCATTGTCGACTCGCAGTGTGAGGTTTGGAAACGCATCCGCAAGGTAATGCGCGCACGGTCAGACTCGCGGCTGTCGACGGAAAAGCCTGCCCGGATGACCGAGGATGAGCGCCGGTATCTCGCCGCACGTATCAATGCTGGTGAGTTTCCTGAATGGGAGCAGGTCAGGTATTTCCCGCTCATCCGCACTGCGACCGGCAAGGACGTGCGCCTGATCGAAGTATTCGGATATCATCGAGACGACACTACGATCAGGAAAATCACGCTTTGCCCCGATGGGCAGGGGCAACTCGGGGAGCGCCTTATGCGGATGCGCGACCACCTGATCGTTATTTCTCACAAAACGCTCGAGCGGTTTGGGGTGCGGGACCTGAACGCGTTCATTGGGATTTTCCATAGCCAGTATGCTGTCACCGAACCAAAGATCATTCCGTTCGCCGAGGCGGCGGCGGAAGCGGGGCTCGACAGCAAAAATACCATCCTAAACGACAAGGAACTGACCCCGCAGTTGCGGGCACAGCTTCAAGCGATCCGGCACGTCAACTCTCGTCTTGGAGGTTGGTTGTGTGGTGGTGCCCGGAAAATCTTTGTTGGTGAGTCGACCACGGCCAATGGCTGGACTGACGGTCATTACATTGCCATTAACAAGAAATACATGACCCATCTCTCCTATGGATTGCCGGGCGCCGCGAAGATTATTTACCTGCTGATTCACGAATATGCGCACGACGCGGCAGATTTCGGCGAGCACGACCATGATCTCGTATTTTATGAGAAATTTCATGATTGGGTGAGAGCGCATACTCCCGCCGCCTATCATGCGCCGCACCTCGTCGAGGCCTATCTGGAATCGCTCAAGAAAGCTAATCTGCCGGTTCCGAGTTCTGTATTGAAGTCGGCCGATGAACTTGATCGGATGAAGCGTGCATCGGCGCAGGATGAAGGTCCGGCAGATATCCCCGTGCGTCCGTCGGATATCGCTGCGCGTTCGAAGGCCCGCCCTGTTACCGACAACTTTACGTTTGATTTTTGAGCGGGGGCCTCCC
>JAEHJW020008447.1_pt1 | contig 34463 bp, 62 predicted proteins | sample 9271431 | NCBI WGS metagenome assembly JAEHJW02 | reverse complement strand
TTCCGATCTACGGTCCCGGCCGTTCCTGAAGACATGGCGGCGTAGTACCATCCTGCCGCTGAGCCTGTCGAAATCGCTCCGGCCGGCAGGTACAGGTAACACGCCGGATACGTCCGCGCGAGCGAGGTCCCGAGCGTCACAGCGCCATTGTTCGCCATCGAGCCTGTCGGAGCGGACACGAACGGGATATTCGCCATTCCGAGCACGTAGACGGGACCCCACCCGGCGTATCCAGGCGAGGTAGGCCAAGGAGCGGCTCTTTGCTGTGCGAACATGGCGCTAGCTCCCCAGAGGCGACACGTAGACGCTCGCCGTCCCGCTTGCTGTGATGCCGCTCCAGTAGGCGTCCGGAAGGTCTGTCACGGTGATCGCCGCTCCGGCGAGTACCGGCCACACGCGCTCCCCGGTTGTACCTGTCGGAATTACGGCAGCAGACTGGGCCGCCGAGGCGCTCGCCCCTGCCGCCATGAACGCGGTCGTCGTGCCAGTGTTCGTCAGCATGTACACGCCGAGCCCGTTGCCGCTTACCTGGACGCCGCTTGGAGCAGTGGCCGCCGCCGAAATGACGATGGTGCCCGCTGCTAGGCTTTCTGGTCTGGATGCCATTACGCTCTCCTTCTTGATCCTCTGTGTGCCCTTCTGACAACGGCGTCAGCCGCCATGATCGCCCTGCGCTCAGAATAGCCGCGCCGCACCATGCTATCGGCTACGTGCCTCCACTGCCGGCGCCGCTTTGGCGTGTTCGCCGCGCGCGTGTGGCGCCTTACGTTCCATGCTGCGCCCGGCATCAGAAATCCTCCTCGTCGGACGCCCCGGCGAAGAACGCCTCGCCGTAGGCGGCTTCCTGCGATGGCGCCGCTGGAATCAGTCCGGCGCCGTCCAACAAGTCCCTGACCTGTCGCGTCACGACGTTCGCGACGTTCTCCTCCGCAATACGTCCCTTGTCGTCCCGCTTGGGCTTCCAGGCGTTCATGCCTTTCAGCATGTCGAGGTAGTTCTTCGACCACGCCTCGGCCGCGAGCGCAATCGCCATCACGCAGTCATCGCCCGTGCGCGCCGAGGTCGTGCCGACGTATATGCCGGTCTGCTCGATCTTTCGCATCTGGCTCACGGCTTCCTCGGACCGGATCTCGATCATGTCGCGCTCAACGCAGGTGCGAAGGTGCTCCATGACCCAGCGCTTATTCTCGTTCGTCGTGCGCCAGTGCAAAAATCCTCCGCCGCCGAGCGAGTCCGAGCGCCGGTACAGGTAGAACGAACCCGCGAATTCCAGGCGAGAAAGCTCGTCCGCAACCGAGATTCCAGCCCCGTTGATCTCGAGGTTCACCACGCACGGCTGATACTCGGCGGCGAGGCTCGCGAGAATCCATGCGAAGCAGTACCCCGGAATGCCAGGGGTCCTGAACTCCGCAACCTGCTCCACGCCGTCCCCGTAGCAGCGCAGCACTTCGATTACCGCGTCGTCCCCCGTTCCGCCCCCTGTCCCCCCGCAGGGGTCCGCCCCGATCGTGTAGTAGGCGCCGCCCTGCGGAGGCTCCCAAACGAGGAGCTGCGGATAGCTGTCCCGGCATGGGCGACGCGTGAGCGCCTTGTACTCGCCTCCGAAAGAGTAGTTGTAGCCCTTGGGCTTCGCGCGCTTTGACTTCGCCATAAGTCGCGTGAGCGATTCTGTCGAGAAGAACTGGCTTCCGGTCATCTGGAAGGCAAGCTCCTCGGTCGGCGGGAAGTCCTCGTACATCGCCTCCGGGTTGCGGCCCTGATCCTCGATCATCCATCTCCACCACGCGAGCTGCGCGGTGCTGATCTCGTGCTTGTAGATGAGCTTGACCGCCCTGATCCACTCCTTCTCCTCGCCAGTCGGTTCGCCCTGTCCGTAGACGCGCCACTCGTTTGTGCCGCGAGGAAAGGAAAACAGCTCCGGCGTGTGCCACCAAGTCAGGAAGATCGCGGCCTGCGAGCGCGCCTTCTTGGCCTCGTTCCACATGTCGTACCACATGTTGAATCCGCGCGCCGTGGACTCGAAGAAGTAGAAGCGGTTCGGGTGCTTCTGCGAGAATGACGACATCAAGCTCTCGTAGCTTTCCCGGCTACCCCATGAACTGCACTCCGTGGCGTGGCAGTAATTCAGCCCCTTGCCGCGCCCGAGCATTCCGTTCTCTCGCACACCGACCACTTGGTAGATGAGCCTAGAGCGGTTCGGAAACACCAGGTGCTCGCGGTTGTGCCGAATGATGTCGCCTTCGCGCTTCGCGTCCTGACCGAGCATGGCGTCCAGCGTCGTGCGGAACTGCTCCCGGTTCGATTCCGTGTCCGTCGCGAGCACTCCGTGAATTCCGGGGTGCTTCTTGCACCAGTACATATCGAAGGCGAGGCCAATGGTCGATCCCCCGATCTGGCGGCACTTCAGCATCTTGATGACGCGCTTATCCTGCTGCAGAGCTTTCGCGATCTCCCGCACGGCGATGACTTGGGCCGCGTTAAAGCGAAACGGAACGAGCCCCGCGTCCCGAGACTCGATAGTGAGCCCCCGGCAGAACTTCTCAAACTCCAGCGGGTTGAGCGGTGCTACCACGCCGTTGCCCTCTTCGTGCGTAGCAGGAAGCCGCGTACCCAGTTTCCGGCCTGCGTCATTTTGAGAGAGAGCCCGAGGTGCTTTCCGCGGATCGCAAATCCGGACTTCAGAAGCGCGCCCCCGATGCCGTAGAACGTGATGGGCTGCGAAGAGTTGTTCACGAAATCGAGGTTCGCCCCGCCCGCGCCCGCGAACTGGATGGCGTTCCCTGCCTGAAGCGCCGCGGACTGCGTGGCCTGATCCGTGACGGCCGTGAGCGTGGCCGTGTCAGTGGCCGCCCAGTACACGAGGACGCCGCCGCGGACGACCTCGTGGTCGAATATCGGGCTGTCGTATGAAAAGAGCTTCGTGTCAACTCGGCCCTGCATCGTCGCGGACGTGTCCGTGAAAAGCCGGTAGCAGTTTCCGAGCGTGTCGGCTCCGATCATCTCCGGGACGCCCGCGTAAGATGCCCCGCAGATCGCCGCGAGGCTCGCGCCCTGTTGGCAAAGGAACCACTTCTTGTTCACGTAGCAAGCGAGCGCTGGCCCCGAGTAGTTCGGATGGCTAAGGTTCGCAAGGAAGGCGAAGGCAAGCTGATTCAGCACGTTCCCGACCGCGCCGTGAAACTGCCCTCCGATGGCCGTGAAAAGTGAAAGGATTCCATCAAGCTGCGTCGAGACCTTGGGGGCATTCACGCCGTAGACCGCGTACACGCCGGCCTGGCTAGGGCAGAAGATCACGCGTTGAAGCTCGGCTACAGACCGCAGAAACGGCGTCCCGACGCTCGCCTGCAGGTTGGAATTCGAGAACACTGGCGCCGTAGACCCCGATGGCACGGTGACGTCCCCGATCGCGTTGACGCTCGTCGCGCCGATGATGTACAGAATCGAGTCCTTCTCCCAGAGCGCTACGATGTCGCCGCGCAGGGTAGAGTCATTCATCGTGAACGATCCACCCCCGGAGCCCGTCGTGAAGTCCGTAAACGATCCCGGCGCGCTGTAGGTCACGGTACGCCCGTTCGCGATCCACACGCGTCCCTGGTGCACCGCTATGCTGTAGCCCTTGTTCGTGCCGTCGATCAGCGTCCAGGTCGAGCCGTTCCATTGCCCGTATCCGACGTTAGCGTCGATCACGAGGAGGTTGGTGTTCGACCACATCGTCGCCTGGCACTGCGCCGCAGTGAGCCCAGTCTGGATGCTTGTTTTCGTCCCGGACGAGATGCCGACCTGCGTGAGCGTTCCCGTGGTGCTCATGTGCACCGCGTAATCGACGCCCCCGAGGTTCGCATAGTCGATCCATTGCGCGTTCCCAAGACCCGTAGCGAACCGCGTAGGGCCCGGAACGACCGGCATGTAGCCGTTTCCGACCGGGAACATGTCGAAGAGCCACGGGAAGTCCTGATCCGCGACCGCCGTGGGGTCGCTGGAGGTGTCAAGGCCTCCGAAGTTGACCAGCGCGAAGTCGCGAACGTCCTGCGGCGTGGGCTGCGCGGCCGGCATCTAGTGCGCCCCCTTCTGGACAGCCTTGCGGTGCGCGGCCTGCTGCTGCGCCACCTGCGGGTGCTCGGCGAGGAACTTCTCGCGCTCCTTCAGTCGGGCCTTGAGCGTGTCTACCATCGGCGGATTGAGCATGTCGAGCAGTTCCATCGGCCCGATCGCCCCGGCTTCGAAAAGCTCGGTCGTCAGCATCTGATTCTGCGCCGCGAATACGGGCGACGAGGAATGGCCGTCCACCTTCACCATGACGGAGGTCGGAAGGTCCCCGAAGGTGATCGCTCCGCCCTCATCGCCTTGGTAGTGCTCGCTATCCTCTTGGCGCAGGATGTCCAGCACGATCGCCATCATGTCGTTCAGGGCCCCCTCGACGCGCATCGCCCGGCGCTTCGGGCGAGCCGAGGCAAGGATCGCAGCCGCCGCCGCGTGGCTGTGCGAGCGCACATTCGGAGGGTTCGCCCCGAAGAGTTGGCCCGGAATACCGGATGCGACCGCAAACATGGCGTCCAGCTCGCTGATCTCCTGGAGCGCGTCGGCCGGCACGTTCGGCGCAAGCTCCTGCACCCGAGCCGAAGGAATTGCGCTCGAAATGGTGGTGCCGGGGTTGTCCAGTCCCTTTGCTTTCTCGTCGGTGATTCCCTGGAAGCCAGCGAGGATCTTCGGGGGGTTTTCCTGCCGCCGCAGGAGCTTGTCAAGCTGCGAGAAGCGCTTGTTCCGCCACTGCTGCAGCCCCTGCAGGAACTCGATCTCGCTCTCGCCCCAGAAGTAGTCCGGCAGCGGGTTCGGTGTCAGCTTGGCGAACCCGATGCGTCCCGGAGAGATCATGTTCTTGCGATCCAGAATGAAAACGTCGGGCGAGGCCTGCGTGATGATCCTGTAGTCCTTAGCGGCCTCGTCGAATACCCAAAGCTCGCGCATCTCGACGACATCCTGCCGAACCTTGGGCTTATAGGGGTCCCAGGTAAGCGAAGGACTGACGTTCCCAGTGTAGTTCGTCGCCCCAGCGACGTTCGAGAGCACGACCGGCATTTGCTCTGGAACCTCGATCTCGCCTTCCGGCTGCTTGGTCGTCACGCGCCGCATGATCTTCTCTACGTCCGCGCCGGGCGGCAGCGACCGGATGAACTCCGGGACCGAAACGCTGTAGACCACGCACACGGCTTCCTGGCGGTCCAGGCGCGTGACCTGCTCGTTCGCCACTCCGAAATTAGCGGGCGAGATCGCGTAGAGCTGGAGGCCGTTTCCCTTCCAGCGCGGCGCAAGGATGGAGGTCCCGTACACGTAGGCCCAGGGCAGCGCCTCCCCGAACGTGAGCCCCATCGCGTCCTCGTGCCAGATCGCCTCTAGCGCCTCGCGCGCGGTCTCCAGCATCCACGTCGGACCGCGTTTCGCGCGTGCGCCGTAGGAGAGCGAGAAGCGCACGGTCTCCTCGGAGAAAAGAAGACTCGTCACGTCCTCGATGTGGCTGCGCAGCTTGTTGAAGCGCGCCTTTCCGGATTCGGCGCCGAAAAGGTAATAACTGCGCCATCCCTGGTAACGGCCTGCGCGCTCCTCGCGAGATTCTAGGCACTGGTCCACAAGCCGGTTAAATAGATGCCTGCGTCCGGAGGCTGAAGCAGGGAGGATCATCGCTTGTCCGTGATGGCGAGCGAGATTGGGGGCTTGACCGTCCCACGGCCGCGCCTGAAGGTCTGCATGACGTCATTGCCGGCCCGCGAGGCTTCGGTGAGCGAGGCGAGGTTGCGCTGCACGTCGATATTCATCTTCTGTGCTGGCTGTGGAAGCGGCTGATCCTTAGTGGACCGGACGCGCTTCACGTCGTGCGTAGTCTCGCGCGCGTCCGACTGCTTCGGGACGTCCGAGATCCCGAACTCTCCCATCAGGCGGTTAACCATGCCATCCACGAATTGGGCGGTCTTTCTCCCCACAGCCGGCGCTTGCAGGTGCACGAGTTTTCCGGCCTTCCCGCATTCCGGGCAGTGCGGGCCTCGGCCCTCGAAGAGCCCGTGCTCCACGCACTCGTAGTCGTTCAAAACGGCCATTAGAACACCTCCACGTCGTCTTCGCTGGGATCGAGCATCGTCACGAAGTTGGACTGCGATTCCTTGATACGCGCCCGGTACAGGCTCATCATCTGCTGCGCTCGGTCGATGTCCTCTTCGTACAGCCGCGCGAGATAAGCCGCGTAGTAGGACACTGGCTCGGTCTGCGGATAGACTAGGTCCACCTCGCTGTCGGCGAGCGCAGAGAGCGTGAGCGGCGCGTAGATCAGGTCCCATTCGGTAGAGTAAGACTGGTCGGGGAGCGGTCCGATCACAACGCCGGTCTGCCCCTGACGCGCCCATCCGAGCAGGAAGCTCTGGTAGTTCGTCCAGGGTCTCGCCTCGCGATTGAGCTGCGTGTAGGCCATATTGCGCAGCGGGATTCGGTCCGTGGACCAGATCCAGAAGATGTCCACGATCGCGAGGACCTGCGCCGTGATGCCTGTGGATGACAGCACGGTCTGCGCGTCGTATCTATCGACGTTCGCCGTCAGAGCATAGGTCGCAACAGTGCGCAGGCACTGCGTGTCCAGCACGACGTGCGAGCGCGCAGTGTTGATGTAGTCAGTGAGCTGCGAGATCGACCAGAAGTCCGCGTTCGGGTCGTGAAGAAGCCGCTGCACCTGCGTGACGTAGGTCTGCAGCGTGTAGCCGCTTGCTCCGAGGCGCTGTAGGACTTGGGCCATGTCGTCTTAGCGCCGGCCCGTGGGCGCTTGTGGAAGCTCGCGCCGAACGCGCGGCCGGCGCGCTTCTCTTATCCGATAGTGAAGAACTTAATCGTGCCGCCGATCGAATCGCCCACCGCGTAGAAGTTTACGCCGTCCGACCAGTACGGAGCCGTCGCGCTCGCAGCCGTAAGACTTACGAAAGTCGTTCCGCCATCGGTCGAAATTTCGTAGCTCGTGTGGGCGTCGCAGACGACGTAGCCAGCGCCCTGCGCGATCCGCACATTGGCGTTCGCCGCTACCGTGACGGAAGTCTCCGCGCTGACCACCGCTCCGGGCCCAGGGACGATGCCCGCAGGCGCGATCTTGGGGAACCATCCTGCATTTCCGCTTGCCATTGCGTTCTCCTTAGAGCGTAGCGTAGGCGAAGCCGGTGATCTGGCCGCTCGCCTTGGGTTTCGCGTTGACGAGGTTGAGCACCGTGACGAGCGCGCCGATGTAGCCGAGCTGCGCGTTCGGCAGCATCGAGGCGAAGCCCGTGAAGGCGAAGTTCACGCGGTTGTGGATGTAGAACGAGAGGTAGCGCGTGTTCAGCAGCCACATCGTGCCCTCGGCCAGATAAGGGTCCGCGAAGATCGGGACGTTCCCGACCATCAAAGCCGTGAACCCGGAGCGCGGCGGAGTTCCGATCTGGTCGAACCCCTTCGTGCTGCCGGCCTCGTAGTTGTAGCGCTCCAGACCGATGTAGTCCTGCGCGAGCGATACCCAGGTGCCGAAGCCGCACACCCCAAAGGTCGGCATCTCGCCGCCGGAATTCTTCGTGAGGCCCTGGATGTACTGCAGCACGAGCGAGCGCGTGATCGTGACCGATGAGCCCGCCGACTTCACATAGGCCTCCCACCACGTATTCGAGCTATACGTGATGCCGCCGTAAGCGGTGTTGTTCGTCCCATTGTCCACGGCCGCCGGGAGGCCCTGGATGTCCAGGCCCAGCGTGTAATTTGTGGCGAGCTTCGTGCCGAGGTAGTCCATCATGGAGTTGCCCGCGTCGTTCATGCGCGCTTCCAGGATCGGGACGACGGTATGATCGACTTCCAACATCGCTTCCGTCCCGAGGAACGGAATCGGCGTCACCATCATGCACAGGTTGAACTCAGCATTCAGGATGCCGGTCTGCGTCGAGGGCACCGTGAACGAACCCGAGAAGCCGCTTGCCTGCGTGGTCGTGAGCGCGGTGCCCTGAACGGGAACCGTCACGCTCGACACGCCGCCCATCGCCTGATTCGCGTTTCCGAGCAAGCCGGAGAGCAGCGGCGTCGCTTGGTAGACCTGCACGACCGTAGGCTTGACGAAAGCCCGGCGAATTGTGGCCTCAAGCTGGGTCGCTACCGCGCCTGAAGCCGGGACGATACCTGATCCGAGTGCGGGCATTTCGTTTTCTCCTTAGCCTATGCGGCCTGTTCGCGCTTGAGCTGCGCGATGGTGCTGTGAGCCATCTGCCGAGCCCAGCCGCGTGGATCCTCGAGCAGTCCCTTTTCTTCCTCGCCGCCGGTCTCGACCGACGTGCGCCAGTTGTAGGTCTCCGGCGTCACCTTCGCCTGCGATTTGAGGTACGCGACCGCGACGTCCGGGTTCGTGATGCCTTGCGAGGTCATCAGGTTCTGCACGTCCCCGAAGTCCACGCCCGCAGCTTCGGCCTTCGACTTCGCCGCGTCCCAGAACTTGCGCGCGGATTCCTCCTCGCGCTCCTTTTTCAGCGCGGCGAGCTGCTCGGCCACGGGCTTTTGCGCCTCCGTGATCTCGGCGCGCACGCGCTCGGCGACGTCGTGCTCCGGGATGAACTCATTCGGGTGCTTCTTCTTGTAGGCGCGGATGAGGTGCGGGCGCGCTTCCGGGTCATCCCGGACCTCGTCCAGAAACGCCTTTGCAGCGCGCAGGGCCGCAAGCTCCTTCGGGTCGATCTGCGCCTCCGCGCCGAGCGCCGAGAAGTCGATTTCGCCGGCCATGACGGCTTACTCCGTCCCGCGCGGCAGGGGCGGCAGGCGGTCGCCTCGGCCGATGCCCGGAGGCACGACCTCGATCTCCGAGCGCTGCTTGATCTTGCCGGGGCTGGTCAGGCCGGTCGATTCCGGATAGCGGGGCGGATTCAGGAAGCCGCCGTTCTTCTGACCGGCCTGCGGGCCGCGGATGCCTTCCTCGGTGGGCTTTCTCACTGTTGGACTCCTTGCGGTGCGGCCATCGCCGGGGCTTGGCCCTGCGCTGGCATGGGTGTTCCTTGGCCCGCGGCCGGAAGCGCGCGGACGGCAATTGCGAGCATCTTTACGGCCGGCTCTTCTTCCTCGGCCCCGCGCAGAAGCGGGATGGCGATCCGCAGCATGTCCGCGGCGCGCTGCATGAGGGCTTGGCCCATTGCGTGATGCCCGAGGCGCGGCGTGATCGTGGATGAAGGCGCGGCCGCGGGGGGCGAAGCGGGTGCCTGGGCGCCCGGCATCGCCGGAGTCGCACCTGGCATCGGCATCCCTGGAATCGGCACTTCGCCCCCTTGGCGCGTTACCGACGCGCCTTGCGGTGCATCTTGCGCGCGGCCCGAGCCTTCCGGATGTTCCGACGCGCGGCTGCGATCTGCTTGCGGGTTGCCATCTCGGTCTCCTTAGCGGCGCGACTTGCGGTGGGAGCTGCGCTTGGTCTTGCGATGCGAGCGTTTCGCCATTGCTATCTCCTTGAGAGCTTGCGGTTGGCCTTTCTGACGATCGTTTTGTACTCGGATCGGGAGAGCTTGCCTCGGCGCAGCATCTGGGTTGCCCTCTCCTTCGCGTTCGCCGCGTGCCGTCGATCCGGCATCGGGTACTTGCGCTGCGACGGGATACCGTAGCTGCGCTTCGGGAGACTCTTCTTTGCTCTGTACGACAGCCTCGCCATAAAGGGGTAGGGCTTGCAAGTAAGCGCCTACTTCGCCTATTATCAAGCACAGGATATAGGTGCTGTCAAGCGCCGGAGCGCAAAATATGGTGCCCGTGGCCTTGTGGAATACCCTGCGCTACCGCGAGACGGCCGACGCCGAGCAGTTCTTTTTTCTGAATTCGCTCTCGCACACGGCCGTCTGGGCCTCCCTTACGGCGCGCACGGGCGTGCCCGGCATCGGCTCGCCGATGCTCTCCTTCTCGCAGCCCGATCAACTCGCGCACTGGCAGGAGCACGTCGCCATCGCCCAGGCGCAGGGCACGACGGTGCCGAGTCTGCAGGAGATGTCCTTCGATCCGAACTCGGAGGACGAGTTTTACGACTTCCTGTCGAATCACACGGTCTACACGCAGATCCAGCAGGCTGCGGAGGGCATTTCGACGTGATCCCAAGCCTCAGGGTCCTAGAGACGGTGAGGGACGGCTGCGGTCCGCTACACGGTCTCAGTAGGGAGGAGCTGCTCGCGCAAAACATCGCCGATCTAGCCGGAGGGCGGTCTCGGTGGGTCGAGATGGCCGACGGAGACGCCGTGGCGATCATTCTCGACCACCCAGAACTTGGCTTTTGCCAGGTGCACCTGTGTTGCACCGGGGGCCCGCGCCTATTCCTAGCGGCGACGCGCGAGCTGCACCGCCGGGCTGCGGAGCTGACCGAGCAGCCCTGCGCGGTGGCTTGCGTGGGAAGCTCACTTGCGCGCATCCTTGCGCGGAACGGCTGGAGGCGCGCGAATGGCGTCGCGCCCGAGGGCTACGAATGGTGGGCGCTCAGCGTCCACGAGAGGCATTGACATGACGCACGCATTCAAGAATCCCGTAGTGGACCTGGCACTCGGCGCGCTTGGCGCGGTCTACGGTCCGGAGCTTTTCGCTGGTCTTGGGGGCACTGGAGCTGCCGCAGCAGGCGGCGCTGGGGCCGCTGGCGCCGCTGGCTCGGCCGCGCCGGCCCTGTTTACTGAGGGCGGCATCACGAGCGGAAGCGCGGCGACAGACGCGGCGCTCGGGCTCGGTGCTGGCGCTGCAGGCGCAGCGGCAGGCGGCGCCGTGGGCGCCGGGGTGAGCGGCGCCGGAGGGGGCACGACGGGAGGCGGCGGATCGACGCTGTCCAAGGTGCTCGCCTCTCCCACAGTCAAGTCCGTGGAGAGCGCCGCGCCTACGGTGCTTGGTGCGGCGAGCCTCGCGCAAGAGGCGGCGCTGCAGAAACAGGCGCTCGGGCTCCAGAGCCAGGCGATCAGCGCACAGCAGCCTGCGTTGCAGGCGGCGAACAAGGCGCTTCAGGAGTATGCCGCGGGAACGCTCTCGGGCCCGCAGGAGGCCGCGATCGGGCAGTGGACCGATCAGGCTACCGCACAAGTGAAGCAGGCTTACGCGAACATGGGCCTTTCGGGTTCATCGCAGGAGGCCTCCGCGCTTGCGCAGGTGCAGCAGCAGGCCGAGGCCCAGAAGGCGCAATACATCCAACAGAATTTCTCGAACGCCATGCAGGCGCTGGGGCTCTCGGCGAACGTCTACGGAGGCATCACGCAGCAGGAGCTGCAGACCGCGGGCGGCATGAGCGGGGCGCTTTCGAACCTCGGCAAGGCGCTGGGCGCCTCGGGGCAGTAGATGGCCGCCGCTGCCGCCGCGAAGGACCCGGCAGCCGCGTTCGCGCCAGAGCAGGCGGCGATCGACCGCGAAAGCGCGGCAATCGGCGCGCAGTCCTCAGAACTCGAACGCCAAGCCGCGAGCCTCAAGCCGCCGCAGGCGCCTGCGGAGCCCAAGCTCGAGGCGACGCCGGCAGCGCCGACGCGGGCGCTCCCCGCGGAGGTCCAGCACCAGATCGGCCAGTTCGGGATGCAATCGCTCATCATGGCCGCGCTCTCCGGTAGGAACGCGGGCGAGGCGCTTGCCGGGGCGACGAACTACCTGGCCGGTGCGGTAGCCGGGATCAACGCGGGGGACGAGGCGCGCTACCGGGACGATCTTTCGAAGTGGCGTACCGGCGTCGAGGCCGCGGTGGCATCCAACCGCGACGCGCTCGGGCAGTACGCGGCGATCCTCAAGTCGCGCCAGCTTCCCTACGAGGAGAAGTTGAAGCAGCTCCAGGTGCTCGCGCTCTCGCTGAAGGACCGCGCGACGGCGAATGCTGCGGCGCAAGGAAGGCTCGACCATCTCGTCGCTCACCTGGATTCCGTGCAGCAGGCGAACGAGCGGCTCGCGCAGGAGCAGGCGTCGCTGGAGGAGCGCGTCCGGCACGACCGCTCGATGGAGGCGCTCCGCGGGGCGACGAGCGGCGCGCCTGCTGCTACTCCAGCAAACGTCAAGGGCCCTCGTGGGGACGCCTACCTGAAGACGCTTCCCACCCAGCAGGCTTCACTCATCAAGGCGGTAGACGAGGGGCGCGTGAAGATAAGTTCGTTCGCGTGGCTACGCCCGGAGGGAAAGCAGCTCTTCGCGCAGGTCGCACAGTACGATCCAGACTTCGATATGACAACCTACGAGAAGCGCGTGCGAACGCAGACGGACTTCGCGAGCGGCAGGGCCGCCCAGACCGTAACCGCGCTCAACATGGTCATGGGGCACCTTGCCGAACTCAAGCGCGCCGGAGAGGCGATGAACAACATGGACTTTCCAGCCGCGAATGCGGCCGTCAACTACCTGCGCCAGATCACGGGCGATCCGAGGGTGGTGGACTTCAACACCGCGAGGCAGGCCGTACAGGACGAGCTTGAGCGCGTCTTCAGGGGCTCCGCGGGCTCCGAGCGCGACATCGAGGAGTGGGCGAAGAACATCAGCCCGAACGCGAGCCCCGCACAGATGGACGGCGCGTGGAGGATTATGATCGGGCTGCTCGATTCGCGAATCAACTCGATCGGCGAGCAGTATTCACGCGGCATGGGCGTGAATCGGTCCGGGCTTTCGCTGCTCGGGCCGCACGCGCAGTCGGCCTATGAGTTCATCTCCGGGCGTAAGGCGCCCCCGGCGACCTACGAGCAGATGGGAGGAGCGGCGCCGACGGGTGCCGCAAGCGTGCCGTCCTTCGCAACCGAGGCGCAGGCGGCTCAAGCGGCCGCCTCGGGACAGATCCGAAGCGGAGAGCGCATCCGCGTGGGCGGCGTCGAAGGCCGCTGGCAGGCGCAGTAGATGCCGTTCGTCCCGTCCGAGTCGGATGCCCCGGCGCCGAGCGGGCGCTTTGTCGCGGACGCGACTGGCGCCGCGCCTCCGGCGAAACCATTCGTGCCTTCCGGTGAGAAGCCCCTGCCGAGCATATTCGAGCCGGATGTGCGCCAACTCGGCCTTACCGTTCGCGCTGCTGCGCAAGGTGGCGCAGCCCTGGCGAACACGGTTGGCGACGCGCTGGGGATGCACTCAAGCGAATCTCTTAGTGGGTTTCTTGACCGCCTGGGACTCCCGAAGCCTTCCGGCCCCACGGAGCGATTTTCGCAGTCGGTCGCCCAGTCTATGGCCGGGGTTCAGCCGCTTGTCGAGGCCGGGAACGTTCTCAAGGCCGCTGAATATGCACCCGATGTCGCGCGTCAGCTTGGCGAATTGCTCTCCACGGCGCCCGGCACCCAAGTTGCATCGAGCGCTGCGGGGTCGGCCGCAGGGGCGGCGGCAAAGGCAGCCGGCCTGGGACCCACGGGGCAGTTCGTCGCGTCCCTTGCCGCATCCGCCGTACCAGGGGCCGCGCTCCCACGAGGTCCACGGGCGATCCGGCGCGCGATCTCGGGCGTTAAGGACGAGGAATCCGCGCTTCGCGCGATCGCGACCAAGAAGCGCTTCGCGGAGCAGGGCGTGACGCCTTCGGCCGCTCAGGTCTATAAGACTGGGCCGCTATATGCCGGAGAATCCTATGTGGCTAGAAGCCCTGGGGGTCATAAGACGATGCGGGACTTCGCGCTCGCGCAGGCCCGACAGCTAGGAGACGCGGTGGAGCGCGCGGCGCGCGTGATCTCGGAGCGCTCAAGCCCGATGGCCGCAGGGCGCGCGATCGAGGAGGGAATCTCCGGCGAGCACGGGTTCATGGACCGCTTCAACGAGACCTCCAAGGCGCTCTACGACGCGCTGGACGGCATGGTCCCGAAGGACACGCTCGCGGCGACCGACCACACGGCGCAGACGCTTGACCGGCTGACGCGCCCCATTGCGGGTGCCGAGAAGACCTCCCAGATCCTGGCGAACGCGAGGGTCCTGGAGGTCAAACGCGCGCTTACCTCTGACGTCGCGGGCGAGCCGCCCAAAGAGGTGATCGACATTCTTGGTCCGGACGGCAAGTCCGTCGTGGCCCGAGTGCCGATCGGAGGGCGGGAGCCGCGCGCTGGGCTTCCGTATTTCGCGCTGAAGGAGCTGCGCTCGCGCGTTGGCGAGCTGATCGGAGACACGGGACTCACGAGCGATATTCCTCGCAGGCAGCTCAAGCAGCTCTATGCGGCGATCACCGAGGACATGAAGACCGCGGTGGAAAAGACCGGCAACAAAGCTGCGCTGAAGCTGTTCAATCGAGCGAGCGCCTACGTTCGGGCTGGGCACCAGAGGATCGACGAAGTGCTGCAGCCCGTTCTCAATCGGGACGCCCCGGAGCGCGTCTACGAGGCTGCCGTTTCGGGCACCCGCAAGGGGGACACGAATATCCACGGCGTGATGCAGAGTCTTCCTCCGAAGCAGCAGCGCATCGTGGCCTCGGCCGTTCTGCGGCGTCTTGGCATTGCGCAGCCGAGCCTCCAGGATGCGACAGGGGAATCGTTCTCGGTCTCGCGGTTCCTGACGAACTGGGCGGCGATGTCTCCGGAGTCAAAGCGCAGCTTGTTTTCGCGCTTCGGGCGCTGCTATGTCGAGAATCTTGACAAGATCGCCAGCATTGCTCAGGACATCCGGGATTCGGGCCAGGTTTACGCGAACCCTTCCGGCACGGCTCCCGCCTTCACCCTTCAGACGACGATCGGGGGAGCTGTGCTCCTAACGCTCACAGGGCACGTCGGGCCTGCGGCGATGATTGGGGCGGAAAATTCTCTTTCGTACTTTGCCGCCCGCAAGATCACCGATCCGAGGTTCGTCGCGTGGCTGGGGAAGTACGCCTACGCGCCTGTCTCGATGCTCCCGGTTGCGCTGAACGACCTTTCGCAATCGTATCAAGAACGTAAGTAAGCACTTCGCAACCGTTCATTTCGCGCCGTGCCGTGACAGGCGTCGGATTGCGCGCCGTGCTTGACTTGGGCGCAGAATGCGGAACAAAATCCGCCCGCAATGAGCCGTCCAAACAAGCGTCTGGATGAAGCCGACCGCGCCAAGGGCCCGCAGATCGCGGTGCTTCTTGCGACCGAGCGGGCGCTCAGGAAGCGCCTGAAGGAAGAGACCAACCCGCAGAAGGTGGATGCGCTCGTGAAAAGCGCGGTGCGCCTGATCGAGGCGCTCATCAAGGCCTCGGGCGGAAAGACCGAGCGCCAGGCGAAACGTCCCGCAGCGCCTGGCCCAGAAGCGGCACCGGATCCACTCCCCGTAGACGATTCGCCGCTCGCGTTCGCGGACTACGAGGAGCGCGCGAAGTGAGGGAGCTTGCAGACCTCTTGCGGCTCATCCTAGCGGAGCTTCGCGCGATGAACGGAAAGCCCGCAGTCCACGAACCACGCCGCAAGCGCGGCAGACCGAGGAAGAACCCGACATGAGCGCGCTCTACGAGATCCCCAGCCTCACCGGAAGCGAATCCGAGCAGCGCGAGGAGCAGGCGCCCACGCGCGCGGCCGGACCCTCCACGGCCACCTACGTGTTCGGGGCCATCCGCATCGGGCTCGCGCTCCTCGGACGCCGATCGCTCGTCGCCCTCACGGCGGCTTCCAGTATCGGCCTATTCGCCTACTCCGAACTCAATCCCGACTGGCGCAGGATCGGCGCAGCGTGCCTGTTCACGGCCCTCGTCTATCTGCCAGCGCTCTGGACGCTGCGCAAGAACTAGCCCTTCATTAGCCCCTGGCGCGCCTACAACGCACGCCAGAAGCCTTCACGCTACCCCCATACCGTCCCAGGCGCCAAAACGCGCCGTAGGCCTCCCACGCCCGCCACAAGGCAGCATTACGGGCTCAGATCATCTCCCCATCAGCGTTCCAGCTGAAGCGCCCGAAAATTCCTCGGATCCAAATTTTTATGGGGAAGAGGTGTAGCAACCTTTTCAGTTGGCGCGACCCAGCGCGGAGGGCCTGGCGCTGCAGGCGCTGTGGATGGTCAGTAAGCGCTCGCGTTTCCCGTGGAACATTCGGCTAACTCATTGATTACGCGTACGAAAGCGCATAATTTTACATAATGCATTTTATAGAACGTAAGGCCGAAAGTCAGATACTTAGTGCGTACTTCTCATGAATTACTTCTCATAGTGTTACTCATGTTGCAATGCACATGCGCTCGATGGCTCGTGATGGTTCGCGCACTCTCTACGGATGCGTGCACCAAGACAGTGCGTCGGGATTTCCACACCGTCCTTGATCGCGCCTCTTTGAGGTAGCATGTAGCGCCATGTCACAGCACATGCTTTCGACCGATGAGGCTGCGGATCTGCTAGGTATGACAAGGCGCGGTCTTGAGATGTGGCGACGCCAGGACTTTGGGCCGCCGTGGGTGAAGCTTGCTCGGAGGCTAGTGAGGTATCCGCGTGCGGATCTGGAGCGCTGGGTGCTTGAGAGGCGCTACGAGCCGAAGCGCTAGGGGTGGGTGCGAGCATTCGCTTGCAGCGGGCAAGCTACGGAGTGGCAAGGAACGCGCGCGAGTCGCGCATTCTGTCTGTGGATAAGTAGTCCGAGTCAAGTACTTTTTTATGCGCTTGACTGTAAATGATATTTTCTGTGGATAACTTGCTGAACGCGCGTTCGAATTGTAACGCTGCGGTGCAACTAGCCGTTTTCGGACATTAACTGCTTTATGCTCGCGCATTCAAACATTCTATTGACGAGTGCTTGCCTTTTCTGTTGCTGTTGCTATACTGAGATCGTACACAACAGGAGGCGACCATGGCGCACAAACAGACGATGGTTTGGAAAGTGAAAGCCGGCGGTTTCGAACGTCACTACGCCACCGAGTACCACGCCGAGCAAATGGCCCGCGCGCTTCGGCTCAATGGGATGGAAGTAACGGTCTCGCCGACGAAACTTCCCGCCGATCCGCTTACGCGCCTTATCGCAGCGTGATCGTAGGCTAACGAACAGGAGGCAGTCATGAGCAAGAGCAGGCCGCTGGAAATCACGTGCTGGCGAGCGAAATTTCTGGGCGCGATCAGGATCGGCAGGTGGGAGCACGGCGTGTTCAATAGCGTTGCGGCGGTCCCGGTGCGCGGAGAATTCGTAACCAGACGCGAACTCAAGAAGGCCGAAGAGTTGCGCCGTAAGCTCACAGAGGCCGGGGTGTAGCCATGCTCCACACCTGGCAAGTGCTCAACAAGGAAGGCCAGCTGCTCGGCCACGTGGATGCGCAAACACTGGTCTACGCGCTCGATCTCGTGCACCAGTATCGGACTTGGCACGACGAGCGAGACGCCGGCCGCACGGAACCGCTCAAATCGCGCGAGCCCGTTTCGCTCGTGCTGGTGGAATAGGAGGAATCATGCGCGCAAGTGTAATCATTTCCATCGCGTCGGATGCCGCCCTTCGCGCCGTGCGTGTGCTTCAGGGACGGAACGACGATGAACCCATGAGCGCAGATGAGTGGCGCGCGATGTACGAGGCGCAATGCTTCGCGACCGACGAATGGGCCAAGAGAGCCAAAGCTGCAGAGGCGGCAATCGCGCCGCCAGAACTAACGGCGCGCATTGAGGAACTTGAGAACGCGCTCGCCAAGGTCAACGGACGACTCGCCGAGCAGAACCAAGACGAAATTCTCGCGGGGTTCAAGAGGTAGCCATGCTTCCAATCCTCGCCCTGTGCATTGTCACCGGCTCGCTGATCTCGCGGCCGGTCGTTCGCACAATCAGGAGGCTCACGTGATCGCCCATGCGCTCAGGGACGAACTCGGCGAAGGCGAGGCCACTTGACAAGCGCCGGGGAGCCTGAAATGATGGCGCCGTCCGGGACAAAGACCGGGCCGCGTATCGCAGCGCGTGTCCACATGACCAGAACCCCTATCTCGGGGCTTCGGTTGCAAATGAGGACTGGGTGGACCCTCACTGCGACTGCGGCCGAAAGCTCCGAGCTAGGGGTTTTGCTTTGGGCTCGTCGGCTAACAGTAAGCCGCCGCAGTGATATAGGCCTCCATTTCCTGCGGAAATCCGGGTGCAACTCCCGGCAGTCCACCAGTCCTCGGGCCGCCGCCTGCGAAACCGGGCGTTGCGCCCAGCCACGTTACATGGGCCGCAGCAAACGCGCCATGACCCAGCGCGAGCGAGCGTTGACTGAGCGACTCGCACGAACGAGGTAAGCCACATGAAGCGTCAAGCCCACGATACGGGGCCTCGGAAATCGAATCAGTCTGCAAAGGCACCTGCCTTTAGGAAGATCAAAGGCAATGGGTCAAGCTATGGGTTAAAGATGTTGCGGCGCACAAGAAACGATCACATGAAAGCGCTGAAAGAGGAGCGAATCCTGTGGATAACTCGGAAGTGAGCCCCGTTCCGTGGAAGCGCAAGGAAGTGATCGGCAACGCGACGCTCAAGTGGGTCGTCATATACGCCCTGTGCGGGCCGGATGATGTGCCTCGCTATATAGGCAAGACAACGCAGCGAGTGGGGCAGCGCTTCAAAGCGCATTGCCGCGCAGCCAGAAACCCGAGGCTTCCCGTTCATTGGTGGATGCGGAAGATGCTGGACGCAGGCGCTCCGTTCACGATTATTCACTTGGAGCAAGTGCCACCTATGGGCAACTGGCAATTCAGGGAGAGCCATTGGATCGAGAAATATCGTGAAAGCGGGGTTCTGCTTAACCTAACCAACGGCGGGGAAGGTCTAGACGGGCACCGATTCAGCCAAGAACACCGGGACAAGATTGCAGCGGCCCTGAGAACCGGCGCGATGTTCAACTGCGAAGTGTGTGCTGCTCCGTTTTGGCGTAAGCAGTTCGCAATCAAGCGCGGAGATAACCGCTTTTGCTCGCGTGCTTGTTATTTCGTGTGGCAGCGCGGCAAGACCAAGAGGATGCCGAAACATGATCGAGCTTCCTGATTCGGGTCCGTGGAAACGCATCGAGCGCATCGGCGATACAGTTCTGCTATTGGGCGACTGTCTTGAGATATTGCCGACGCTTCCGAAGGTCGATGCGGTGATTACTGACCCGCCATACGGAATCGCTCATCCATGCAATTTTGCAGAACGTGGCCGTGGAAATTTAGCTCAATGCAACGATTACTCGGACGTTCATATGGACGACCGGCCATTCGATCCATCCCCATTCCTCGCGTTAGGAATACCCACTGCCATGTGGGGCGGCAACTATTTTGCTGACAGATTGCCGCCGTGCAGCGGCTGGCTGGTATGGGACAAGGATCGCCCGGACGAGTTAGACCAAGCAACCTGCGAACTTGCATGGACGAACTATGTAAAAGGGGTGCGCCGATTCCGATACCTCTGGAATGGCATGATGCGCCAAGGTGAAAAAGGTCAGAACTACCATCCAACGCAGAAACCTATTGCGCTGCAGGAATGGGTGCTAGGACTGCGCTGGACGCCACAAGGGACGATTTTGGACCCGTTCATGGGGGCTGGTAGCACCGGAATAGCCTGCTCGTCTACAGGCCGCAAGTTCATCGGCATCGAGATCGAGCCGAGATACTTTGACATCGCATGCGAGCGCATCGAGAACGCGCAGCGACAGCAGAAGCTGTTCGCCTAGCCATGTCCGAATCCGACGCCATCGCTCAGCTCGAAGCACAGCGGTCAGACGCTCCAGCCCGGATCCCGTCCGGCCGGCGTAGCTGGGCTAAGAGCCGGGAGCCATGGGACATCTATGCGCTTGTGTTAGAGAGCGGTCAAGTGCTCTATGTCGGCAAGACGAGAAACAGTGAAAGGAGAAAAGACCAGCACCGTCGCACACGAAGGTTCAACAAAGCTGCGTTTTTACTGATTGATCGGAGTGACGACACATGCTCCGGACACGATCTGGAAAAAGCGTGGATTCTTCGGCTTTGGCCGGTTTATAACGTCAAATCTGAGTGGGGATCGACCAGACATGGGCTACGAGGATTTGGAGCAAAAACTACGGATTATGCTGAAGGATGTTATCTCAGAGACGGTTCCCGATATCGTAAGGCGCGAAGCATCTGGAGCCGTCGTGGCAGATGATGTCCTGCGCCGCGTCATCCGCGAGGAATTGGACCGCCCGAAACAGAAGTTATCCACAGGCCCTAAGAAAGCGCCGGTCGTGACCATGAGCCTGAACGAGGGTTTTATTGTATCGACGGATCAGGCCGAAGCGTGGAGAGCGGCTTATCCAACGCTGAACCTTGGAGCAGAGGCTAGCCGAGCTTGGGCGTGGTGTAAGTCCAACCCGTCCAAAGCGCCCAGAAAAGCCTACGCGCGCTTTCTGAACGCGTGGCTTGCCCGAGCAGCCAAGTCCGAGCAAAAGCGCCCAGAAGCCGCCTGCGCGCACTGTAGCGGCAGTCTGGCGGCGGGTTCGACAAGCTCCCACGTAGGACTGATCTGCAATCCGTGCTGGGACGCGTATCTCAGCGGACAGTGGCGATGATTGGATTGCCATTCCCGTTTGACTTGCTATAATCTGCGTATGAGCGGGAACCGACATGAGCGCGATTTCTACGAAAAGATGGGCGTGCGCATACGCATCGCACGAGAGATGCACGGCATGCGTCAATCGGACCTTGCGCGGCGCATCGGAGTTAGTCGTCCCTCCGTTGTCAACATAGAGCAGGGACGTCAAGGAGTCTCCGCGCATCAGGCGTTTCTGATATCAAATGCCTTAAAAATTACCTTGTCTGTGCTGCTAACAGGTAGCAGCCAGAGAGGACGCCAGCCATGAGCGCCCGCATGCAAGCCGCCGCCTCCCGCGAGCCGTTCTACTTCGGTCGCGCCTGCAGATACGGGCACGGCACGCGAAAGCGCACGAGCACCGGGCGCTGCCCTGTCTGCGAGCAGCTGCGCGCGACCGAGCGTGAAAAGAGCGTGCGCGAGGCGATCCGAGCGGCTAAGGAAAGAACGTGACTGAACTGCTACGAATTGGGGACGTGACGCGCGGGGACCAGAATTGCCCTGTCTGCCAAGGCGAAGGCTGGATATGCGAGAACCATCCGGACACGGCATGGGGGGATGGCCTAAATTGCTGCGGTGGGGCAGGCGCTCCGTGCAGATGTACGGTAGCCGCCAAGACTTCGGAGGCGATGCGCGAGGCGACGCAAGCGGCTAAGGCTGGCGCCGGAAAATGATGAGCGATTTCCTGGACGATCTTTCCAAATGCCTGCTCGCATTCCGAAAGCACAATTTAAGTCCTCCGGCTTCCATTCTTCTCAGTTCGCACGACGAAGGCATGCTGCTCCTGGGGGAGTTGATACAAAAATCTGCATGGAGTTTCCAGGTCGGGGACGAACGTTTAGGTGAGCCCGTCCTGATGATGGACGGCACCTACTGGATGGAAATGAAATTGCTGGGCGTGAAGATTAGATGGCCCGCGAATAAATATGAGAACTCTGACGGCACCTACTCGTGGTCGTAGAGCCGCTAAGGCTGGCGCTTCGGAGTAGCCCTGCAGCGCGCCAGGACGGCGCTAACGGCGTCCTCCGGGCTCAGCACTACCAATACCTCGTCCCGCCACAGCGCGTGAAACTCGGCCTCGTCTGGCGTCAGCTCGCGCCGGCTAGGAGGCAAGCTTCCGTCCTTGATCTCGACCAGCACTGTGCGACCGGCGAGCGACACGGCTAAATCAGGGAATCCGCGCCCTAGCGTGTGCGTCGGCCAGACCGCGCAGCCGATCTTGCGCAGCGCAGCAATTACGGCTGGCTGGTTAGCATCAACCTTCGAGGCTCTGCGCACTACGGGAAGAGTTGAGGGGTAGGGTCGGCAGACCTGCGCCGGGCGGCTGCGTTCTCGGCGTGCAGCTTCGCGTCGTGGCGCAAGTGGCAGCGCTGACAAAGCGCGGCCAGATTGAGCAGCGATGCCGCTTCCGGCCGGTGATCGTGAACATGCGCGACAGTCAGTACAACGCGAGAGCCCGTGATCGGATGCGGCTCCCCGTTCGCCGCACCGCACCATTCGCACCGATTCCGAGCCCGCACGAACCGCACGAAGCGGCTGCGCAACTTCCAGTCTGCCGGGTAGCGAGCGCGATTCTCAGGGTTGATCGGCATCTGGCGGCCAGGCGCCGAAGCGGTAGAAGTGCTGCAGGCGCGCGAAATACTCGATGCTCGTGCGATCAACGGGCGCGGCAGGCGCAGGCTGTGCTTCCGTATCCTTCCCGTCCCTACTGGCAGGCTGTCGCATCGGCACCGGCACGGAGGCCGGATTCTCCGCCGTATTGATGCGCCTGCGATCAGGCGAGGGGGACTCGCAGGGAGCCTGCGCCGCCGCGTCCTGTTCGAACAGATCGCCGGTCATTTCGCCGCGCGCTTGGCCGCTCTGGCCTTGACGCCGAGCATGGCGATCTCGCGCCTGCGCTTCTTGCTCAGTTTCGCCGCGCGTGCTTTGCCTCCAGCCGAGGCGATCTTGCAGATGTAGTCCTTCAGTTCTTGGCTCATTTCCATGCTGGCCTTATAGCGCATAGCGTCGGAAAATGCAACCTGCTGAGAAAGTCCTTGACACTTGCTGAGCAACATGCATAATGAGCACATAGCGCCGCGTGGCGCGAACAGGAGGAAGCGATGCACCCAAATGAAATGGGAGATGTTGGGCCGGCGCTCGACCTGCTACTTAGGACGCAAGGCGAATACGCTAGGCAAGCTACAGGGGTCACACGAGGAATGGTCGACGTCTGCAAGATCGCTTTAGTAGACGCGATCGAGAGGTGGCACAAGCACGCGCTTGCGCGCCTCGTGGCCCCGGCCCCAACAAAAGAGGAATACGAGAGGTTTACAGGTCAGAATCAATCGAACGCGCATACCAGCCGGAATAGCCTTTAGATGGAGAAAGAGGACATTTTAGGTGCGCTGGCACGCGGGTACTGTTGGCCGTTAAACAGCCATAAAGTTCTCGATCCGGATTTGGCGGAAGCAATGTGCGAGGAAATAATTAACCTCCTTAAAAGAAAAGCCAACATTCTTGTGACAGCGCAGAAGCTGCGGGACTACATCCTACGCTCGGAGATGGCGGAAGATGTAACCCTTCCCTCCGTTCAGTTCAGAGATCTGTGCTTGCAGGCACTAGGAAATATAGAAGGAGAAACAGGATGATCTCAATGGAAGACGGCAACACCGCATCTTTGCGCATCCACGAGCGCGAGCAGGACGAAGCCGAGCGCGCCGCACCGACGAAGCGCGAGCTTCTTGAGAAGGCGCACGAGCTGATCCGCGACCCGGACGAGCTGCGCAAGATCCTGGACGACGAGGATCTTGCCGGCCCGCTCGCGCAGATGTTCCGGGAACTAGACGCGAGCATCAACGAGGCTGCCGAGCAGATGGGGCGCGTGAAGACGCCGGCAACCGACGCGATCCGGCAAGCCGCCGCGCAGATGGAGCGCACCTGCGCAAACTGGATGCTGAGCAAGTTGGAGGAGGAGCAATGACGCGCGAGGAATATACGGCGATCTTAAAGGCCACGCTGCGCGGTGTGCGCGGCATGGCAGAGCTAGAGTCCAATAATGGCTCTCCTGCGTGGCGTAAGGCTCTCGCATTAATAGACGAAGCGCTAAATGCGGATGCCATCAGCGAGGACGCGCGCGTGCGCAAGCCCGTGAAGGAGCCCGAGAATGCCTGACGATCTCAAGGATTACGAAGCCGATTCGTTCCAGTTGCTATCGCCGGACCTCGCGCGCTGGCTGCTGGTGGCCGCGCTTGTGATGTGCTTCCTGTTCGACCGATTCGGAGTGTTCGTGCGATGAGCATGTCAGACAAACTCGCCGCAGCCCGCGCGTACCTGGCGCAGCGCAATCTACAGCCCAAGGTCGGCATTGGCACGCGCTGGACAGGACTGGCGCGCACGTACTCGTCGCTGCGCGAGGCAGAGCAGGCGCTGAATCTGCGCAGAATGATGGAGGGGAAATCGTGAGCATGGACCGCTGCTCGCGCTGCAACGCGCCCGTGGATACGGACTTCGACGACGGCTGCTACATCTGCGACGACGAGTGCGTCTGCATGAACTGCCGAGAGAAGGCGGCGATGCGGGCGGAAATCGCAAAGGAGGATGAAGACCATGACTGACGACGCCACGCTGATCCTGCGCGGGCGGTACGCGACCTACGCGTCCGAGCGCCGCGCGCTGATGAAGACGCTGCAGGGCCGCATGCAGGACGTGCAGAACTGCGCGCACATCGTCCTGCGAACGCAATCGGGCTCACTGGCGGCCGACGCGCTTCTGGACGCCGAGAACCACATCAAGGCCGCGCGCTCGTGCTTTGCGCGAATAGCCGAGCTGAACGACGCGATGGACGAATTGCGCGAGAGCGCATGGGGCACCAAGACAGGAGGCGAAGATGGCGAATGAACTCGTAACACTGAACGACATGGACCGCATGGCGCAGGCCATCGCATCTAGCGGTCTGTTCGGAATGAAGCGCAAGGAAGAAGCGCTCGCGCTGATGATCGTAGCGCAGGCAGAAAACCGACATCCCGGAAGCGTGGCGGCTGAATATCACATCATCCAGGGAAGGCCGGCCCTGCGCGCGGATGCGATGCTGGCGCGCTTCCAGCAGGCCGGCGGGAGCGTCGAGTGGGGCACGTACACGGACGCCGAGGTTTCGGCAATCTTCACGCACGCTCAGGGCGGTAGCGTCAAGATCGAGTGGACGATGGAGCGCGCCAAGAAAGCCGGGCTCACCGGAAAGGACAACTGGAACAAATACCCGCGCCAGATGCTGCGAGCGCGCGTGATTTCCGAAGGCGTTCGCACCTGCTATCCGGCTGTGTGCGTAGGCGTCTACACGCCGGAAGAAGTGCAGGACTTCGAGCCCGCGCACGCACCGCGTCGTGGTCGGCCGCCGAAAGACATGGGCCCGGCGCATATCGTGGACGAAGACGACGAAGCGCTCAAGGCCATAGAACAGAACGCAGCTCCCCAGGCTCCAGCCACATCCCCGGCTGCCACAGCGGAACCTCCTGCCGCCGAGCCTGCGGGAGCTGCGCCGGACAGAATCAGCGTGGACCAGCAGACGATGCTCGCTGACATGCTGCGCGAGGCCGGGATCAAGTCTGCGGACGCCTATGCAGCGTGGCGCATCACGAAGATCAGCGAGCTTCCGGCAGCCTGGTACAAGCGCGCGGTTTCTTGGATCTCTGAGCAGAAGGAGGCAGTATGATCGAATATCACAAAATCCAATCGGTTTACTTGCGTGATCCCGCAAATCGTCACAAGTCGTTTCTTGAAGGCCAATGGTCCATGCCTGAGTTCGGATACCTCGTAAAAAACGAGTGGATATGGACCGAGAAGGTTGACGGGACGAACGTCCGCGTTCATTGGAACGGCGAGAAGGTGACGTTTGGAGGCCGCACCGAGGACGCTCAGATGCCTCTGTTCCTAGTGCGTAGGTTGGAGGAGTTGTTCCCGCGCGCCAAGTTCCATGAGCACTTCCCGCCAGCGGACCATTCGGACGTGATGCTCTACGGCGAGGGCTACGGAGCCAAGATCCAGAAGGGCGGCGGCAACTACAACCGAGATGGCGTGGACTTCGTGTTGTTTGACGTCCAGATTGGCGGCGTTTATTTGGAGCGCCACAACGTCGAGGACATCGCGCAGAAGATGGGGATAAGACTGGTACCAATCATCGGGTCCGGCTCACTATTGGACGGCATTGAGATGACCCGCAATGGATTCGACTCGACTTGGGGGCCGTTCAAAGCCGAAGGGCTGGTGATGCGTCCGGCACAGGAGCTTATGACCAGACTCGGCCACCGCATCATTACTAAGGTCAAGACACGGGACTTCCAATGAAGCGTGAGCCCACGCTACCGAAGCCCGGAACCGCGCTCACGCTGCTTCGCGCGATGCAGCGCGGAGAGCGCCTGACGATGCTCACGGCGTTTCACAAGTACGGGACGACGTGCGCCAGCCAGCGCATTAACGAACTGGAGCGCATCTACGGCTTCCGGATCGCGCGCGAGTGGCTGACACTACCGAGCGGCAAGCGCGTGCGGTCCTATTCGCTGGAGCGGAAATGAGCAAAGCAACCGTGCGCGCGGCCGAGAAGCGGGTGATCGCGGCGGCGATGCGACTTTACGGAACACGAGGCGGCATTAACATGCCGGCGCCCAATTTAGATTGCCAAGGAAAATACTGGTACGTGCGCGATTGCAGGAATGCACGCTCATTCCGAGCTGCCTGCGCCGCCCTCCGACGCGCCAAGGAGAAAGCGAATGAGTGAGTATGAACGTCTTGAGCGGCTTCGCATTGAGGCCGATCGGTGGATCGCGTGCGTCGTCGCAGATGGCTCAACCGCTGGAGAAGCCAGTCGCGGTATTCGCGAGTTGATCGACCGCGCCGCTCGCCAGCCCAGCCCGAGCGCGAGGGACGTGGCGCTGACTCCTTTATCGCCTACCCGTGAGATGATCGAGTCCGGCGCGCAGCGCTTGGTACGATGGGAAACAGGCGACGAGCAATGGCCTACGGCTTGGTCAGCCCTTGATGTCATGGCGGCCAGGAACGACGCCGAGCGCTGCTGGCGATCAATGTCGCTGGCTTACGCCGGCACGCTCGGCAACGAATCCGTGGCGCAGGTAGATGGATATGGCAACGGAGCACCGGACGCCCCATCGCCTGCCGCCACGGACCCTGCGCCGGAAGCGCGGGAGCTGAGCGCTGAGGCGCCGGAAGAGGTGCGCGAGTGGGCCGCACACATGGACCTGCATCTAACCGAGCACGATCTGCGGCATGCTGGACTTGCACTTCGCGCTGCGTGGCCGACCGTTCGCGTTTATCTACGTTCTCTTCAGCAAGCCCTCGCGCGTGCGCAGGAGGAACTCGCCTCCCTCAAGCAGTCCATCGCCGACCTATCGCACCCGAACATGCGGATGCTGATCGAGGACAAGAAGCGCGACGAGGCCGAGCTGGAGAAGGTGCAGGCGAGGCTGGACGCCGTGATGCTTGAATACTGCCCGGAGGAAATGTCACGCGAGCAGGTGGACAACTGGGCGAAGCATCAGGTGGCGATCCCGGAAGTCGAGGTCGCCCGCAAAGCCGCCCTCGCCTCCGCGCCATCCGCCAAGGAAGGTCAGACGGGCGAGCAGAGTGAGGAGGGGAAATGAGCCAAGGCGGCCCTCCGATGGAATGCCATCACATTTGGGTAGCAAACAGCGGACGCGGCGGGGAGCCTGACTTCAGGCCGAATAGACAAATGAGTTCCGAGCCATTGATGCACGTTACCTGTCGGACATGCGGCACGAGGACTTGGTTCACGCAGAAGCAGTGGCTCGCACTTCCGGTTGCGCGAAAGGTCGAACCATGACCCCTCCCGCAGACAAGCCGATGTATCAGATCAAGCTACCCATCACCGCACACTGGACCCCGAGACCTGACATCACCGCGCACGAGTTGGCGATCCTGCTGCCCTATCTACTGGGAAAGCCGGTATATGAGGAGGACTGGGATGCGCTCGGAGAAGCAACGCGGCATCTTTCGTCATGTGCTACTTGAAAGCGTATGGAAGCTCGCCCGCGCCGTGCTGGAGATGGCCGAGGAGCTGCGCAAAGCCGCCGAGAGCGGGAAGGAGAAGCCATGAACCACGAAGAACTAAGACAGTGGCTTAAGGATAATTTAGAGATCTGCGTGGAGTACATAGACTCATATGGGCCACTTAATGACGTGCGCGTAGGATTGCGACTTAAAGGAGATACCAGGTCGTTTACGTACGAAACGATCCACCTTCCTTCTAACGAGCTATCGTAGCTCTGGTGCCGCCATGAATCTTAGCCGTAGGTCATTCTTGAAATTCTCGTGGGCCATCCCGGCCTTAGCCGCTCCGGCGATTGCTGGGAGCGCCGTAGCCGTTTCTGAGTCGGTTCGCGCTTCTCAGACTCTCCGAAACATCCAGATGTCCAAGGAGGGTGTCATCTTCCAGGGATGCAGCTTCCAAATGAAGGATTTTGTCATGCATGGAAGTCATCAGCTCATCTCTTGGTGCCACTTCGACGTCAGCGGAGGAACCGGAATACAGATCAGGCAGCCATACGAACCAATGCTGACCGGCATGAGCATAAAGCCATGCATGGCGGCCATAGACGCCGCCATCAGCGCCAAGGAGAAGCCATGAGCCGATATCTTCGCGCCGCTGCGCTGTACCTCATTCCGATTGCGCTGATGCTTGGCTGGGTCGCAGAGATTATCTTACTCCCTCCGCTATGGTTTTTGGCTGTAGGACTGACAGAACTGTTCTGTATCCTTTTTTGGCTGTTCAGCAGGGAGTAACCGTGAGCGATTACGTGTTTGCCTGCTACGACGGTGGTGAGCATCAATGGATTCCGCAGGGCGACGGATACAGAAGTTGGGTTTCTACCGGAACAAATTCCTCGGAGCCGCCCCCAAACGCGCCATTCTTCGAGCGCATGCGATGCGCTAAGTGTGGCGCAACACACTTTCAGGAAAGAGTGGGGACGCCATGACCCCCATCGAGCGCGCCGACGTGCTCACCTGGACTCAGCAGCGCAGACTTGTCAACTCCGGGGGCGTGCTCTACGCCATCGCAGGCGCTGGGCTGGCGACGGTGTTCTGGCTCGTTGTGTGGCCTATCCTATGCTTAGCGCGCTGACGCCCTTCACATACAGCGCCGCGTGATGCCTCGCTAGCGGCCCGTCGGCGCCATCGTCAGGCGCTACGTCGATCTCGATTGGATCGACCGGCTCGCAATACGGCCAGATAAAAGGAATTCTCAGCGGAACATCGCACACCGGGTCGCCCTTGTTCGCGTAGGCGCGGGCGTGAATGCCGGACTTCGCGACCAGCTTGCGAAGATGCGGGAATCCAGGCCGAGGCGTTCCGATCGTCGCGACTCCGGCTGGCTTGACCACGTTCCGGGCCGTCAGAACAAGCGCAGCGTAAATCCAGGCCCGAGCAGCGCCTAAACTGTGTCCGGAGATCCAGACAGGTTCGGAGGCCATAATTGACCGAGTTTCGTTCAGGACATCGATCATGCCCTCGGAAAAGCCCTTGTGGACCCATCCGATGCGCTTCAGATACGTCGGCATGGCAGTCAGGTCCCTGAGCCAGTCCTCGACCGTGCGCGAGCCCCTGAAGGCAATTACGCGCTCTCCAGAGCCATTCCGGCGCGTGGCGACCCAGACGTCGTCAAGCTGCCAGACGTGCTCCCAAGATGCGCCGGATTCGTAGCAATCGGCGGCGGCTTGCGCCAGCTCCAAATCTGTCACGGCTTCGGCAGGATAGGCAGGATCGGCAACGGCAGCGGGGCGCAGTTAGCCGCCACCTGCGCCGGAATGCCCTTGGCGGCGGTCTCGGCCCCAAGCTCGGTCAGCGTTGCAACCCCCACGGTTCCAGTCGGTGCAATCGGTTTCGCGGCGGCAATTGCATCCTTGCACGCCTGAACCTGCTTCTCGGCAGCGGTGAGAAGCTGGTCATCCGCCGTCCAGACTGCAGCGCGCGCCGGGTAGCCGTTCTCTGTGGCGATCCTCGCAGCGTTCTGGAGATCGGCGTGCGTGAAATTGCTCGCCGCCGTACCGGCGCATCCAGCGAGCGGGAGCAGGCTAAGAACCAGAAGGCTTTTCGGAATTCGCATCTGGAATGCTCTCCTTTGTCAGGCGGTTGTAAAGCGCGTGGATTAGCGTAACGAGGAGCGCGGAGAGAATCAGCGCCGTGTTGGACGGAGGCGCGCCGGCAAATCCGTGAAGCGCCCAGCTCACGGTCGGCTCGATGCTCGCAGCGGTAATGGTCACGCCGCCCGTTACCATGCTTGAAACCTTGTTCATTCCTGCTCTCCAAGAACGGCGAGCGCGCGCCGGTAGTATTTCTCTCGATCAGCAAGTCCGGTCAGTGCTCCGTTGATGCGGCGCGTGATGCCGATGAAGTCCTGCTTGTCGGCTGCTTCGTTGCACCCATGCGTGGCCCAAAACCACCCAGCAGAGCGGCAAGCTGGAATAGGCTGCGCAAGCTGGCTAGGGTCAGAAACAAGATCCAGTCCCAGAGCAGCGCCGCAGGCGACGTAGTTGTCATACCCCGTGATCTGTAAGGGACCACGTCCCTTGAAGTACGGTCCTGGAGTAGTCCCGGCAGCGGATGCGGCTGCGATGGCTTCCGGTCTAGTGTTGCCGAGGTCTGCGCGGCCATTGTATGCCTCCCCGCTGGCGATCTCTTGCATGTAGCGAAGCTCACCGGATTCGTAGGCGATCTGAGCGATGAATGCGGCCTCTCTAAGCGGATTATCGCTAACGGCGAATTCGCGCATGGCGTCCTGAAGTGGCTCCTCGAACTCATCCGCGCGGTCCCCGGAGAACGGCATGATATCGCGCAGCTCTTCTGCAGTCAGCACTGCGCGCTCCTATCCGCTTCTGTGCCGATGCGCTTTCTGCGGTCCGCGATTCCCTGCAATGCCGCGCCGAAGGCAATGAGGATCAGCGAGCCGAACGCGAGCCGTTCATCGAACGCGGAGGCAAAAAGCATCGCGCCTCCGGACGTGGTCACGAGCTTCGAGAACGCGACGGCGGACGGCGCCGCTCGGCTTTGCGCGCTCAGGATCGCGTTTCCGGCCGTGCACATCACGGCCCAGCCTAGCAGCATGAAGAGGATGTGGGTGGCGTATCTCATCGCTGGTTTCCTCTGATTCTCGACCGTATGGCCGAAATTAATCCCCCTTTGGTCAGTGACCAACTGAGAAAAGGATAGCCCACGCCCAGCGCGAAGGCCATGCCGACCAACAGCGTGTGATCTGGCTTGCCGGGCGACCAGCGCGCGAGCATCAGCCGATCGGTCGCGCAGGCCCCGAGCGTAAAGAGCGCCGAGACCATCCACGCAGCGCGCTTGCGATTCACCGGAGGTCCGAGGACGAAGTTTGCGAGCATGACGCCGGAATAGGCGAGCGCCACAGCGGAGACCGGGATGCCGAAAAGCGCAATCGGCGCGTCGTGGAAGAACCAGCCGAGCGCGCCCAGCGAAACCGCAACGATGCCGCTTGCCGCATCTACCGGCTGTCCGCCTTGCATCGCGCTCCCTTGTTCATGGTCTTAGCGCACCATCAGGTTATGCGCCGCTACAGCGCAAGTCGCCACGTTCGCAGCCCCTACAGCGGTAGGCGCGTTCTTCGATTCGTTGGCAAGCAGGAGGCCGACGCCGAGCTTTGCCGCGATGAACGCGGGCCATCCTAGCGAGCGCAGAATCCCGCCCATGATCGGGTTCGCCTCGACTGCGCCGGAATGCAGCGCGACGGCGGTTGTCGCAACATCGGCCATTTGGCAACCTACGGATGCCTGCGGGCTCGATACCGTCGCGCAGGAGCCGAGCGCAAAGCATAGGAGCATCGAGAGAGCTAGGAGCAGCCAGAAGCGGGGCCAGAGGGTCACAGTCTGTTATTCACAACACAAAGGTTTAGATTAGTTATTCGCAATAACTTTCCAGTTCGTTCCATCTGACTGTACCGTCACATATTTGTTTTGCGTTGCAAGCGCATAATTTGCCGCGCCGTCAATAGTTTCCGATCCGTATGATGTTACAGTCACGGTATTAGCTGCAGAATCCACCTTCTTGATGGTAATTTTTCTTCCTGAGGACGCTCCACTAATAGCTGGTAAAAACAAAGTAAATGCTCCAGATGTCGTAACGTAGATGGAGTCATCATTAGCAGCGACTGTGTATGATGTCCCAGAAACCGACCGGACGGCGGTCGTTACACCGTCGCTTTGGTCATAAATCCAATTTCCTTCATTCACACCACTGACTATGACAGGCTTATCGGCCTGCTGTGGCATGATGAAATTCGCGGCGCTCCCATTGGTAACGCTAATTGAGTAGGTACCTGAACTGGACCCAAAGGTATTCGGCCCAATGAACGTCGTTCCCACTACTGTCATCAAAATGCCATTCCAGTCATTATTAAATGTGTTGCCAAAAACATTTCCAGCAGTTCCAGACAAATTCAGCACAACCGACCCGCTTCCATTATTTTGTTCAAACCAGTTATCGATAATTGTAAATCCTTGCACGGCAGTATTGAAATCAATGACATTGGTGCTAGCGAGCCGGAATCCATTGATGACGTTGTTCTTGATAATGACGTTGGAGGTCTGGGCTGTCCCGGTAAATCTGATAGCCCCGACGGTATTGCTTCCATTGTCATTTATAGAGTTCTCCTCTATATATATTGAGTGCCCACCCGTTCCGGAACTATTGGTGATTAGAATCGGCCAACTTGTCTGATTGTGGAATCCACACCACATAATGCGAATTATGTAGACAGTGCCACTTGCCAATACTCCGTTGCTTTTTCCGAGAAAACTAGAGTTGCGAATGGCAACTTCGTAAATACCGTTTCCAGTGTCGGTAAGTGAAATGTGCGAGCCGGTGCCAGTTCCCTCGAAAGCCAGGCCATCAATACTTGAGTTGAGGGCAAGTCCGCCAGTCCCCCCATAAAAGGTGACGGTGTTCACGCCGCTCGTGTTGTTGATGAGAACACTGCCAACTCCAGTTCTGGTGTCCCATTCTCCCTGATAGCCGAGCACTCCCTTTAGCGTTACGTGATCGTAGACCGTTAAGGTAGAGGTTATTAGGTATTTGCCAGCGGGGAATAAAACGATGCCTCCCAGTCCCGTGCCGCTAGAATTAGATATGGAATTAATGGCTCCCTGAATTGCCCCTTCATCATTGTGCGTTCCGTCACCATAGGCGCCCCACTGCCTAACATTTTGAATCCCATTGATGACCAGTAGATTCCACCTTCCCGTGCCGCCCGCATTCGGCGCGATCACCGTGCCGCCGTTGTCCGCGGTCGTGTCGGTCGAGTTCCACCAGTACGCGCCAGCGCCGCCGTCGCCTGCGGCGTAGTAGCCCTGCGTCGTCACCGTCCCGAGCGCTGCGGCTTGGTCCGGAGTAAGCGCCTTGACGTCAGCGACTGTGACCGGATAGGAGGACACTGGCGTAACGATCGCGACGTCCGTGAGCGTGATACCCGTGTAGCCAGGCGCTGACCCAACGAGGTCGTAGTGGCCATCCGCCACATAGAAGGAGTAGCGCCCGAGCGAGTCCGCAGTCACTGGGTTCGAGGTCTGCGTGACGCCATCGTCGGAGTAGAGCTGCGGCTTCGTGTTCGTCCCGGTGTAGTAGACGGTGACGGTGCCGGACGGAATTCCGTTCCCGAACTGGTCCTGTAGGTTGTTCGAGTAGGATTGCATCTACGCTATCCTTATCACCGAGATCGTGCTGTCCTTGGAATTCCCGCTCGCGTTTGCTTTGATGACACTTGTCGCGACAAGCGTATCCTTCGCGGAAATTCTGATATTTCCTGCGGGCGATGCAATGTATCCGGAAAGCGACACCGCAATGGATTGAACACTGCCGGTATTCGCGCCTACCTGAGTGCTATCTATGACCGTAGTTCCATCCCAGAGTTTTACGTCGATGACGGCGTTCGCGGCGGCATTGGAATAAAGGATCGTCACCTTTCCGGATGCGAACCACGTTCCGGAGGTTCCCTGTGCGACGCTCGGACCGTCGAAATAGTTTGACGTGTTGTTGAGCGCGACGTCGGCCGCAAGGGAGTTCGTGAACTTCTGAAGCAGCGGGAACGCCGTCGGCGCCGAGAGCGCGAGCTGGAAGGTCGGCGTTCCAGACGAGACCGCGCTCACCACTACCTCGAAGTACCGAGAGGCGACGATTTCGCCGCCCACGCACGCAGAGCCGTTCACCTGCACCGCGCCGGGCCCCCGGCCAACATCCAACGTCACTGCGCCCGTGTTCGAAGCCGCGGCAAGTCCTGAGAACCGCTGCCCGACCGCATATCCTGTGGGCGCGACCTGTGGCGTTCCGGTGATCGCGTTCGTCCCGGAGACACCTGACAGGTAGGTCGGCGTCGTCGTCGCGACGTAGACGAAATTGGAGTCCAGATCGCTCGCCGGCACGTTTCCGGAGAGAGTCCCGAATGTGAACGGAAGGGCCATGTTAGCTCCCGTACATCAGTTCGAGACAGACCACGCCGATAACCGCCCAGTCGGTAGCCGTAGCTTTCTGTATTGAAAGAACGACATCCACTGCGGCTGTAGTGTCCACGCTGCTGGTCGTGGTCGCTGTCGAGTCTGCGGCCGAAGAAGAGTTCACGTAGTAGGCGTGCCCAATCTGCGAGTTCGTCAACCCTGCGTTCACGATCCGGCAGGTATCGGTGGAGGCGGTCGCCGTAGTGCTGGCGTTCGTTACGTGGGCTGTACCAGACGTGCCTCCGAACCTAAGACGCGCAGTTTTAGCTCCAGCGGTGCTGTTGTTTCCTTGCGTGAGATAAGCCATGAGCATCCCGTATGCCCCCATCGCGCCCGCGGGGATGGTAAAGCTCGGACCGAACTCTTCGGTGGTGTCTCCCGTGAACGCCCCCGGCCCAGTAGTCACGAACGGAGTCGGCGACGCCGGTACCCGCGGCTGTCCCGACGTGTACACGTTGTTATAGACGGTCCCGGCCGTTCCTGAAGACATGGCGGCGTAGTACCATCCTGCCGCTGAGCCTGTCGAAATCGCTCCGGCCGGCAGGTACAGGTAACACGCCGGATACGTCCGCGCGAGCGAGGTCCCGAGC